>Ga0126384_10000938_pt1 | contig 16884 bp, 14 predicted proteins | sample PanSoiMetPlot_36_FD_92543 | JGI IMG/M metagenome (GOLD analysis project Ga0126384, IMG submission 92543) | Tropical forest soil microbial communities from Panama - MetaG Plot_36 | ecosystem: Environmental > Terrestrial > Soil > Tropical forest > Bulk soil | place: Panama | collected 2016-02-17 | reverse complement strand
GCCGTGTTCGTGCCTGCGATCCGTCGCGCACCAGGTGTCTGGTTGTTGTTGATGCTGTCGGCCCTTTATTACTGCGAACTCGCAGTGCTGGACTCTGATGCTCTCTTTCCACATTACATGATTCACCCCATCACAATTTGGGCAATACTGCTGGCGTCAGTGACATCAATTGCCCTACGGAAAAAACTCATTCCACCACCCGTTATTGCAGCGCTCCTCTTCGGTTTTATAGCGCTGCAACTCTCGGGTAACATTATCAAAATCCACAACAACACTTATCGGAATGAGTGGCTGCCGGCGATAGCTTTTATTGAACAACACACAAATGAGAATTCGATTGTGATGGGGCCGTCGCAATTGCAGTTTGGAATCAAAGACCGAAAGCTGGTAGACGACGCTCGGCTAGGTGGCCTGTCGGGTATTCATCCAGACATCATCATGTTGGATTACATTCATGATGCGCCGCTGATCTTTGAAGGGCGCGAGCCTGACATGGTGGCATACACCTCAGACGTTCTCAAGAAGCGCTTCTATCGTGCAGCGGTGTTCGGCGAATACCGGATCTACCTGCCGCGAACTGAAGCGCACGACGAAAACCCTTCGGTGGCTGGACAGAGTCGGGGGTTCGCGACGAGTGCAAACGGAGTGCCCACAGCAGGGGGTGCGGCGTCTAGTTGTCAATAAGACCGGAGCGGCCACGAACAATCTTTCCTGTCGCATTGATATGGCACTCAAACAAAAGAGACACCCGACGGTGTCCCTTTTTGTTCGAAATTCCATAAGTTGCTACGGTACTTCGATCAGCTCGATCTTCCCATCCTTGCGCCGGTGGAGGACCTTCACACGTCCTTTGCCGTCACGGAAGACAAACACATCACGGTCGCGGAACTCACATTCCTTTACCGCTTCTTCGATGGTCATGGGACGCATTGCGACTGAATCAGTCGACTTTACCAAGTGCGCTTCCGTGGTGCGCGCAACCGCAGGAAACTTGTGCACCACGACAGGTACGGCCGTTGCGGCATTGGTGCCGACAGAGATTTGAGTCTCAGACTCGGCCTCCACGGGAGTTCTCCAGCTTTTGTCCTTGGGCTTGCGATGTGTCGCGCGGCGGCGCCCGTTGCTTTTCAGCGCCTGGGTCTCGATATGCTCGAGAGCCTGATTGACAGCTGCTATCATATCCGTTGCCTGTGCCAGTCCTACGATTTGGCCACGCCTGCGTTTTACGGTAATTTCAGCAATAAAGTGGTGCTTCTCGACGCTCAGGATGACCTTGCTTTTGAAGTTCTCACCCAGGATCCTGGTGAGCTTACCGAGGCCCTCTTCAACCTCATCACGAACGGCGGGAGTGATTTCGTATTGCCTTGCCAGGTACTCTACGTTCATTGAGCTCCCTTCTGGCCGCGAGCACTGAGCTTATCGTCTACACGCGGCAAAAGATCATTTACCACCGCATCACAAAGAACCCACAATCGTCAATTGCGGGCCTCCGAAGATTTTTGCGGCTTTTACGAATTTGGATGCGAGGTGCATGCTGTTCCGTTTCAAAACGCTTCCGAAAACAAAGTGCGGTAGCCGGTACAGCTTAATCTTTGACTCTGCGCTGGTGGGTGCTTGGGATGCGCATATCTTCCCGATACTTCGCGACCGTCCGCCGAGTGACCTGGATTCCCTGCGATTGGAGGATGTGGGTGATCTGCTCGTCAGTCAACGGCTTGGTGGGGTCCTCTTCTTCGATGAGCTTCTTGACCCGACGCTTGAGAATCAGCAACGAGGTGCCGCCGCCTTCAGGGCCATTTACACTTTCCGTGAAGAAGTATCGTAGCTCGAAGACGCCTTGGGGTGTGTGAGCATACTTGTTGGCTACGGCCCGGCTCACTGTGGAAGGATGGACGCCGATCTCCTCGGCCACTTCTTTAATCATCATCGGCTTCAGCTGATCAATGCCGTGATCGAGAAAGTCACGCTGTCGGGCCAGAATCGAATAGCATACCCGCAAAATGGTCTGCTTACGCTGTTCAATGTTCTTGATAAGCTGGATCGCCGACTTGTAGCGCTCCTTGACGTAGTTGCGTACTTCCTTCTCGGCGGCATCACGGTGCAGCAGGCGACGATAGGCCGGATTCAGACGCAGCTGCGGAACTTCTTCATCATTCATGACGACGATGTAATCGTCGCCCTGCTTAACAAAAGCAACGTCAGGCTCGATAAGCCGGGTCTCGACCTTGTTGTAGCGTAAGCCGGGGCGTGGATCGAGTGTGCGTATGAAATCCATTGCGTGCGTTACAGCTTCCAGCGGCCGCCCCATGAGCTTGGCCACTTCCTTGTAGTTCTTGCTCTGCAACGCATGCAGGTGATGGTCCACCATCACGATGGCATCGTCGATTGCCTGCTCTTCAGCCACCTGATCGCCGTTGCCATTGACACTCTTACGCGGCTGCGCGTTCTTTAAATGATGAAGCTGGGCGAGCAGGCACTCACGCAAGTCCCGTGCTCCGACTCCGATGGGGTCCAGCTGACGGACAATATCCATAGCTTCCTGCAGTGCGTGGCGGCTAAAAGGGACACGAGAAGGCTCGGTGCGTGGCGGAACCAGCTCGGGACGAGGCAAAACGGCATCTGCCACATGCGTAACCGGCTTGGCGGAGGCACTTGCAAAGGCTTCGACTTCGGGTGCTGAAACCGCAGCAGCTACCTGATTCTGAGATTCAGGCTGCAGCGAGGATGCCGAAAAGGTATCGGCAGATGCGGCCTGCTCAGCGCCAGTGAGTTCGGCACTCGGCCCGATATCCATCAAGCCCAGCAGCTCATCCTCAGTCGCGATCAGGTAGCCATCTTCATTGAGGTTGCCGATGATCAATTCCGCGGCACGATACACATCCTCTTTCACATGCATCGAGCCTAATTGCCAAAGCAAGTGGTCGGAGAGCGTTGTGGCTTTGGAGAGGAAGTTTTCAAACGATGGCCGTTCGCTGTCTTCCATCTCGATGGGCGTGCGCATGCCCGGATCCAGATAATCGCGGAAGAAGCTTCCAAAGTCGATTTCTTCGAAAGGATCCTTCTCTTCGGCCGGCTTGGATGGCTCTTCGAGTGCGGCTGCGGAGCTTTCACGATCCTTCTGCTCCTCGCGGGCGGAAACTTCGTCCAGCAGGGGAACGGTATTTTCCAGTTCCTCAAGCACTGGATTTTCAGTTAATTCCGCGTTAATCATGTCCGCGAGCTCGAGCTTATTCAGCGCGAGGACGCTGACCATCTGCACGAGTCCAGGCGTCAGAATCTGCTTCTGGGAAACGCGGAGACTCAATTTGGGCTGCAACAAAACCATGGATAACGAAGCTGCTGTCTACTATCCCTCTAGAAATTCTAAACCGAGAACAGAGTCGTAAAATGTGATGCCTAACAAAAATCCGCTTGATGAATGCCGCATCAGTGTTACCAATCGGCGGATTATGGCGTGGGCACAAAGAGCGGAAGAGTCTCTAAACGAGTGAGAAACTCTCACCCAGGTACACACGCTTGACTTCCGGATCGTTACCTAATTGCTCAGGCGTTCCAGCGCGGAAGATCCGTCCTTCATTGATAATGTATGCGCGATCAGTGACCGAGAGCGTTTCACGCACATTGTGATCGGTAACCAAGACCCCGATGCCGCTCGCTCTCAACTCGGAGATGATCCTCTGTAGCTCCAAAACCGCAATCGGATCAATTCCCGAGAAAGGCTCATCCAGCAACATAAAGGACGGAGAGATGCACAGGCATCGGGCGATTTCGACCCGTCTGCGCTCTCCACCTGACAATGCGTATCCCATATTCTTGCGAATCACGCCTAAGTTGAGTTGCTCAATGAGCCGCTCCTGCCGCTCCCGGCGTTCATGCCATGAAATAGGCTGCGCCTCCAGCACCGCAAGGATGTTGTCTTCTACGGTCAGCTTGCGGAAAATCGAAGGCTCTTGGGGCAGATAACTAATGCCAAAATTCCTGGCCCTCAGGTACATCGGTACATGCGTGATGTCCTGGTCATTAATCACGACTCGACCCGTATCGGTCGGAATCAGCCCAACGATAATGTAAAAGCTGGTGGTTTTCCCGGCTCCATTGGGGCCCAAAAGCCCCACGACCTCACCTTGTTTTACGCGCAGGGTGACGCAGTTGACAACTCTTCGTCCGCGGTAGCTTTTTCCAATCTCGTCAGCCGATAAGGTCTGCATTTACTTAGTGATACGAGCACGTGTAACAGTAGGTGCGGCGGCTTTACTCTCCACCAGCACCCTATCATCGTGACTATAGAAAGTCAACGAATCACCCCACACTTGACCCCGTTCGGCATCAAAAATGCTAGCGTTCTGCCCGGTAAGGTAATACTTCCCGTCATCTGCCGTGTAGACTAGGCGATCTCCGACGGCTCGCCGGTTAGGTTCTGTGACCACGACTGTGCCAAGGGCGATCATGTGATCGATCCGGCTCGGACCATCGGATCCGGGTATCACCGGTTTGGCTTGGGCTACCCGAGTGTCTTCCTCGCTTGGCTCGGCCGGTTTCAAATAAACATCAATCTGCTCCGCACTGACCGTTCCCGTTGTGCTCTTGACCAGGACCTTACCCGTATAGCGGGCGCGGCGTTCCGCGTCGACGTAGGTCAGCTTGTCGGCTGTGACATTTACTGGGGAAAGTTTTCCGTCTTTTCCCTGCTGCACGAATAAGCTGGAAACCGATTGCGCAGAATCTCCGTGGGCAATGATTGTTCGGTTCTGCTGATCAAAGTCGATCGCTGGAGCACGAACCACATTGGCAGTCTGCCACAGGCGGACATTACCCGTGTACCGAGCCATCCCGGGCTGCTGATACGAAATCATGTGAAGCGATGTTACATGGACTGGATCGGACGCTGCCAGAAGAGCGCCGCCGGGCTGTGGCTTGAGGTCGCTGTACGTCGTCTTAACATCGCCATCCGCGAAAGCTTCCCCTGACTGCCGGTTGAGTCGGATTACGTCGGCGGTGGTAGTCATTCCCCCGTCGATGGCTCGAGGTGAACCGTTCAGCACTAGGATTTGGTCGGTCGGCGTGTAAGTTGCCTTGTCGGCGAACATTGCCCGTCCGCCAGTATTAGGGTTTGAAGACGGCTCATGGTAGCGGAAGTCTCCAGTCTGAATGAGCTTCTCTACGCCGCCATCGAAGGCGAATGCCACATCGAGGTTTTGCGAAGTGCTGGTTTTATCCGGCTCGCCAACCGAACGGGAGACGATGCGGGCGTCTGGCGAGCCATGCAGAGTTTGCATCCGACTGCCTTCGGCGAAGGTAGCGTGAAACTTCCCTGCCGTCGCGATGGTCGTTGAGTTCGATGTGCCAAAGTCTTGGCCTTGTCTGGCATTCGCTTTTGCCGTCTTCGGTCCGGCTGGTGACGGGAAGATGGTGATCTGTGCTGCGCCAACGGTATCACCTGTTTTCAGCTCGTCGCCGTTCTCGAGGACAAAATTCAACTGGTCGGCCGCGATCTCCATGGGCTGGCCCGGCGACCCGGGTTTGCCTGGTTGTGGCTCCTGCCGAATGTGGGCGTCCTTCACCATGTGAAAGTACTTGGGCTGGTTGTCAGCTTCGAAGTCGAGAATGAAAGTATCAGCCGAGCCGTGGCTGAGATTTTCGCCGCGCGTGTTGAACTTGGCTCCCCCCGTGACGATCGCCTGTTTCACCATATTGTTCGGTGCCATGTTGAGATCGCCTCGCGGCCCGGTGACGTCGACAATCGTCGGACCGCGCACTTCGATATTGACGTTCCCCTCGGCCTGGGCATGCTGGACAGTGTTGTCAGCTTCAAACAGCATGGTCAGTTTGTCGGCCGTAAGCGTACGATCCGGTTGATAAATGGTCGCATTGTTGAGTACGGCCTGCCGGGGAATCTTCTGTATCATTCCTCCCGATCCCGTGATGTCGGAGCCGTTCTCGCCGGTGGTCACAATGTGTACATCGGACTTCAACTCCAATTCTTCCTTGTTCGCGTCATAATAGGCTCCGCGAGCAGTGCCCGAGGCCTGTAAGGTGCGGAACTCCACGACATCATCGGTGTGCGCCTGACCAGTTTTCTGGTTGAACGTCAGCGATTGCGCCACTACATGGATAGGGTTTTTCAGTTCATCGGGAGGAGCTTGATCGGGCTTGGTGGGCCCTTCAGCGTAACCCTGTAGGTCAATGTGGACCTCGCCAACAGCGTTAATATCACCACTCTCCGGATCGTAGGTAAACTCCTTTCCATAGATCTGGTCGAAGCGGTCATGCGCTTTGCCATATACGACAATATGCACGTTCTTCAGATCGGCGTAGCCGCCTTTCTTGAACTGCACCGCGTTAGAAGCGCGTAGGGTGAAGATGGTGCGTCCCCCTTCGGACTTGGAGAGTGAGAAGCCCTCGCTGGTCTGCTGGATGTCAATGCCGAGTTCCTTAGGCAAGCTGTGTAGCGTAGGCTTCACTCTTAGCTTGGCTATGTAATAGGCGAGGCAAACTATGACCAGCAGCGCGGCCACAGACCACACCAGCCACTTGCGGATTTCAGCAATGGATTGAAGCATTTAAGATTGATATTACGCTGGATTTTCCGGTCGGAACAATCGGACTAGTGGTGTTTGCCGAACAGTGACATACTGGGCTCGGCTACGCGAACCACGATGCAGTCGGAAGGCATATCGTGCAGCGCCTGGCAGCGCCTTGTCCAGCCGGCCATCATAAAGCCCACGGTCGCGGTAAATAGGGAGAGAAACTTCATAAAGTGCCGGACGGTTGCCTGCCCAAACGACAACTTTCCGCCGGCGGCGGTGAGGACCTGCAATCCTATGATTCGCTTGCCTATGGTAGCGCTCCAGCGCGAGCTTTCCGAGAAGGCAGCATATAACCATGCGCCAATCGTAAGCACGAAAATAAACACGATGCCGGTGACGTAATGGGCGGTGATGGGACTCAACCCAAGGCGACGACTGATCAATTTCATCGCGAAGTCAACGATTATTGTTATGATGAGAGCGACCAACGCTTCCAAAGCAATGTCAATCGCTGCCGCCCACCCTCGCAGCCAGAAACCGGCGTATTCGATCGGAGGTTTAGCGGCCATGTTTTCTTCCGCTGGTCTGGTCGCTTGGGGAGCCGAACGCGTTTGGTGCGCGGCGTCTGACAGGACATCGCCACAAAACAGGCAAAACTCTCCGTCGGGCAAAATGGGGTTGCCGCAATTGGAGCATACCTGTTGAACCGCAGCTTGCATCGGAGGTGAATACTATAGCTTCCGTAACGCTTCTGTAAAGAATGTTAAGACGTGATGCTACGCTCAACTCCTCCCTTGGCGAAGTCTAGCAATGTTAGTTGTATCCCGCCGAAATCGGGATGTGCGCTGTAGTCCAAATAAAACGCCAAGTCGAGAATATCTCCTAGAACCAGCGTATCCTCGATCGAGCGTTGGGCCATACGCCAAGCCAGAACGTCATGTGCACGTTGTTCACCGCGATTGCCCTGCATCACGCGAAGCTTTAGATGTGTTTCCTTCAGGATTCGCGGTGGCTGAACCAATTTTACGCCGCGCGCAACGAAGGTGGGACGTGGATTACCCACGCCAAACGGTTCCAGCTTCGCGAGAGATTCCCAAAGCTTGTGGTTTATGTCGGTGAGACCAATTTCGCTGTCACAGTCGAGGACCGGCAATAGATCTTCCGCAGTCAGCTTGTTGCGTGCATAAGCCTCGAGGTGCGATCGCAACTGGGGTAATCGCTCAGTCGGTAGGGCACAACCTACGGCGTGGGCATGCCCTCCAAAGCGTGTAAACATGTCGGCGCACGACTCCAGGGCTTCGAGCATGTGAAATGCCTCGATCGAGCGGCCAGAACCATGAGCTTCGTCGTTCTCGCACGAGAATACAAGCGCTGGACGATGGTAACGTTCGACCACCCGGGTTGCACATATTCCGATGACTCCGCGGTGCCAACCTTCACCGCCAACTACGAGTGCGTAAGCGTCCTTCCACTCCGGCGTGGAGTCAATCTGCTCACAAATTTCCTGTAGGATGCGCCTTTCCTCGGATTGCCGATCGCCATTGAGCTCGGTCAACTGCATAGCCATTTCGGCCGCGCGGACTTCGTCTTTCTCCGTGAATAGATCGATGACACGCTTGGCGATATCCATCCGTCCGGCAGCATTTAGACGGGGCGCCAAGCGAAATCCAATATCCCCTGCCGAAATCGGGCGGGAACCGTCAAGTTGACATGCAGTCAAGAGTGCCCGTAAGCCGGGGTTACGGGGCTTCTGCAGCCCATCCAATCCGAGCTTGGCGAATACGCGATTTTCGCCCACGAGTGGCACCGAGTCTGCGATGGTCGCGATCGCAACGATCTTCAGGAAAGAGGGTAACAACCGGTCTCGGCCTGTAACCTCCAGCAAGGCCTGGGAAATCTTGAAGGCAACTCCAGCACCGCATAGCGACTTGCACGGGTACTGACATCCGGGCTGGTTGGGATTAACCACAGCGAGTGCCTTGGGAATTCCCTCCGATTGCGGAAGGTGATGATCTGTAACAATGAGATCTACTCCGCAGCGGGCGGCTGCTTCGGCTGCGGCAAATGCCCTTATCCCCGTATCGACGCTGATAATCAGACGCACACCTTGTGAGGCGGCAGCTTCGATCACTTCATCGCGCATGCCGTAGCCTTCACGGATACGATGAGGCACATAAAAATCCACCTTGCCGCCGCAAAGCTCGAGCGCGGTCTTCAGAATGACAATAGCCGTAGTGCCGTCGACATCGTAATCGCCGTAAATCAAGATGGGCTCGTTGCGATCGATAGCAGCACGCAGACGCTCGAGCGCCGGGCACAACCCTGCCATGAGGTAAGGCGAATGGAGGTCGGAGAGCGAAGGCGAAAGGAACTTACGGGCATCTTCTGGCGAGGCCACGCCACGCGCAGCTAATAACTGCGCAACAACCGGGGATATCCCAGCCTCGCGGGTTAGGAGATCGACAAGTTCTGGACTGGTTTCACGCAGGCGCCAGCGCACTTAGTGTTCTTCGTCCTGATCAGGTCCATCGACTGCCATGGAACCGAAGTCTTCAACCAAGTCTAGCAGTCGTTGATAACGCTCATACCACTCGGTGGAGACTTCGTATAGGAACATGATCCCCTGGTGCGGCCAGCCTAGTTGAAGAAATCCCGTTTTTCCCACAAAACTGCGCAACCACCGGGCCTCTTCGATATCGTCATCGCTCGGATAGGCAGCCTGCTGAAGCCTTTGTACAAGATAATCCAGTTCGTCGCGCTGCAGGACTTCCTCGTCCATAGAGAGGAAAGCGCAACCTGCCTTTTTCGCCAGTTCGACAAAGTCTTTCCAGCTTTCAGGGTTGTCGCGCGGGTCCCACATTACGCTATGGACATCTTCCGTGACGTACCCCTGAAAGCGGCTCATTCCGTGCCCGAGTATGAAGGCGACCATGTCGTCTTTGAGGCTGGAGAGGTCATCCGTCATAGCAGTGAGAGCGGGACGATACGCCGCAAGCTTTCATCATACTCTTCCTGCCACCAATGTAGCACCACTACCTGAGTTCGTTGGGTTCACGCCCCACAACTATTCATTTTGTGCTCCTTTGCTGGCCAAAATTGCGCATTGACTCTTGACGGAGACTTCCGACAATGGTTAGCTAGAGGGGCTTTTAAGTCTCTTTGCGGCAGCGCCCAGTGCCTATTAACGAGACGATCCTTGCTCCTGCGGTATACGACCAGCTACGGCAAGCCATGGCGGCTGATCCCGGGGGCTTCGTCGCACTCTATCGCGATTATCTTGCCGACGCTTGGCAGACGCTTCAGTGCCTGGGGGAACATCTACACCAGAGCCACTTTGGTCCAGTGCAAGCAAAAGCGCATTACCTTAAGAGCAGCAGCCTGGTACTGGGTGCGCACGACGTAGCCCGGAGCGCATCGCTGGTAGAGCAGGCCGCCATCGCCGGCAACCTGAAAGATGCCGGGAGTTTGCTGGACAATATGAGGCAGGCCCTGCGCGAAGTCCAGTCAGAGCTTGCTTCGCGTCTTGGAGCGAATGTAATACCGCCGAAAGAGGCGGCGGCATAAGCGCAACCGTAGAAGTGAGCGAATTACAGAACAATTCGATCCGTGTCCTCATAGCCGACGATCATCCCGTGGTTCGAGTAGGTCTGCGTAACATGCTGCAGGCCGATCCGCATATTCAAGTCGTTGGCGAGGCGCGGGATGGCGTAGAGGCATTCGAACTGTCGCGCAGCCTGCGACCTGATGTCTTACTGCTTGATCTCGCTATGCCGAATGTCGCCGGCATGGACGCCTTGCGCGAGATTACCGCAGGAGGATTGAATATTCGCACCATTGTCCTCACCGGCCTGATCGAAAAGCGGCAGGTTCTGGAAGCGTTACAACTCGGTGCGCGTGGGGTCGTGCTGAAGGATGCCGTGGTCGAGCATCTGATGGCCTGTATCCGAGCTGTTATGCAGGGCCAGTACTGGCTTGATGGACGTCCAGTGCAGAACCTGGTACAGGTACTGCGCGACCTTTCTGCTCAGACCGCACCGCCTCCCCGCCGTACGTACGGATTGACGGCGCGAGAGATGGAAGTAGTCCACCTGATCACGGAAGGTTGCACAAACAAGGACATTGCCAAGACATTTGGCATTAGCGAAGAAACCGTTAAGCGGCACCTGACCAATATCTTCAACAAGCTGGGAGTGGGCAATCGGTTAGAGCTTGCCCTCTTCGCCTTAAATCACAACTTGCTTCCAGCCGACGAGACTAAGTAATAACTACAGCCGGAATACCGCCGCGAACTTGTAGCTACGTCCACGTTCGGGCTGACTCGTTCCAGGAACTCTGATACTCTCTGGGCCACGGATTTAGACACTCCCATGCCCCCCAAGAAACGCGCCCCTCGGCGGGCTGCACGAAAACCATCTCTTTCCCATGTACACCTAAACCGCGATCTTCCGTCACGAAGCCAACACGAATTGGTCATCATCACAGGAATTAGTGGAGCGGGAAAGCTGTCGGCATTGAAGACGTTCGAAGACCTCGGCTTTTATGCGGTTGATAATCTGCCAGCCGATCTGATTTCCAACTTTGCCGACCTAGTGCGCGACTCCACCGAAATCGACCGTGCAGCCCTGGTGGTCGACATTCGGGAGGGAGCGCGGGTCAATAAACTACCGAAACTGCTGCAGGAGCTGAGACACTCGCTAAAGACGACTGTCTTGTTCCTGGAGGCGGATGATGATGCGCTCTTGCGGCGCTATAGTGAGACTCGCCGACCTCATCCGCTTGGCCGCACTACCTCTGTAAAAACTTCCATTCATGACGAGCGGAAACGACTGCAGCCGGTGCGTGCTGTGGCCGACCTGGTGGTCGACACAACCAAATTCAATGTTCATGAGCTTCGCTCACTGCTGACTGAGCGTTTCCAGAGCGCAGAACGACAACACAGCACACTCATATCGTGTGTAAGTTTTGGGTTCAGCAAAGGCGTACCCGAGGATGCCGACCTGATGTTTGATGTGCGGTTTCTGCCTAACCCTCACTTCATTCCGAAGTTCCGACCCTATACCGGGCGAAACCCGCAGGTCGCGCGCTACATTCTCTCCTTTCCCCAGACTCAGGAGTTCATTGCCCGTATCTCGGAGCTGTTGGCGTACCTAATCCCTCACTACATGCGCGAAGGGAAGAGTTATCTGACTATCGCTTTCGGCTGCACCGGTGGAAAGCACAGATCAGTGCTAATCGCTGAGGAAGTTAAGAAGCGTCTAGCTAAGGCAGGTTATAACGTGAAGGTTGTGCACCGGGACTCGCCAAGGCAGAGCTAGTAGCCTAAGCCTGTCCGGCAGTGCGAAGCAGGAAGTGAATGCGGCCGTGATACGAATATGTATCGCCACAGACCCGACTTCCGTTAAGATTGTGCATTGCCGCCAACTCTGTTCAGCTCGCCAGACCGCGCGCACTTCGGGGTATGGGTGGTTCTCGCGTGCCTATGCGTCAACTGAAACGACTGCTGCACTACGTCAAGCCATATTGGTTCTACGTCTTAGCATCAGTCGTGTCGATGGCGTTCGTTGGGTTGCTCGACGCCTTCCGCCTGTTACTAATCGGTCCGATTTTCGATTACGTGCTTAACCCCGGCGAACAAGCACGTGAGCTGCACCTGTTGCCGACTAGCCACTGGGTGCTGCCGCTGAGCTGGTTCGTGCCGGAGCGCTTCCATAATGTCTGGACCATGGTGGCGTTCGCTCTGGTCGCCGCCACTGTGCTGAAGGGGATCTTCGACTACCTCGGCACGTACTTGGTGAACTATGCCGGCTTCGGCATGATCACAGACTTACGCAACGAGCTCTATACAGCCACTCTGCGCCGCTCGGTCGCATTCTTCCAAAGGCACACCACTGGAACCTTGCTTTCGGCGCTGATCAATGACATGGAACGTGTGCAGTACGCCATGTCTACGGTCTTAGCTGAATTTCTGCAACAACTCTTCACGCTGATTTTTACCGCTTGCGTTGTGGTGCTGCTGGGAGGCCGGTTGGCCTGGGTGCTGGTTCTGTTCGTACCTGTCGTGCTCAGTTCTGTGCGCCGTATCGGACACCGCGTGCGCACTACCACCCGCAAGGGCCAGGACAAGCTGGCCGAGATTCAGAACATCTTGCACGAAACGATTACAGGTGTCCGCATCGTGAAGGCCTTCTCCATGGAAGCATGGGAGGCCAAACGTTTTGACGAGGCTGCGAAGCGGTTGTTTCGTGCTAATTTGCGATCGGTGAGCGCCGCCGCAATCAGTTCGCCCCTGATGGACGTTCTGGGTGCTATGGCCATCGCTATTTTGATCCTCATTGGCCGCGAGTACATCAAGCACCGGGTATTCACCGAGGGCATTTTCCTGGCCTTTATCGTTTCCGTATTCAAGCTATACGAGCCTGTACGCAAGTTTGCACAATTTAATAACAATTTTCAGCAAGCGCTCGGTGCGTCATCGGCTATCTTCGATTTCCTTGATGCGCAAGATGAGGTCACCGAAAAACCTGGCGCTATCGTTCTGCCGCCGTTCCATCAAGGTATTCGGTTCGAGCACGTTTACTTCAGTTACAAGACTGAAAAGAACCATCGCGAAGTGCTACACGACATCAGTTTCACTGTAGCGCCCGGCGAGGTAGTGGCAATTGTCGGCTCAAGTGGTTCCGGCAAGACTACTCTCGTGCATCTATTACCACGCTTTTTCGATGTGACGCATGGCAGGCTGCTCATTGACGGGCACGACGTTCGCGACCTCAAGGTTGCTTCGCTGCGGTCCGAGATCGCCATCGTCACTCAGGACACGATCCTGTTTAATGACACGGTGCGCAATAACATTGCCTACGGACAGCCGACGATCCCGAGAGATAAGATAGAAGAGGCGGCGCGCGCCGCTCTCGCACATGACTTCATCCTTGGACTACCGAATGGTTACGACACCCTCATTGGTGAGCGTGGCCTGCGGCTTAGTGGAGGGGAGCGCCAGCGGTTGTCGATCGCTCGGGCAATTCTGAAAAATGCTCCGATCCTCATACTCGACGAAGCCACTTCGGCCCTCGACACCGAAAGCGAAGCTCTGGTGCAATCGGCTCTGCAGAACTTGATGGCCGGGCGAACCGTATTTGTCATCGCACATCGCCTCTCGACGGTACGGCGCGCAGACCGTATTCTTGTTCTCGATAACGGCATGATTATTGACGAAGGCACGCACGAGCGCCTGATGGCCCGTGCCGGGGCCTATCGCCGTCTGTACGATCTTCAGTTTGTGGATGTCGAAATCGCGAACGGAAGCGAGTAGACACACAGCATGGCCATTCGCTCGATGACGGGCTACGCACAGGTCAAAGTGCACGTCAGCGACCAGGTCACATTCGTGCTCAGCCTGAAGGCGGTAAACCATCGATTCCTGGACCTGCACCTGCGGATGCCCAACGAGCTCGACGCCCTTGAAATGATGGTTCGACGTGTGCTCAAGCAGCGACTGCATCGTGGCCATATCGAGGTTACGCTCAGCATCGAGCGTACTGGCGGCTCCGCTTTTGCAGTGAACCGCGAATTGGTCGCCGGGTACCTTGGAGCTTTCCGTCAGGTTGCACACGACTTCGGACTCAACACCGAGCCCGACCTCAATGCTGTGTTGAAACTTCCAGGGGTTTTCAACACCAGCGACTCAAGGGAATTCACGGACGACCTGGAGCAGCAACTGACGAACGCGCTCGAGCATGCCATTGTTCGCCTGAATCATATGCGCGAGGAAGAAGGCCGTAGTGCCATAGCTGAACTGCGAGAGCGCATGGAACATTTGTTGAAGGCCACACTTGAAGTGGAACTCTTGCGGCACAAGGTGCTGCGTGCCTATCACGACAAGGTCCACGGGCGAATGCAGGAGCTAATCGGCTCACATGCGGATGCCGATCGTATTTTGCAGGAAGCTGCCATGCTCGCCGAGCGCAGCGACATTCAGGAAGAGCTGGTGCGGATGAAGAACCACATCCGGCATTTTCTGTCGCATCTGGAGAGTGGCGGTGAGGTCGGGAAAAAGCTCGACTTTCTTTTGCAAGAGATGAACCGAGAGGCTAACACGCTGCTGTCGAAGACCACCGGTGTCGCGGGCGAAGCCCTACGTATTACGGAGCTGGGACTGGCGATGAAATCGGAAATCGAAAAGGCCCGCGAGCAGGTGCAAAACCTCGAATGAGTGGTATTGTGTTCATCATTTCGGCGCCGTCGGGATCCGGTAAGTCTACGCTTACGGCCGAACTGCGGCGCGTGGTACCCAATCTGGAGTTTTCCATCAGCTACACCACGCGGCCACTGCGGGGCAGTGAGCAGAACGGCAAGGAGTATTTCTTCGTTACCCGACAGCAATTCGAAAAGATGATCGCTGAAGGCGACTTCCTGGAATACGCCGAAGTCTTCGGCCATTACTACGGTACGGCGCGGTGCTTTCTGCAAGAAGCTTTTGCGCGCGGGAATGATCTGATTCTTGACATCGACGTTCAGGGCGCGGCACAGGTAAAGCATAAGCTGCTTGAGGCCTGCAGCATCTTTATCCTTCCCCCTTCACGTAACGAGCTGGAGCGCCGCTTGCGTCGCCGTACCCTGGCGGAAAGTGAGATGCGGCGTCAGCAAGCCGGAATAAGCAAGTCCGAAGAGGAAATCGAGGCAATCATCCGGCGCCGTTTGCAAGAAGCTACGCGAGAGATTGAGAATTATTCGCAGTATGACTATATTTTGGTGAACGAGAAAGTGGAGTCCGCTATCGACATTCTGCAAGCTATCGTGAAGGCGGAGCGGGTGAAGCGTTCGCCGGAGCCACCGCGCTCTAGCGCTGCGCAGGTGCTGGCCACGGCGGAGTTGGCCGAGCGGCCTCACATGATGAAGCAACTTCAAGCTGTCCTGGCAACGTTCGACGATTCCCGTGTACGCACGGCAACGGAGTAGAAGATGAAGCTGGTTGAGGGGTTTGACAGCAATTATCGCTATGTCCTGGTGGCAGCTCGGCGCGCGCGCCAACTTCAGAACGGCGCCCAACCCGTGGTGGAACCTCACTCTCGGAAGGCATGCCGTATCGCCGAAGAAGAGATTAATGCCGGTAAGGTGAAATGGACAGTGCCATCGGCTACCAATTCGTCGGCTCATGCTGTGCGCGAACCGGCGCCCGGCCCGGTTGGCGGCGAGAGCGACGATTAGACGTTTGAGAAACGTCCTCACAAGCTACCGTAGAAGCTTGTCTTTGACTTTTGCTTAGCGGACTTGGCGCAAGCTAGAGCTGAGCCCGCTACGCCGGTTTTTGCATCCAAGGAACACCATGCAGATTGCGCTTGGAGTTACCGGAGGGATCGCCGCCTACAAAGCTGCCGATATCGTTCGCCTTCTCCAGGATCGCGGACTTCGGGTGCAGGTCATCATGACCGATGCGGCCCAGGAGTTCATTCGACCACTGACCTTCGCTGCCCTTACGGGCGAGAAGGTCATCACCGGAATATTCAATGCAGGAAGCGAGCAACCCAACCTGGATTCCGCCGTTGAACACATTGCGGTGGCGCAATCGATCGACGCTCTGCTAGTGGCGCCGGCCACAGCAGATACAATTGCCAAATTCGCCCAGGGAATCGCGAACGATTTCCTTTCGACTCTCTACCTCGCGACCAAAGCACCCGTCATTGTCGCCCCCGCTATGAATGTGAATATGTGGGAGCACCCAGCGACCCGCGGGAACCTCGAGGTTCTTCGCGAGCGTGGTGTGCACGTCGTCGAGCCCGACAGCGGATACCTCGCCTGCCGTATGGTAGGCGCGGGACGCCTGGCTGAGCCGGAACACATCGTCGCGGTCACGCTCGATCGTCTGGGCATCTCACAGGAGCTCGCAGGCGAAACGGTTCTCATCACCGCCGGCCCAACCCACGAAACCATCGATCCTGTGCGCTATCTTGGTAACCGCTCCAGCGGCAAAATGGGCTACGCGCTCGCTGAAGCGGCGTTGCGCCGCGGAGCAAAAGTAGTTCTGGTGAGCGGACCGACTGCACTCGAACCCCCCGCAGCCGTGGAAACCTTTTTCGTCGAAACCGCCCAGCAGATGCGCACCGCAGTCCTAGACCGTTGGGAGCGTGCGAACCTGGTCATTATGGCTGCCGCCGTGGCCGATTACCGCGTGAAAAACGCTTCATCGGAGAAGATCAAACGTAACGGGCCAATCGAGCTGCAACTGGAACCGAATGCCGACATTCTGGCCGACCTAGGCACCCTCCGCAACGCGACGGGTAAGAACACTCCCCTGCTGATCGGATTCGCAGCCGAGACGGAGAATCTGCTGGAGAACGCGCGCGCGAAGCTGTCGAAAAAG
>Ga0126384_10000937_pt1 | contig 16884 bp, 20 predicted proteins | sample PanSoiMetPlot_36_FD_92543 | JGI IMG/M metagenome (GOLD analysis project Ga0126384, IMG submission 92543) | Tropical forest soil microbial communities from Panama - MetaG Plot_36 | ecosystem: Environmental > Terrestrial > Soil > Tropical forest > Bulk soil | place: Panama | collected 2016-02-17 | reverse complement strand
CGGCCAGCAGCGCCATGAAGGCGGCGATGATCCGCTCGCGGTCGCTGCCGCTCAACGTCGTAAACATGCTGGCAGGCTCGTGGGTCATGAACGGCCTCCTTTGCGGTCTTCGATCCTTTCCGAGATGTAGGACCGCGAGGGCGGCGGTTCCAGGGGCCCGGGTTTCAGCCCGCGAGCTCGCGCGAGCGCCGGGTCGCCGCCGCGACGGCGCGTTCCAGCACCGCGTCGAGGCCATCCGCGGCCATCAGCACCTCGAGTGCCGCCGCCGTGGTTCCGCCCGGCGAGGTCACGTTCTGCCGCAGCACCGCGGCATCGAGCGGTGAGCGGTGCAGCAGCTCGCCCGAGCCAGCGATGGTCGCGCGTGCGAGCCGCGCCGCGAGGTCGACGGGCAGTCCCGCCGCCGCGCCGGCGCGCGCAAGGCTCTCGGCGAGCAGAAAAACATAGGCCGGCCCCGAGCCCGACACCGCGGTCACGGCGTCCATCAGCGCCTCGTCCGCGACCCATTCGACCGCACCGGTCGCGGCGAGCAGCTTGTGGGCGAGCTCGCGCTGGGCGCTGCTCGCCCGGGCGTTCGGCACCGCGACCGTGATGCCGCGTCCGATCGCGGCCGGCGTGTTCGGCATGGCGCGCACCAGCGCGGCGCCCGGCAATGCCTTGTCAAGGAACGCCAGCGTGCGGCCGGCCATCACCGAGATCGCGACCGTATCGCTGCCGATCAGCCGCGCCAGCGGGGGCAGTGCCTGCGGCGCGACCTGCGGCTTGACGGCGATCACGATCGCGGACGCCGCGATCGTGTCGAGGGCCGGATTGATGCGCAGCCCGCGCTGGCCGAGCGTGATGATCTCGGGCGCCGGTTGCGGCTCGATCACGGCGACGTTGTCGAGACTCAAGCCGAGGCGATGCCAGCCCTCCAGCATGGCGCCACCCATCTTTCCGGCGCCGAGCAGGACGAGCGTCCCGGTGAAATCATCGAGCAATGTCTCGCGTCCCATCCCGGTGCCTTCGGTTGTGGTGTCTTTGGTTGCGGTGTCTTCGGTCGATGGCGGTCATGGCCGCGCGTCCGGCCGTCGCCGGACGCAGCTGCGTCAATATATAGCCGAGTTGGCCGCGGAATTGAGTCCTCAGGCCTCGCCCGAGGTCTCGAACATGGTGGCGTCGAGCGCCTCTGCGGGGCTCTTGCCGGCCCACAGCACGAACTGGAACGCCTGATAGTAGCGCTCGCAGGCCTCGAGGCCGGTGCCCAGCGCCGACTCGCATTGCGCGCCCGAGGCCGCGATGCCGCCCGTAAGCAGAAGGGCGTGGCGGAACATCACCAGTCCGTCGTCGAACCACAGATCGAAATGGCCGATCCAGAGCTGCTCGTTCACCTTGGCGACCAGCTCGACGATCTCGTTGCGGCGGGCCTGAGGGACCCTGAGTTCGAACGCGCAGGCGAGATGCAGCGCCTCGATATTGCTCATCCACGTGAACGAGACCTGATAGTCGGTCCATTTGCCGGCGACGACGAGCGTGACCTCGTCCTCGCTTGCACGGGCGAACGACCAGTCGTGGGTTGCCGCCATGCGCTCGACCACGTCGACCGGATTGACGTGCTCGCTTGCTGCGAAATCGGTAAGTGTCATGCCGTCTCCACCCCGCTGCCGCTTGAAACGCATCCAGCGCTCACGCGCCGCAACGGCTTGCCCCGAATGAGGTACGGACCTGTTCTCGCCCGGGCCACTTTGACGCAGGCTCCGCGCGACCCTCCGCATTGACCCGCCCGGGCCGAATCACCTACCCGGCCGACTATAACTGGCCGGACTCCCGTCGCCAAAAGTGCTGGACACGGGAGTGATTGAAGATTCGAGTGAATCGCGCAACGCACCGCGTGCGGCCGTCCACAATCAATCCTGCGACAAGTTGACTCGGATGGGCCCTGGAGGGGCCGGCGCGTCGGGAGCCGTGATCAGTCGAACAGGCTTGAGACCGACTCCTCGGCCGCCGTCCGCGCGATCGCCTCGCCGATCAGGGTCGCGATCGAGAGCACCCGAATATTGCCGGCGACCCGCACCGCCTCGGTCGGCTGGATCGAGTCGGTGATCACCAGCTCCTTGAGCCGCGATGCAGTGATGCGGGCGACCGCGCCGCCGGAAAGGACGCCATGGGTGATGTAGGCGGAGACGTCGGTCGCGCCCTGCTCGAGCAGGGCGTCGGCGGCGTTCACCAGCGTGCCGCCCGAGTCGACGATGTCGTCGACCAGGATGCAGGTGCGGCCCGCGACCTCGCCGATCACGTTCATGACCTCGGACTCGCCAGCCCGTTCGCGCCGCTTGTCGATAATGGCGAGCGGGGCGTTGATGCGCTTGGCGAGGCCGCGGGCGCGCACGACGCCGCCGACGTCGGGAGAGACCACCATCACGTTGGCGAGATCGAACCGCTCGCGGATATCGCGCACCATCACGGGCGAGGCGTAGAGATTGTCGGTCGGGATGTCGAAGAAGCCCTGGATCTGGCCCGCATGCAGGTCGAGGGTGAGCACGCGGTCGGCACCCGCGTGAGTGATCAGGTTGGCGACGAGCTTGGCCGAGATCGGCGTGCGCGGTCCGGGCTTGCGATCCTGCCGGGCGTAGCCGAAGTAGGGCACCACTGCCGTGATGCGCCGCGCCGAGGAGCGCCGCAGCGCGTCGGTGATGATCAAGAGCTCCATCATGTGGTCGTTGGCCGGAAACGACGTCGACTGGATCACGAAAACGTCGGCCCCGCGTACGTTCTCGAGGATCTCGACGAAGATCTCCATGTCGGCGAAGCGCCGCACGATGGCCTTGGCGAGCGGCATCTTGAGATAGGCCGCGATGGCTTCGGCCAGGCGAGGATTGGAGTTGCCGGCGACGAGCTTGACCGCGCCGTTTTTGCCCGCCATGCCCGCCTCTCCTCACACGCGGACGGCACCTCGGGCCGCCCGGCGGCGCCGTGATAACAAGGAGCCTATGCCAGTGGCAATACAGGGGTTTTCATTTGTCCAGCGCCTTTTGCGGTGCACCGCCGGGCCACCGGGCGGTTAACGGGCGTGCCCCGCATAGGCGAGCGCTGCCGCAATCGTCTCGGACGCAACGTCGTCATTGGCCGGGCCGGTGGCCGCCACACGTGGGTCGCGGCTGTCCGGCGCCGCCGGCGGGGCGGCCGGCGTCGCTGGTGGCGCCACCAGGAAGGCGGCGAGGCGCTCCATGCTCACCTTGGCGATCCGGCGCAGCACCTGATCGTCGGCAGCCGCCCAGGTGCCGTGGCCCGAACTGCTTGCGGGCTCCTCTCCGGTGATTCGCAAGGCACGCTGTTGGTTGGCGTCGTAGACATCCCACACCCAGGCGATCACCGTCGAGCGGCGCTTGCCGACCAGGGCCGCCAGATAGCCGCGCACGCGGTATTGCGCCGGCATATCGTGCGAGACGATCGCCATCTGTCGCGCGAGCGCCTCGTCGCCGAGGTCCTGCACGAGCTGGCTGAAAATCGTCTCGGGCGGACCGTCGATCGAGTCGAATGCGACGGTCGGCCCGTGCACGGACGCGGCTGGTGCCTGGGGGCTAGCCGCGCAGCCGCACAGACAGAGCATGGCCGCCACCGCCAGCAGTCCGAATTCCACGTGCCGTGCCACAGCGCCGTGCCCACCGGGCGCGCGCCCGTTTCCGAGGATTCGCATCCGCCACCCCTGGCGGCCGGCAACCGATCGAGTGTTCTTGCGGTATGGGGTTGCTCAGCCCACTCATCTGGGTAACCCGTATCGGCCCGCCGGTCCAGCGCGTTAACGTTTCGTTGACGCTTGTGGCGGCCGCTAACTCAACGCGATCGCATTAACGTGACGCCCATAATCGGGCTCGCCCCGGTGGGTGGCGCGGCGAAAGCTGAAGTAGCGCTGCGGATCCGCATAGGTGCATTGCGCGAGATCTTCGACCGTGCCGACTTCGGCAGCGGCGAGACGCGCCGCCACATAGCCCGGCAGGTCGAACAGCGCATGGCCCGGTCGGGTCGCGGGCCGGAAGAAGCGGTCATTGGCGGGGTCGGCGGCAACGAAGCGCTCGACCAGCTCGCCGCCGACCTCGTAGTTCGGTTGGCGGATCATCGGGCCGAGCACGGCGACGATCCGCCGCCGCTCGGCGCCGAGCCGCTCCATCGCGGCGATCGCCGCGTCGATCACGCCCGCGAGCGCGCCGCGCCAGCCCGCATGCGCAGCGCCGATCACGCCGGCTGCGCCGTCCGCCAGCAGCACCGGGCCGCAATCGGCGGTCGACACGCCGACCGCAAGGTTGGGCAGGCGCGTCACCACCGCGTCGGCGCGCGGACGCGCCGCGTGCGTCCACGGCGCCTCGGCGACCACCACCTCGGCGGAGTGGATTTGATAGGGCGTGACGAGCGCGGCGGACGGCACGCCAAGCGCGGCCGCCATGCGGGCGCGGTTCTCGGCCACGTGCGCCCGGTCGTCCTGTGAGCCGACGCCGCCGTTGAGGCTCGCATAGATGCCCTGCGACACGCCGCCCTCGCGGGTGAAGAAGGCGTGCCGAACGCCCGGCATGGCGGCGAGGGACCCGGCCTGCAACAGCATCACGTGTCGAATCCCGGCACCATTTTGATCGCGGGCGCCGACAGGCCGATCGCCTTGAACATGTTGCCCATGCCGACCTGGCCGCCGGCGGTGAGGCGGGCGAGCGCGAGATCGATCGCCTCCGCCTTGTCGGGCGGCGCCACACGCTTGAGGTTCGTGGCGCGCTGCTCGATACCGAGCCGTCGTAGCAGCGTCGCCTGCGAGATCGGCCCATGAACGCGGGCGCCGAGGCTCTCGGCCGCGCTCGCGAGTGCCTGGAAATCGACGTGGGCGGACACGTCGGCGAGGCCGGGCGCGACCAGCGGATCTGATTTGCGACGGTCACGCAGCGCCTGGAACGTGTCGCCCACCGTGCTGTCGAGATGGCCATAGTCGATGATGAGCGCGCCGCCGCCGCCGTGCACGACCCGACGCGCAACCTCGAGCATCGGCGGATCGCCGCGCCACTCGTAGATCGCGCCGACCTCGGCCATGCGCACCTGCGGCGGCAGGGTCTGCTCGAAGAACTTCAGCGGCTCCGGCCCGAGCGCGAAGGCGAGGTCGCCGTTGTCGTCGACGCGGATGACGCGCTCGTGCCAGCCGTCCGCCAGCTTGATCGCCTGGTTGACCGGCAGCGCGTCGAAAAACTCGTTGGCGACGATGATCGCCGGCCCCTCGGGGACCTCGGCAAGCGTCTCGTGCCATGCGATCTTGACGTTGAGCTTGCCGAAGGCCTGTTGCTGGCGCTGGCGCAGGATCGGACTGGTCTCGACCAGATGGACCGCGAGCGTCTTGCGGAAATCCGCAACCACGTTGGCGGCGCGCAGCATGTCCAGCATCATCGTTCCGCGCCCGGGACCGAGCTCGATCAGGCGGACGTCGGCGGGCCCGCCCATCTGGCGCCACACGGCGGCGGCCCACAGCCCGAGCAGCTCGCCGAACATCTGGCTGATCTCGGGGGCGGTGGTGAAGTCGCCGGCATTGCCGATCGGATCATGGGTCGTGTAGTAGCCGAGCGTCGGATGGCCGAGGCAGAGGCCCATGTATTGGGAAACCGGCATCGGCCCGGCAATCGCGATCAGCCGGCGGATTTCGGTTTCGAGGGCGCCCTGCGCGGCCATCAGCCGGTGTCCTGAATTTGCGTCTGTGCTCGGGTGTTCGCTTCGATCGGAGCCTGGTCCGCCGCTTGGTCCGGCGCTTGGATCGGCGCCTGGTTCGGTGCTTGGTTAGGTGATTGGTCCACGGCCGGGCGGCGCAGCGCGAAGGCGACGAAGCCGATGCCGGCGATCAGAAGGGGCAGCGACAGCAGCATACCCATGGTGGTTCCCCCCCACAGGAAGCCGAGCTGCACGTCGGGCTCGCGAAAGAGCTCGCAGAACGAGCGCATGATCGCGTAACCGATCGCGAAGGCGCCGATGACGAGACCCGGCCGCCGCAGCGCGCCGCGCCGGATCAGCAGCATCAGGATCGCGAACAGCACGATGCCTTCGAGCGCCGCCTCGTAGAGCTGGCTGGGATGGCGCGGCACGCCGCGGGCGGCCTGACCCGGAAAGACCATCGCCCACGGCACGTCGGTCGGGCGTCCCCACAGCTCGCCGTTGACGAAATTGGCGATGCGGCCGAGGAAGATCCCGATCGGGCCGACCGCGCAGGTGATGTCGCCGAGCGAGAGCATCGCGACCCTGCGCTTGAGCGCGAACAGGATGACGGCGAGGACGCAGCCGATAAAGCCGCCATGGAACGACATGCCGCCCTTCCACACCTGCACGATCTCGGACGGATGCGCGAGGAAGTGGTCGAGATTGTAGAACAGCACGTAGCCGGTCCGGCCGCCCAGGATGATGCCGAGCGTGACCCACAGCACGAAATCGTCGAAATCGAGGACCGTGAACGGCGCCGGCCCTCCCCACAGGCGCTCGTTGGCGATGAGTCTGCGGGCAATGAGCCAGCCGATGAGGATGCCGCAGATATAGGCGAGCGCATACCAGCGGATTGCGAATGGCCCGAAATTGATCAGGACCGGATCGAACTTCGGATATGGCAGAACCAAGGGCGACATGTTGCATTCAGTCCATTGGAACGACTGTCACGGTGATGTGGGACCGCCGCGAAAGCGTCAAGGGCTGGCCACGGTCTGCCATGAGTTCAAAGCCTTGCGGTGGGGCGACTGGATCGCCATTCTTGGCGCATACCTGCCACACACCGCCCGATCATGGGCCCAGCGGGGCGCGGAGGCAATGATGACCCAGACCTCGAACCGCTTGTTCGACGAGCTTGCGCGGCTGATGAACGACGCTGTCGGCGTGGCCTCCGGGGCCCGGCGCGAATTCGACACGCTGGTTCGCACCCAGGCCGACCGCGTGTTGCGCGAGCTCGACCTGGTGCAGCGCGAGGAGTTCGAGGCCGTCAAGGAGATGGCCAGCCTGGCGCGGGAGGAGAACGAGGTCCTGCGCTCGCGGCTCGCCGGGCTGGAGGCGCGGCTCGCGCGGGCCGAGGCGCCGCCGGTGACGCCGGCGGCTGCGGGCGCCGCCGCGCAGTCCGCTGCGCCGACCGCGCCCGAATCGACGCCCACCGACGAGCCTCGGGCCGCGCCATCCGTCGCAGCCGGCAACCAACAGACAAGCTGAGCGATTTCAGTGGCTTGGCTTGCATGGCGGGAGCGCAGGCCCGCGCCGCGTGGCCGGGCTGCGGCTTTCTTGTCAGGCCGCGGCCGGGCAGCTATAAGCCCGCGGTCCGCGGCCCCGACACCCCTGGAGGCACGCCGCGGGCGTCCCAGACAGCAAAAACGCGAAGGATTTCAACAATGGCGACCGTCAATGAATTGAAGGCGACGGCGCGTCCACGGGCCGGCAAGGGGGCCGCCCGGGCCGTGCGTCGCGAAGGCCGCGTGCCGGGCGTGATCTACGGCGACAACCAGCCCCCGCTCAGCATCTCGATCGACTACAACGAGCTCAAGCACCGCATCTATGCGGGCCGCTTCCTCACCAGCATCTGCAACATCGAGGTCGACGGCAAGAAGCACCGCACGATCCCACGCGACTTCCAGCTCGATCCGGTGCGCGACATGCCGATCCATGTCGACTTCCTGCGGCTCGGCGAAGGCGCGACCATCCGCGTGCGCATTCCGGTACACGTGAAGAATGTCGACCAATCGCCCGGCGTGAAGCGCGGTGGCGCCGTCAACATCGTCACCCACCATGTCGAGGTGGTGTGCTCGGCCGAGGCGATCCCGGAAGCGATCGACGTCGACATCACGGGCCTCGAGATCAGCCACTCGAAGCATCTGAGCGACGTGACGCTGCCGTCCAATGTGCGGCCGATCATTCATGGCGATGCGACGCTGGTCACGATCGTGCCGCCGTCGGGCTACGCCGAAGAAATGAAGGCGGCTGCCGAGGCGGCTGCGGCGGCGGCCGCGGCCGCGGCGGTGGCGACCGAGGCAGGAGCAGCCGGGGCGCCGGGTGCGCCTCCTGCGGCGCCGGGTGCGGCTCCCGGAGCTGCGCCTGCGGGCAGTGCGGCTCCGGCCGGCGGCGACAAGGCGGAGAAGAAGTAAGCCGGCACGGAGGCTTTCTCGATGCGCCTCGTGGTCGGGCTCGGCAATCCGGGCGCGGAGCACGTCGGCAACCGGCACAATATCGGCTTCATGGTCGTCCAGGAGATCGCCCGCCGCCACGGCATCGGCCCGTGGCGGCGGCGCTTCCAGGGCGTCGCGACCGAGGGGACGATCGGCGCCGAGCGGGTGTTGCTGCTGCTGCCGGGCACCTACATGAATGACTCCGGACGCGCGGTCGGGGAGGCGGCGCATTTCTACAAGCTCCCGCTCTCCGACATCGTGGTGGTGCACGACGAAGTCGACCTCCCGGCCGGCAAGGTGCGGGTCAAGACCGGCGGCGGCGTCGCGGGCCACAACGGGCTGCGCTCGATCTCGGCCCATGTCGGCAACGACTATCGCCGCGTGCGCATCGGCATTGGTCATCCGGGCGACAAGGACCTGGTGCATCGCCACGTGCTGGGCGACTTCGCCAAGGCGGAACGTCCGTGGGTCGAGGCGCTCGCCGGCGTAATCGCCGACAATGCCGATTTGCTGGCGCGTGGCGAGGACGCGACGTTCCAGAACAAGGTGCATCTCGCGATGCAGGCCAAGGGATTTTCCGAACCGCAGGCGCCGGGGCCCAAGCAGCCGGACGCCGCAGCGGACGATTGAGCGGATTCAGAGACCGGACATGGGCTTCAAATGCGGCATCGTCGGATTGCCGAACGTCGGCAAGTCGACGCTCTTCAATGCGCTGACCGCGACCGCGGCCGCGCAGGCGGCGAACTACCCGTTCTGCACCATCGAACCCAATGTGGGCGAGGTGGCGGTGCCGGATCCGCGCCTCGACGCGCTCGCCAGGCTTGCGAAATCCGCCCAGATCGTGCCGACGCGCCTGACCTTCGTCGACATCGCCGGCCTGGTGCGCGGCGCCTCGAGGGGCGAGGGGCTCGGCAACCAGTTCCTCGCCAACATCCGCGAGGTCGACGCCATCGCCCATGTGGTGCGCTGTTTCGAGGACGGCGACGTCACGCATGTGGAGGGCCGCATCGACCCGATCGCCGACGTCGAGACGGTCGAGACCGAGTTGATGCTCGCGGATCTCGACAGCCTGGAGCGGCGCGTCGACGCGCTCGAGAAGAAGGCGAAGGGCGGCGACAAGGAATCGAAGGAGACGCTCGCCCTCGTCAACCGCGCGCTCGCGCTCTTGCGTGACGGCAAGCCGGCGCGGCTGATCGAGCGCAAGCCCGAGGAGGAGCGCATCTTCGGCATGCTCGGCCTGCTGACGGCGAAGCCGGTGCTCTACGTCTGCAATGTCGACGAGGGCGCGGCCGCAACCGGCAACGCGCAATCGCGTCGGGTCGAGGAGCGTGCCGGGCAGGAAGGTGCCGGTTCGGTCGTGATCTCGGCCAAGATCGAATCCGAGATCGCCGTGCTGCCGGCCGACGAGCGCGCCGACTATCTCGCGGCGATCGGCCTCTCCGAGCCGGGCCTCGACCGGCTGATCCGCGCCGGCTATGCGCTCCTGCGCCTCGTGACGTTCTTCACCGCCGGGCCGAAGGAGGCGCGCGCCTGGACCGTGACGCGCGGGGCGCGCGCGCCGCAGGCCGCGGGCGCGATCCACACCGATTTCGAGCGCGGCTTCATCCGCGCCGAAACCATCGGCTATGACGACTACGTGGTGCTCGGCGGCGAGGCCGGGGCGCGCGACGCCGGGCGGCTGCGTCTCGAAGGCAAGGACTACGTCGTCGCCGACGGCGACGTGATGCATTTCCGGTTCGCAACGTAGCTCTCGCCGGTCATTGCCAGGGGTGCGCAGCGCGCCGAAGCAGTCTCAGCCCTGCACGCATGCGCAAGTGAAGCGAGATCGCTTCGCTCCGCTCGCAATGACGGCGGGAGCGGTCAATGCTCGCCTTGGTTGCGGATGGCGCCGAGGTGCTCGTTAATGCGGAAGACGATGAGCACGAGCTCGGCCGCGATGCGGGCGAAGATTACGCCGATGAAGGTGATCAGGAAGGCGCCGACCATGGTCAAAATGCCGGCGATCGGACTGACGAGCATGAGCCCAAGGCCGGCGAACAGCATCTGCAGTCCCCCGAGCACCGCCATGGCGAGGATCAGCCAGTAGAAGATCTTGATGATCGATGGCGTGATGAAACGTTCCCACTGAAACAGGTCGCGAAATTCGAACATATCGCCCTCCTCCTACCCCCGGGTCCTCGTCGGTTCGTCTGGTACGTAACGTCTGGTAACCAAACAGTTTACGCCCAGATTTGCACCCCATGCCACGTGTGCGCACGCGTGCACGGCGAAATCATGTCAACGGATCCCGGTATACCGGCGGCGATTGACGTGGGCGGGGCGCCCTTTTACGGATGCACGGTGTTTCCCGCGCCGCCAGGTTGTCCGTGCCGAAGCTCTACTGGGAAGATTTCACCGCCGGTCAGGTCGCCGAATACGGCCCGCAGGAGGTCAGCGCCGAGGACATCAAGGCGTTCGCGGCCGAGTTCGATCCGCAGCCCATGCATCTCGACGAGGAGGCGGCGCGCGCCACCATGGTGGGCGGGCTGTGCGCGTCGGGCTGGCATACCTGCGCGATCATGATGCGCATGGCGGCGGACGGGTTCATCCTCGAGTCCTCATCGATGGGCGCCACCGGCTGCGATGAGGTCAAGTGGCTCGCGCCGGTGCGGCCGGGCGACCGCCTGCGCGTGCGCGTCGAGGTGCTCGACACGCGGCCGTCAGCGAGCCGGCCCGGGATGGGCTTCGTCAATGCCCGTTTCGACGTGCTCAATGCGGACGACGTGCGCGTGATGACGCTCACTGCGCACCTCATATTCGGCCGCCGGCCGACCGTTCCGGCGGCGGAAGCGGGCGGGCCGCGCGTACGGGCGGCGGGCGCATGAGGTTCTTCGAGGACATGCAGGTCGGTGAGCGCACGGAGCTCGGCAGCCACACCTTCACGGCCGAGGAGATCAAGAGATTCGCGCGCCGCTACGATCCGCAGCGCTTCCACGTCGACGAGGACGCGGGGGCGCGCTCGCATTTCGGCGCGCTGTGCGCATCCGGCTGGCACACTGCGGCGATGTTCATGCGCCATTTCGTCGACGCCGAGCGGCGCGAGGCCGAACAGCTGCGGGCGTTGGGCGAGACGCCGGCCCGCGAGGGGCCCTCGCCGGGCATCCGCGACCTGCGCTGGTTGAAGCCGGTCTATGCGGGCGACACCGTCAGCTTCGCGCGTGAGATCACCGAGTTGCGCGCCGAGACGCGCCGGCCCGGCTGGGGCCTGATGGTCGCGCGCAACACCGGCACCAACCAGAACGGCGAGTTGGTGCTTTCGTTCGTCGGCGCCAAGTTCGCCGAGTGCCGCAACAAGGGACGGGCCGGGGAGCGATCATGAGCGTGATCGCGAATCCCTCCTCCGCGATGCCGCAGACGCAGGACGAGCGCCGCGCACTCGGCGTCGCCGGCGGTGCGCACGCGCTGCACGACGGCTATACCGACCTCGTCTATGTGATGCTGCCGATCTGGCAGGCGGAGTTTGGCCTCACCTATGCGGCGGTCGGAATCCTGCGCAGCTTGTTTTCCGGCACACTCGCGGGCCTGCAGATTCCCTCCGGCCTGCTCGCCGAACGGGTCGGGGCGGCGCGCGTGCTCGCGCTCGGCACCGCGCTTGCGGGCTGCGGCTATCTGCTGGCGGGCGCCAGCGCGGGCCTCGCGATGCTTGCGGTCGCCCTGATCGTCGGGGGCCTCGGCGCCAGCACCCAGCATCCGCTGGCCTCCGCGCTGGTCGCACGCACGTTCTACGGGCCGCGCTCGATCAAGGCGCTCGGCACCTACAATTTCGCCGGCGACATCGGCAAGATGACGGTCCCGGCGACCGCCGCGCTGCTGATGACCTGGATGCCATGGCGGCCGGTGGTGGCGCTGCTGGGCGCCTGTGGGATTGCCGCCGCGCTGCTCATCGTCGCCCTCATGCCGCGCCGGGGCGCCGAGGCGGTCGTGGCGAAGACCGCGGACGCCGCCGCCGCCGGCGCGCCGCGCCGCGGCTTTCCGCTGCTGCTGGCGATCGGCATCATCGACAGCGCGACCCGCATGCCGTTCCTCACCTTCCTGCCGTTCCTGCTCGCCGCCAAGGGCGCGAGCGTGTCGGGCATCGGGCTGGCGCTCACCGCGGTGTTCGCGGGCGGCGCCTGCGGCAAGCTGGTCTGCGCCTTCGTCGGCGCGCGCATCGGCGTGTTCGCGACCGTGGTGCTGACCGAAGGCCTGACCGCGCTGGGCATCATCGCGCTGCTGCCCTTGCCACTCGAGGCCTGCTACGCGTTGCTGCCGCTGATCGGCGTCGCCCTCAACGGTACGTCGTCGGTGCTCTACGGCTCGGTGCCGACGCTCGTCGCACCCGAGAAGCGCGCCCGGGCGTTCGGCATCTTCTACACCGGCACCATCGGTGCCGGGGCGACGGCGCCCATCCTCTACGGCGTCATCGGCGACCTGATCGGGGTGACCGCCGCGCTCGTGGTGGTGGCGGCCGTGGTGCTGGTTACCGTTCCGCTTGCGTTCGCGCTGCGCCCGGCCCTGGTCCGGCCCTGGTGGAGCAGCAGTCGGTCGCCGCGTAGCCCGGATGGAGGCGCAAGCGAAATCCGGGGCCCGCATTTGCGGCGCTTCGCGCCTTCATGCGGCCGACGGCATCGCCCCTCTTGAAATCAAAAAAATCCCGGTCGAGCATTGCGTTCGGCGGCGGCGCTCACCAGATGGGTAGGGTGGCAATCCGGACGCACGCCATGGACCTCCTGAAGCTCGTTGCGATGGACACGGATGACATCGAGGTGATGTCGGCCCATGTCCAGGACTCGGTCGTGCGGGTCGGCGACATCCTGTGGCGGCCGGCGGAGAAGCGCGCAATCGTCGTCCTCAACCGGTTCGACTGGGAGAGCGCTGAAAGCAGCGAGCCGCCCTATCGGCGCCGGCGCGCGGCCTTGCGGTTCGAGCGCGTCAATGCGTTCAAGGCGCGCAACGTCCCCTGCTCCGACAAGGACGCGGTGCTCAACCTGCTGGCGGTCGAGTTTGTGCCGACCGACGCCCCGGCCGGATCGGTGGTGCTGACCTTCTCGGGTGGCTCGGCCCTGCGGCTCGACGTCGAGTGCCTGGAGGCTGAGCTCGCCGACCTCGGCCCCGTGTGGGCGACGGCCTGCTGTCCCGCCCATGCGGATGGCACGAGCGCCGTGAAGACGGCGTAGGCTCAACCTCATTGTTCGCGACGTTGTCACTGTCCGCGCAAGCGGACAAATCCAGTAGTCACTGTCTTCGTCGGTGGTTACTGGATCGTCCACTTGCGCGGACGATGACGCCGAGGATCGCGGAGATCAAGGGTTGACGCGCACACGCGGTCGCGCCATTGAGCCGTGATCCGAAGGGTTCGCCATGCCGATCCGCCTCGATATCCGCGACGCCGATTTCGCCAAGCGATTCGCTGCCTTCCTCGCCACCAAGCGCGAGGCCGCGCAGGACGTCGAGGCGGCCGTCAAGGCGATCATCGCCGATGTGATCGCGCGCGGCGACGAGGCCCTGATCGCGCTCAGCCGCAAGTTCGATCGCGTCGACCTCGCCGCTGTCGGTCTGCGCGTCGGCAAGGCCGAGATCGACGCGGCGTCGTCGGCGTGCGGGGGCCCGGCGCTCGATGGGCTCGAGCTCGCGCGCGACCGCATCGAGGCCTATCACCGCCGCCAGGTACCAGCCGACGAGCGCTTCACAGATCCGCTCGGCGTCGAACTCGGCTATCGCTGGAGCGCGATCGCCGCGGCCGGCCTCTATGTGCCGGGCGGCACCGCGGCCTATCCGTCCTCCGTGCTGATGAACGCGGTGCCCGCCAAGGTCGCAGGCGTGGAGCGCCTCGTGATGGTGGTCCCGGCGCCCGACGGCAAGCTCAATCCGCTGGTGCTCGCCGCCGCGCGGCTCGCTGGCGTCGACGAGATCTACCGGATCGGCGGCGCCCAGGCGGTGGCGGCGCTCGCCTACGGCACCGCCACTATCGCGCCGGTCGACAAGATCGTCGGTCCGGGCAACGCCTTCGTGGCGGCGGCGAAGCGCCTGGTGTTTGGCAAGGTCGGCATCGACATGATCGCCGGCCCGTCCGAGGTGCTGATCCTCGCCGACCAGGACGCCAATGCCGACTGGATCGCGGCCGACCTGCTGGCCCAGGCGGAGCACGACACCGCCGCGCAATCGATCCTGATTACCGACGACGCGGCGCTCGCCGGCGCCGTCGAGGCGGCGGTCGCGGCGCAGCTCAAAGCACTTCCGCGCGCCGAAGTCGCCGGCGCGTCGTGGCGCGACTTCGGCGCCGTGATCCTGGTCGAGCGCCTCGAGGATGCGGTGGCGCTGGTCGACCAGGTCGCGCCCGAGCATCTCGAGATCGTCGCCCGCGACGCCGAGCGTCTTGCCGGCCGCATCCGCAACACCGGCGCGATCTTCCTCGGCGCCCATACGCCCGAGGCGATCGGCGACTACGTCGCGGGCTCGAACCACGTGCTGCCGACCGCGCGCTCGGCGCGCTTCTCGTCCGGCCTCGGCGTGCTCGACTTCATGAAGCGCACCTCGTTTCTCAAATGCGGACCCGATCAGCTCGCCGCGCTCGGGCCCGCCGCGATCGCGCTCGGCGAGGCCGAAGGCCTCGCCGCCCACGCGCGCTCGGTCGCGATCCGCCTCAACCGGCAATGAGCGACGCGCCTCCTGCGGGCGACAACCGGCTCGTCAAGCTGACGCTCGACGAGAACTCGATCGGGCGCTCCAACCCTGACGTCGAGCACGAGCGGGCGGTCGCGATCTACGATCTGCTCGAAACGAACGCGTTCGCGCCGATCGGGCATGCCGGCGGTCCCTATGCGTTGCACATCGCGGTGGTGAGCAACCGCCTGGTGTTGGAGGTGCGCACCGCGGAGGGCGGTGCGGTCGTCACGCATCACCTGTCGCTTACCCCCCTCAAGCGCATCGTGAAGGACTACTTCATGATCTGCGACAGCTACTACCATGCGATCCGCACCGCGAGCCCGAGCCAGATCGAGGCGATCGACATGGGCCGGCGCGCGCTGCACAACGAGGGCTCCGAGCTGCTGATGGAGCGGCTCAAGAACAAGATCGCGATCGACTTCGATACCGCGCGCCACCTGTTCACGCTCGTCACCGTGCTGCACTGGAAGGGCAAAGGATAGGGCAGGGCGATGACCGCTCCGATCATCGCCCGGCCGCAGGCGGTGTTGTTCGCCTGCGGGCTCAATTCGGTGCGGTCGCCCATGGCGGCGGCGCTGTTCAAGCGCCTCTTTGGCCACGTCGCCTATGTGGGCTCGGCCGGGGTGCGCACGGGCGAGCTCGATCCCTTCGCGGTCGCCGCCATGGACGAGGTCGGCCTCGACATCTCCGAGCACCGGCCGATGACCTTCGAGGAGCTGGACGACTGGGAGGGGCTCAATTTCGATCTCATCGTCACGCTCTCGCCGGAGGCGCATCACAAGGCGCTCGACCTCACCCGCACGATCGCGGCGGATGTCGAATACTGGCCGACGCCCGACCCGACCGACACCGAGGGGAGCCGCGAGCAGCGGCTCGACGCCTACCGCGCGGTGCGCGAGATGCTGATGGCGCGCATCAAGGAGCGGTTCGGTTTCCAGCCGCGCGGGAACGAGTGAAGAGGCGCTGGCGCAAATACCACCGCGGCGTCATCGCCCGCGCGCAAGCGGGCGATCCAGTAACCACCGTCGTCGAGACGGAGTAGGAGTACGGGATGCTCCGCTTGCGCACGGGGCATGGCGACTTGAGGTTTGACGTTGTCGTCATGCGCGCCTTCCGCTAGGTTCCGCGCCCTATCCCGATAGCGCATATTCCGGCGAAGTGGGCACCGGTTTGCCGACAAGAATATGCGCCAAACGAACGAATCCAGAGCACGTTCCGATTCCGTAGGAACGGAATGTGCTCTAGGTAGAGCTGTCGCGACGGAAGCAGGATCGATGATTGGCCGCCCCAAATTCGTGCTTGCCTCCGGCTCGCCGCGCCGGCTCGCGCTGATCAACCAGGCCGGCATCGAGCCCGACGCGCTGCGGCCGGCCGAGCTCGACGAGATGCCGAACCGGGGCGAACTGCCGCGCGCATGCGCCAACCGGCTGGCGCGCGCCAAGGCCGAGGCGGCGTTCGCGGGCGTGCGCATCGACGAGGACCTCAAGGGCGCCTACATCCTCGGCGCCGACACCATCGTGGCGGTCGGCCGCCGCATCCTTCCCAAGGCCGAGCTGCTCGACGAGGCGGCGCAGTGCCTGCGTTACCTGTCGGGCCGCAATCACCGCGTCTATACCGCGATCTGCCTGGTGACCCCCAAGGAGGCGTTCCGCCAGCGGCTGGTCGAGACGCGCGTGCGCTTCAAGCGGCTGTCCGAGCAGGACATCGACGCGTATCTCGCGTCCGGCGAATGGCGCGGCAAGGCCGGCGGCTACGCGGCGCAGGGCCTCGCCGGCGCCTTCATCGTCAAGCTGGTCGGCTCCTACACCAACGTGGTCGGCCTGCCGCTTTACGAGACCGTCACGCTGCTCGCGGGCGAGGGCTTTCCGATCCATTTCGGATGGATCAATGCGGTGTGACCGCTTGCGTCAATCGACGGCCGTCCCGGCCTGATGGTGAGGAGCGCGCGAAGCGCGCGTCTCGAACACGCAAAGTCGGCTACAGCCGACTTCGTGCACGGTGTTCTGCCGATCTCGGGAATTTTACCCGAGATTGGTGGCCGCCCCATCCTTCCGCCTTCGCCCTGCGGGCTCCT
>Ga0126384_10000935_pt1 | contig 16887 bp, 15 predicted proteins | sample PanSoiMetPlot_36_FD_92543 | JGI IMG/M metagenome (GOLD analysis project Ga0126384, IMG submission 92543) | Tropical forest soil microbial communities from Panama - MetaG Plot_36 | ecosystem: Environmental > Terrestrial > Soil > Tropical forest > Bulk soil | place: Panama | collected 2016-02-17 | reverse complement strand
TGAACTGGGTGCCGCTGCCCGTCATCCAGACGTGCAGGGGAAACATGTCGTGATGCTGGCCGGCGAGGATCTCGTCGCAGGTCTGAACGATCAGCTTGTAGCGCTGATCGTCGAGCCGCTTGCCGTCGCGGTTCGCAATCGCAGCGGCCTTCTTCAAGGTGGCGTACGACGTGATCATTTCGCGGGGGATCAAGTCCTTGCCGATACTGAAATGCTCCAGCGAACGCTGGGTTTGAGCACCCCAGAGCTTGTCGGCCGGCACCTCGACGACGCCTAGGCTGTCGGTCTCTTTTCGCGTGTTAGCCATTGGAGGCCTCCTTTGCACTTCGAGGAATGTCGAACCGCGCGGCAGACAAGCGTCCACTCTTGGGATGGTCCGCCGTGCTCGTGCCCCTCCAGCGATGCAAGCGCGAGGGGCGAACGTCTATGGCGCCCGAGGCACCGTCGGGCCGACGGCAGCGATGACGATCCTGTTGCTCGTTCACCTCTTAGGATATGCGGTGTAAGTGTAATCCTGTGCGGCCACCGTCGAATGACAGGAATAACCACACTCGGCGCCCTCCACGCTGGGCTTGAGGGTGTCGGACGCGGCGTCGTACTCCCACTGGGCGTAGGCCCATCCGTGCGTGTTGGGGAATCGTTTGGAGTCCTTTTCGATGAACGAGAGCGATTTCAGGGTATCCGGGATGTTCACGAAATAAGGCGACTCCGGATTCTGCTTGAACGTCCACTCGATCTTCGCGATCTTGGAGCCCTCTGGAAAGAGCTTGCCGTTGCCTGGAACGCCGCTCCGATAGGCTTCGATCATCGCGGCATTTGCCGCGATCACCTTGATGCCGTGTTCCGTCTGACTCACCGCAACGGGCTGCCAAGTGTCGTATCCTCTGAAGTCGGAAAACGCGAGCCCATTCGGCACTTGCAACGTGTATCGGTCCTGCGCGGCAAGGACCAAGCCACCCATGACGGCTGGCAATGCCACGACGATCACAATGACCGGGATGTTTTTGCTTTTCAGTGCATGGACCGTCGCAATACTCGACATGATCTGCCTCCTCATCCGTGTCCTAGCGGCGTCTCAGCCCCATCGTAAGAACTCGGTTGAATGGTTCAGGCCGCCCTGCGCTTTTCCGTGCGCTGGATGAAGGCGAGCAGATCGGCGCTCACCTGGTCCTTGTGCGTCGTGCACAGGCCGTGCGGCGCGCCCTTGTAGACCTTCAGCTCCGCGCCTTTGATCAGCTTCGCCTGGACCTGGCCGGCGGCCCGGAACGGCACGATTTGGTCGTCGTCGCCCTGGATGATGAGCGTCGGGACGTCGAACTTTTTCAGGTCCTCCGTCTGGTCGGTCTCGGAGAACGCCTTGATGCAGAAGTACGAGGCCGGGAAACCGCACATCATGCTCTGCAGCCAGAACGACTCGCGGACGCCCTCCGAGACTTTTGCGCCCGAACGGTTGTAGCCATAGAACGGCAGGCTCAAATCTCTCCAGAACAGCGACCGGTCGGAGAGCACGCTGGCGCGCAACTGATCGAGCGCTTCGATCGGTGTGCCATCGGGATTATCCGGTGTCGCGAGCATGAGCGGCGGCACGGCGCTGATCAGCACCACCTTGGCCACGCGGCTGGTGCCGTGGCGGGCGACGTAGCGGGCGACTTCGCCACCGCCGGTCGAATGGCCGACATGGATCGCAGGCTCGAGGCCGAGGTGCTGGACCAGCGCCGCCAGGTCGTCCGCATACGTGTCCATGTCGTTGCCGGTCCAGGGCTGGCTCGACCGTCCGTGGCCGCGGCGATCATGCGCGATGCAGCGATAGCCGCGCGAGGCGAGGTAGAACATCTGGTCTTCGAACGCATCGGCTGATAGCGGCCAGCCGTGGCTGAAGACCACCGGCTGCCCGGTCCCCCAGTCCTTGTAGTAAATCAGAGTGCCGTCTTGGGCCGCGAACGTGCTCATGCTGCGGTTCCTTCGTCAAATTTGTAAGGAGTTCGAGCAATGGCGCTCGAACGTTGCGTCCCGCCGCGAGGGATGCGGCGGCCGTCAGTCCTGCGGCGGGAGGCGAGCCCGCAGCTTTGCTGCCCGCCGTCATTATTCCTGGTCGGGCCGAAGGCCCTCGCATTCACGAATGGATGATCGGCCGCATCATCGCGGTCTCCGCGATGATGGCGAACGCACCGGTCAGGAGCGCGAATCACGCATGTGGTCGAACAACATGGTGCCGTCCGCCATCGCTGTAGAGCATCGCATGCCCGATCGTCATTTCGTGTCCGTGGAGCCTGACCGCGAACATGCCGGTGGCACTAGTCTGATCCGGCCGACAGCCTGCATCACGGGCCGTCTCCGTTTGCGACGTGCTCCATAGTATGCGGAGCGTGGATCGCCGCGTATTGTCGGAACGTCCGATTCTTGTCGCTGCGCGCCTTATTACTCACGCTGCGGCGAATCATTTCGTCAACGCGCAGATCGGGAATGACCGGGTGGTCCTTCGGCGCGAAGTGCGACTGCCGCTGGAACAGGCACGCGATGCAACCCGCGTTGACGGCGCGACCGCTCCGCGCGCGATATCGGAGAGATCGTTTCTACACAGTCGTATCTCATCGCCGGTCATCGGCGATGCCGCGGGCGCGGTCGCCTATGAACCGCAGCCACTCGAAAAACCCGCCGACGGCAACCCACTCGTTTGCTGCTCACAACCGATTGTTGACGTCGTCATCGATTTGTGAATCCTGATCGGGACTCGGATCGGGGCAGGCGCATATCGGACCGACGACGAGGCGTGGCGCGATGAGCGCAACCAGCGCAGGAGTCGTGAAACTCTCGATTGAGGTGATCACGTTGCCGGTGGGCGATGTCGCGCGAGCGCTGCGGTTCTATCTCGATCAGGTCGGCTTCACGCCCGACGTCGATTATTCGCCGAACGACACGTTCCGCGTCGTGCAGCTCACGCCGCCGGGCTCCAGCTGCTCGATCCAGATCGTTTGCGGACTCACCGACGCGGCCGTCGGATCACTTTGCAACGCCTATCTCGTCGTCACCCACCTCGACGCCGTGCGGAACCGCCTGCTCGAATGTGGGGTCGAAGTCGGTGAGATCCGGCACAAAATACCCTCGATGCCTGAGACGGAGGTTTCGCATCCGGGCTCGGCCCCGCGCGCAGGGACTACGCCAACTTCGCCGACTTCTCGGATCCGGATGGCACAGCTGGGTGTTGCAGGAACGCGGCTACCGCAATGCATGAGGTATCGCGGAAGCTTCGCGACGTCGACCATAAGCGGCATCGTCCAAGCACCCGGGTGGAGGTCGGGACGGGCACCCGTCTTTCCGTTTCTCGAACCCTTATCGATCACGTCTATCAGTAAGAGAAAGGAATCCCCATGCGTGAGGTCACTTATCGGAAGGTTGATGTCGACGGCATAGGAATATTCTACCGCGAAGCCGGGCCGAAGGACGCGCCAGCGATCCTCCTGTTGCACGGATTTCCCACCGCCAGCCACATGTTTCGCGATCTCATCCCGCAACTCGCAGACCGGTTTCGCCTCGTCGCTCCCGACCTGCCGGGGTTTGGGCAATCCGACATGCCAGCGCGGAGCGCCTTCGTGTACACCTTCGAAAATATCGGAAACGTCATCGCTCGCTTCGCCGACGTGATCGGCCTCGATCGTTTCGCGATCTACGTCTTCGACTATGGCGCACCCGTCGGTTTCCGCCTCGCGGTTCGGCATCCGGATCGCCTCAGTGCAATCATCTCCCAGAACGGCAATGCGTATGAGGAAGGGCTCAGCGAGGGTTGGAATTCCATTCGGACCTATTGGCAAGAGCCGTCTCCGCCCAACCGGGAGGCGCTCCGCAGATTCCTCGCTCCAGAGACGACACGCTGGCAGTATACGCACGGTGTGCCTGACCTGACCGCGATTTCTCCGGACGGCTACTCGCTCGACAATTCCTATTTGGCCCGCCCTGGCGCCGACGAGATTCAGTTGGACCTGTTGGGCGACTACAAGAGCAACGTCGCGCTTTACCCGACCTTCCAAAATTACTTCCGGACTCACAAGCCACGTTTTCTAGCGGTCTGGGGAAAGAACGATCCGTTTTTCCTGCCGCGCGGCGCCGAGGCGTTCAAGCGTGATATTCCCGATGCCATGGTCCATTTCTTCGACACGGGCCACTTCGCGCTCGAGACCCATGCCAACGAGATCGCCGCAGAGATCCGCGACTTCTTCGCACTCTAGAATCTGCAACGACATTGTTCTTCGTGACCGGTTTCGTATCGAAAGTGCTGGACGAAGCGAAGGCGCTGCAGCGTTCTTTTCAGGATGACGCCCTCAAGATCGTCATGCGCGGCGCCGGCAGGGAAGACACGATAGCCGCATGAAAGATTCGCCACAGACCCGCCTGATGCCGGAAATAGCTACTTCTGCTCGGTTCGACCGGGCTGCTTCTGATCCCAGGGCGGTTCTGGTCTCAGATAGGCAATGAGGCAGCAGATGCAGATTCCAAGGCCGATAAGCGGGTACTTCAGCGCCACGACGGCAGCCGCACCGAAGAGGCACAACGTCGTCAGAGACCGCACGCGCATGAACCTGCGCATCTTTGGCGGGATTTTCGGGTGGCGCGTCCGAACGATGAGCTCCCAGATCAGTGCGATGTAGGTCGCGTTCACCAGGAAGAACACGGCCGCGTAGAAGGCCACCGGCTGCGGCGCGAACTCGCTCACTGCCATCCAGGCAGTGGAGAGCGGAAGCAGCGACATCGAAAACAAATGCGCGAAATTGAACCACAACAGGTGTGGCGTAGCCTCACTGGCGTGGCGCATCAGGTAGTGGTGATTGGCCCAGACGATGGCGATGAAGAGGTAACTCACCGCGTAGCTCAGCCACATCGGCCAGAGAGCCAGCAACGCCTCGAAATTGGGCCGCTCGGGCGGTCTCAAATCCAACACCAGCACTGTGATGAGCACCGCGAACACGCCGTCGGAGATCGTGCTCAGTCGCTCCGGTGTCGCTTTAGGTAGCACGGTTCCGCCTCCTATCGCGCGAAGGTAGGCAAGGTTTGCAGGGCAAGGGATTTACGTCAATCGGTCGGTGGGCACTTCGGGCAGTGTCGCCTATCGATCCCAGAACGTCGGCGACCGCAATGACCACCAATTAAGCTATCAAAAGTCTGGGAGCTTGGGCTGTCATTCGCGCGTTAGCTTCTGCGGACGTGTAAGTGAATGGACGTGAGGAACTGCGTGGTCGCGTGTCGAGTTGGGCGGCGAACAACGTACAACATCGTATCAGTAACTCAGTAACACCGTCAGCAGTCCCTTCCGGCTCAAGCTCTGTCGCGTACCCCGACACAGGAGTGAGACTGACAAGTGATGGCCAGAGCGTCACGTATCGCGAAGGAGGAACCACATGATTTCTTCAGCATTTCCGTATCAAAAGAAGCGGCGGCGGGTCCTAGGCAGGGAGATGGCATACGTGGAGGTGGGAGAGGGCCACCCCATCGTGCTGCTACACGGCAATCCAACCTCGTCGTATCTCTGGCGCAACGTGTTGCCACACCTGCAGCCACGAGGCCGCTGCATCGCCCCCGACCTGATCGGCATGGGCGATTCCGACAAGCTACCTATCAGTGGGCCCGGCTCGTATCGCTTCGTCGAGCACCGCCGGTACCTCGACGCCCTGCTCCAGGCTCTGGATGTGCACGAGCAGGTCACTCTCGTCCTCCACGACTGGGGTTCGGCCCTCGGCTTCGACTGGGCCAACCGCCACCCCGAGGCCGTGAAGGGAATCGCGTTCATGGAGGCGATCGTGGCGCCGCAGGGCCGGGACCATTGGGACAAGATGGGAATGGGTCCAACCTTGCAGGCGCTGCGTTCGGAGGCTGGCGAGGCGATGGTCTTGCAGAACAACTATTTCATTGAAGAGATCCTGCCGAACGCCATCTTGCGTAAGCTCTCCGACGAGGAGATGGCGGAGTATCGACGGCCGTTCGCCGAGCCTGGCGAGGGGAGACGGCCGACGCTGACGTGGGTCCGGCAGATTCCCATCGAGGGCGAGCCCGCCGACGTGCATGCGATCGCGACCGAATACGCGGACTGGCTGGGGACAAGCAACGTGCCCAAGCTGTTCCTGAAGGCTGAGCCAGGTGCGATCCTCGCCAATGATAGGCTGGTCAACCTCGTCCGCGGGTGGCCAGCACTGAACGAGAAGACGGTGGCAGGAGTCCATTTCGTTCAGGAAGATTCGCCGGACGAGATTGGGCGGGACATCGCTGGCTGGATGTTGAAGTTGTAGAGTGCCCCGGATCTTCGGACGGTTGTCGATTTCCGAGAACCGGTTGCCAGGGTAGTGCCGACGCTCAGCTAGGCCCCATAGAGGATCATCGGCCGGGAACACGCCTTGGTTCGAGCGATCGTGCTCGGCAACATCACGACCGGCACCATCGTGGTTCCCGGTGGCCTGCAGGCGCCCTGGCAAGCGCTCAATTTGCGACTCTGATCAGACGCAACGCGCGCTGTGCCTCACGATCAAGGAGTTACTCCATGCCACGCATCCTGGTGATCGACAAGAACACGCAAAATCTCGCGACTTTGAAGACCGTCTTGCTGAACGCCAATCTCGGCAACGCGCAGGCCGCCTCGGCAATCGAGTCCCTACAGGCACTGAACCCCGGCTTGGACCTCGACAAGTTGACCGCCGGCACGGCGGTGTTGGTTCCAGATTTGCCCGCGTTCAATGCCTCGACCAGCGCCTCAGCATCGGGCGTGCCGCTCGACGACCTCCAGAAACTGGTCACGCAGGCGCTCGACGACCTGACCGCGGACCTCAAGTCCGGCAACGCGACGCGCGCCGCCGAGCGCGCGGACATCACCACGGCAATGAAGACCGCCGCGATCAAGCGCACCCTCGCCAGCGATGCCGACCTGAAGCAAATGGGCGCCGATACAATCAAGGCCTTCGACAACGATCAGCAGCTGGCCGAACGAGCCGAGCGGGATCTCGCTGCGGCAAGTACGGTTGCCTTAGCCAAAACTGATGCAGGTGAGCAAGCTCCTGACTTGATCGGCCAGCTAGACTAGCGTTGAGGGGCTCTGCTTTCGTCACACAACGCCTTATTAAGAAATGCCACAGATCATTGATGCGGTTGACCGTCGGCACGCGCGAAGCCGAGCAATGGGGAGCAGTTCATCGCCACAAGCCCGGAGTACCCGGAGGAAGTATGGCTGGAAGCGCTGATAAATGCCAGCGTCCATCGCTCTTACAATTTGAAGCACATGAACATCTTCGTGAAGATGTTCGAAGACAAGATGGTAATAGAGAGCCCTGGCGGCTTCATGCCTCCGACAACAGCCGAGACCGTTTACGACACACACAATCCCCGGAACCCGCATCTTATGTGGGGGTTATACTACTTCGAGTACGTTCAATGCGCGTTCGAAGGAACGCGACGAATGCGATCGGCCATGCGTGAGGCCCATCTGCCGGATTCCATTTTTGCTCAGAAACAAGTAGGCACATTTCTTGTTTCGGTAACGCTCGAAAACAATCTACAGCACCGCAAACTCTACGTTCGTAGCGAGGCCGCGATCGGCATTAGCCCTGAAGTTTGGGCGTCCCTGTCGGAGAGCGAACGCGTGATCGTCAACTATCTCGTAGATCATGAGCGGGTCAATGTGACTGACGCTGGTCGCGTGATCGCCAGGGACTGGAGGGAGACGAAGAGAATACTCGACGGGCTCCAACAGAAGAGGATCATCGCAAGATCAGCGGGCAAGTACCGCAGTCGCCACAGATTTTATTTTCTCAAGAAGCGCACTTAGACTGCCCCAGCTAAGGCCTCCCGAAGTTACCTGACGCCGAGATATGGCCATGGCGAGTCCCTCTCTCAGTTTCGGCGAGTCCCTCTCTCAGTTTCGCGACAGTCGCAATCGCCCGGAACCCAACTCAGTTCGGCCCATTTTAGTGCGGCGTTGACCAGTCGCCATTGCCCCTTTGGGCAGTTGATGCCGCGCAGGCACCCGTCGATGCTCGCCTGGTCAGCAGGTGGTCCGGCCTTGACGCACGAGGCAGATCGTACAATTGCCGATTGAATTCGGGGAGGGCCAACCAGATTGGAGGATGTCATGCGTAGCGTTCTCTTCTTCAGGTCCAAGGCAACCGCGAAAGTCCCGAATGCGATCTATTGCGCTGATGGAGGTGGGAAAAACGGCGGGGGCCGAAAGGTGCCCATGACCGCAGGCCGCGTGCGTGCCCTCTCCATGGGCGCCACTGTTGCGCTTACGGTTTGCGGTGTCGCGTCATCCGCAATCGCCGCCTCGTTCGACGGGGATTGGAGCCTGCTCGTCGTCAGCCCTGACCATTGCGGGACCACCCGTTGGATTCTCGCGGTCCGCCGCGGCCAAGTCTACTATCCGGACGGCTATGCGTTAGGTTACCCGGTCGGCATCGCCGGCCGTGTCTCGCCCTCCGGAGTGATCCGCGTTAACGTGGCGGCCGGCCCGCGCTATGCCAGTGGGGCCGGACGCCTTGGGAAATTCCAGGGGAGCGGCCGGTGGGCTGGTCAGGGGCCCTCCGGGACCTGCGCAGGCGTTTGGATCGCCACGCGCGTCAACACGTATCGCGCAGGCGCGAGCGGCCCATACGCGCGCGCGAGCTTCCGCTGAGCTTGGCGAACACCTGCGGAGCGTGTCGCCGCGCGCCTGCGCTGCGCTCGATCAGCATGATCGCTCCGCGCATCAAGGCTGGCTGCGCGGTCTCCGTCGGCCGACCCCGTTAGCTGCGTTTGATGTCCGCTTGTCCTCCAAAAACAGCGCAAGAGCGGACATCCCCGGAGATTGCAGAAGGGCCACAAACGGACTTGTGCGCCGTGGTAATGGCGCGACCGGGCATCGCGAGTATGCCTGGTGGGAGATGAAGTTTATGCGGATCGGCAAAGGACCGCAGACGGCTTTCGCCGCGGCACGAATAAGCGTTAGCTAATCGGCAGTATATCGGGAGCATATCGTTTGACATCGCTGCGAATTGACCTGTCCGCATGATCAGATTCTTTACTACGCCGTTCGGTTTCGATTGTGTCGTGAGCAATTTGGCGCACGATTCGCTTCATCATAAACATCCCCGGGCGCGGCTTCGCCTTCGTCGCTGCACACAGGTGCCGGGGCCCGAGAACTTCGCCGTGCGAATTCCAGCGCTCGGCGATCGCCGCATCACCGTCGAGGTCAAGCTGATCGCTACCAAAGGCGAATATGCGAGCTGGCGCGCCACTCGTGCCACCGGCGACTTCAACCTGCGGACGTTTTCGATCCGCGCCTATTCGGTCGACAAGGTACCGGAGCTGCATCCGGGCATGAGCGCCTATACGGATTGGCGGACAGGGCAATGAGGCTGGCGCGCAAGCCCGGGTTCCTCCTGGTCGCTCGGCGCGAGTTGCGATGGCTGCTGCATGACCGCGTGGCGCTCATGTTGATCTTCGGCGTGCCGCTGTTTGCCTTTGTGGTTCTTTCCGCGGCCTTCAGTAATCCGGTGATCCGCGGGCTTGGCATCGTGGTCGTCGATCAGGACCGATCGGAGACTTCGCGGGCGTTCGTCGAACAGGTGGCGGCGTCGCCCAACCTCAGCATCGTCGAGCGCGCCGCCGACCTCGCGACGGCGGCGCGGGCGATCCGGGCCGGCGCCATTGCTGCGGTTTACATCCCCCCCAATTTCGAGCGCGACCTGAAGGCCGAGCGCCGCCCGCAAGTCGTCGCCTTCTACAACCAGCAATTCCTGACAGCGGCGGGCGTCGCGTCGTCCGGCCTGAGCGACAGCCTCGCTGCCGCCGTCAGCAGTGCGGTCGCCGGCGCGGCGCCGAAACCGTCCCGCATCGGTTCGCTCGTCGCCGAGACGATCGTGCTGGTCAACCCGGAACGCAACTACGCGCAATTCCTGCTGCGCGCACTGCTGCCGGTCGTCGTCCACGTGGTGATCGCGCTCGCCGCCGGTTACGCGGTGGGCTCCGAGTTCCGGCGGCGCAGCATGCGCGCTTGGCTCGCCTGCGCAGGCGGCGATCCGATCGTTGCGCTGGCGGGCAAGCTCGCACCGCTGTTTGGGATCTTCTTCGTCACCATGCTCTCGGTGCCGCTGATCCTGGAGGGGATGTTCGAGATCCCGTTCAAGGGCAATGTGCCGATGATCGTTGCCGCAGGATCGCTGCTGATCATAGCCTACCTGGCGTTGGGAGCCCTGCTGCAGCTCCTGCTGCGCGACCTCCCAACCGGACTCGGCTTGACCGGCCTCGTCGTCTCACCGGCATTCGGTTTTCTGGGCGTCGGGTTTCCGATCATCGGCATGAACGCGTTCGCGCAGTTTTGGGGCTCGCTGCTGCCGCTGCGTTGGTACATGGCGGTGTTGTTGGGACAGGCGGCACGCGGCTTGCCCGTCTACGAATCCGGGCGTCCCTTCGCCGCGCTGGCCGGCCTCGCCGTGCTCTACGCATTGCTCGCGCTCCTACGCCTGCGTGCGGTCGGAGGAAACATGGTCCGCCAAGCGCCCGAGCCGGCACCGCCGGCGCCGCCCGCTGCGCCGCGCAGCATCGGCGAGGCCTTTGCGACCGAGTGGCAACGTGTGCTCGCGATGCGCGGCGCCTTCACCATATTCGTGATGGCTCCGCTGATTTATGGCGTCTTCCTTCCGCAACCGTATCTGACTGAGATTTTGCGCAAGATCCCGATCGCGGTCGTCGACAACGACCTGAGCGAGTTGAGCCGCAGCATTGTGCAGACGCTGGAGGCGAGCGGCGCGGTCAGCGTGGCGGCCCGCGCCGAGACGCTCGCCGAGGCCCGCGCGGCGCTCGACCGCGGCGAGGCCTTCGCCGTGGTCGGCATTCCGCCCGGGACGCAGCGCGACGCCCTCAAGGGCATCCCGGTCCACGTTCCGATCTATGCCGATGCGACCTACCTGTTCATTTTCAGGACGACCGCCAACGGCATCGCCGTCGCGATCAACACGCTATCGTCCGAGCTTGCCGCTGGCGGCGCCCGCACGGACGGCAGCCTCGTCAAGGCCGACCTCGCGACCTCGAGCCCGGCCGACATCCTACTGCAGCCGATCTTCAACCCGGTCGGCGGCTTTGCGAGCTACATCGTGCCGGCAGCCTTCGTACTGATCCTGCAACAGACGCTATTGATCGGCGCAGCGATACTGACCGGCCTAGCACTGACGCAAGCCGCCGGCGGAGCACTTGCGAACGTGCTCGGTCGCGGCATCGCGCACCTGACCATCTATCTGCCGCCGCTCGCGCTCTATTTCATTGTGCTGCCGCGCTTCTACGGCTTTTCCGCGCTCGGCCAGCCGTTGCAATTGCTCGCGCTCGCCTCAGTGTTCATTCTCGCGACCAGCTTCATGGGCCAGGCGGCGGGTGCCTGGTTCACGCGCCCAGAGGGCCCGACGCTCATCTTCCTCGGCACCAGCCTTCCGCAACTGTTCGTGACCGGTTTTTCTTGGCCACGCGAAGCAATACCCAAGCCGCTGCTTGCCGCAGGTCATATCTTCCCTTCGGATTTCGCGATCGAAGGCATCGTCCGCATCGACCAGCTGGGTGCGAGCCTATGGGAGGTGGCACACGCCTGGGGAGGGCTGTGGTTCCTGGCCGTCATCTATTTTGCCCTCGCGGTGATGTCGGCGGTTCTGGTGATGCGGAGTCGGACGCATGGCTAGCCCCGCGTTCACCGCGATGCCCAGCCGACGGGTGTCAATAAGGCTCTGTGAATACTCGGTCGGCTGCGCTGCAAGCCGGCGATACTTTTTTCGAACGCGGCTTTTCGTGTATCATCGCGCAAGCTGATTTGCGGGAGCCGTGCAGCGGATGCGAGTTCGACTAGATCATGGCCAGCGGCTCGATCTTAACCGGCTGATCCGAGATCGCGTCTTTGACCCGATCGGCGCCGCCGGCCTCTATGTGGTCACTCCGGCCGGGCGCCAGCGAATAGAGATCACATCTCGGCCGCGGCGCTTCGGCGGATGCCAATTGTATTTTGTCTGTCCCGTCACGCGGCGGCTGGCCTCTGTGCTTTGGATGCCCAGATGGGCTACCCAATTCGCAAGCCGTCACGCTTGGCGCTCCCTCGCCGCGTACAGCTCGCAATTCGAGAGGCCGCACGATCGAGCCTACCGCGCTCAACGCAAAATCAGCGCCCGGCTGCTTGGCGCTCCGGTTGGCGACGGTCACGCAAGAACCAGAAAAAAGCGTTGCGAGAAGTGATTGCCGAGTATCGGAACGATCAGGAAGTCATGAAGGATCGCCGCACCGACCGGCGCCCGCTCATCCTGCCATCTTGGTGATCGTGCGCGGCGACGCGCACGCACCCGACATCCCTCGCAGGTCGGCATGCGTCGATCTATCTTCACGCGGGCGCCAATAGACCCAAAAACAGGGGGCACCCGGCCGATTTGCGTCCCTATGTGTCCCCGGACGGTTTTTCACAGGGAGCCAGCTTGAGCGGGGACGCAGATAATCATTAGTTTTTCAATGGATTACATGGTGCCCAGGGGCGGGATCGATTGGGAACCTAACTGGTATTGAATTCAATGGGTTAGCGGTCTCGGCCAGAGATTCTACCCTCAATTCTACCCTCACGACCGAGCGTTTGGTCGCGTGGCGGTTTCGAGCGCCATGACGCGAGTCAGCTTCCGCCCTTACGATTTAAGGATTATGTAAGGATCACCCCTTGGCAACAAGGGGCGAAGACCTTAGATTCTCCCGCATTCTCGATTCCCTGAGGCGCACGATGACCAAAACAGACCTTCCTACAGTGTCAACGAAGCTCTACGAACTGCTTGAGCCGCTCGACCCGCCGCTGCGCAAGCGCGCCATCAAGGCCGCGCTCACCATGCTCGGTGACGATGACGGCGACGTGGAACCGACCAAGAAGGCCGAGCAGAAATCGGACGATAGTGACAATTCGGATTTGCCAGCGAAGGCGCGAAGCTGGATGAAGACGCATAAGGTCTCTCAAGATCAGCTCGATCTTATGTTTCATGTTGAGAATGGTGTCGCCGACGTCATCGCGGCCGACGCGCCCGGCAAGAACGGGAAGGAGAAAACTATAAACTGCTACATCCTTGCTGGCGTGGCTGCCTTGCTGCAAAGCGGCGAGCCGAAGTTTGACGACAAGGCCGGACGTGCTGTGGCTGAGAAGCTGGGCTGCTATTCGAGCGGCAATCACGCAACGTATATGAAGGATAGAGGAAACGTGCTTAGCGGCTCAAAGGACGGCGGCTGGAGCCTTACCGGACCTGGGCTGAAAGCCGGAGCTGACCTCGTCAAGACAGCGGCGACCACCGAGTGACGATCGACGTCACAAAGCTTCTCACGACCATTCCTGCGGGTCTGCGCGAACCGCTGCTGGAAACCTATAGGGAAATCGCCTCGAATTTCGCCGAGCATCGTTGGGAGCCATCAGAGCTAAACGGCGGCAAGTTCTGCGAGTGCGTCTACTGGATATGTCATGGGTTCATCACCGGCACCTATGCGGCAAAGCCGTCAAAGCCGCCGAACATGCGCGACAACTGCCGCGATCTTGAAAAATTCACAGCTACGGGAAAGCCGGGAGACCACAGTCTCCGCATCCTGATTCCGCGCCTGCTGCCAGCCCTCTATGATATTCGCAACAATCGCGGCGTCGGTCACGTCGGCGGTGACGTGGACCCGAATCTCATGGATGCGACCGCCGTCTACTCAATGGCCAGCTGGATACTTGCCGAGTTGGTGCGAGTCTTCCACCAGGTTCCTATTAAGGAGGCGCAAGAGGCGGCCGATGCTCTGTCGGAACGGAAACTGTCGCTCATCTGGGACCCAGGTACCGTTAAGCGTGTACTTGACGAGAAGATGGGCACGAGCGACCAGACTCTCGTGCTTCTTCATCAAGGATTGGGCTGGGTAGAAGAGAATAGTCTATTTGCTTCGGTCGAATACAGCAGCGGCGCAATGTATAGGAAGCGAGTGCTCGACAAACTACACAAGGCACGAATGATCGAGTTTGATAAGATGGGGGGTCGTGCGCGCATTTCTCCGAAGGGCAGCGCTTACGTCGAAGAAAAAATCATCGCTCCACGGATGGGTTGGAAGAAATAGCGGCTGGCGTCCATCCGCAATCGAGCCCCATCCTGAATTTCGAAGAGTCAATCAAATACCACTCGCTCGAACGATACCAACCTAGCCTATTCATTAGGCGCTCAAACCAGCTTTTCTTTCTCCTTGTACCGGTACTTCCCACTATGATTTTTGCGGCAACCTTCTTCACGTCGTTGAGGGTGATCGGTTTGAACGCTTCGGCGACTGTGTAATTTCTTGTTGTCTCGCTCATGTAATTTTGGCTCGAAGCTGCGGCGGCTAGTGAGACGCCGCAGACCCGAACGCACTAGCTAATATGCCTTCATTGAATCATGCGCGCGTAATCGCGCAAGCACACGACTGTGGGTGGAAAAAAGCGGAATCGAACCACTGCCCACTTTTTGCGGGTACAGCAGGTCAGCCGAAATCGGACCGTACCCGCAATTGTACCCGTACGAGCCCCTGCATGGACTCACGAAGTGCCACATGCCGACCGTGAACAGGAACCGAACCACGGACTAATGGTGCCCAGGGGCGGAATCGAACCACCGACACCGTGATTTTCAGTCACGTGCTCTACCAACTGAGCTACCTGGGCGCCGACCCCGCGGGAAGCGCGGGGATGAGGAGAGCGCCGGGGTTATAGAGGCTCGATTTGGGGCTGTCCAGAACGGCTTGCGCGCCCCCGGGGGCGCGGCGCGCGGACCGCACGGCGAGCGAAAAAATGGAAAAAATTCGGACTGCCGGAACCCCGTGGCGGCTCGCGCATTGAACCTGTGTCCGCCAAATATCCCCCCTCCCCCGTGCGGCGGACGTCAGCCCCGGCCTTGCGCCGGGGCTTTTTTTTGCCTGGACCGACCACGGCCGGCCGGCGCGAACATTTGCGGGACCCACACGTTGACGGCGGGGCTGTCTCAAGGAGGCGGCGATGCGGATCGCGCGGATGTCGGTCGTTGCGGCTGGGCTCGCCCTCATGTCCGCATAGGCCGGTCACGCCGACGAGGCGCTGCGGCCGCCATCGGCGTTCTCGGGCATCGCCGACCGCACCGAGCGCTCGCGCGCCCTGTTTGCCGAGGCCGCGAAAGTGCTCACCTCGCCGCGCTGCACGAACTGCCATCCAGCCGGCGACCATCCGCTCCAGGGCGACGATCATCATCGGCACGATCCGCCGGTCGAGCGCGGCGCGAGCGGCGACGGCATTCCGGGCGCGCCGTGCGCGGCGTGCCATACGAGCCGCACGGTCGATCTCTTTCCCGGCGCGGTCGCGCCGTTTCGCAGCATTCCGGGCCACCCGCGCTGGGAGCTCGCACCGCGCGAGATGGCGTGGGAAGGCAAGTCGGTCGGCGACATCTGCCGCCAGCTCAAGGACACCAAGCGCAACGCCGGACGCGAGCTCGCGATGATCCACGACCACCTCGCGACCGACGACCTCGTCGCCTATGGGTGGCACCCCGGCGCCGGCCGCGCGCCCGCGCCCGGCACGCAGCAGGGAGCTGGGCGAGATCATCCAGGGCTGGATCGACTCGGGCGCGGAGTGCCCGTGAGTTCCGCTGTCATTGCGAGAAGGCCGCCAGGCCGACGAAGCAATCTCCGCCACCAGCTCCGAACAAGCCGCAAGATTGCTTCGGTGCGTGACGCACGCCTCGCAATGACGGACGGGCGGGCTAGCGCTCCCCCGGGTCCTTCGCGCCGTCATCGTCCTCCTCGCCCTCGACCGCCGGCACCGCATAGACACCGCTGAGCCAGCGGTGCAGGTCGACGTCGGCGCAGCGTTTCGAGCAGAACGGGCGGCGGGCCGGATCGACGGGCTTGCCGCAGATCGGGCACGGTTTTGCCGGTGTGGAGGGGTCGGACATGACCCCTATCTAGGACGGACGGCGCCGCTGCGCGAGGGCCGCGCGAAGGGCCATCACGCAACTCCGCCGCCGTCACTCCGCCACCCGGATCCGCGCCTCGGTGATGACCGGCCCCCATTTTTCCATCTCGGCCTTGAGATGACGGGCGAGCCCCTCCGGCGTCGAGCCGATCGGGGTGGTCGCGATCCGGGTGAGCGCGTCGACGAAATCCGCCTCGTGCACGACCGACGCGATGTCGGCGCTGATCTTGCCGACGATCTCGGGCGGCGTCTTGGCCGGCGCGAACACGCCGTACCACGACGACACCTCGAAGCCCGACAGGCCGGATTCGGCGACGGTCGGCAGATCCGGCGCCCACGGCTGGCGCTCGAGCGACGTCACCGCGAGGCCGCGCAGCCGGCCCGCCTGGATCAGCGGCAGCGCCGAGCTCGCAGTCGCGAACATCACGTCGATGCGGCCCGGGATGACGTCATTGTAGGCTGGCCCGGCGCCGCGATAGGGGACATGCGTCATCTCGATGTGCGCCATGCGCTTGAACAGCTCGCCCGCGAGATGGACCGAGGTGCCGTTCGACGACGACGCGAAGGTGATGCGGCCCGGATTGGCCTTGGCGTGTTCGATGAACTCCTGCACGGTGCGCGCCGGCGACGACACCGGCACCACCATGATGTTGCCATAGGTGCACACCAGCGACACCGGCGCGAAATCGGCGACCGGATCGTAGGTGAGCGATGGAAACATGAACTTGTTGATGGCGTGGCCGATCGAGGCGAAGAACAGCGTGTAGCCGTCGGGGTCGGCGCGCGCCACCTGGTCGGCGGCGATGTTGCCGCCCGCGCCGCTGCGATTCTCGATCACCACCGGCTGGCCCCACATGTCGGCGAGGCGCGCGCCGAGCAGCCGGCCGATCACGTCGGCGCCGCCCGCCGGCGCGAACGGAATGACGAGGTAGACCGAGTGG
>Ga0126384_10000934_pt1 | contig 16888 bp, 18 predicted proteins | sample PanSoiMetPlot_36_FD_92543 | JGI IMG/M metagenome (GOLD analysis project Ga0126384, IMG submission 92543) | Tropical forest soil microbial communities from Panama - MetaG Plot_36 | ecosystem: Environmental > Terrestrial > Soil > Tropical forest > Bulk soil | place: Panama | collected 2016-02-17 | reverse complement strand
TCGATGGCCTCGTGCATGGCGGCCAACACCTTCGGATGCTGGCCCATGCCAAGATAGTCATTGGAGCACCACACAATGATGTCGCGCACGTCGCCATCGTCATGGAAATGCTGCGCCGTCGGGAAGCTGCCTCGCACCCGACCAATATCGGCAAAGACGCGATATCGGCCTTCCTGCTTGAGGGCGCCCAGTGCCTCGGAGAATTTTTCTAAATATTGCACGCTCGTCCCCCGTCAAACGCCAGCGGAATTGCACCCTTACATACCGCGAAGGACAATACGGCCGATGCCAAGTGTATGAGGGGGCAACCAGGGTACATAGGGACCCTCAGCCGACCTTGGGCAGGACTAAAGTCTAGGCCGCGGGCCCAAGGGCCTGACCCCTCATTCCGGGATTCAAATGGAACGTCGTCGCTGTCCGCACCAAGCATTGCTGCCAATCCCGAGCAGATTGTCAGCGATCGACGTTACTGTTGCCGCGGGTCTGCGCCGGCGCCGGATTAGAAAGAAGGCTACAGAGACGAGATCCAACAATCCTAGCACGACGCGAGAGCGTCCAGAGTATTTGGCCTCCCCGTGCCTGCGCGGAAGTAGCTCGATATCCAGCTCAGTGATGCTGAACCCGCGGGCATAAGCAAGGACGATGAAAGAGCGGTGCCAGAAATTATCCGTTGGCTGACGGGATATAGTCAGAAAGGGCTAGAAGCGCAACTGGAGAGAAAGACAGACTTTAAAACCTTCTTTGCGAAAGCTCCTCACCTCAATCCTTCGCGGGCTTTGATCAAAGGCGTTATCTGCGGAGTCCGAGTGGAAGATATTGAAGAGCCGACTATGCACGAGATTCGCTATTTCGATAAGCTGATCGATGAGTTGGCAAGGAGAAAAGCGATGGAGAAGATTTAGGAAATAACGAGTTGTCTCGGCATGATAAGCAGAGGATGCGAAGGGCGGGCTCGTTAGTGTCGTCACCGCGGGTAGTCCGGCCCAGGAGAAAGGAATTGTCGCAGGAGATCCTGTGCGTCTGGTGCTTCGATTTCATGGAGCTCGATGGCGAGAACTTGCGCCGGCTTCCGCGACTCGCTCGGAAGCAGAAGCTTGGCGCGCTCCTGCGGCGGAGTGATCATCCTTGCCGCCGCCAGTCCGGACCTTTCAGGAACGGCGAACAGCTACTTAATGCCAAGAACGGGTCTCGAAGGCATCGTGTCAAAGCGGAAGCACGCGCCGTATAGATCCGGCCAATGCGATTGGATCAAAGTGAAGTGCGCGCAGTGGCGCGAGCAGAACAATGACCGCGGCGACCTGTTCATGCGATTCTCCCACCACGCAGCGGCCAAGCTTGCGGACTGAAGCGCGCCCGCGAGTAGAGTCGATTGCACACGCTCACCATCATCGGATAACCTGGGCGTGTGAACCGCGATGCGATCGTGTCGGCCCTGATTTCTGCGCTGCTGTTCGGGGCTTCGACCCCAGCAGCCAAGGCCCTTCTCGGTGCCATCGATCCGGCGGTGCTCGCAGGACTCCTCTATTGTGGGGCCGGCATCGGCGTTGGATTCTTGCGCCGTTTCCGTGCGCGATTCTTGTCAACATCGGCTCCGACCGAGGTCTCCTTGAGTGGCAACGAATGGCGATGGTTGCTTGGTGCCATTGTGGCCGGAGGCATCGTTGGGCCGATTCTTCTGATGCTCGGTCTCGCACGCACCGAGGCGTCTGCGGCGTCGCTGCTTCTAACTTTGGAGGGCGTGGCCACCGCATTGATGGCTTGGTTCGTCTTCCGAGAGAACTTCGATCGGCGCGTCGCCTCCGGCATGGCCTGCCTTGTTGCCGGCGCACTCGTGTTGTCCTGGTCGCATCAACCGAGCTTAGCTACCGTGCTTGGCCCGGTGGCGATCGTCGGGGCATGCATAGCCTGGGGTCTCGACAACAACTTGACGCGTAAGGTCTCGCTTGCCGATCCCCTGCAGATTGTCGAGCTTAAGGGGCTGATCGCGGGCCCCGTCAATTTAGGCCTTGGCTTCCTGGCCGGTGGGTATTTTCCCGATCTTTTTTCTGTTGCTGCTGCGGGTGTGATCGGCTTTCTCGGCTACGGTGTCAGTCTGGCGCTGTTCGTCTTGGCCCTGCGCCATCTGGGTACCGCCCGCACAGGCGCCTACTTCTCGACGGCTCCGTTTTTTGGGGCTGTCGTGGCGATTGTCTTCTTGCGTGAGCCGCTCACCCTTCAACTGTTGATGGCAGGCCTTCTCATGGCGGTCGGCGTGTGGTTGCACGTCACCGAGCACCACGAACATGTGCACGTTCACGAACCCATGGAACACGCGCATCCCCACACCCATGACGCACATCACCAACACGAGCACAGCCCCGATGATCCCGCCGGTGAGCCGCATACGCATACACACCGTCACGCACGGCTAAAACACACCCATCCGCACGCGCCCGACATGCACCACACCCATGAACACGGGGAACGAAAAACCTGAATTTTGCAATCCCCGGCGGGCATCGACCGTCAATCGCCGTAGTCTTGCAACAGGTTCAAGAATCTTTGGGGTGCATTTGTGAGTAACTCATCACAGGGCTGCCCATACTTGGTGTGCATAATCCTGAGACTGTTCGGTGGGTCGTTGTTGATGGTTTCGACCATCTCCTTCAGCCGAAGCTGAACCCGTTCCATAGGCGCGTTTTCGTCCATGCCGATGTACTTGCCGATATTGATGGCCTGGCTCAGCATCGCCTGCGCAGTCAGCTTCATGCGTTCGGCGACCTTCGTCTTGCTGTTGGCTCCGGCCGCCGTCTGGACGATCGAAGACAGCAGCGAAAAGTAGGCAGCGCAGGTGGACATCTCCTGGCTGAGGTCATCCAAGCCAGATCGGCCCTTCGCCCGACGTTCCTCATCTGCTTGCAAGGGCTGCCAGCCCAGTCCGCAACACAATGCTGAAATGGTAAGACGCTTCGCAATCCTTGTTGGTTGCATGGTCGTCCTCGCTCATGGAGCGACCGAGTCGCTGACGACCCGGTAGTCATCGATGTACATGTGGCTGTCTGCCTTGGACCACACGCCAATTTTCCCCGAGACCGGTGCCGCCAACTCATGGGTGAGAATGCGCTTGCCATTGAGTAAGGCATCGACGGTATTGCCCTTGATGACAACTTTGAGCTCGTGCCAGGTTTTGGTAGGGGTCGGGACGTCCCTGACCCACTTCACCGAGCTGCGTTTGCCTTTCTCGAATTTCCACAGCACGAGATTGTTCTCGAGCGGGTTGGCCCGCACGGTCAGATAGTCGCCGTTCGGTTTGAGATTGAACAGAATGCCCGCACCTTGGTCGATGCGGCCCGAGATGCCCTTAAAGCGCAGCGAAATTTCGCCCTGACGAAAGTCATCGACCCGCGTGGCAACGGCATAGGGGAAGTAGGCAAACGCCTTTACGTTGTCGAGGAACTCGGCGTAGCGCTCGCCGTAGAGCGTCTTTGCACGCTCGGCCACGCCGGTTGACGTCTGGCCCTGCTGCCATTTTCGCCCGTCAATGACGAGTACCTTGTTGTTGTCTTCGCTGCCGATGGAGAAATTGCCCACAATGGGAAGGAACGACTTGGGCTGGCTGCCGACCATCTCCTCTTCAAAATCAAATTTGATTTCCGGGGTCTTTTGCCCCTGCGCGCTAACAGGAAGATTGCCTGCCAGCGCCAGGACGCCGAAGGTGACCGCAAGAAGCGCTGTTCTCATGTCACGTGCCTCCATTAAAAGGACGACGGGTACGGATGCGAGATTGGGTGGATTGAGAGGACGCAAGAGGCCAAACTGTTGCCGAGCGTCGTCCCAGTGCCCAAGCAGCGACGATGAGCAGCGGCAGAAATCCATAGAACCAGGCCTGGGCGAGATCGGTCCGCGCTTGCAGCGGATACCCCGGATATGGGTCGCGGTCCGGAACAGCCTTTCGCTCAATGCCGGCGAGACCATAGATCAAGGGCAGTACCTCGCCCTCGCCGGTCGAGCGGCTCTGCGCTTGCTTGCCGTCGTACTGATAACGAAACAGCCCGTAATTGTCCGAGGTCTCGAAGAGACCAGATCGCGTGTCAGATTGCAGCGTGACGGTGAAATCACGAACCGAGCGTCGCAACTTGGAGAGCACCTTGCGCTCAAAGTCGATGTAACGGGGATCCTCAGGGGCAAGCTGAACCAACACGTGTAGCGGTTTGTCGAGTGCTGCGAGCGTTGCCGCATCTGCCGGCGGGAACGAGTTGCGGGCGTCTTCCGTCTTGTCGATGCTGAAGGGACGAACGGCGACGCACGCGGCTAGAACCACTGCAAGCACGGCCGCCAGCGCGCTTGTTACGAGCTTGCGCGCCATAGGGATCCGGAGGTCGAGCCATATTCTGGCGATGCTGATTAAAAGAGCGCTTGCGATCAGTGCTCCGAGCGTCGCCGTCGACGAGAATACGCCTTGTTCGAAGCCGCGCAGCAGGGTCGTGAGCGACAGGTTGGACAGGCTTTTCAGGAGACCGCCCTCGCCGGCTGCGGCGAAGTCCAGCACCCAAAACCCCAACGTTGACGCCAGCGTGAGAATTGCTGCCATAGCGCTCGATTCGGCGAGCGCCGCAGCCACGAAGGCAATGCCGGCGACGACGGCTGCATAGAGGAGATGCCCCAGAGAAAGATTGCCGACCTCAGCCCAGCCGACATGTCCGCCAGATAATGACCATAGAGCAATCGCACTCAGGCACGGGAGCGTAGCGATCAGCCAGACCGCCAGCAGCACAAACAATTTGGCCGTGACAACCGTCGAAAGAGAGCAAGGTAGCTGCAAAAGCAGCTTGAGGGTCCCGGCTTGCTTCTCACTCGCGATGGTGCGGATGGCGATAAATGGAAACAAGAACGTATTCGCAAGGTAGAGCGCACCGAAGGTGGGCACAAAGACACCATCCAGTGGCGAAAGACTTCGCGCGAGCTCGGGCAGCTGTCGCGCTGACTTGCTGGCCTCGCCGTAGAGGGTCACGGCCTGGATGTAGCTGTAGCCGACGAGCATTGACAGCAGCAGCAACAGAACCCAAATCGTTTGCCCGGCCAGGACGTCGCGCAGCTCCTTGCTCAGCAAAATCAAAAAGGGCCTGCTTCGTGGCTGTAGTGTTTCAGGTGAGGGCAAGGAACACCTCCTCGAGGCCAACCTGTCCTTGACCCACGCGAGCCCGGAGGTCTTCCAGACTGCCCTCCCCCCTCACGCTTCCGCCTGAGAGCAGCACGAAGCGGTCGCAAAGCCGCTCGGCGTCACTCAGTTGATGAATGGAAAGCAGCAGCGTCCGATCGGCGCCGCATAGGCGGCGAAGAACTCCCATCACCTCGCGCGTCTGTTTGAGGTCGAGCCCATCAAATGGCTCGTCGATCATAAGGAGCGGTTGTGGCGCCAGCAGCCCCAAGGCAAGGAGCAGTCGACGCCGGTATCCCTTCGAGAGGGCAGCAACGCGCGTTTGCAGGACCGGCGAGAGGGCCAGCTCCTCGATCGCACCGGCAAGCTGATCGTTCGGCTGCCCGAACAGATCAGCAAACAGCGCCAACACATCTAGGGTCCGACGATCCGGATAGGGGTCGACGGCCTCGGGTAGATAAAACATGACGCGCTTGCGGCCCGTGGTCGGCAGTGGCCTCTCTTCCCAGCGAACCGATCCGCTGTCGGCCGGCAACAGCCCGCTCAAGATCTCAAGCAACGTCGTTTTGCCGGCGCCATTGGGGCCGATCAGTCCGAGGATCTCGCCGCGCTGCGCCTTGAAGGTGATGCCGTTCAACGCGAACATCGGCCCGAAGCGGCGAGAGATGTTTTGAACCTCTAACACGCCCGCGATTCCGTCTTAGGATTTTGCGGCCGCCTGGGCATCCAAAACCCGCTTCAAAGATTGGGCGAGATCCACGGCTTTACCCTTGCCCCAATAATGCAGAAAGAAATAGCGCGGTTGCTCGGTGCTCATATGCTGGTGGATGGCAACGATGTTGATGCCTTCCTTGCGCATGCTGCGCAAGACAGGCTGCAGCTCAGCTTCCAGCATGGCGAAATCGCCATCGACCACGGCTTCCTCGTCGCTGCCAGCGAAAGCCGCCCAGGTGTTGACACCCATCTCCTTGCCGATGGGAAGGCCATGCATTGTCGCCGTGCGCCCGATGACGATCTTGAACATGCCTTGATTGGCTTGGCCCTTCTTGCCGAGGGCGGTCTCGAGCGGTTCGGCGGTGATTGAATTGAGGGTTGCGATCTTGCCTGGAAAAGATTTGACCGGCATTGGATTGGCGGCACGGATCTCACTGATCTTGTCGTAGACCTTCTTCACTCCAGCCGCGAGTGCTTTGGTCTCGCCATGGCCACCGATGTGCATGAAGTAGACCTTGGGTTCATCGAAGAACAAATGATTGTGCAGCGCCGTCACCTCAAGGCCGGCGTCGAATGCGGCGCTCATGACGGGGTTGACCTCGTCCTCGAACACGACGGTGTCGCCCATCATGGCTACTTGTTCATCGATATGCGCGGGGGTGAACGCAGCCCACGACGAGAGGCCTATGAAGGGCGGCATGGTCCATTGGTCGACTTGGATTTTGACATCCGTGCGCGGTTTCGTAACCTTGAACACGCTCTCTTCGGCGATCAGTTGTCCCTTTAAGCCGGTGCCTTGCTCGATGGCCGCAGTATCGAGACCCGCGTGTGTTTGAGCCCTCGTCAGTTGTGCGAGGCTAAAGGCGGCCGCCGCAACGACGGCGGCAGCGATGGCAAAGTTTGCTTTCATGACGAACTCCGTAGTGACGTTGATCCCGATACGCGTGACAACGTCCGAAAGCCTGTCCGTGCTCCTGAAGCACACGGAGTGTTGATCCTCCGCTCTCCACATTAAGGCAGTTTTTTTAAAGCCAGGACCGTATCGCGCGCAGGTTTAGCTGCGGGGTTCCAGGGTTTTCAGGATACCCTCAAACGGCGGCAAGCCTGAGCCGGGCACCCGAAACTCGACCCTGGCGCCGGATAGCCAAACTTCTTTGCATTCCCGCTCTCTCGTCGCGCCCTCGAGGCAGAGCTCACCGTCGCGGGCATACCACCTGCCTGTCGTGGCCTTGCCCATGTGAAACGCCTTGAACGTGCCATCCCGCATGTACTGCTCAGCCCAATGTACGCCGTCGGTGACCTCCTTTCCGGCGAGCTGGGCCCTGATCTGCGTCTGCGTGAGCTTGCGGAACTCGCCTTCCCCCTGGCCAGGGTTGTGGTGCCAAAGAAAGCCAGCAGCGCAAAAGCGCAAGAGAAAGCCGGTGCGTAGGCACTGAAAACACGGCAAGCACTAGAAGGCGTGTCGTCTCTTACCTCGCAGTCAGAGCGGCGAACAATTTGTCGGCATTGCCCCAACGGATGGCCTCCATGAAGGTGTCGACGTAGGTTGCTGCTTTGGCGCCATAGTCAATGTGGTAGGAGTGCTCGTACATATCGAGAGCCACAATCGGTCGCCCTCCTGCCAGCGTGTGGCAGTGGTCGGCAGCCCACTGGTTGACGAGTTTGCCGTCACGCGGTGAGTACGACAGCAACACCCAGCCGGACCCACCGCCCAAGGCCTTACCCATGGCGATGAATTCGCTGCGCCAGCGTGCGAAAGAGCCAAAGTCGCGCACGATCGCCGCTTCAAGCGCCTTGCCCGGTGCGCTTTGTTCGCCAAGCCCATCGAAAAACAGCTCGTGAAGGATCATGGAATTCGTGGCGATCAGCTCCTCACGCTTGAGACCGTTGATGAGAAAATTTGGAGCCGTGTTGAAGTCCAGGCCCGCGAGCTGCTCGGTAATGAGGTTGAGCCGCTTCACGGCGCCGCCGTAGTTGTTCTCGTAGTGGCTGACGATCAGCTTTTCGGACATGCCCTTGATGCGCTGCGGATCGCAGCCAAGGGGCTTTATCGCGTATGCCATGGTGTGCCTCCTCTAAGGCAATGCTTTGATGTCCAAGCGAGCAAAACGCGTCACGCTGTCCGCGCTGGTGCAGAGAGCAATTCTGCCTGCGCCGCGGAGTGTCGCATCGGTTGCGGCCAGAACCGCCTGCCCATCTAGGGTGACCAAAAACCGATCACCCTCAGCTTTCAGGGCAAGCGTGTGCCACTCTCGCCAAGTGACATGGGCTGGCGCGCTGGCAAGCTCGTCCCAGGCACCGTGCACGACACGATAGAGTCGAACGTCGCGCGTCAGAGCGCTGGCGCGAACCGCGTAATAGTCGTCTGGCGTTGTGAGCCGCACGGCGATTCCTGCCGACCGATCCAAACTCCCCGAAATCGGCTTGAAGCGGAGAGCCACCTCGACATTTGCGGCCGCAAATGGCTTGTAGATCGCAAGCGGAACACGCTCTTCCGTGGGCTCGTTTCGATACTGCTCCAAGGCGTGGCCGCCTCGCACGCTATCGTCACTGACGACAGCCCACTGACCCGGTCCCGCATCTCCTGTGCCCCAGGAGTCGAAGTCGCTTGGGGCGATGCCCACAACATCGCCTTCGAATGTGATGGTTTCTGCGTCGGCGATACCGGAAATCCCACACCAAACGGCGAAGGCGACAAAAAGGCTTGCGCAACACCTCACCCGATCGCTCCCAGCATATATAGGCCGATGCCCGCGAAGCAGCAGGCCGCAAGCGTCGGGATCATGCCAACCTTGAACCGGAAGATGGCTATTGCCGCAGCCACGGACAGCAAAAGCGCCCACAGGTCGACGCTGGCAAGGTTCGGCGCCTCGAATGACAGCGGAAAGGCGTGCACCGGAATGGTCTGACGAAAGATGGTGTGGATGGCAAACCAGACGGCGAGATTCAAAACCACACCCACCACCGCGGCGGTGATGGCGGATAAGGCCGCGCTCAGCGCCCTGTTGCCGCGCAGCGTCTCGATAAATGGCGCACCGAGCAAGATCCAGAGGAAGCACGGCGTGAAGGTCACCCACGTGGCCAGCAGCCCGCCTAACGTTCCCGCGAGCATCGGCGAAAGCCCGCCTGGATCGCGAAACGCCGCCATGAACCCCACAAACTGCAACACCATGATCAGCGGACCGGGCGTCGTTTCCGCCATCCCCAGACCATCGAGCATCTCGCCGGGTTTCAGCCAGCCGTAGTACTCGACAGCCTGCTGGGCGACGTAGGCAAGCACGGCGTAGGCGCCGCCGAAGGTCACCATTGCCATTTTGCTGAAAAAGATCGCGATCTGGCTGTAGACGTTGTCACTGCCGAAAGCCCACAGCAGCACCGCCACCGGAATGAGCCAGAGGGCAAGCCAGACACCGGAGACCTTCAAAGCGCGTACTACGGTGGGACGTGCGTGCTCGGGTAGCTGGTCACCCAAGAGACTATCGACAACGCGTTGCCCGCCGGCGGTCTTGGCCGGTCCGTGGCCACCACCACCGCCCTGCAACGCGGCAACGCCCGTCATCCCGCCGATGAAGCCAATCAATGCAGCCGCAAAGATTATGATTGGGAAGGGAATGTTGAGAAAGAAAATGCCGAGGAACGCCGCCGCGGCCAACCCAATCAAAACTTGGTTCTTGAGTGCGCGCCTGCTGATGCGAACGACGGCCTCTACAACAATTGCCAGCACCGCCGCTTTCAGACCGAAGAATAAGGCGACGATGATCGGAACGTTGCCCCAGCCGGCATAGATGTAGCTGAGGCCCATGATGGCAATGATACCAGGGACGACGAACAGGCCGCCCGCAATAATGCCGCCAAGCGTGCGGTGCATCAGCCAGCCGATATAGGTGGCAAGCTGCTGCGCCTCGGGTCCCGGGAGCAGCATGCAGTAGTTGAGCGCGTGCAGGAACCGCTCCTCCGATACCCAGCGCTTTTCCTCAACGAGGATGCGGTGCATCACCGCGATTTGCCCGGCAGGTCCACCAAAGCTTAGCGCCGCAACCCGCAACCACGTCCAGAAGGCCTCGCGCAATGTCACGGCGTGGCTCGGAAGGTCCCCGGCCCCTGACGAAGCGCGGGTTACGGATACGTCCATCTCAGGCTCCGGGCTTGTTCGTTGGCCAATTGTGCGTTTCTGCCGTCGCTTCGCGGCACCAGCGATAGATGGCGTCGTAGAAACCCATCGCTGCCTCGAGCTGCTCGAGGTCGTCGCGGTACATGCGGGAGTAGCCAAGCGACGCCGCAAGTAGACCGGCGGCTTGCGGGGCGAGGTCCAACCGGGCCGTGTCGGCGCCACGCACGATGCTCGCCAACTGCGTCAAAGGCTCGGATTTCAGCCCAAATTCCTCGAGCATGGTATCGAAGGTGCAGTTTGGGCCGCGATGGCTCCAGAATACACCATCGATGTCGAACGGCGTGGCGTTGAAGCGCTCGGCGACGGCCGTGACTTCCGGCGGCATTACAAACAGAAACACCGCATTGGGATCGACAAAGCGACGTATCAGCCATGGGCAGGCGATACGGTCGACCTTCGGCCGGCTGCGCGTCACCCAGACGGTGCGGCCCTTGTCGTCCCGAGGCGGCAGCTTATCGGTGCGAATGAGGATTTCGTTGGCTTTTCGCCACGCTTCAAAGCCGCCTTCGAGCGTCTGGGCAGCGATGCCCTCGTGCCTCAACCATGCGGCAGTCCCTTCGCTCAATTTTTGTCCGCGCTGGCAGACGACAATGACGCTCTTGCCCCGATATTCCGGCGCCCAACTGCCGATGGCACGATGGTCCCGTCTAAGCGATCCTGGGACTAGCCTCGGATCTGCGCCGTAATCATCATCGATGCGCACATCGACGGTGGCCGGGGAATTCGGCAGGCCGACGAGACGTGAAAATTGCGGAACTGTGATGAGGGTGGTGGCGAGCATAGCGTCCCCTTCCCTGGTTGGGAGTGTGGACGCGATCTTTCAGCCGCAGCCTCGCGGGGTAATCGCGGATAACCCCGTCTCTGGATGATGCCACCATGCCGTTGCAGGCGCAAGAGCACTAGCCGAACGCCGCGCCGCTGCGACCACCTAGTCTTCTGAATTTTTTGGCTGCTCGTGCCCAAGTTCAAAGCTCTGCCGCAGGTCTGGACGTCACGAGTGCGGTCGATAGTGCTTATGCCCTCGTCCTGCCGTTAGGGCAACGGGCGATAGACCCAGACGGCCGCGGGTTCCGTGCCGGTGGCGCGTACTGCAACGGCCAGGCGGTCTAGCCCAGGCATAAAAAGAGACGTGCGCGCACCCTGTCGCGTCGGGACCCGGGCCACGCGCGCGTAGTCAGCGCCGGCATCAAAGACATCGATGGCGCCTTCGCCACACGTGACATAGACCCGTTGCCGTTTGCTATCAAAGAAGACGTCGTCAACATCCCCGCAGGTGTCGCGCTCAGCAACCGGTGTTCCCGTTTGCATGTCGCGCGCGCTAAGCTTCGGCGGATTCCTGAAAACGACGATCACCCGCCGCCCGCCATCGTCGAGCGTCATGGGAAAATTGCCGCGATCATTGCCGGTAGACCAGCTCTGGCTGACCCGGCCGGCATGCGGATCGATCACGGCGATCGATTGCACGTCCGGCAGATTGACGAACACTTGCATTGTGTCCCCGCTGATCTGAAAACCCTCTGGATGGGCCGGCAAGACAATGTCCTTGATCTTGGCACGGCTGGAGGGATCGATGACGGCCAAGGCCCCTGCGCCGTAGCCGACATAGACCAATTTGGAATCGGCATTGACGCGCACGTTGTCGGCATCCTTGCCAAGCTGCATTTTCGCCGTCGCTGCGAAATTGTCACCGCGGAACAATCGCACGGAACCGTCGCCACCATTTGCGACAACGAGCGTATCGACCGTGGGCACGTATCCGACACCCTGTGGCTCTTCTAGGCCAGTAATCCGGTGCAGGAGGTTGCCGTTGTTCAAATCGACGATGCCAACGCTATTGTTTTCGAGTTCCGCGACGAACAGGTGCTTACGCCCAAGATCGATGGCCAAATGATCGATGCGGCCCTTCACGGTCCCGAGGGGGATCCTGGTCTCCAACTCCAATGGGGCTTGTTGCGCCTGAGCTGCGCTCCCTATCAGTGCTAGCGACAAGAGGAAAAATACAAACCTGCGCTTACAACGCGGGCCGCGCCAGAATCGAAGATCCGCCTTCGGCATTATGAGTCGCATGTTAGCGAGGTCCTCGCACGGCACTCAGCGTTACCGTATTTTGATTTCAGTCGTCATCGTCACCCCGCAGACGACCGGTCTGCGAGTCGACGACGAGTTGAGCGGTCTGCTGATCCTTGGATCCCATCACCTGGAAGTACCGCCCCTCTCGGCTGATCAACACGTTGGTCCATCCGTCGGTCAACCATCTTTTGACGTAATTGGTCCTCCGTGATCAGTCCGTTGTTGGCGATGAAGACGGGTCCGCCGTCACGTTCTTTTGCAAGATCGATCACGGTCACAATCGCAACCAACACTGCGGCCGCGAATACCCACATGAGTATTCTGTAGGACATGGGACTGGCTCCTAACTGCCGGAAAACAGAGCACCCGCCCTTTAAGGCAATCTTAAATGCACAATTCGCTGAGCCGTCTTGTCCCCGCGGCTCGAACAATTTCCCGTGATGGTGCTCAGCCCATCGGCTGATTTCAGCGCCTTTCATGCGATGCGGCCGCGTTATTTCGTCCGCCAGAAACTGACCTTGATCCAGCCCTCGCTTACAGGACGATTGGCTCAGGCGACCATCGGTTCGATGTCTCCAGTGCGAAGCCACTCCGCAAGAGCTTACGTAGGCTTCGTGTGTTTGAGGGGTAACGATCGCATCCGCTTCCCGGTCGCCGCGAACACGGCATTAAGCACCGCGGGAGCAGCGACACTTATGGTCGGCTCCCCAACACCACCCCAGAAATCGCCGGACGGCATGACGATGGCCTCGACCCTGGAGCGCTTCTCATGGATGTACGGTTCCGCACAAGAGGACGGAACTTCTAGCGATCGGTCCTACCCACCCATGAGATTCATTTGCTTTGGGGATCCAGACAGGCCTAATGCCTTCAAGGGCGCAGTTGTCAGTCGCTTGAGCGAGAAAGGGTTGGATAATTCGCTGATCGCAAACTGCCTTAAACTAGGCCGGCTCCACTAGAGCATTGCAGTGGGCGTCGTATGGCTCCTGGCGATTGAGGAAAGCTTCGGACGGCACAAATCCTCACAAACGCAGCTGATTGTTTGGCTTTCGAGGACCAGATGCGCGAGTTCATCACCATCTCTCCGTGTGGGTGCGGCGGCTGGGCCCATATCGAAAACATCGTTGGGCAAATCTTGATGGACCGGTCAAAGCAAATGTCCAGCCTTTGCGGGGGTGCGAGTATCCATAGGCATGCATTCCTTGAAAGGAAGGAGATCATAAATGCGTATCTTTCTCGCGCTTTTACTCGGCGCCGCCGCCATGACACTTGCGGCCGCCGCCAACGCCCAGGACCTCGATTGGCAGAAGGTCGACGCCGCCTTTGGGCGGAAAGCTGCAGTGTCGGGTGATGTCCATCGCTATGGCTTCCCGCGGACGGACCTGCAGGTCAGCGTGGACGGCGTCGCCATCAAGCCGGCCTTCGCCCTGGGTAGTTGGATAGCGATGAAGCCGGTGCAGGGTGGCGCCATGGCAATGGGCGATCTGGTCTTGCTGGAAACCGAGATCAATCCGGTGATGAGCAAGTTGATCGAAGGCGGGCTCGACGTCACAGCAGTCCACAATCATCTTCTGCGCGCAAGCCCGGCAACCTTCTACATGCACGTCGGCGGGCACGGCGATCCGGTGAAAATGGCCAGCACGATCCACGCGGCGTTGGCGGCGAGCAAGACGCCGCTCGAACCTCCTGCCGCCGCTCCCCCCGCGCCGGCCGTCGATCTCGATACAGGCCAGCTTGACCAGATAATTGGCGCCAAAGGTCAGGCGAACGGCGGGGTTTACCAGTTCGGAGTACCGCGGCGCGATTCCATTACCGAGCACGGAGCATCGCTCGTTCCGCCGGGGCCTACCGGTGTCGCCACGGCGATTAACTTCCAACCCACCGGCGGTGGCAAGGCAGCAATCACCGGTGACTTCGTCCTCCTTGGCGAAGAAGTTAGCCCGGTGATCAAGGCTTTGCGGACGAACGGCATCGAGGTAACCGCGCTCCACAGTCACATGCTGACCGAGCAGCCTCGGCTATTGTTCATGCACTTCTGGGCAAACGAGGACGCCTTAAAGCTCGCCAAGGGGCTACGCGAGGCCTTGGATAGGACGGCGAGCACGAGCGCGAGTAGGTGACCTTCGCGATGTCGACCCAAATCGACATGTAATCTGTCGGCCTTAATCTGCGGGCGCTGCTTGACCTCCTGGCAGCGCCTGCGCGCTCGCGACCAGATACCCGGCCAGCATCTCAGTAGCGTCGGTTCATGTCCCGGGCGGAAAAAAGATGCAGACGATCCGTTTCTCTCCTCCCCAGCCTGCCCGCATACATGCGTGCATTCGGTTGTCCTTCGATTCACGGCGCGGGAGATCTTTTGGCACGATCGCAGTGCCATTCTTGGTGGTCACGGAGAGCTGCGGCAAGCTTCCTGTCTGAGCCTTCTGTGTTAAGGCCCAGGTCTCAACAGGGGCACAGTCCTTCGTATGGCAGCATTCTTCCGGATACCAGTCGTGCGCGCCAGCAGACGTCACCAGACTCGCAACGCTCGCGGTGAGAATGAGACATGCCCCGGCTCGAGACAGACAGCATCTTGTAAGCTTCGCGGAATTCGGCATCAGAAGCCAAAAAGCAGGTGCTGCTTGGACAGAGGTTTGCGGCTTGAACAGCAGCGACAAGGATTTAGTTCCGAGAGACTTTGTTCGGAACCGCGCAAAAGGGCTGCGAGGGCCGCGAATTGTCAAACGGCTTGAGCCGCTCGAGCGCAGGCATTTGCGAGTGGTCCCTTAGAGGACGTCCAGTCATTTCCACAATAAGAAGTAGCTGGACGTAGCAATATTTCGAGATGCCGAACGTGAGCGTTCGCGAGCCAAAATGCTGGACCCTGACCCAGCGTGCCCACCCAACCGCTGCGACAATGGTCCGGCGGGCAGTCTTCACCGCCACGAAATGACAAGTATTCTTCGGACATCCGCAAAGCCGATGGACGGGCGCCGCGGTCGATAGGCATAGTCAGCCGATAATCTAGGCAGCGGAGCATTCCTCTTGGCCTCGCGCTGTCTGCAGGCCCGCTCTTCGCATACGGGCCGAGTGTGATTAACGAGGAGGGATCACGAAGGTGGCGGGAAGCAAGGTCATCCCCGATAGCAAAAGCAGAAGCAGAACGATCCGGCGGAAACGCGCCTCGTCGAGAGTGCCGTATAGCTTCAACCCCAGCCAGGTGCCCAAGAGAGCCGCGGGCAGGCCCATGAAGAACAATTGTACGACGTCTGTTGTGACCATGCCGGCTCCGCCAAACCACAGAAGGGTTATGGCAAAAATTGCGACGACGACAGGCTGAAAGACGGCCCGTTGTTCGTCTTTGGACCAGCCGCGAACCGCGGACCAAATGATGACTGGAAGGCCAGCCAATCCTGTACTTGCACCAACAATGCCACTTGCAAGACCCACCAAGCCATCGCCAATGCGCCCGCCGCCACGCAGGTGGAACTTAGGGCGCGCTAAGCTGTAGACACTGAACACGACGAGCAGCAAACCTATCGACGCCCGCAAATGATCCGGCGAGGCAGCGCGCAACACCACAGCACCAACCGGAATGCCGGCAACACCGCCGGCGACGAAGGGGAGCAAGCGTGCGATCTGAAGCGCATGGCGCAACCTCCAGATGCCGAAGCCCTGAATTACGATGGCATATGCCGATATCAGGGCCGCACTCTCAGCGGGCGTGACGATGTGAAGCCAAATGGCCGAGGCAATCAGGCCAAAGGCAAAACCGGCCAATCCGGCAATGAGGGCGCCGAAAAAGGTGGCCAAGACAAAGACGACCAGGTGCAACGAGACCGCGTCGATCATGGTGAGAATCTTAGGTTGAGGATTGGGAGGAAAGAGTAGTCGTTCAACCGTGGCGCTCATCGGTCGCGTCACGCGCCCAACGATAAACGGCATCGAAGTGCGCCAACGCGGCGTTGAGTTGCTCGACATCGTCCCGGTACATGCGCGAATAGCCGAGACAGGCCGCGAGCAGCCCAGCCGATTGCGACGTCAAATCAAGGCGGCCGGTGTCTGCCCCACGCACAATCAGCGCCAGGCGCGCGAGTGGCTCAGTGTCAAGGCCGAATTCCGCGAGCATGACATCAAACGTGGTGCGCTCTCCCCGGTCGCTCCAGAACTCGCCCTCAACATCGAACGCCGTGGCGTTGGCATGCCTCGCGACACCTGCGACTTCCGCTGGTGGGACGAAAAGAATTACAACGCCTTGGTCGATGAACCGGCGGACGAGCCACGGACACGCCACGCGGACCACCTTGGGCCGGGCTCGCGTTACCCAGACGATCCGGCCACCTTCGTCGCGTTGAGGAATGCGATCACTCCGAACCAAGGGTTGGCGCTCAGCCCGCCATGCCTCGTATCCACCAACCAGCGTCTGAGCATCGATACCTTCGTGGCGGAGCACTGCCGCGACCGTTTGGCTGAACGTGCCACCGTCTTGGCAAACGACTACGCTTGCTCGGCCGGCGTATTGCTTGCACCAGCCCGACACATTCCGAGAGGAATGGCGTCGGGTGGTAGGAACCAAGCGAGGATCTGCTTGGTATTCGCCATCCGAGCGCACGTCGATAAGGGCTGGTGCGCCGGGCAGACCGACAAGCCGTGCAAGGTGCGCGACTGTGATTTCGGTTGGAGCGGGCATGGCAGCGTCCACCTCTGGAGAGGACATGGACGCGATCTTTCAGCCGAGGCCTCACGGGGTAATCGCGATCACCCCCTCACACGAATCCATATGACTTTTCGGAGGCTGTCAACTGTCTCCGCCAGGG
>Ga0126384_10000933_pt1 | contig 16893 bp, 14 predicted proteins | sample PanSoiMetPlot_36_FD_92543 | JGI IMG/M metagenome (GOLD analysis project Ga0126384, IMG submission 92543) | Tropical forest soil microbial communities from Panama - MetaG Plot_36 | ecosystem: Environmental > Terrestrial > Soil > Tropical forest > Bulk soil | place: Panama | collected 2016-02-17 | reverse complement strand
GGTAGCCAGCCAGGATCACATTGTCGGCCAGGCGCGCTTCCGAGGCGAGCTTATCGGCATAGCTATTTGCATGGTCAATGTGTCCGACTATGACCAGCTTCCAGCCCTTGAGCTTTGCGTTGCTGAATGCATGCAACAGATCCAGCTGTCTCTTTTCCGGAACGAGGCGGCCAACGGTCAGCACGTAGCGGCGTGGCGCCAACCCCAGCTCAGCGATTTTGTCAGTCTGCACCGGCAAATCCGAGAATACGACCCCATTTGGAATGACCTCACAAGGTCTGCCATATTTGGTACTTATGACCGTCCCGATGCTGCGACTGATGGCGATACGTTTGTGCGCAAAGTACATCCCCATCAGTTCGCCTGTGCGCAGGATCGCCCGGGCCGCCCAGCCCCATTTTTCCCGATCGTAGTCGGCACCGTGGTGCGTGACGACTACCCGCAGGCCCAGGATACGAAGCAACGGCGTAACAAGCGCCGGCCCAATACCGTGAACGTGAACAATCTCTGGCCTACGGATGCCGGCCAATACTGCACAAATCAGTGAGTGTACCAACGTCTCGATGTACGTGTTGCGTAGCGTCCAAACCCGCAACAGAGTGACACCTTTCCATTTCCTGTTGCACTTGGGACCGACGTACGGTGAGCGCATGCAAGCCGTGACATCATAGCCGAGCTCCGCAAGGCCGGATGCAAGGTGCTCCGCATGCGTTTCGATCCCGCCCTGAACACCCGGAAAGCCTCGAAATCCAAATATGTAGATCTGGTGCCTGCTCATTGGCGCGTCCGCTACCTAGTTGTTGACGAAGGTTTTGAGCGGATAGCGCTGGTCTGGGGTTTCGCGCCCCCTGACCAGTCGACCTTTTACTTTTTTGCCGAGAAAGGTCTCACGCCTTACGATCGCGGCTGGTTTTACATTCGAATAATCAATGTAACTGTCGAACCGGATTTTCTTGCCCAAGGCGACGTTCAATTTATTCCTTAGAACCCATAACAAGGGTTCGGCCTTGGGGAGCTGCGGTATGAGAGTGGAGCGCATGGCCGTGCGCGCGGTCGTCACCATCCAGCAATTCTGTTGACAAGTGGCGACCTTGTTGCGGGTCCGTTTCGCGACCTCGCTATTCAGGATTTCTTCCCAGGATTGCGATGCAAGGTTACCCATTGGCAGGTCTGATCGAACATTGCAGGCCCACACGTCAGACCAGGGGTCGATGAACGCAAAGTCCCTCCCCGCGCTGCAAGGTATCAATCGATCGTGACCGAGGATCTTTTCGATGAGGCCAAGATTCAGATAAGCCCGAAACCAATTCTTGGGCTTGGAACTACGCAGCATCGCTTCAATGAGGCCCTCGACCTGTCGTGCGACCGCTTTGCGTTCATAGAAATAGTTATCGTTCTTGTAGAATTGCCATGCATTGTGAAGCGTTGACGTAGCTAGTTCAAAACCCTCTGTTCGCGCAAACTCGTAGATCGCGACAAGCTGATCAGCGTTCTCGTCCTGAATGACCATTGCGAAGCCAAGGTCAGTGCCGCCAGCCTCTTTAAGCATGCGCAGCCCAGCCACTTTTGTCTCATAGCCGCCCTTCTCTCCTCGAATGGCGTCGTTGGTCGCCTTGTGACCCTCCAACGAAAAGCGAACTTTGATATTGGGATGTTTTTTGATTATCGGCAGAAGCCGCTCGGGATGCAGCCCGTTAGAGGAAATCTCCACGATCCGAGCCTTGGGATAAAGCAGGTCAATGACCTCGCCGAGGTCTTTTCTCAGCGTCGGCTCGCCCCCCGAGACGTTGAGATTGTCGAATCCGCCGGGCAGCTTGGATAGCGTGTCTAGAGTGATCTCTTCTTTCGGCTCGGTCGGATTTTGCCAGATGTAGCACATCTGGCATTTCGAGTTACATCTGAACGTCGAGATGATAGTGAGATCCATTTATGAGCTAACCTTCCTGCCTTGAGGTATGAGGCTTTGATAGAGCGCGAGAAGTGCTGCGCCGTGCTTGTGCATTGAGTATTCCGTCTCAGCGACCCGTCTCGCTTCGTCGCCAAGTCGCGTGCGCAGCCCAGCGTTGTTCAGAAGCGTTTTGATCTGGCTGGACAACTCTCCGGTGTCCTTAGCTTTAAACAACAGGCCGGTTCTGCCGTCTCCAACCAGCTCGGGTATTCCGCCGATACGCGAGGCAACCACCGGCTTGGCGTACGCCATTGCTTCTATGATCGAGAGCGGACAGTTCTCGTGGCATTCGGACGGAACCACGACGCATGACGCTGCCTGGAGCCGGGTTTTCAGGGCGTCGCCGGACAGGTGGCCCGCAAATTCGGCCAACGGAAATCGAGATCTGAGGTCATCAAGGAGAGGACCCGAACCTGCTACAATGAGACGCCATGCCCCATTATCCGCTGCGTGAGCCCGCAGCAGCGTCTCGATTCCCTTCTCAGGGGAGAGTCGTCCGATAAAAAGAGCATAGCCGCCATCGCGGCGCGAGACATCGATATCTGACGCATCAATACCATTTGGAATGTGAATGACCTTGTCTTCGCCAAAGCGGCGCACGACGGCGTCTCGCATAAAGCGACTAGGTGCGATGAACTTGGCAACGCGATCGTAACTACGAACGGCCGCGTGATATCTGGCTTCGGCCCATAGCATGGCGCTATGCCCGAACGAGCCGCCGGCACAGCGATGTTTTAGCAACGCCTCGAAGCGCCCAGCAGAACACTCAGTGCAGCGCTTACCGTTGCGAAGCTGAGTGTAGACCGGGCATACGGGTTTATAATCGTGGAGTGTGAGGACGACCGGCGTCTTCGCACGCCAGGCCGCGTTTATGATGGAGGGCGTCAGCTGATGATAGATGTTATGACAGTGTACTATATTCGGTCTTTCACTGCAGATCAGATCCGTGATGTTTCTGACCGCTTCTCTCGAGTGAATGAACGACAGCGCTGACCTGAATCTTTGGGTTTGCGACTTTGACCGGTAAGCTTTCTGCGATACGAAATATGACGCGTACTTGGATGGAAAGTTGCGAGGGTCATGCATCGAGAATTCTGCAACTTCGTGCTCGTATTTCTTCAGAACCTCCATTTCGGCGAACATCACGGCTTCCGAGCCGCCGTTCAGATAGAAGAACTTATTTGCAAACAGCACCTTTAGGTGCCGTTGTTCGAAGGCACTGCCGGAGGTCTTTGTAACCTCCGCAATGCTCGCGCGAAACTCGCTCGCCGCAGCTGCATCAACACCGATTGGGGCATCGTTGAGTTTTCTCGACCAAACCCACACGGGTATCCAACTCCGCCCATGGCCGCCAGTTCAGCCGACAACCATGGCAGGCCGTCGCTAGTCGACCTGACCGTATGCCGACCGGAGGCACCATTGTTGACGGTCGTCAAGTTCGTTGGGGAGGGCAATGAACCGTTCACGCACACACAAGCCAGGACCGCGCAAAGCTATTTTTGGGTAATCCTTGTGAGATGATTGCTATTCATGCGTGGACTAGGGGGTAGGCATGAAATGCAGCAACGATCCCTGTCGGCACAGCTGAGGGTTCCAAAAAATGGTGCGGAGACTCGAAATGGTTGCGTAACGAGATGTGGATCTTTATCGCGAGCTTGCCAACAAGGTCACTGAACTACATCGATCGTCGGTGCAGCGCATGCACGCGAGTTCGAATTGCCGTTGGCTGCGTATGCCGTACGACGCCGCGCTGGTAGCTTATAGGAGACGGCGCTCCGTGTGGGGCGGTCGACAGCACCGCCGCGCGATAGTAATCACGTCGGTGCTCCCGCCAGATCATGTGGCTCGTTGCAGAACGAGGCTAAGGCAATATCAAGCACTTGTCTGCGATAACCGACCTCCATCCGTCGCGATCACGGCCGCGCCGTCGAGGTCCGAACAGTAGACCGGGTCCGCCGGTATACTCCGCCAAATGTATCCCACCAGATCAAGTCGCACTTGCTGCGCGGGTGTGTCCCGCGCCGCAGCAAGTGACCGATCGGCGGAAGCAGAACGTTGCCGGGCTGCAACCGATAGCAAAATGCCAACAGCTCCGAGGCGCAGGCGATCTCACCATACCGCAATCTCCGGAGCGCCGACCAATACGCCCCCTGCGATAGCTGCCGTCTCGCCTGATACAGTAGTGCATCATGGCCATCGATTGATCGGCCCTCGTTTGCAAAGAAGCTCTTCAGTGCGGTTTCACGTTCGATGTAGTCGAGCGACCTGCGGCCGAACCGCGTAGTCGACATATTCGCCCCGTGGACACGGCGAATGCCCTGGGCAACGTCAGTGTATGCGACCGCACCTTGCATAGCGAGCCGCAGCCACATTTCCATGTCCGAAGTGTGTGGCAGCTCGGGGCGGTAGCCGCCGACTGCTTTTTGTGCACTCGTCCGTACTACCGCAGTACTCGTACCAACATGATTGCGGCCGGTGCTGCATACATGGCGAATGAATGCTGAGCCAGAAGAGATCCACCAGTTCACATGTGGATCCGGCGCGACGATCGGCGTAGTACCACCTGAGTCTAGGATCAATTCAGTCCCGTAAGTAAAACTTACTTCTGGCAATTCCGTCATAATATTCGTGGCCCGCGCTAGAGCACCGGGCGTTAGAAGGTCGTCGGCGCTAAGCGTGAGGAAGTACTCTGCCTCTGCCCACTCGATCCCTTCGTTGCATACGGCAGCCATCCCTTCATTTCTCTCGTGAATGCGGACTGCCACGCGCCGATCCTCTACTGCAGCCGCTCTGGCAATCTTTGCCGAACCATCTGCCGAGGCATCGTCGATTATCAAGACGCGAACATCACAGCCCTCTTGAGACAGAACGCTGTCCACGCAACCACGCAAAAATCGGCCGTACCGATAGCAAGGCACGACCACGTCGACCGAGCTCATCGCTGCCTCCTTCTCTGCCTCAGTTCGGTGTTCCTAGGCCGTTGGCCTCCCGAGCCAAGCAAAACCGCAGCTGCGACCGATGCCCTCATGGGCATACTGGAAACCCTAGACGGGCCTTCCTGGCGCACGGGCATGGGCTCGTTCGCTGCTTCACTTTGCCGGTGGCTTTGGTGGTCGCAACCGAACAAGGGCTCGCCACGCCCACCGCCATCATCAGCACGGCAGTCAGACATTAGCCGCTCCTCCCATCATGCCACCACGCCAAACGCCCTTTGCCCGCAAAGCCGACAATCCGCACCATACTTTGGACGACCTGTTTGATGTCCTCCAATAGCCGATGCTGGGTCAACCATATCCCCGTCAGCCACCCGGCGACCGCCAGACCGGCAATCACCGCTGCTGCCGGAAGTGTGAATCTGAAGTCGAGATCCATGGCCAAGGCGAACACAAGTGGACCCGCAACACTCAGCACCGTGATCTGGCAGCTTTTGGCGACGGCGCCCGCTAGTTCTGCAACTGTGAATGGAATCTGCCGTCGGACGAAGTAAAGCGCCACGCACGCTTGAAGCGGCAAAGTGAGCAGCATACTCAGCACAACTGCCCGCAATCCATACAGCGACGCGAGGATCAATATGAAGGCCGAAATTGGAAGCCCCGCCAAGCTCTCGGCCAATGTATTTCTGACCGCACCAACGGCGATCAATACCGGGTATGTCAATGGTGTAGGAAAGGAAAACATCCATGCGCAGCTCATAATCTGGACGAGAGGAACTATCGCCTCCCATTGCTGACCGAACAGCAATTGCACTATCGGGTGCGCCAGGATTGCCAACAATGCCAGCGCAGGCCAGTAGACTGCCGTTATGTAATCAATTCCGCCAAGATAGAACTGCTTTAAAGCATGGCCATTGCGAAGAGCGGCGGAGAACACCGGCAGCGCAACCGAGCCGACCGAGGAAAGCAGCATCCGCTCGGGCAATTGAGACGTGGTTGATGCCTGTCGCAACATTCCCACCACTTCCAAACCGAGGGTGCGGCCAAATACAATGTAAGGCAAAAGGTCACAAGCTCGGTTCAAAAGAATTGTCACACAGTCATAGCCCGCAAAACGAGCAGCGCCTCGCCATTCCCTTAACGACGGCACGAACCCGCTGAACGCTGGACGGTAATAAAGGCCGAGAATGAGGTTGGTAGTAGCGCTAGCCAGCGCCCCCCAACCCAGACTGAGGTATCTGAAACCCAACGTTGCCAAGATGATGGTAACGAAACACAAAACCAGAGCACTCACCGTCCTGATCACAGCCAAGGTTCCGAAAGCAAGATCGCGCCGCAAAAGGGCGAGGGTGGTCGCCGGGAATGGTCCAACCAGGAAGGTCGCGGCGACGAGGTACAAATAGGGTTGCAGCTCGGGCGTGGAATAGAATGTGGCCAATCTTGGTGCCGCTAGAATGAGGACCGCCGTCAGGACCAGAGTCACCAGAAATATTACTGTAAATGCCGTCCTGATTTCTGTAGTTGCCACATTTTCTTTTTGTATAAGATAGCTCGCTGTACCAACTTCGCGCAGCTCGTCAGCAATAAGAAGAAAACCGCTACCCAACACAGAGATCCCAAAATCAACCGGCGTAAGAAGTCTCGCAACGACAACCAACATCACGAGATTGATGCCCATACGCGCATAGCGTTCGCCCGATGCAATCAGAAATGCACGCCTCACACCGGCTATCACTAGCATCACCTCAATATTCTGATGTTGCGGAGAGTCCTTGGCGTGCGGCAGAGCCTAACTTCGGGAACGAGAATTGCCCGCCGTGGCGACACCCACTGCCGCCGGTGGTGTCGCTTTGCCCGTGATCAAACAGCACGCCAGCCCGCCAATTTTGGGCGGGCAACTCGGCGCGCCACAGTAAAGCAATGACAATCACTATTTGCGGTCCCTACGCCAGCTCGTGACCCGATCGCTCACGAACTCTCGAGCCTACCGCATCAAGTCTCGAGCGGGTCACGGCCGCCTTCAGCACGGCAACGACCTCGAGCTGCATTTCGGCTGTCATCTCGGCGAATAGTGGCAGCTGAATGCACGTGTCCTGCGCCCGCTCGGATTGCGTCAGTGGACATCTAATCGGCAGGTCGGCGTAAGCCTCCTCGCGATGGATGCACATTATACCTCGGCGCGTGGAGACAGCGCGATCCAGCATGAACTGCATCACGCTGCGTTGATCCGAGTCAGGCGGCAGACGCACGCAATAGCTTTGCCAATTCGTTTGCGCCCATGTGGGTTCGAAAGGCAAGTCGATCGACGGTATGTCGGCAGATATCAGCGCGTGATATTCCTTTGCAAGTTCACGACGGCGAGCGACAATGTACGGCAACCGCCCAAGTTGCTCGCGCCCGACGGCGGCCTGGATGTCGGTCAAGCGGTAATTGAACCCAACCTCGGGGTATTGCTCGAAGATGACGCGATTGGTTTGATGCCGGATCGTGTCAGACACATTCATGCTGTGCTGGCGCCACAGCCTAAATTTCTGATCCCATTCTTGGCGGGCGGTGACGACCATGCCGCCGTCCCCGGTCGTTATCACTTTGCGCGGGTGAAAGGAAAAGCAGGCGATATCGCCGTGCGGTAGGCCGATAGGCTTCCACTCGCCATTATGAGCAATTTGCGATCCGAGCGCGCAAGCCGCGTCCTCGATGACGGGGAGATCGTGATTGCGTGCAATAGCGACTATTTGCGGTAAATTGGCCGGCATGCCCATCTGGTGCACGCACATAATCGCCGTGGTTCGTGCGGTAATGGCGGTCTCAAGCTTGGTGGGATCGAGATTGAACGTCTCAGGCTCGATGTCAACAAACACCGGAACTGCACCACACTGCCGGATGACATTGGCGCAGGCAATGAACGTATGGCTGACGGTGATGACCTCGTCCCCTGGCTTCACGCCGACCGCGAGCAAAGCGAGGTGGAGTGCAACGGTGCAATTCGCTACTGCGCACGCATGCGGCGCGCCAACGAAGGCGGCGAACTCCGCCTCGAACGCAGCGACTTGAGGACCTTGCGTTAGCCATCCAGATTGAATGACGGCGTCGACGGCGTCCGCCTCCCGCTTGCCGACCATGGGCCGTGTGATCGGGATCATTGGGCGGCCTCCATGGGCGCAATTTGATCCTTGTTGTTGCGCCACCAACCGACAAGTCCACGCATCCCTTCGGCGAGCGGGATTGTCGACGTGAACCCGATACAGTCCTTGGCCGCCGTCGTGTCCGCCAAGCGCCGCGCAACGGCATTGACTGCGCGCTCCGCCTGAAAAATCGGTCCGAGGTCCGGACGGCCCAACATTTGCGACAGCATGTGCGCAAGCTCGAGAAGGGACGTCTCGGTTCCCGTTCCGATATTCAAAGCGACATCGGAACTCGGCGAACTGGCCGCCAGGATATTGGCCCGTGCGACGTCTATGACGTGCACCATGTCCATGGTTTGCTGACCATCGCCGAATATGATTGGATGCTGGCCCGCGACAATGCGGTCCATCCACCTAATCAGGACCTCGGTGTACCGGCCATGAATGTCCATTCGAGGTCCGTAAACATTGAAATATCTCAGCGCCACATAATTTAGACCAAACATGTCGCTGAACGAGCGCAACACTCCCTCCGCAAACATTTTGGCTGCGCCATAGAGCGTGTTGTTTGCGTAGGGATGATGATGCTCCGGAGTGGGAAAGTCACTGGCCATTCCGTAGATCGAGGCTGAGGAGGCCATCACCACCTTCCGAACCCGAGCATGTGCGCACATTTCCAAAAGGTCGAAGGTGGCATTTACCATTACGTCGAGTGCCGCGCGCGGCTCGGCGGCGCACTGGGTGATACGCAAGGCAGCTTGGTGAAAAACAGTATCGGTACCGTCGACAAGGCTACGCAACAGCTCCCTGTCGGCGCAATCGCCAACGACTAATTTCACTTTCCCCGACAGCAAAGCACCCGCGAGATTCTCCCGGCGTCCTCGGATCATGTTGTCAACGACGAGGATTTCCGCGCATCCCGCAGCGACCAGTTGGTCGACAATGTGCGATCCGATGAAACCAGCGCCACCGGTGACGAGTACGCGCTGACCCTTCAATACGCCCGGTCGACTCTCGTCCACGGAGTTTTGCGTTGCGGCAGGAACGTCCGCAATACTGTTGAGCGTCATAAATGTACCTATTCTTAGGCCAGCCCCATCTCCGCTGGCAGTTTGGCGTAGTTCCTCTCAGGTGCCGAACCGCTTCTTCCGCCCAAACGGCCGGCAATCTCTTTTATGGCATCGCTAACATGGCAGATCTGATGCATCGGAAGTTCTGGATAGATTGGCAGCGATAGCGTCTCTGCTGCAAACGCCTCTGAAACTGGAAAATCGCCCTTATGATAGCCAAGCAACTGATATGCTGGCTGCAGATGCACTGGAATTGGATAATGGATGCCCGTTGCGATGCCAGCTACCTTCAGTGCTTCCTGAAGAGCAGTCCGGGATGCACTGCGCACGGCATAGACATGGTAGGCATGCTCTAGGTCCTTGGGTTTGCATGGCAGGCCCACGCCCGAGCCTGAAAGCTGCTCATCATAAACCGTAGCAATGGTGCGGCGCCTCGAAATCCATTCCGACAGGTGTCGAAGCTTGATCTCAAGGATGGCGCCCTGCATCTCCTCCATCCGGTAATTGAAGCCGCGCCGGATGTGGTTGTATTTCTGCGACTGCCCCCAATCCCGAAGCAACTGTACCGTCTCAGCGAGATCTCGCCGGTTGGTTGTTATGGCGCCACCTTCTCCGCAGGCGCCGAGATTTTTGCCGGGATAGAAGCTGAAGCAGCCGATATCTCCAAAAGATCCTGCGCTCTGACCGTCGCGCTCCGCGCCGTGTGCCTGGGCCGCGTCCTCGATAACCGCAATCCCATGCTTGCGGGCAACCGTCAGAATGGCCTGCATGGCTCCAATGCGACCGTGCAGATGCACTGGGATCACCGCCTTGGTACGCGGCGTGATCGCCCGCTCGATGAGCGCGGGGTCCATGGTCCAAGTCTCGGGGTCGATGTCGACCAGCACCGGCTTGGCATCGGCATAGAGAATAGCTGCGATGGTCGCTACGAATGTAGCGGGGACGGTGATGACTTCGTCTCCGGGCTCGACGCCCACAGCAAGCAGCGCCAGATGCAGAGCCGAAGTGCCGGAATTTAGGGCAACAGCGTAATCTACTCCGCAAAATTTTGCGAAATTTTGCTCGAAAGCCGCGACACGGCGACCCTGCACGTATGCCCCGCTCCTCAGCACCTCGAGAGCCGCCATTTCCAACTCGAGGCCGATTCCCTTGTACTGCTGCTGCAGATCAAAAAAAGGGATCATGAGGCCCTCCGCAAAGGGTTGATCTCGATCGGCGTGCCCCGCTGCTTGAACGATCGAACGGCGCATTCAAGGATCTCGACAACCCGCAAACCACTGACCCCAGAAGTGATCGGTACAGAGTTCGACAGTATCGTCGCGACGAAATGCTCGATCGCGGTCAAAAGCGCTTCCTTCACCGAAAGTTGCGGTGCCCACATGTCGCCAATGCGATACGACACGCGGAGCTTATGCTTCTGCTCTGCGCCACTGTCGAGACTGACGCCCCGGTCGTAGATCTTCACTTTTTCGCTGGGCTCCAGATCGTCATAGACGATCATGCGCTTACTACCCGCAATCAGGGTCTGGCGTATTTTTACCGGAGCCAGCCAGTTCACATTGAGATGAGCATTTATGCCGCCGGGAAAGAATAGCGAAATATGAGCCATGTTCTCCTGACTGCCCCTGATATGCCCTGCGCTGCTGGCGGAAACGGCAAGCGGCTTTGCCTCGAACAGGTAGTCGAGGATGGCGAGATCGTGCACCGCGAGGTCCCAGATCACATTAACGTCGCGCTGGAACAAGCCAAGATTGATCCGGGTTGAGTCGTAATAATAAATATCGCCGATCGTCCCGTTAGCAATCAGCTCACGAATTTTCCGAACAGCGGGCGTATAGACGAAGGTGTGATCCACCATCAAAACGAGGTTACGTTTAGCCGCTTCCTCGATCAGGATCGCGGCTTCCGCAGACGTCGCGGCCAGCGGCTTTTCCAGTAGCACATGCTTGCCCGCTTTCAGAGCAGCAAGCGCAATTTCAAAGTGAAGATCAACAGGCGTGGCTACGATGACCGCATCGATTTTCGGATTGCTCAGGGCATCATGCCAATCTTCATAGAGCAGCGCCGACGGGTGGCGCTTCGACGCCTTGGCAAGACAGGCGGGCGAACGATCTGAAATACAGGCGAGGTCGCACTTTGCAGCCTCGGTCACGCAGCGTGCGAGATTTGGACCCCAGTATCCATAACCAATGACTGAGATCGAGATCATCGCGCGTTGAGCCTGGTGTTCGATTCGGTGAAGTCCCGGTTTCTTCTCGCGGCAACCGTGGATGTGTTTGCGCGAGCGCGCCGATCGGTTTCCGATCGTTCACGGCAATCGCCGATGACACGAGCCGGCACGCCCACTACGATCGCATGGTCGGGAACATTTTTGGTCACGACCGCTCCGGCTCCAATCATCGCGCCGTGGCCAATGACAATGCCACCCATGATCGTTGCGTTAGACCCGATACTGGCTCCGCGTCGCACCAGGGTGGGAGCAATAGTCCAGTCGTCCTCGGTCTTAAGTTCTCCGTCGCTGGTTGCTGCCCGGGGCATGATATCATTCGTAAACATCACACCGTGGCCAACGAACACCTCATCTTCGATGGTTACGCCTTCGCATATAAAAGAATGCGATGAAACCTTACAATGCGTTCCGATCGAGCTGTTCTTTTGAATTTCTACGAACGGGCCGATTTTCGTCCCTGCACCAATCGAGCAGCCGTAGATGTTGACAAGCCGAGGGTGTGTTACGACAACGCCTTTCCCTAGATGGACATTCGTAATGGGCATGTCGCCTCCTCGGCGGTGCTTACCTCGGCTTGCGGCGCCAGAACGAATTTCGTGGCGCACTCCATGCTTCGCCACTACGCCAGTGATGCAGCTCGTCGTCTTCGGGTAAGGAAGACGCTGTTTGGCCTGGCTCAAGTGGCGCGCTTGGTCGATCAATTGTTTGGCGGATGCGAGACTGTCGGTCAACGAACCGTCTGTAGTACCTCGTTGGGTCAATCAGAACTCCCAGCTCAAGGCTGCTGCAACACAAAGCAACGGGCGCACCATCGGGCTCCACGTTGTGTGCTCGCGATCGGCACGTGCCGTCATTGGCAGCGACACTGTTTGTCGCGCGAAGCTAGGAACCGCCGAATGCAGACGTGAATTGCTGCCTTTACCCGCCCACCAACTCCTTTAACCATTAGCGCTTTGGAATGTTCTTTGCCGATAAGTTCCGCAATTTTCCGATGTAAAAGGCCTTGATCTCCACAATCAGATCTACTCCCCTTCCCAGCTTGAACGTTTCGGCACGTTTCGGCGGCGTGCTCGGGAAATTGATCTATCAGGCGGCCGTGAGCGGGCTTAGATCAACCCGCAGTTCCTAGGTGGCTTAAGCAAGGATAAGCGCATGCTGTAGGGCTTAAGCTCAGCTGCTGAGCGCATCCTGTATTGCTCTCTTCGTCAGGGTTGCCCGGTTAGCTACCACCTTCGGCTAAAACAACGAGCAGCATCGGCAGAGTGCGAGGCGCGCGGCTTGCCATCCCCTTCACGGATTGCACGATCGGTGTGGCCAGCGCGGCGCCTGAGAGGTTGCGGGGTAAATTCGTGGTCGCAAGGAGTACTTCCTTAGCAGGATGCGACACGAGCGTGACCTGGCCGGAACGCCATCGGGATATACCCCGGATGCCCGCTAGCGACGTTGAAATTATTCGGCATCTTGTCATCTGCGAGCATGGACCAAACTTTCATACCTCGCGTTAAGAGCAGCGAAACCGTGCTGGGAGACGACAATGCGGAAGCAAGGTCGGGTGACAAGTCGCGAGGTGGATGAACGTCTTCGGACTCGCCACACCCCTCAACAGTGCAGTTTGTGACATCCTGAAAGGCATTCCGACTGGGAGGGTGCGTCTTCATCACATGTTCAGCCGAGGCGCCCATGAGAGCCCTAAACTGAGCGCTCGCAGCAGCGGACGCCCTAACGCAAACACTCATCAAAGCCGGAGGCATGTTGCGGCAGTCGATGCAAACACGGAGGGGGTGTTGAGAATGAGCACCCAAGCCCTTGCCGAGGTCGGTAACGACAAACTCGCGCCAATCGGATACGGCGAGCCTGGAAGCGTTGAGGACCAACACCGGCGTCGATCCAAAGGATTACTGGTTCAGACCGGTAAGGCCCTGTTCTGGGAAGGCGATGCTCAAGCACATAAAATCGAGATCCTGGAAGGCGTCGTCCGAGCCGTCCGACTGCTTGAAAACGGCAATCGGCAGATCCTTGCATTCTTCTGGCCCGGAGATGTCGTCATGCCCACGCAATCCGGTTGCCAGCAATTTACCGTCGAGGCGGTGACTAATTGCCGGGTACATCTCTCCACGGTTTCCAGTACCTGCCACAGCAGTGAACCGTGCGGAGTGCGTCAGGTCCTTGCTGAGACACTGTCGCTGGTAACGAACATGAGCCAGAAAACGAGCGCGGCTCGCATTGCGGGGTTCCTGTTACGCATTCGCAAGCATTTGCCTGAAGATGCTAATCGGCCCTGCGCGCTGCGCCTTCTGATTTCTCGCGCCGATATTGCAGATCACCTCGGCACGTCGCTTGAGACGGTTTGCCGAACGCTTGCGGAATTCAAGCTGAGGAAGTTTATCGATCTGCCGAACCGCAAGACCATCCGCTTCATCAATTTGCCTGGCCTTCGGCAGGTTGCCGGAGACTGATGGTGGACTGATGGTGGACAGATAGAATTTAGAACGCGAGCAGGAGGGGCGATGGCCGTCGCACACAAGTCGTCCTTTACGTACTTCACCACTTCTTCCCGTGGTGAGCAGCTTGCAGTTCCTATGTCGCTGAATTTCGTGTCGCCGCTAGTCGCCCTTTTTGATGTTGGTTGGATCGTGGCGCTCGGCCTCATCACGGGCAGGGCATACGACCTGCTGGCGCTTGACGGCCCAGCAAGTGCGAGGAGCTATCTGGGGCCCGCTATCTCGGCGGCCATGCTGTATTTTGCCTTTGCTTATTTGGGCAATTTATATCGCGCACCGCACCTCCTCCGACGGAGGTGGCAGGTAGGGCGATCGATCCTAATCTGGGCGGCGGTGTTCTTGTTTCTCTCGGCCATCGCCTTCCTGCTCAAGAGCGGGGCGGCGTTTTCGCGCGGCAGGATGCTCATTTTCTTTGCAAGCGGCATCCTGATGACGGGCCTTGTTAGGCTCATGGTCGCGAAGATCTGTGCTTATGTCATCTCGTCAGGGGCTCTCCGCCCCAACCAAGTTATACTGGTCGCATCGCCGGAGGAGCTCGCCAACAACGAAGCATTGCCGGCGCTGGGACAACACGGCTACGCCGTCGCCGCCATATTTCGTTTGCCCTTCGATCAGGACAATCTTAGGCGCGAAGATCTCCTGAAGGAGCTCATGCGAGAGGTTGTTCGGAATGCACGGGAGAAGAGGATCGACGAAGTCCTAGTGGTGCTTCCATGGAATAGACCCGATGTCATTGGCCAGATTGAAAACGGGCTAAGGATGCTGCCCCTGCCAGTCAAGCTGCTCCCCGACACAGTCGCGGCCCGAGTTCTCAGACGACCGTTGTTCGAGTTGGGACCGACGCAGGCTGTCGAGCTTCAGCGGGCTCCGCTTAATATCACCCAGCGATACTCGAAGCGGATCATAGACCTTTTACTAGCTGCCTTCGGACTGTTTGCGCTGACGCCTTTCATGGCAGTGATCGCAGCGGCCATACGTCTTGAAAGTCGCGGACCAGCGATGTTTCTACAGACACGCGTCGGCTTCAACGGTCGCTCCTTCCGGATTTATAAGTTCAGGACAATGCGCGCCTGCGAGGACGGCCCGATCATTCTACAGGCAACAAGGGAAGACAACCGTGTTACGCAGCTGGGTCGTCTTTTGCGCAAGCTCAGCATTGACGAAATACCGCAGCTTTTCAACGTTCTTCGCGGGGATATGTCTCTGGTCGGCCCGCGCCCGCACGCGCTCGCGCATGACAACGAGTACGATCAGCTCATTGCGACATATGCCATCCGGCATAAGATGCGCCCCGGGATCACCGGTTGGGCTCAGGTGAATGGCTATCGCGGGGAGACGCGCGAGCTTGGTCTAATGAAACAGCGCGTGGAGAGCGATTTATGGTACATCGAGTATTGGTCGTTGTGGCTCGATGTCCGCATTCTGCTGCTGACCATTGTGCGGGCTTTCAAGTCAGAGAACGCCTACTGACCCTCAGGCGTGCCGGATTTGCGCGTCTCGCCGGTCCGTCTCGCTCGCCCGGCGATGCTGGACTGTTCCACTCTGCTTTTTGCTCACATGATGGGGCTGACAAATCCGTGCCTCGTCGAGGGCGGTGCGCATTTTTCACGGCGTCGCCACACGCAAAACGCTTTCGACAACGGCCGCGCGCGGCATCGATCTTGCATCAATTGGAGGAGGCGGACGGTCTCCGCGTGGCCCGTCCGATAAACCTGCAGTTGGATAAACGCGTCCTGCGCTCGCTCACTCGTCAGCAGCTTGTGAGCTCATGTGGTGTGGGGTACCTGGTAGGACTAGTCGCATTCGCCAAATGCGCGGTTGGAGCGCTTGTTTTGCGGCCGTAAATTGGCGCGCATGCGATGTCTCGCAGTAGGTATTGCCCCCAACAGGACGCAGTAACCCGCAGTAACCCGCGCGATAGCTTAAGGGCACGCTGGCGGTCAGGGTCTATCCAAGTACCCTAACGTGACGGCAAAAGATCCCGACACGATGGCGGATGACGAAGCAACAACAATGAAGAGACAAAAGCGATTGGGAAGCGGAAGCTTGATTAGGAAAATCGCAAAGCATGTGGGCCTGCGGCGTCACCATCTCGCATCGGCACGTATGTGGGTCGAGAGAAATGTGCTCGCAAGCAATCCCTTTGCCCGGACACGGCAGAGAGCTCGCATTCTCTGCTATCACTCGATCGGTCAAACAGTGTCCGGAGTCAACGATGTCAGGCCAGCGCAATTCCGCAGGCACATTGAACTCGCACTGCAATCAGGCTTTCAGTTCGTTCCAGCTTCTAAGATTGCGCGCAGTGGTGGCTCTCCAGAACATCTCGCCATTACTTTCGATGATGGATGGGCCAGCGTCTTGACTCAAGCTGCACCTGTACTTCGCGACTACAGCGTCCCCTGGTCGCTCTTCATTGTATCGACTTGGAGCGACCACGCGCTGCCTTGGACCAAGGATCTTATCTTGCCATGGCGTGATATCCACTCTCTCATGCAGGCCGGCGCCGAAATCGGCAGCCATTCTGCGACCCATCCGGATTTTGGTAGTATCGGGCGTTTGCAAATTATCGATGAGCTTTACGGCTCGCGCGACACCATCGAGAAGCACTTGGGCGTCGCTCCCAAGGCATTTGCTATTCCTCTCGGGGGGTCGGGGAACTGGACACCCGTGGCGGCGAAGATTGCGCAAGAAGCGGGTTACGAGTTGGTTTATGCACAGGCAGAGGAGGCGCGCCCAAACGGCTCAATACCGCGCACATTTGTCAGCTGCTTCGATAGTGACCGCATCTTCACGGCATTATTGGCCGGTGCCTATGACTGCTGGGAGGAATGGGTGTGAAAATCAACGTCGGTCATTGTTGCTGCTTGCCATTGTCCTGTGAGGCTCCGCGAAGCACTCGTGAGCTATGCCCACTAGAGCGGCCATGAGCATGCAGCTATCCCAAATTGGCGAGCCCGCGCGAAAGAGCTGGCGACATTGGCTGGGTGGTCTACTGCTGATACCCAAAACGGCTGCCTCCGGCCCGCACATAGATCCCATCGAGCAAAGGGCACCTGAGCCAAGGCTTTGGCCGAGAGACGTTCAGG
>Ga0126384_10000932_pt1 | contig 16896 bp, 17 predicted proteins | sample PanSoiMetPlot_36_FD_92543 | JGI IMG/M metagenome (GOLD analysis project Ga0126384, IMG submission 92543) | Tropical forest soil microbial communities from Panama - MetaG Plot_36 | ecosystem: Environmental > Terrestrial > Soil > Tropical forest > Bulk soil | place: Panama | collected 2016-02-17 | reverse complement strand
TGGGCTCTACCTTAGCCTCTGACGTGGCGCCGAAGGCTACGTCCGCTTCTCGCAGCCGGACAGCCTTTGCAAACTCTCTCCTTCGCGCTTCTTGTCTTTCTCGCATCCCTTGTACGCCCGACCCGCGTTAGCCGTAAGTGACTCAAGGCACGCATTGCCGTGACGTGTGGACCAAATTCACAGCCTCAAGGCAGACTTAGTTTCGTCCGGCGACGAAATATCGTCCCGTGACGAGTGACGAAGTGCACCGCGCTTCATCACAAGTCTTCGCGCTAGTCACAACATCTCCCAAAGAACCAATATTTTGCAGACTTCCCTGTGATGCCCGCCACACTTGGCCTGTAATCTGCACTTGACTAGGATTCGTTAAGGCCAGCCATGCTGAAAATTAGCGTCAACCAAAGCGCAAATCTCGTCACCGTAAAGCTTGAGGGCAAGCTTGCCGGTCTTTGGGTTTCCGAACTTGACCGGGTCTGGCGCTCTCTCTTGGCCGCGCTGAACTCCACCGAAATCAGCTTCGACCTGCGCGACCTTAATTTCGTCGACAAAGATGGCCGCGCTCTCCTTCGCCAAATTCATTCGCAATGCGGTGCGACTTTCATCGCGGACACGCCGCTGACTCGCTACTACGCCGACGAAGCGTCTCACAATTTTCGGCAACGACTAAGGAGGGAAAACTGAAATGAACACACCATACGGAATTCACATGGCAAGGAATTGCGAATCTTGCTCGCTGCGGGAATCCGGGTATTTTTGCGATCTTCCCGCACCCGCACTAAAAGATTTGAGCGCCGTGCGCATGGGCTCCGTTTATCCGGAAGGGGCGGTCCTCTTTGTCGAGAAGCAGGAGCCGCGCGGAGTCTTTCTTCTTTGCGAAGGTGAAGTGAAACTTTCCATTAGCTCCAGCGCGGGAAAAACACTGATCCTGCGCATAGCCAAGCCCGGTGAAATTCTCGGGCTCATGCCGGTTCTCTCGGGGACTCCGTACGAAGTCACTGCGGAAACGCTGCATCCTTGCCAGATAGCGTATCTCAATCGCGAGGACTTCCTCCGCCTAATCAACAAGCATCCGGAAATCATGGAACGCTCCCTAGCGCACCTTTCCGCGCTTTACAGTGGCGCGTGCGAGCAGCTTCGCACTGTTGGTCTTTCCGGTTCTGCTCCGGAAAAAATGGCGCGCTTGCTGCTTGAATGGTCATCGAACGGAAAAACGACGCACGAAGGTACACAGCTCACGGTTCCTCTCACGCATGAAGAGATCGCTGAATTCATCGGCAGCACTCGCGAAACCGTCACGCGCACGCTGAGCGATTTCAAATCCAAAAAGCTTGTCACGATTCACGGCTCGACCATGACCATTCGCAATATTTCCGCGCTTGAGGAAATGGTCACTGCGTAGTCGTACGCGACGGTCCATTCCCCTTTTCGCCTGGAAAGCATTGGCGTACTCTTTTGGATAGAGGATCCCGAAAATCGTGGACGTCAAAAGCCACTGGGAAAAGATCTATGCCAAGAAAGCACCCGATGCCGTCAGCTGGTACCGGCCGCATCTTGAAACGTCCCTCGCACTGATTGAGCGCGCCGCAGACATCCGCGCGGCATCTATCATTGATATTGGCGGCGGCGAATCCACGCTGGTTGATGACCTTCTCGCCCACGGCTGCCAAAACATCACCGTCCTGGACGTCTCGGAAAAGGCAATCCAGGTCACGAAGCAACGCCTCGGCGCGTCAGCTGAGAAAGTCCACTGGATCGCCTCCGACATTGAACGCGCAAGACTTCCGCATCGCGCCTACGATATTTGGCACGATCGTGCTGTCTTCCATTTCTTGACCACGGAATACCAGAGGACAGCCTACGTGCGGCAGGCTGCATACGCCGTCAAGCGCGGCGGCCACGTCATCGTCAGCACGTTCGGTCCGGAAGGCCCCACGGAATGCAGCGGACTGGAAGTCGTTCGCTACGACGCCGATTCTCTGCACGACGAATTTGGCATTCGCTTCCGACTCGTCGACAGCTCCAAAGAGCTTCACGAGACACCTTTCGGCACCACGCAACAGTTCCTCTACTGTTTTTGCCGCGTCGAGTAGCACAGGCACTCCTGCCTGTGCCCCCCCGTTACAGCGCCGGGACCTGCACTTGGATGTGCGAGTTCTCACTATGTCTGAAGACTTTTCATTCCTCGGGCGGGGTTTTGCCGGGGAATCTGCTTTTTCTTAAGTCATCGGAGTTGTGTTCCGCAACATTTTTGAACACTAAGACGCGGCAGTTCGCACTGGCAATCTCGCCAGTTCCCACGCTGCAATTCCGCCGGCAATCTCGCTCACGTTACTAAATCCAGCTTGCTCTAGCAGACTCACCGCAATCGAAGATCTGTAGCCGCCGGCGCAATGCACCAGCACCGGCCTGCTTTTGTCCAATTCAGCTTCACGCTCGGCCAAATGATTCAGCGGAATGTGCATGCTGCCTGCAATCGACTTTTGCTCGCGCTCCCGCTGTGCTCGAACATCCACTAATTGCGGTGCTTCGCGGCCTTCAAGCAGCTCCGCCGCAAGAGCGGGGCTGTAACGCTCCGACTTGCGCGTCAGTTCGCCGTGACCGGCCAGGCTGCCCATTCCGTCTCTCAAATATCCTGCAACGTTGTCGAATCCGATTCTTCCTAGTCGAACCGCAGATTCGGTTTCGCGCCCGGGATTCGCAATAATCACAATCGGTTTCTCTCGATCCAGAATCGTTCCCGCCCAGGTCGCATACTGTCCGCTCAACCCGATATTCGTGCTGTCAGAAAGATGCGCGGCCGCAAACTCTTCCGGCTCTCTTGTATCGAGAATCTGCGCCCCATTTTTCTGCAATTTCAGTACGGCGTCCAGTTCCAGCGGCCTCAGCTGACGCTCCAATGCTTCATCGAGCGTGGCCCGCTCCTTGCTGTTCAGCACGGCATCGTAAACAAAATAAGGCGGTGCTTCCGGCTGATCTGCAGTCACTAACTCAATAAACTTCTGCTTGCCCATCGGTTGCAGTGCATAATTCACCCGCCGTTGTTCGCCGATCGTCGAAACCGTTTCTTTGCTGATTGCTCTTCCGCAAAGAGAGCCGGCGCCGTGCGCGGGATACACGAGGCTTGCGTCCGGCAATTGCAGAATCTTATTCTGAATGGAATCGTAAAGCAGCGCGCCCAAGTCCGTTGCCGACCATCCCAGAGCAGCGCGCAAATCGGGCCGCCCAACATCCCCAACAAACAGCGTGTCGCCCGTCAAAACTGCAAGTGGTTCCGCCTCGTTCTTATCGAAATCGTAGACGGCAATCGAAATTGACTCCGGCGTGTGGCCCGGCGTCTCAATCGCTTTCATGCGCACGCGCCCAAATTCCACTTTTGCGCCATCCGCCAGCGGCGTGAATTTGTACTCCGCTTGCGCCTTCGCTCCCAAATAGATCTTCGCGCCAAGCTGATCGCGCAGCTCAAGATGCCCCGCCACAAAGTCCGCGTGCAGGTGTGTCAGAAAAACATGTTTGATATTGAGTTTGTGTTCCGCGGCAAATGCGAGATAGATGCCGACGTCGCGTTGTGGGTCGACCACCGCTGCCTCGCCTGTCTGCTCATCGCCAATCAAATAGGAAGCATGTGCCAGGCAGCCCAGATAAAACTGTTTGAGGATCATGGCCGACCCCCTTTTTTGTATTTTTACTTTGGCTGCTTCACGACACGAAGATACGGCTTCAACGTCTTGAACCCTTCCGGATACTTTGCCTTTGCGGCGTCATCCGAAACGGAAGTGGGAATGATCACGTCGTCGCCCGGCTTCCAATTCACCGGAGTCGCTACGTTGTGTTTTGCGGTCAACTGCATCGAATCCACAACCCGCAAAACTTCGTCAAAATTGCGGCCCGTGCTCATCGGATAGCTGAGCATCAGCTTGATCTTCTTGTCCGGCCCGATCACGAAGACGGTTCGCACCGCCGCGTTGTCAGCGGCTGTCCGGCCTTCGCAAGAATCCCCCGCTTCCGCCGGAAGCATGTTGTAAAGTTTCGCCACCTGCAGTTGCGGGTCGCCGATCATCGGGTAGTTCACCTTATGGCCTTGCGTCTCCTCGATGTCCGCTGCCCACTTGTTGTGGCTGCTCACCGGATCGACGCTCAGTCCGATGATTTTCACATTCCGCTTTTTGAAATCCGGCTCCAGACCGGCCATATAGCCGAGTTCGGTTGTACAGACAGGCGTGAAGTCTTTCGGATGCGAAAAGAGAATGGCCCAGCTCTCGCCGATCCATTCATGGAAATTAATCGTGCCCTGCGACGTTTCCGCCGTGAAGTTGGGTGCTATGTCGTTAATACGTAGCATGGTGGCTTGTTCCGCTCGCGCGGCTCCTTCTCCTGCTGTCATGACTTCCTCCTGACGCCACCCTCTGCCTGTCAGAGAGCTGGCGTCTCTTTTCTTTGAGCGAATAGTGTAGCAAGACCGGGCCGACCGTGGAATTGCCGCCGATGTGTGAAGGCGATGTCGACTTACGCGCTTCTGTAGACCGAAAAATGGCCCATAGATCGCAATCTGCGTGAATCTTCAGGACGTAGCCGCCGCAAATCAGCTTGTCCTATTCCCCGTGCCCTTCACCAGCTATGCATAGTCCCATCCAGCTTGCGGTTCACCGGCAAATACGCTCGCTCGTATGGATACTTCCCCGCCAGCGTTTCGTCAATATCTACGCCGAGCCCTGGCTTTTCGCCCGGATGCATCGCGCCATCGGCGAACGAATACGCATGTGGGAAAACTTTATCGGTCTCGGCAGCGTGCGGTATGTATTCCTGAATTCCGAAATTGTGCACGCTCAAATCGAAATGGAGAGCCGCCCCCATGCAGACCGGACTCATGTCCGTCGCGCCATGGCAGCCTGTCCGCACGTGATATAGCTCTGCGAGATTCGCGATTTTTCGCAGATGTGAAATTCCCCCCACGTGCACGACCGAGGTCCGAATGTAGTCGATCAGCTGTTCTTGAATCAGCTGCTGGCAGTCGTAAATCGAATTGAACACTTCACCAACGGCCAGTGGCGTCGTCGTGTGCCAGCGAATCAGGCGAAAACTTTCCTGCAATTCCGCAGGAGCGGGATCTTCCAGCCAAAACAAATGATGAGGCTCCAATTCCTTTCCCAGGCGCGCCGCTTCAATTGGAGTCAGCCGGTGATGTACGTCGTGCAACAAATGCACTTCCGATCCAAATTCCTGCCGCAATCGCGCAAAAAGCTGCGGCGCGAAATTCAAATAGAGTTCCGTGCTCCACGCATTCTCTACAAGCGCGCCTTTTTCCGCAGGCTCGTAATGATGTGCTCCGCTCTTCGCAATGCCATAAGTACTTTTCAGTCCCGGAATTCCGCTTTGCGCTCGAATCGCTTTGTATCCTTGCGACAAATATTGCGCGACTGCTTTCACCGTCTCTTCGACGTTCTCTCCGCTCGCATGGCCATAAACGATGACCGATTCGCGCGAAGCTCCGCCGAGCAATTGATAGAGCGGTGTATTTAGCGATTTGCCCTTGATGTCCCAGAGCGCTGTGTCCACGGCTGCAATCGCGCACATTGTTACCGGCCCGCGCCGCCAGTACGCCCCCTTATAAAGGTATTGCCAGATATCTTCGATTCGCCGGGCGTCGCGCCCAATCAGAATCGGAATCACGTGGTCCGTCAGGTAACTCGCAACGGCAAGCTCGCGCCCGTTCAGCGTAGCGTCGCCCAAGCCGTAAATTCCGTCTTCCGTCGTAACCTTCAACGTCACAAAATTCCGGCCAGGGCAGCAGACGATTACTTTCGCGTCCGTGATTCGCATTGCGCACTCGCTCCTTTGCTGCTGTAGAATCGAAACGCCTTTCTAGACCAATGGCCCGAGATTTTCTAGATTTTTCTTTAGAAGGCAGGGACTTTAGTCCCCGCACCAGCGCTTTCGCCAGTGGGCCTTTTGCCCCTGGGGAAAGTCTTTGCTTTAAAGGAGCTAAATAATTGGGCCATCCTCTGCTCGACCTCAATAACAAATCTGCGCTCGTCATTGGCGGCACGAGCGGCATCGGGCTCGAAATCGCAAAAGGTCTCGCGCAAGCCGGGGCCGACGTCGTCGCCACTGGCCGCCGCGCCGACCTTGTGAAAGCTGCGGCAAAAGAAATTCGCGCCCTCGGCCGTCGTTCGCTCGAAACGCCATGCGACGTGACCGACGAATCTACCATTAAGCAGTTGCTCGACGCTGCATGCAAAGAGTTTGGCAGCGTCGAGATTCTCGTCAACTGCGCCGGTCGCACCAAGCGCACTCCCACCCTCGAGGTCCCGGACTCTGAGTGGAATGCAATTTTCGAAACGAACGTCACCGGGACGCTTCGCGCGTGCCGAGTCATCGGCCGCCACATGATTGAACGCGGCTATGGTCGCATCCTCAATATCGCCTCCCTTTCCAGTTTCGTTGCCCTGTTTGAAGTTGCCGCTTACTCTGCGAGCAAGGCCGCTGTTGCATCTCTTACGAAATCCCTCGCCCTCGAATGGGCTGGCAAGGGCGTTTGCGTCAACGCCATCGCTCCTGGCGTCTTTCGTACGGAACTCAACGCCGCCCTCCTCGACGGCACCGAACGCGGCAAGGAATTTCTCACTCGAACACCAATGGGCCGTTTTGGAAAACTCAACGAGCTTGTCGGCGCTGCCGTCTTCCTCGCGTCCGATGCCGCAAGCTTTGTAACCGGTCACGTCCTCGCCGTCGACGGCGGCTTTCTCGCAAGCGGCGTTAATCGCTGATGCCTTCCGAACCTGACAATTCTTGTGTCGCGAAAATCGAGAAAATATTTGCGCAGCACTTTGACGGAAGCCCGCGGATCTTCCGCGCTCCTGGCCGCGTCAATCTAATTGGTGAACACACTGACTACAACGACGGCTTCGCCTTGCCCGCCGCGATTGATCTTTATACGTGGGTCGCTATCTCCCCGCGCAGCAACCCAACTTTGCATATATTTTCCGCAAATCTAAACGAATCCGCCGAGATCGATCTCAACGCAAAGAACCCCAGACCCAAGCGTCACTGGTCCGACTACATCCACGGCGTCACCCTAATGCTGCAAAGCGCAGGCATTCCTCTTCGCGGTGCGGATGTCGCGATTCACAGCGGCGTCCCCAGTGGCTCGGGGCTCAGTTCTTCTGCCGCGCTCGAAGTTTCCGTTGCACGGGCGCTACTTGCGAACTCAGGGCATTCTTTGGCCAAACTTGAAATCGCAAAACTCTGTCAGCGCGCCGAAAATGAATTCGTCGGCGCGCGCACCGGCATCATGGACCAGTTCGCGGCGTGTTTTGGCAAAGTGGGGCACGCCCTTCTTCTCGACTGCCGTGCTCTCACCGGATCGCCGGTGCCGATTCCGCCTGAGCTCAACCTTGTTATTTGCAATACGATGGTGAAACACGAACACTCTGGCGGGGAGTACAATGCGCGTCGCGCTCAGTGCGAAGAAGGAGTTCAGCTATTGAAACGATGGCATCCACAAATCTCCGCGTTGCGAGATATTTCATTGGCGCAGCTGCATCAGCGCGAGAGCGATTTGACCCCGCTGATCTTTTGCCGCTGCAAGCATGTCGTCAGTGAAAACGGGCGCGTCTTAGATTTTGTGGAAGCGATGCGCCAAAACAATTTCGCCGAAGCGGGAAAATTCATGGCGCAATCTCACGCCAGCCTACGCGACGATTTTGAAGTCAGCTGCCGTGAGCTGGACGTCATTGTTGAGCTCGCGCAAAAAGTCGAAGGAGTCATCGGCGCCCGCATGACCGGAGGCGGCTTCGGCGGCTGCACAATCAATCTCGTCGCGCGCGAAGGCGTTGAAGAATTTCGCACTTCCGTTACAGCAGGCTACAAATCGGCCACAGGAATAACGCCGGGCATTATTGTCTGCGCCGCGGGAGAAGGCGCCGAAGAAATTTTGTAGTTTGCTTGGCCAAGAAATGAACCTCGATCTCACAAAGCATCCACATCGCCGCTACAATCCGCTCTTGCGCGAATGGGTCCTCGTTTCTCCCCATCGCACCGATCGCCCTTGGCAAGGACGAGTGGAAGAACCCGTTCCGGCGAATATTCCTCGACACGATCCGGCTTGCTACATGTGCCCTGGAAACAAACGCTCCAATGGAGCGATGAATCCCGCTTACAAAAATATCTTCGTCTTCGACAACGACTTTCCTGCGCTTCTTCCCGGCACTCCGAACGAAACTTCGAATGTGCAGAATCTCCTCGTCGCGCAAGGCGAAACCGGAATTTGTCGCGTGCTTTGCTTCTCTCCGCGACATGATTTGACACTCTCGCAAATGAATCCGAGTGGCATTCGAATTGTCGTCGACGAATGGATCGCGCAATTTGAGGAACTCGGTGCGCGCGAAGAGATTGATTACGTCCAGATTTTCGAAAATCGCGGCGCATTGATGGGTGCGAGCAATCCGCATCCGCACGGCCAAATCTGGGCCAGTTCCTGTGTTCCGCATCTCGTTGCCACCGAACAGGAATCGCAGCGCGACTATAAGGCAGCAAATGGTTCGTGCCTGCTTTGCGATTACCTTTCTCTCGAACTGCAACAGAAAGAGCGCATCATCCTTGAGAACGAACATTTCGTCGCGCTCATTCCCTTCTGGGCCGTCTGGCCGTTTGAAACAATGATTCTTCCAAAACGTCATTCTTCCGCGATACCAGAAATGACAAACGACGAACTCGATGCACTCGCTTCTATCCTTCAGAAAACGACATCGCGCTATGACAATCTGTTTCAGGCGCCGTTCGCCTATTCGATGGGACTTCATCAACAACCTTCCGACGGCGAAACTCACAACGAGTGGCATTTTCACGCGCATTTTTTTCCGCCCCTGCTGCGTTCCGCAACCGTGCGCAAATTCATGGTCGGCTACGAAATGCTCGCTTCGCCGCAACGCGATATCACACCAGAAAGCGCCGCTGAACGTCTGCGCGCCGCAAACGATACCTCCTGGAGGAAAACATGAAACTCGCTCGACACATTTTCAAAGCATTCGTCGTTGCGATATTTTTCACGCAGTGCATCAGCGCCGCTCCCGCTGACAGCGCGAGGACGCTGCAGATCTATTGCATCGACGTCGAAGGCGGACAAGCCACTCTCTTCGTTACGCCGCAGGGCGAATCGCTGCTCATTGACACTGGCTGGGACGGATTCAATGGCCGCGATTCGGCGCGCATCGTCGCCGCAGCTAAAGAGGCAGGCATCTCCAAGATTGACTATGTTTTGATTACGCACTATCACAGCGATCATGTCGGCGGCGCGACGCAACTTGCCGCGCGAATTCCGATCGGCACGTTCATCGATCACGGTGACAACACCGAAACAAACGACGCGTCGACGATGACAGGTTGGAACGCATACCAAAAACTTCTCGCCACCGGAAAATACAAACGCATTTCCGCAAAACCTGGCGACACCCTGCCAATTAAGGGCGCGGAATTCGTCATCGTCAATGGCGGCGGAAGAGTTTTGGAGAAATCGCTTTCCAACGCTGGAAAAGAAAATGAAAACTGCAAACCGGTGACGCCACCTCCGGCGGATCACACGGAAAACGAATTCTCACTCGGCCTCGTGATGAATTTAGACAAATTGCGCCTCGTGGATTTGGGCGACCTGCCATGGGCCAAAGAACTCGGACTGATGTGCCCCGCGAACAAACTCGGACATGCGGACATTCTTATTGCAACGCATCACGGATTCAACGGCAGCGGCAGCCCTGCGCTCGTACACGGTGTCGCTCCACGCGTTGCGATTATGGAGAACGGCGCCAGAAAAGGTGCAAGTCCGTCCGCATGGGATATCGTTCACAGTTCGCCGGGACTGAGCGCCTTGTACCAATTGCATTGGTCCGAGGAAGGCGGCGCGGCGCACAATTCTCCGCCGGAATTTTTGGCGAATCTTGACGGGCCGGACAGCGGAAACTATTTCAAGATTACTGCTCGGCCCGATGGCAGTTTTGACCTCCTGAATTCGAGAACCGGCAAAACGGCTTCCTATGTGCCACACAAATAGGCCTGAGAATCACTTTCATTGCTCCAGAAATTCGCGGAGGAGCATGTGGAAATGGTGCACGCCGTTTTCGCGCTTCACGGAGTAGCGCCCGCGATCATAAGTCGATGATTTCAATCCCTTCTGTACGTTTTCGCAGAGCAAGATGTCCTCTTGCTGAACCTCATCGCTGAATGCGACTGCCTTGGCTATACGCTCTTTGGCTTTCGCTGATTCGGTATCGTGGAAGAACCACTCGAAGATAGTGAGCGTTTTATCAGCCGAAAGCGGAACAATCAAGTTTGTCGAAAGATTGTCCGGATAAATGTTCAGCATCAGGTTTGGAAAAACCCAGAAGTAGAGTGCTTCCTTTAGTCCCATTGTGCCAGGCGCGTAAAAGCGTTCTCCTGTGTCGTCCGGCTTCATCGCGCGGATCGGCGCGAACTGCTGCGAATAGTAACGATAGGTATCGGTGCGATATTGCGCGTAGTCGATTTCTTTCATCAGGCCGGGATGCGCGACGGGAATGTGATAGCCCTCGAGGTAGTTGTCTACGTAAACCTTCCAGTTGCAGTCGATGACGTAGTCGCGGCGCTCGGCGAGTCTTAGTTCTTCAAAATCGAAACCGCGCGCTTGGTTTGGAATTTCACCGAGAACGGTTGCGAGCGGCTCGGCCTTTCCATCGAAGTTAACGAAAATCAAATCGCCCCAAACATCCACGCGTAATGGAACCATGCCCATCGTGCTGCGATCGAAAAATTCGACGCCGTCTACATCGGGCGTGCCGATAAGTTTTCCTTCGAGCGTGTAGGTCCAGCCGTGATACTGGCAGCGCATGACATTTTTGCAGCCGCTGCCGAGTGCGATGGGGCCCGCACGATGGCGGCAAACGTTGCTGAAGGCGCGCAGCGTTCCTTGCTTGTCGCGCAAAACCAGAACTGGTTCGCCGGCGATTTCCGTCGTGAAATAGGTTTCCGGGTCGGCTATGGTTTTCTTGACGCCATTCGCATCCTCACTTTGTCCACAGGGCTGCATCGTCGTGCCCACAAGCTGCCAGGTGTGGCGAAAGATTTTTTCCTTTTCGATTTCAAGGATGTGCGGATCGGTGTAAAAGCGCGAAGCGAGCGTGAAGGCGCACTCGATCTGCTCGTTCATGTCGAGGTGAAGGGGCTTTGGTGAGCTCATGACCGAATACTTTAGCGCAGAAGAGGTCGAAGCAGCGAAGCGACGAGATGAGAAGACATAAGCTGTTGAAAATGCGTGGCATAGGAATTTTGGGCTGTTTTCCGCAGAAGAGGGCGCGACTTGAGGCGAGGCTTCGGCAACAAGTGTTGTACGAAATTTCGAATGGAGCACCCCAAAAACATATGGCAACCCAGCATAAATCTTATACTGCATCAATAGATAGATGATAAGTATTCGAAGGAGCTGTGGAAAATAGTTGCATGCTGCGCCTAGGTCTACGAAATGTGAGTCATTTAGTCGCTTAGCGTTCTCCAAAGTGCTGCAGTTGAGGGATCCAGTAGCGCAGAAAAACAAAGTTTGCGAGGCTGAGCAGGCAGAGCACGCCTATAAGAATGTAGACTAGAACATCGAACTTTGTCTTTTTTGCGGTAATCGGAGTAAGTTGTTCCTGCATAGTCTTGCTTGATGCTTCCAAGTGTGGGAGCAAGAGTTTGTTTCGGATATCCTGATGGGCCATCTTGGTCTCGGCAAATAGGCCGAGTTCATTGCGAAGGACGACGATTCCGTATAGTGCCAACCCCGTTCCCAAAAAAGGTAGAACAAGCATTGTGCAACCCACCGCTTTCGTCACGAGTGGTTTGAGATAAGGGGCCATCGCCAATGCAATCACTGCCGCCGAAACTCTGTATACCGCGGCCCAGCAGAGGCCGTGGCGATATTTGTACTCGTCCCAGGTATATTTTAGGAGTTCTAATCGTGGTTGATTGCCAGTGGAAGTCGTCATGGCCTGGCCTCCCGTTTTGAGTTCAAAATGCAACGCGCCTATCTTCTGTTCGTGGCACAGCTAAATGAATTTCAGGGCGCCGTGCGGTTTCGCGGATTCAGAATCGTGGTCGTAAATACCTGCGCCACATCGTTGCTCCTGGAGTGCAACGGGTTTTCATAGCAGTGAAGAAAGGAAAACAAACGTTTCAATTTAAATGTGGTACAACCGCAACGGCTTCGATTTCGATGGAGGCCTCTTCGCTGAAGAGGGCAGCGACGCCGATGAGGGTGGAGGCGGGCGGATTTTCCTTGTTGACGAAGGAGCCGCGAAGTTCGCGAAGAGTGAGAAGTTTTTCGTGGTTGAGGCCGACGACGTAATAGTTAAGTTTGACGAGGTTTTCAGGTTTTGCACCTGTGGCCGCGAGAGCGGCTCTGAGATTGGCGAAAGCCTGCGCGGCTTGGGCGCGGAAGTCGTCCTTGCCGACCATTTTTCCTTGCTTATCGAGACCAACTTGACCCGCGATGAAAACGAGTTTGCCGGAATTGACGACGACGGCGTGGGTGTAGCCGGGCGGCGTGTTTAGTTCGGGCGAATTGATGAAAGTGACCGGTGATTTTTGATTCGGGGTTTGGCCGAGGGCGGAAGTGGAGATGAGAGCGGCCAGGAAAAACGGCAGAAGATGGTTGAAATTGGTTTTCATGGTGAGATCCCCTTCCCGGGTGTTTCGCGTTTGAAGATCGAAAAGCAAAAAAGATTAACACAGAGGGCACCCCTAAAAAGGAGGAGTGCGGCACGCGGCCAGAAGGGAACATTGGCGTATAACCGCGCGTACGTATTGGGCGGAGGGAGCGATGAAACAAGTGATGCGAGTGGTGGCGGTGGTTACGGGGTGCGTGTGGATGACTGTGGGCGCGATGGCGCAGGAAACCAAAAGCAAAGATGGCGGCGTAAAGCCGCCTGTACAAAAGCAAGAGGCGACGGCGAGCACGACGAAAAAGGTGCATGTGCTGGTGCTGGGGACGTTTCATATGGCGAATCCGGGGCACGACATTTTCAATCTGAAAGTAGACGACGTGCTGACGGAGAAGAGGCAGAAAGAGATTGCGGAGACGGTGGCGTCGCTGAAAAAGTTCCGGCCGACGAAAATTGCGATTGAATCGGATCCGGGCGGGAAACGCGTACAGCAGTATCAGGATTATCTGGAAGGAAAATACACGCTCACGCGCAATGAAATTGATCAGCTGGGATTTCGCCTTGCGAAAGAGCTGGGACACAAACAGATCTATCCGATTGATGCGGATGGCGACTTCCCTTTCGACAAGGTGCAGGAGTTTGCGAAGAAGCGCGGGAGGCAAATGGAACTCGATGAATGGATGGCGACGATCCCGAAGTTGCTGGAACACGAATCGCAGATTCTGAAGGATGGAACGATTTCGGATTTGCTGCTGTTCATGAACCGGCCAGAGCAGGTGCAGGAGGATCAGGAATCGTACATGGATTTCGCGCAGTTCACGGATGGGAAGGATTTTCCCGGGCCGGACTTGCTTGCGGATTGGTACAAACGAAACGCGCGCATTTTTGCGAATTTGCGCGGCATCATTTCCTCATCAGAGGACCGCGTGCTGGTGATCTACGGCTCAGGACATCTTTATTGGCTGCAGAGGAATGTGACGGATTCGCGGGATTTGGAGTTGGAGCGATTTGGGGATTATGTGGGGAAAGCGAAGAGGTGAGGAACAGAGGAATAGCCACAGAGTCACAGAGGACCTAGAGCAAAAGAAAGACACAAAGCACCGATCTAAAGATCGGCCAATACTACAACCCAGACCGAAAAAGCTGGCGCTACCGCCTTAGGGTTCGCGGTAGAGCTCGACGATATGGCAAGCGGGGCACTCATAGGCCCGGATGGAGATGCCGCAGGCGTCGTTGACGACTTTGTGAGAAAGAAGGCTCTCCCCTTTTGCCGGAAGAATCGATAAAACGGAAGAAGCTTTCATGGTGGGAGAGTCAGGGCAGCGGGGGCAGGTTTTCTCGTTCATGGGACCTCACTCAGCGATAGAGACCGCGCAAGGAATCAAAAAAAGATTAGCACACAGAGCACCCAGAGAAAGAGCGCAGGCTCTTGCGCGGAGGCGCGGAGAACAAAGACCAAGGAGGCACGATATATCGTGCTCTACGATTGATCTGATGTAAGGGAACGCCGTATGCGGTAGGCGAGCCAAGCAATGGTGACGAGCATGCCGAGCCAGCCGAGGAAGCGCGTCGTGTGGCCGATTTGTTCGGCGTGCATCAACACGTTCCAATGCGTGAAGAGAATCTCCCAATCGTGATCGCCGGAGCCGACGAGCGGGAGCGCAAGCGTGCGGGCGTCGGCCATATAAGTACCGATGTAGAGAAAGTTTTCGAAGAGCCAAAAGGTACAGAAGGCGACGCCCGTGGTTTCGCGCTTGAAGAAAAAATAAGCGAAGCAGGAAAGAGGAGCGAGTAGCTCGGCGAGCGTGCCGCCGAAAATCATAAGCACGTAGCCGAAGCCGGTTTCGTCCGGGCCCGCAAAGATGCCGAAGATAGGATGGCCGGCTTCGTGGATTGCGAGGTTGGCGAAATCGACGAAGAGAATATGGGGCGCGTTGAGGGCGGCGTACAGAAGAAAAAGCGCAAAGACGACGATCCAGGAAATGCCGGTGGTACGCGATACGGGTTTCCAGTCGCCGAGATAGTCGGAGGAGAAATAGTCGGAGATGGCAGGCATACGGGCAGAGTAGCAATGGCTGCTTGCGCGTAAAAGGATGGAAGGAGGAGAGTTTCCAGATGATTGGGATGCCAAATAAATAGGCTTTTTTGCACAGAGGACCCAGAGGGACGGGCATAAGGGCACAGAGAGAACGCGACTATTAGAACGGCTTAGCAATAATAGACATCAAGCCGAGGTCCCTCCGCTGCGTAAATTGGCCTGAGGACAGCCCAATGCCCTCCGGTCGGTGCGACAGTGGTGTGTTGTGCCCCATGTAGAGGGCAAGCGACTAGCGGGATAGCCTTTTGGCACGCAGGAAACGGCGGGCAGGCTCTTCGACAATGCGATAGGCGAGGATGGAAGCTGCGATTGCGGCGGCGAGCGATAGTACGACGCGCGCGGGGCGCAGCAAGCCAGGAAGGAAATCGTAGACGCGAGTAATGATCAACGAGTGGAGCAAATAAAGACTGTAGCTTGCATCTCCCAAAAGGACGAGCAAGCGATTGCCGAGGAAGGAAGCCCAATCGGGCTGAAGCGCAGCGCCGTAGATGATGACGGCGAATACCGGAGAAAGAAAACCGGCGGACAGCAAGGGATTGGGAATCTGCGTGGCGATCGCAACTACGGCAACGAAAGCGAGCAGCCCTCCGAGAATGACGGGAGTCGCGAGAGACTTTTTTCCGGCTCCAGCAAGGAAGAGACGGCCAGCGAAAACACCGGCGGCAAATTCGGGCAAGCGGACGATCGGATTGAAGCTGAGAATGTTTTTCCAAAAAAGCGTTGTCTCACCCGAATTGATTTTGTCGAAGCCATCCGGATGAAAATAAAGATAGCCAACCGAGAAAACGAGGCTGAGCAGGCAAGAAGCGGCGAAGCATACCGCGAGCTTTGCTTTTGAGAATTTAGCGCTGCCAAGCAGGAGAAGCGGGAACAGGAGATAGAAGAAAGCTTCGACGCTCAGGCTCCAGCAGACGGAATTCCACGTGAGCGCAGCCTGCGGAATCCAGGACTGAAGAAGGACAATGGTGAGGAGGCAAGCCGCCAGAAGGTGCTGTTTGCTCCATGCGAAAAACGGCAAATCCAAATGGCGTACAGCGAAGAAGAAGAACGGCGCGGCAAGGACTAGAGAAAGAACGTAAGCGGGATAAATACGAGCGAAGCGCGCCCACCAGAATTCTTGAACGCTGAAGGCTGAGCCTTCGTAGGTGTAAACGAGGATGAAGCCCGAAAGCACGAAGAAAAAATTGACGCCAACGTAGCCGATGCCGGCGAAGTTCTGATACCACCACGGGCCGCCGGGAAGGATTCCGACCACGCGCATGTGAAATAAAACAACATGAAGCGCAGCGAAGAAGCGCAGCGTGGTCAGCGCGTTAAGTCGGGGCCTCATAGGCTACTGTTTTGACGCCGGGAAAGCGGAAATGTCTGAGCACCTAGTGCCTTTGGAGGATGAGCTTAGCCTTTGAGGAGGCGCTGGGCTTCGTAGGCGGCGCCGAGTTGCGGCGCGTTTTCGTCGAGAATGACGGACACGGGTATGTTCTTCAGCAGGTTTTCGAAGTGCCACTTGTCTTTGAACGCCTGGAAAAATCTACCATCTTTCATTTTGTCGAGAATTTTGATGGCGATGCCGCCGGCGACATAGACTCCGCCGAGCGCGAGAACCTTTAGGGCGAGATTGCCCGCTTCGGCGCCATAGATGTCAGTCCAAAGGTCGAGAGTCTCTACGCAAACAGGGCAGGTCTTGTTGAGCGCGTTCTTTGTAATTTCTGGAGCCGGGTCCGCGTCGGGGTCGTCGAACGTGGCGTGTTTCACTGTAGGGGAAAGAAATTCGTGCAGAGTGCGGAAGCCGCGGCCGGAGAGAATCAGCTCCCAGCTGACTTGCGGATAGCGGCGCTTCATAAAGCGCAACAATTCAATCTGCTGCTCGGTGTGAGGCGCAAAATCGGAGTGGCCGCCTTCGGACGGCACGACGCGATAGCGATTGTCGTGCCAAACAAGCAACGACTCACCGAGGCCGGTGCCTGCAGCCAGCAAGCCACGCGTTCCGCCGGGTTCGGCTTTGCCTTCGTTCAACACCAAAAACTGTTTTGGATCGAGATACTCGATGCTCTGTCCCCAAGCCCCTAGGTCATTCAAGAGCGCGACGTGCGGGACGTCCAATTCCTGCGAAAGGACAGCGGCATCGATAGTCCAGGG
>Ga0126384_10000931_pt1 | contig 16897 bp, 10 predicted proteins | sample PanSoiMetPlot_36_FD_92543 | JGI IMG/M metagenome (GOLD analysis project Ga0126384, IMG submission 92543) | Tropical forest soil microbial communities from Panama - MetaG Plot_36 | ecosystem: Environmental > Terrestrial > Soil > Tropical forest > Bulk soil | place: Panama | collected 2016-02-17 | reverse complement strand
CTCGTGCCGAAGGAGCCGCTGATCTGGCAGGACCCGATCCCGGCGGTGAATCATCCGCTGATCGGGGAGCAGGACATTGCTGCGCTCAAGGCCAAGCTCCTCCCCTCCGGTCTCTCGGTGTCCCAGCTCGTCTCCGCGGCGTGGGCGTCGGCGTCGACGTTCCGCGGCTCCGACAAGCGCGGCGGCGCGAACGGCGCCCGCATCCGTCTCGCACCGCAGAAGGACTGGGAGGTCAACCAGCCGGCTCAGCTCAAGACGGTGCTGCAGAAGCTCGAAGCGATCCAGAAGGAGTTCAACGCGTCTCAGTCTGGCGGCAAGACGGTTTCGCTTGCCGACCTGATCGTCCTCGGCGGCGGGGCGGCCATCGAAAAAGCCGCGAAGGACGCCGGACAGGACGTGAAGGTCCCCTTCACGCCGGGACGCATGGACGCGTCGCAAGAGCAGACCGACGTCGACTCGTTCGCGCCGCTCGAGCCGCGGGCTGACGGCTTCCGTAACTATGTCGGCGGCAGGCAATTCATGCTGCCCGAGGAGGCATTGGTGGACCGGGCGCAATTGCTACGGCTGACGGCGCCCGAGATGACGGTGCTAATCGGCGGCCTGCGCGTCCTCGGTGCCAATGCCGGGCAGTCCAAGCACGGCGTCTTCACCAAGCAGCCCGAGAAGCTGACGAACGACTTCTTCGTCAACCTGCTCGACATGAGCACGGAATGGCAGCCGGCCGCCGGCTCCGACGGGGTGTACGAAGGACGCGACCGCAAGACCAAGCAGGTCAAATGGACCGGCACCCGCGTCGACCTGATCTTCGGTTCGCACTCGCAACTGCGCGCCCTCGCGGAAGTCTACGGGAGCGCGGACGCGAAGGCGAAGTTCGTGAAGGACTTCGTGGCGGCGTGGCACAAGGTGATGAACGCTGACCGCTTCGACCTTGCCTGACCTTGGACAAGAATGCGGGCGGCGTTTCAAGGCGACTTGAAACGCCGCCCTGATGTCCAGACCCTCAGAACGGCCCGAGCGCACTTCGGGTTCGCGGCACCAGCGCCCGAGGGAGGGCTTGCGTCCGGGCCGCGGCTGCGGCCAATAGCACCCATGCTGGTGATCGACGACCTTACGGTGCGCATTGCGGGGCGCAGCCTGTTGGAACGCGCCAACGCCCAGGTGCCGGCAGGCGCCCGCGTCGGGCTGGTCGGGCGCAACGGAACCGGCAAGTCGACGCTGTTCGGCGTGATCGCCGGCGATCTCGCGCCCGAGCAGGGTACTGTCGTGCTGCCGCCGCGCGTCCGCATCGGGCGGCTGCCGCAAGAGGCGCCGGACGGACCCGAGAGCCTCATCGACATGGTGCTCGCCGCCGACCGCGAACGCAGCGCGCTCATCGCCGAGGCCGCCACGGCGCGCGATCCGCATCGCATCGCCGAGGTCCAGACGCGGCTCACCGACATCGGGGCGCACGCGGCGCCGGCGCGGGCCGCCGGCATCCTGGCCGGGCTCGGCTTCTCGCATGACGACCAGCAGCGCGCCTGCCACGACTTCTCGGGCGGTTGGCGCATGCGGGTCGCGCTCGCGGCGGTGCTGTTCGCCGCGCCCGACCTGCTGCTGCTCGACGAGCCGACCAACTATCTCGATCTCGAAGGCACGCTGTGGCTGGAGGACCACCTCGCCCGCTATCCGCACACCGCGATCGTGATCAGTCACGACCGCGATCTGCTCGACAAGGCGGTGGACTCGATCCTCCACCTCGATGCGCGCCGGCTCACCTTCTATCGCGGCGGCTATTCGGCGTTCGACCGCCAGCGGCGGGAGCGCCAGGCGCTCGACCAGAAGCTCGCCAGGAAGCAGGAGCTCGAGCGCAAGCGGATCATGGCATTCGTCGACCGCTTCCGCGCCACGGCCAGCAAGGCGCGGCAGGCGCAGTCCCGCCTCAAGTTGTTGGCGAAGCTCGAGCCGCCGGTCGCGCGGGTCGCCGAGGAGGTGCGCGAGATCGCGATCCCGGATCCCGAGCGCCTGCTGTCGCCTCCGATCATCGCGTTCGATGGCGTTGCGGCGGCCTATGAGCCGGGACGGCCGGTGCTCAAGCGCGTGACGCTGCGCGTCGACAACGACGACCGCATCGCGCTGCTCGGCGCCAATGGCAACGGCAAGTCGACGCTCACCAAGCTGATCTCCGGCCGGCTCGCGCCGAGCGACGGCCGCATCACGCGCGCCGAGCGGCTCAAGGTCGCCTACTTCGCCCAGCATCAATTGGACGAGCTCGACCCGATGGCGAGCGCCTATGATCACGTCCGCCGTCTGATGCCGGACGCCCCCGAGGCCAAGGTTCGCGCGCGGGCCGGCGCGATCGGCTTTCCGGGCGAGACCGCCGAAACGGCCGTCGCCCACCTGTCGGGCGGCGAGAAATCCCGCCTGCTCATGGGTCTGGCATGCTTCGACGCGCCGCATCTCGTGGTGCTCGACGAGCCGACCAACCACCTCGATGTCGACAGCCGTGCGGCGCTGGTCGAGGCGATCAACGGCTTTGCTGGCGCCGTGATCCTGGTCTCGCACGACCGTTACCTGCTGGAGGCCTGCGCCGACCGGCTGTGGCTGGTGGCAAACGGCACCGTGACGCCGTTCGACGGCGACCTCGACGACTATCGGGCGCTGGTGCTTTCGCGGGCGCGCGACGACGGCGAGGAGGATGCGGCGAAGCCAGACGCGCGCCGCTCGCGCAGCGAGACGCGCCGCGCCGCGGCCGAGAAGCGCGCCGAGCTCGCCCCGCTCAAGCGCCGGATCACGGCGATCGAAGCCGAGATGGGCAAGCTCGGCACGCGTATCGGCGAGATCGATCAGGTGCTGGCCGACCCCGCGCTCTATGAGCGCGATCCCGCCCGCGTCACGATGCTAGCCAAGGAGCGCGCCGACGCGTCCGCCGCGCTCGCGGCGGCCGAGGAGCAGTGGCTCGCGCTGAGCGGCGAATACGAAAGCGCAGGCGGCTGACTACTCGCCCGTTCCGGCGAGCGCAGCGCGGAACATCGCCGCCGTGTCCTCGCGGAACGCTTGGCGCGAGGCGTCGCGATCGTAGAACATGTGACCGCCCGCATAGACCGCGAGCTTCAGCCGATCGGCCGAGCCGTAGACCGGCAGCTGATCGAGCAGCAGCTGGCTGCCGAAATACGGCGTGACCAGATCGTTCGCGCCGTGCACGACCAGCACGCGCACCTGCGGATCGCCGGCGAGATTGTTGCGCAGGTCGTCCATCACTTCCGGGCCGACTCTGCCGCGACCCCAGTCCCAGCGCGAGCTGACCTCGCGGTTGAGCAGTTCGTAGGGCCGATCCACCCGCCAATTGAGAACGCGCTGGTAGAGATCGGTCATCGCGGCGGTGATCGGCGCACGCGTGTCGTCGAGCACCGGGTCGGAATAGTGCGAATCGGCCGAGGTCGGATGGGGATCGTAGGCGGTGACGTTGGGATCGTAGGCGCTGCCGATCAGTCTCTGCGACCGGTGCAGCTCGCGCTGGAATGTGCCGCCGTCGACGCGGCCAGCGAGCCGCTTGACCAGCGCCGGATCGAGCCCCGTCAAGGCGGCAACCCGCGCCGACATGCGTGCGACCGCCTCGCTGTCGCGCTCGCCCTTGAGGAAATCGAGCAGATAGTCGCCGGCCGCATAGCGTTCGACCTCGCGCACGGCATCGCGGCTGTACTGACCCTTGGCGTCGAGCGCGGCTGCCGCCATCGAGGGCAGATGCGCGACCCATGACATCGGCGCATGCTGGCGCTCGCCGAAGCCGGCGAAGTCGAGGACCGGCGAGATCATCACCAAGCCGCGGACGCCGACGCCCTGCCCCTGCAGCTTGCGCGCGACCTTCGGGGCGCGGAAGCCACCATAGCTTTCCCCGGCGATGAACTTGACCGACGTCTGCCGGCCCTCCTGCTCGATCCACTTGCGAATGAAGACCGCAAGCGCATCGGCATCGCCGTCGACCGACCAGAGGCGGCGACGCACGTCGTCGCCGCTCGCCGCGATGCGGCTGTAGCCCGTGCCGGGCGGATCGATGAAGACGAGATCGGTGAAGTCGAGCCAGGTCTCGCCGTTCGGCACGAGCTGCGGGGGGGACGAGATGGCGATCCGGTCCAACGGCAGCCGCCACGGTCCTATCGCGCCGAGATTAAGATAGGCCGACGCCGCGCCCGGCCCGCCATTGAACACGAAGGTGACCGGCCGACGCGCATCGCCGCTCATCACAAAGGCGACATAGGCGACCTCGGCGATGAGCGAGCCATCCTCGCCGTTGTTGAGCGGGATCGAGCCGGCGGTGGCCTTGAACCGCAGCGTGCGTCCGGGCAGGTCGACGGTCTGATCGGTGGTCGAGTCGGCGGGAAGCTTGCGCTGCGGCGCAGTGGCGGGACGTGCCGGCGGCGTTTCGCCGGATGGCGCCTGGGTCGCGGCCTGGGCGGGCGGCCGCTCGGGGCGCTGGCCACGTTGCGCCAGCGCGGACGGCGCCGCGGCCAAGCCCGCGACCAGCAGCGCCGTCGCGAGCGCTCCGCCGCGCAAGAGTGGAGAGGGGCGGCGCCAAGCACCGAAAGGCAGGTGGGTCATGAAGCTGGTCCGGCAAATAAAGGTCGTTTAGCGATCCTGGACGAACGATATGGGGTGAGGCGGGTCGCTCCGCCACCCGCCGTGGTCCGCCCACCCACCGATCCGACCGCAGCCGGGCTCGCCTGATTGCTTCCGGCAGGTCCGTGGCGGATTTTGGTTCTGAATATGATCGCGTCGCGTGAAACCAAAGGTCGCGGTGTCGCACCGTGGGGTGTGCTTACAGAATCGGAACGTGCTCTGGATTCGTTGTTTGGCGCATATTCTTATCGGCCAACCGGCATCCACCCCGGATCAAGTCCGGGGCAGGCTTTCGCCGGAATATGCGCTAGCCGCCGGCGAGAGCCGCGCGTCGGGCGGATCAATTCATCGGCGGGCGGAACAACACGGTGTAGTCGACGATGAATCGGAATTCCGGCTGAACGTCGCGCACGTTGCCTTCCTGCCGGAGATCCGAGTATTGCGTTTTGATGCGGAAGCCCTTCAGCGGGCCTTCCGTCGGACGATACTGGATCCAAAGATCCAGCTCATTGCGATCGGGGATTCCCAGATTGGTGCCCGGCGTGATGGCGCCCCAGCCTTGGGTGTACCACGCCCCGATGCTCACTCCGGAGAGGCCGATGTCGCGGAACGCATAAGTGAAATCGTAGGCGACGCTGCCGCCAACGGCCTTTTCGCCGGCGTTGTCGAACGAAACCTGCTGCATGTCGGTATAGTTCGGCTTGGTGCCGAACGGCGAGAAGATCTTGGAGTCGTCGCCCGTGATCGAGCCCGCGACGAAAAAGGTCCATCCCGCATACGACATCTGCACCTTGGCGGAGGCCTGATAGGTCTCGAAGGAGTTTCCGGTGAGCAGGTCGCTCCCGACGCTGCGTTGATCGATGACGTTCGCGCCGACGATCCAGGTTGGAGCATTCTTTGGCCGCGGAAAGGTGTATTCCGCCTGCGCAAAGCCCGTATTGACGAAGTCCTGCACGTAGTAGTCCATCACGACGGTGGAGAGCCCGGAAAACGGCCGGTATCGCAGCATGCCGAAGGTCGCCCCGTGGTTGACCACATCAGCGCCCGACAGCGCATCCGACATCGAAATGAAATCGTTCGAGTCGCGCTGCTTGATGTCCCAGAGATAGCCCAACGCGTAGTCGTACTTGCGATCCTTGTCCGGCAACGACACCAGCGTGGCGCCCGTGAACGTGTTCGGCACCATGCGGTTGTCTTGCGGATTGATGAGAGGCGTGTCCACGAGCTGGCGGCCGCCGCGAATTTCCTGGTCGATGATCTGCACGCGCCCATAGACTTGCCCGAGCACATTGATCGGATTTTGCTCGGGAGTGAGCAGCCTGGTGCCACCCTCGTCGTCCGGACCGAATAGCTTTTGCGACGTGTAGAAGGCCGTATGTACCCCGAACACATCGCCGATGAGACCCGAGCGAAACGCGATCCAGCCGCCTCCGGCCAGCGCCTGCGAGCGCGATCCGTCGAAATTGTCGCGCGTCAGGTAATAGGAGCGGGCGACGAGCTGCAGCAGGGAATCGCGAAAGAACGCCGGCGTGTCGCTCGGGTAGTTCCAATACAGCTCGTTCATGTACGGCTGCGGCGGCAGCTTCTTCAGAGTCCAGGACTGCCGCTCTTCATCCGCGACTTCTTCGTGCGACGGCGGCAGGAGCGACGAACCGGACGTCTGCGCGTAGGATTGCGTGACCGGGCCGATCCATCCCAAGCAGGTGCCGGTCACCGCAACGGCGATGATCCATCTGGTCTGTGTACGCACGCCCACCCCCTCCCCCGAGCACAACACGAATCACTTTAACTGCCGGCGATTCTGATCCTTTGTGGCCGGTCCAACAAGCCTCGGGGGTGCCTTCAAGCTATCGGGTTGGCGTTCAATTGGGTACACGCCCCTTCTGTGCCCCGATCAGATTTTTGTCGACCGTGATATTTTTGCACGACTTTCCTTGCATTTTCGGCACTGGCAAATCGCGCTATCCCGCGGCGAAAATTGACGGACTTGCCCCATCGTTCGACCTGCAGTTGCTCGCCGATGTCGTCGTTGCGCCGGGACGCAACCCATTTGGCGCGCGCCATTCGGGATGCCGCACACCGGTATCATCTGCCTTGCCGCCCGGCGGACCGTTCGCCCGCACACCAATCTGCAAGCAGCGTCTGCCGGCAGCCTCGGCGAAACGCCCTACGTCAGCAACATGACGATCACCATTCCCCAGATCGTCAACAACGTGTTTCCGACCGCATATGTGACCGTGTAGCCGAGCCCGGGAATCTGGCTCTTGGCGCGGTCGTTGATCATGCCGAGTGAGGCCGTCGTGGTGCGCGCGCCCGAGCAACATCCCAACAGAATGGCGGGGTGGAATCGGAACACGTATTTCCCGACGTACATCGCCAGGATCAGCGGCACCGTGGTGACAGCAACGCCCCACAGGAACAGGCTGAAACCGAGTTGCTGCAGGCCGGCGACAAAGCCGGGGCCGGACGAGATGCCGACCACGGCGATGAACACGTTGAGGCCGACCGAATTCATGAACCACACGGTCGACGACGGGATCCGGCCGAAGGTCGGACGGACTGAACGGAGCCACCCGAAGAACAGGCCGGAAATCAACGCGCCGCCAGAGGTCGACAGAGTCAGCGGCACGCTGCCGATCTTGTAGACCACTGCGCCGACCAGGGCGCCGATCGCGATGGCGGCGCCGATGAACGCCACATCGGCGACGTCGGTCGCGCGGTCCGGATAGCCGAGCGTCTTCGTCGCCGCGGCGATGTCCTGCGTGCGTCCGACCAGGGTCAGGATATCGCCTCGATGCACCTTCGTTTCCGGCAGGATCGGAATGTCGGTTGCGGTCGCGCCGCGGGTGATCTTGCGCAGGAACACGCCGCGTACGCCCGAAGATTTCGCCAGCTCCGCCAGCGTCTTGCCATCGACCTCCTTGCTCGTCACGTAGATGTCAACGCCTTCCGCCGGCACCGCCAGCAGCTCGCGATCGTCGACCTCTTCGGCCGCCGCGCCGACCAGGCTCACCAGAACCTCACGCCGGCCCGCCACCGCCACGATGTCACCCGCCTGGATCACGGTGTCCGCGGTCGCCTCGAGGATCTGGTCGCCGCGTCGGATGCGTTGGACGAACACCCGGTGCTCAGGAAGCAGCGCCTCGGCTTGTTGCGCCGTTTTGCCGACCGCCTGCCCGCCGTCGCGGACCCGGAAGGCACGCAGCTCGAAATGATGCCAAGCCGTGCCGGGACCGCCCGGTGCCTTCTTGCCGCCCCCGTGCTCTTCCTCGTAGCGCTTGCATTCGAGCTCGAGATCGATGCCAAGCAGGGCCGGGCCCAGCAAGGCAAGAACGATCGCGGATCCGATCGTGCCGAAGATGTACGTGACCGCGTAGGCGACCGGCATTGCGTCGAGCAGCTTCTTGGCCTCGTCGGCCGGCAGACCGAGCCGGTTGATCGCGTCGGTCGCAAGGCCCATCGACGCCGAGATCGTCTGCGACCCGGCATAGAGCCCGGCGGCGGAGCCGACATCGTAGCCGGCAATCTTCGCACCCACATATGCGGCGCCCAGGCAAAACACGCACACCACCACGGCGAACAGCGCCTGCGGAATTCCGTCCTGGGCGATGCCGCGCACGAATTGCGGCCCGACTCCGTAGCCGATCGCGAACAGGAACATCAGAAAGAAGGTCGGCTTGAGAGGCCCCGAGATCGTGATGCCGAGCTGACCGATCAGCACGGCTGCGATCAGCGTCGCGGTCACCGCACCAAGGCCGAGACCTTTGTAGGTGAAGGAGCCGAAGTAGTAGCCGAGCGCCAATGACAGGAAGATCGCGATTTCCGGATAGCTTCGAAGCGTATTTACGAGCCAATCAAACATTGTCCCCACCTGTTGCTGCGGTACGACCCCGTGGACATGCCGACGGCCACGTTCGTCGCGATGAGTGCATGAACATCAGGCGGCGCGTTTCGGCGCCGCATCGACACGCTGAGCCAGAACGTCGGCGCGCACGAGCTTCAATCCCTCGGCGGCGTCATAGCCGTGGATTTCCTTCACATCCAGCTTGCGCATGAAGTCGATCGTCTCCCGGGTGATCACCTGTCCGGGCACCATGATCGGAAAGCCCGGCGGATAAGGGATGACGAAATTCGCCGACACGAGATCCGGACCGTGCTCCAGCCGCCGGTCGATTTCCGCGTCGGCCAGCCGGATATATTCGCAGCCGGCGGCGTCGTACGCCGTGTAGAATCCGCCGCGGATGTCGCCCTCGTTGGTCAGCGCGCCCGCATCCATGCGGAAGGCGTCGTGGAAATGAGAGAAGTTCGGGAGGTCCGGGACGTCGGTCATCAGGCTCTTGACCCGCGCATCGAATGCCTGCCGGACGTTGGGACCGCCTTGGACCAACCGTTGGTCGATTTCACCGCTGATCTCCGCCAGCACGCGGATCAAGTGCGCGATGTCGCTGCGCGTGTTGTTGATGTTGGATTGCAGCAGGACTGAATTTCGCGAGGTCTTGTTGAGCTGGATGTTGTAGCGGCTTGCCAGGATGCCCTTGAATTGCGTGCCATCGAAGCCAGCCGTGCCGCAAACCAGCGTCATTCGGGTGGGATCGAGGCAGAACTCGTCTTCCCGCAAGCTGCGATGCGCCGCCACCCAGTTCGTCTTCGGATCCAGGAAATCGATGAATCCACTCTGCCGATACTCGCCGGGCACCATCTTGTTGGCGCCGAGAATATGAAAGTATTTCGAGATCAGCGGGTGCTCGGCGACCGCCTGGCGGATTGCCAGCGCCACCTCGATCGCGTTGTGCACCAGACCGTATCCTTCCAGCTCCATCTGTCGCCGCGCCACGTCGAGGCTGGCGATCAATTGCTGGTTCGGACTGGTGGAGGCGTGGGTGAACACCGCTTCGTGGAACTGCGCCTCCACGGTGCGGAACTCCACATCCTTCACCAGCAGCATGGAGCCCTGGCGCAGCGCGGACATCGACTTGTGGGTGGAATTCGTCTGATAGACGCGCAGCTTGACCTGGCGCGGATCGGGAATGAGGCGCGCGTTCAGCAGGGTATCGTCCGACGGATCGGCGCCGAGTTCGGCCTGCTGCTTTTCGTATGCATTTACCGATGCCGAATCATGCAGCCAAGCCTCGATGTCGTTCGCCGCGCCCATCGCGGTGCGCGGTCGCAGGAACGGGGAGAACCGTGCGAACCCGAACCATGCTTCGTCCCAGAGGAAGATGAGGTCCGGCTTGATCGCCAGGCACTCTTCCATCACGCGGCGGGTGTTGTAGATGTGGCCGTCGAACGTACAGTTCGTCAGGTCCACCATTTTTGCGCGATGCAGCCGGCCCTCGGCCTTCAGGTTCAGCAGGGCCTGCTTGATCGTGCGCAACGGCACGGCGCCGTACATCGAGTATTCCGTCATCGGGAACGCCTCGACGTAGAGCGGCTGTGCGCCCGCCAACACCATCCCGTAGTGATGGGATTTGTGGCAGTTGCGATCCACGATCGCGATATCGCCGGGCGCCAGCAGCGCCTGCACCGCCATCTTGTTCGACGTCGACGTCCCGTTGGTGACGAAGAACACATGGTCCGCGCCGAAGGCGCGGGCGGCCATTTCCTGCGCCTTCTTGATGTTGCCGGTCGGCTCCAGCAGGCTGTCGAGCCCGCCGGTGGTCGCACTGCTCTCCGCGAGGAAAAGCGTGGGGCCGTAGAACTCGCCCATGTCGCGGATCCAGTCGGATTTGAAAACCGATTTGCCGCGCGCGATCGGCAGCGCGTGGAACGTGCCGATCGGCCGTTGCACGTATTTCTTCAGATTGTCGAAAAACGGCGTGTCATAGCGATCCTGCACCCCCTCGAGGATCGCAAGATGCAACTCCAGCAGTTCCTCCACCGCATAGAAGACACGGCGCAACGCGTCGGCCTTTGGATTGCCGGCAATCTCCTCGACCGCCCCGTTGGACAAGAGATAAAGATCGAGTTCCGGCCGCACGCGCTTGAGCGCCTGCGCCAGATGCAATGCCGACCCCTCGGCGCTTTCATGCCGGTCCGCGGCCTCGGCCAACATCCGCAGCACCGGCGCATCATGTCGCGAGCGGAACGGGAATCCCTCGTGAATCACCACCGCCGCAAGGTCCGCATTGAGCATGGCCGCGCAGAACGCATCCTCGAAACTGCCAACGAAAACCGGCTCATAGACGAACGCGTCGAGCGGCCGGCGCAGCCGGCGCCACTCCGCGGCGAGGGCCTGCCAGCGCGTCGCCGGCGCCCCGGTGACGATCAGGATCTCGAAATACGGTCGCGTTGCATCGGACCGTCCGACCGCCGGCGGCAGCACGTTCGTATTCACCTCGCCATCCTCGTCGGCATCCCAATCGCCGGGGTTGCCCCGAAAAGACCGCGTCAGCAGGGTGCGGGTGATGCGGCGGGCGAGCGATGCAGTCGCTTGCGCGTGGTTTTCGGCGACGTGCTCGCGCAGCGCCTGCATCAGGGGAAGTCCGGGATAGGCGTGAAACTCTTCGGTTGCCCTCATGCCGGCAAGCGCATCCTGGAGTTTGTCACGGCTGGCCCTGCCACTGGACCAAGCCTCTGCCAATTCCGCCAGGTCTCGCCATTGATCGGCGCGCGCGCCGGGGCCGACAAAGAGTTGATCGATCCGCGCTGGATGGCGAGCAGCTTTTTCAGACATGAAGAAGTCCTCCCGCGGAAAACTGATCACGGGAGGCGCACGCCGGCTTTGAGATAAATCAAGCTTTCGTCGATCCTGCGCAGCAGCGGATCCGAGAACGGTATAATTTGCCCCGACATCGCGGCATGGACAGCAAATGCGCGCCGGCCGCGCTTGGCCGTCGACCCCACGAACCCCTGAATATGACGAATGTGACGAATGTGACGGCGTTGCCGTTCGTTCGCGCGCGCCACGCGCGATGGCAATCGGATAGGAGCCTGCCCCGCCTTTGACGCTTTTGCCCGGCTCTCCATGGCAAGCCGCACGCGGCCCCGCGAGGCCGCGGCCGCAACCCGCCGTCAGGTCTGGTTCTTGGCCGCCGCCTTTTTCTTCGCCGGTTTTTGCGGCTTCGGCGGCGCGGGCGGCTGGGGCCCGCGTTCGAGCGAGGTCAAGCGTCCGCCAATGAATTGATAGATCCCGGCGCGTTCGCCGCTCGTGAAAGTCAGCACGGCCTTGCGGTCGCCGCCCGCGTTGTTGCCGATATCGACCGACTGCGGCTGACCGAGCGCCCGCACGACCTCGCATTCGGTCATCTCGAGGCTGACCGGCCCCTGCCCGGCCAGCGGAGCAGGCGCCGCCGGCGCTCCGGCGTCGGATCCCTGCGCGGTCTCGGCGGCCGCAACCGCGATTCCGGCACACGATCCCTGCCCGTCCACGAGGTCCGCCGGCGTGACCGGCCGCAACGCCTTGGCCGACGGTGGTGGCACGTAGGTGTCCGAATTGGACGGCAGAAATTGGCGGGCGCTCGGAAGCTTGAACTGTGAGAAATCGGGGACCGAACTCGTACAGGCCGCAAGCGCCGCCGCGGCGGCGAGCACCGCGGCACGCGATGCCGTCTCGAGCGATCGACGGATCGGCTGGCTCATGTGCCCGTTCTCAAAAGCAGCCCGCCCACGTTGCCGGTTTGTCATCTCTGCGCGATAGCGTTGCCGTGCGTGCCATTTGTTTTGATCCATGCCTGATCGAGCGCGGATGCAACCAATGAACACGCCAGGGGATTGAATGCAGAGAAAATCATGTACCAGCAGTTGGTGGCGTTCGTAAACAGCCTGAATGCGACCGCGAGGGTAGTGCCCTCGCGGCTACCCACATGGCTCAACTCGATAAATCGCGTCACGGCACGCGACAGCTTGGTCATCATCATGGTCATTGGCGCCCTGAGCGGCGTCGTGTTCGGCGTTTTCCCCCAGCTTGACCTCCGAACCACCGCCTATTTCTACGATCCGTTGCGCCACACTTGGCCCACCAATCGCAGCGTGCTGCTCGGGTTCCTCCGCGACCTCAATGGATATGTCGCGATTATTTTTGTCGTCATTGCGGTCGGCGCTCGCCCCTTCGCGGCAATGTTTTCACGGGCGCAGCCGTACATTTGCCTACGTCGCGCGATCTTCCTGGTCGGCTCTTTCCTTCTCGGACCCGGCTTGATCGTGAACGTCCTGCTTAAGCCGGAATGGGGTCGTCTAAGACCGGGCGAAATCAGCCAATTCGGCGGCTCGCTCGCTTTCGAACCTTGGTGGAACCCGTTCGGGAACTGCAGCAGCAATTGCTCATTCGTGAGCGGCGAGGAGTCGCTGGCGTTCTGGTTTCTCGCCTGGGCCATCGTGCTTCCGCCGCAATACCGCGTGGCGGCCGTGACGGCCGCCCTTCTCAATTGCCTTGTTGTCGGCATCGGCCGCATTTCGGTGGGCGCCCACTTCGCGAGCGACGTCATTTTTGCCGTCGTTCTCACCGCCCTGGCGATCTGGATCATGCACCGGATCGCCTTCGCGGGGATCAGCGCGATGGACGACCCGACCAATGGCGCGGCGCGGTACCGCTCGCCGCCGAACAAGATCTGACCGCGGGCATTTCGTCGCGTCGGCCGTCCGTTCGGTCAGCGCGAAACCTCCGGGCTTGGAGGCCTCAGCACCCCGCAAATGGCGGGATCGGGCCGCGCGCCCTGCTCAGCCGGAAGGCGTAGAACACGCGCGCGCCATTTTCCGGCAGTTTCCCGATCGGCGCTGAAAACGATCCGAGCGGCTCGGCGTCGGCGTAGACGTCGCGCACCTTGTCGAGCGATGCGCAGCCGGTGACGAGCAGGACCGGCTCGGGACTCGATTGCGCCAGCGCCTGCCTGAAGTCGAAATGGGGAAGCTCGACCGAACGCCACCATTGCACCTTCTCGGGCCGATCCCGCCAGTAGTACTGCAGCGCCGCGAACTCCGAACGTGAATCGCTGACGATCGTCCTCGCTCCGACCTGCTGCGCGATCCGGCCGGCCGCCTCGGCGAATTCACGCCATCCGATCGTTCTCCGGTACGGAGTTGACAGGTGCGGCAGCGACAGCCGGTTCGCGACCGTGTCGGCGCCGATCAACGTCACCTGGACCACGACGCCGAGCGCGACGCTCATCCACATCCAGCCCTTCGCATCGCGGCGCGACAGAACGGCGGCGGCGAGCACGGTTCCGGACACGCAGGACACCGCCGCCCAGTTTTCATAGGCCTTCACGCTGATTGCGAAACCGGCGACGATGGCAAGGGCCGGAACCAGGAACGCGACCAGCACGCGATCCTGCTCGAGCAATCGGCCCGAACCGAGACGGAGTGTTGCGACGATCATTACCGCAAAGGTGACCGGGCCGAACACGGCGAACTGGGCGGCGAGAAACGCCAGTCCGCGCACGATGCTGGGACGGACGGGCTCGCCGATCACGAGGCCGCCGGTGTGTTGAAACGTGGCGAAGCTGTTCGACGCGTTCCAGGCGATATTCGGCGCGACCAGCAGCGCTGCCAGCGCCAGGGCCAGCCAGATGTCGCGTCTCCTCAAGGCGAGCCGCGCACGCTTGCTGACCAGGGCCGCGAGCGCGGCGCCGGGCACGAAATAGATCATCGCGTATTTCGACAGCAACCCGAGCCCGATCGACACGCCGAGTACCGCCGTCCAGCGCGGGCTCGGTTCGGCCAGGACGTGGAGGTAGGCCCACAGCGACACGGCCCAGAAGAACAGCAGCGGCACGTCGGTCGAGATGATGCGCGACGAGAACACGACGCCGGTTCCAAACACGGTCAGCAGCGCGGCCCAAAACCCGGTGCGTTCGTCATAGAGGCGCCGGCCGATCGCATAGACCACGAGGCTGGTCGCGGCGTGGAAGATCGGCGATGGCGCGCGGACGCACCACTCGTCGCTGCCGCACACGTGCTCGGCCGCCGCGATGACCCAGGCAAGCAGCGGCGGCTTGGTGTAGTAGCCGAGAGCGAGATCGCGCGACCACGACCAGTACTGGGCCTCGTCATAGAACAGATCGACCACCGAGAATCGCAGCCCGAGAAGGCGCAGGGCGGTGAGCGCCGCGACGATCAGGACCGTCGCGACCAAGTGGGACGACTGCGCGTCGTTTCGCGCTTGCGGAGTGGACCACGGCAGAACGCTGTCGATCGCCTGCGGCCGGGACGGCGCCATGGCCATGTCGGCAATCCTTGGTCTGGTCACGTCGATCGGCCGCACTCTAGGGGAGTTTTGTGTGCCCCAGATTGCGCCAAAAATACAATATTTGCAGTAAGTTATAAATAGTTCTTCCGTCAGGCCTGCTTGATCCAGCGGCCGCTCGCGTCCGCCTGCCAATAGGTCACCTCGAAGCCCGCGGCCTTCGCGGCGGTCCAGCGCGCGCGCGCGGCCGCGACCGCGTCCTCATCGGTGCCGTCGAACATCAGGACGATTCGCTGATAGGCCTCGGCGTCCGCCGGCACCGGCGAGCCGTCGATCAGGAAGCGCACGGCCGCGCCGTTCGGATTGTCGTCGCCGACCGTGATCAGGATCGGCTGGTCAGCGGCCGACGACTCCCGGTACGTGCCGTGCGGCAGGAAGCTGTCGTCGCGAAACGTCCACAGTTGCGCGTCGAGCGCCTCGACGCGCTCTTCGGACGACGACTGCACGACCACGCGCCAGCCGCGCTCGAGCGAGCGCTCAAGCAGGGTCGGCAACACCCGTTCGAGCGGCTGACCCTGCAGATGATAGAACAGCATCTCAGTCACCATCGCGTCCCCCGGTCTCCCGATTCCGAAGTTTCGCGAGCATTTAGCAGCGACCTCTGAGCGAACTTCGGAAATCGAAAGGACACTGGCAACTCTATGATTCTAATGCGATTCCGGAGCCGTTTTTGAACCCGACCTTTCGCAATCGCAGGCGCCGAGAAATGTGAATGTCGAGTTCGCGGCACTAGCGAGCCCGCATCTCAGCGCTCGTAGAAATCCTCCACCAGGCGGTCGAGCAGCAGCACGCCCCAACCCGCGCTCCAGCTGCGATTGGTCTCGGTCTGCGGCGAACCGAGCGCGGTCCCGGCGATGTCGAGATGCGCCCACGGTGTCTTGCCGACGAAGCGCTGCAGCAACTGCGCCGCCGTGATGGAGCCGCCCCAGCGGCCGCCGGTGTTCTTCATGTCGGCGAATTTCGAATCGATCATCTTGTCGTATTCGGGTCCGAGCGGCATGCGCCACACCCGCTCGCCGCTCGCCTCCCCGGCCTTGCTCAGTTGTTCCGCCAGCTTGTCGTCGTTGGCGAACATGCCGGCATATTCCTGGCCGAGCGCCACCATGATGGCGCCCGTGAGGGTCGCGAGATCGATCATGAATCGCGGCTTGTACTTGGTGTTGACGTAATGCAGCACGTCGGCAAGGACGAGGCGGCCTTCGGCATCGGTATTGATGATCTCGATGGTCTGACCCGACATGGTCGTGACGATGTCGCCGGGACGCTGCGCCTTTCCGTCGGGCATGTTCTCGACGAGGCCGATGGCGCCGATCGCATTGACCTTGGCCTTGCGAGCGGCGAGCGCCTGCATCAGGCCGACCACGCAGGCCGCGCCCGCCATGTCGCCCTTCATGTCCTCCATGTTGGTGGCCGGCTTGATCGAGATGCCGCCGGTGTCGAAGCACACGCCCTTGCCGATGAAGGCGATCGGCGCGGCGTCGCGCTTGCCCCCGTTCCACCGCATCACCACGAGCCGGCTGTCGTGCGCCGAGCCCTGGCCGACCCCGAGCAAAGCGTTCATGCCGAGGCGGCGCATCGCCGGAACATCGAGCACGTCGACCGCCATGCGGAGCCGCTTGAGCGCGACCGCGCGGCGCGCAAACTCGGCCGGAGGGAGCACGTTGGCGGGCTCGTTGATGAGATCGCGGGCGAGCACGACCCCGTCCGCGACCGCGCCCTTGGCGGTCCACGCGGCGCGCGCGCGCGCCGGATCGGCGACGCCAATCTCGATCTTGCGGACACGGGGCTTCTCGTCTTCCCCCTCCTTGCGCTTGGTCTTGTAGCGATCGAACGCATAGCCGCGCAGCCGCACCCCGAGCGCGAGCGCGGCCGCCTGCTCGGCGGTCATGTCCTTGGTCGGCAGTTCGGCCAGGATGGTGGCCGCCGCGGCGGCGGCCGGGACCCTGCCCATGGCGGCCCCGCCGAGCTTGACGAAGTCCTTGGCCTTGAGGTCGGCGGGCTTGCCGCAGCCGATCACGACGAGGTGCGCCACCTTGAGGTTGCCGGGCGCCACGAGATCGAGGGTGCTGCCGCTCCGGCCCTTGAAATTGTCGGCGGCGGCCGCGCGGGCGACCAGCGCCGCCG
>Ga0126384_10000930_pt1 | contig 16898 bp, 14 predicted proteins | sample PanSoiMetPlot_36_FD_92543 | JGI IMG/M metagenome (GOLD analysis project Ga0126384, IMG submission 92543) | Tropical forest soil microbial communities from Panama - MetaG Plot_36 | ecosystem: Environmental > Terrestrial > Soil > Tropical forest > Bulk soil | place: Panama | collected 2016-02-17 | reverse complement strand
GATCTGGGAGCTGACATTGTGGTCGCCGTTGATGTTGGTGCGGACGGCGCCCGGTTTATGGATCAGCCACGCACGGCGCTGGGCGTTCTCACGCAAACTTTCGTGGCGGTGGAGCGGATCGTCTCGAGTCAGGAGCGCGATAATGCGGACGTCGTAATCGCTCCTAAGGTCGGGCATATCCGCTGGGACGAGACGCGGCGAGCGGATGAATTTGTGAAGATCGGTTACGAATCGGCCCTGGAATCCATTGCTGCAATTAAGGCTCTGGTGGCGCAACATACCCGCGCGCCACATCCGGCAGTTTCCCCCATTTTGCCGGCGGTTTGATTTCGCTGTTTGCGTGGACGTAAATCCAGCATCGAACCCCGCCGCTCAAGAAATCGGCCCCTATTAACCGTTTCAATCCGGTAACGGATTAAAGTGATGGATCGCTCAGCGCCACGAAATGCGGCGCCTCGGCGTTTTGCCAGCGGGAGAGTTGTCCGCAAAGCGCAAAGAGGCAGTTTTGCAAAAGGAAAATCTACGTTTGCGCGCGTCATCCGGACGATGCTCGCAGCCATAGCCGTCATTTCGATCACCGCGGCTGCCCTTTTAGTTCATTCGTATCGTTCCTATGCAAAGCTGGTTGATGACCGACTGCAGCGCGGATATCTCGTTAGCCGCGGCGGAATTTACGCAGCTCCGCGAATCCTTCGCCCAGGTCAGAAAGTTTCCCCGGACAATTTGGTTTCTTTGCTGCGGCGCACCGGATATTTCGAAGGTACTGAGGCAACAGCTATCTGGAATGGCTCGTTCACAATAAATGCAGATGGCATTGAGATTCGAACGAACAACTGGGATAGTGACGCTTCGCCCTCGGCCATTCAAGTACGTTTTGAAAATGGACGCATCGCTGATCTAACCAGCGACGGCGTCTCGATGGATTCGTTTACTCTGTCGCCAGAGTCTATAACCAATGACGCTCTGACGAAGGGCGGCGCCCGTCGCCAACTCACTTTCAACGACATTCCGCCCGTGCTTGTCCACGCAATCACCTCGATTGAGGACCACCGGTTCTTCTATCACCACGGGCTGGACATCTTCGGAGTTGCGCGCGCCCTGTTTCGCAATGTCGGAGAGGACCGCGTGGGCCAGGGCGGCTCAACGATTACACAGCAACTGGTGAAGAATACCTATCTCACGCCGGAGCGAACATTACGACGGAAGTACGCTGAGGCGATGCTGGCGTTCACGCTCGAGCGACGCCTCTCAAAGGAAGACATTTTCGCGCTGTACTGTAACGAACTCTATCTCGGCCAGCGCGGCGCCTTCGCCGTACGCGGCGTCGATCAGGCGGCGCGCGTCTACTTTGGTAAACGTTTGGCCGACTTAACGGTCGGCGAAGCAGCCACCATCGCGGGCATGATTCAAAGCCCTTCGCGCTATTCCCCGGCGCAACACAACGAAGATGCCCGCGCTCGCCGAAACACCGTTTTGGGAGCAATGGTGCGGGACGGCTTTCTCAGCGCGGAAGAGGCCGGACAGAAAGTGAAAGAGCCACTTAGTACCGCCGAATTCGATCCAGCCAAAGAATCGAGCGCTCCTTACTTCATCGATTATGTGAACCGCAGTACAGAATCCCGACCGGTAGCAGGCGAGTATCCTGCGAACGCTAACAAGCGGGTGGTCACTACGCTCGATCTGGATCTCCAGCAGCTCGCGACTCAGGCAATACAAGATCAGCTCAAACATCTCGATCAGATTTACCAGCCACGTGGGCTGACTCCGCAGGCGGCCCTCGTTGCTCTTGATCCAAAAACGGGAAACGTGTTGGCGATGATCGGTGGCCGTGATTACGCAGTCTCGCAATTGAATCGCGCAACCGACGCGCAACGCCAGCCGGGATCCACCTTCAAGCCGTTTGTTTACGCCGCGGCGCTGGAAACCGGGATGTCCCCGCTTGAGAAGTTTACCGATGCTCCGAAGGAATTCACTTATGCCGGAAAAATGAGATACCGCCCTTCGAACTATGGCGGCGCGTTTTCGATGCACGACGTAACCATGCGCACCGGCTTAGTGAAGTCGCTTAATGTTGTGACTGTCGATGTAGCTTTTCATGCAGGGCTCGCGCGAGTAGCGAACACCGCGAGTGACTTCGGTTTACCTCGCCCTGTTCCTTATCCGGCAATGGCGCTTGGGACCAGCGAGGTGACGCCACTGCAAATGGCGGCGAGTTATGCGACGTTCGCAAATGGTGGCAGCCGGGTGCAGGCCCACGCGGTTGACTTACCGGACGCGCGCGCTGAGGCGCGGCAAGTAATCCGAGCCGAAACAGCGTTCATCGTGACGGATATGCTGGAAGCAGTGATCAATGAAGGCACCGCGCGCGCCGCGCGAGGTTCGATTCCGGGAACCGTCATTGCCGGCAAGACCGGCACTTCGCGGGACGGCTGGTTTGTCGGCTACACACCGAATTTGGTTTGCGCGGTTTGGGTGGGATTCGACGACCACAAACAGTTAGGATTGACCGGCGCGGAAGCTGCCCTGCCGATCTGGAGAGCTTTCATGAAGGGTGCAGTTGACCTGCGACCCGAACTAGGCGGCCGCTCATTTCAGCAGCCCGATGACGTTACGATCATTGATATCGATCCCGAGACCGAAGAAGTGGCGACCAGCAAGTGTCCGATGCACGAACGCCTGGCGATACTCAAGGCACAAGCTCCCGCAACTGAATGTCTTCAGCACAATATCTATTTTGATTTCACCACCGACCAGGTAACGCTGGCAGCAAATATGCCAGCCGAGATCCAGCCCCTCAGAAAATCCGAGCGCTACTCAGACGAATCCACGTTCGTCCGCAACACGCGAATCGAAATCGATAACAATGGTAGAAAGGTTTTGATGAGCGAAATGAGAGCCGCCCGCCAGTAGCTCTTAAGCCCGTCCGGTTACCTCAGAATTCTCAAGGATCACTTCGGCAACCGCATGCTCCGTAGTATGCGCGATGGAAAGATGTGCGGCAGTCGCGCCTGACTGTTGATACAGTTCCAGGGCCTTGCCATGGAATGAGATCAGCGGTGCGCCTGACTCTTTGGCCGTCACTTCAATGTCCTGCCAACTGATGCCGCCAGTCCATCCCGTCTGCAAAGCCTTCAGCGCCGCTTCTTTTGCGGCAAAGCGCGCGGCATAATGCTGACTGGCCACCGCGCCGCGCGATTCGCAATACGCGCGTTCGGCCGAGGTAAAAACGCGCTCAACAAAACGCGGCGTGCGTTCGATCGTTTCGCGCACACGTCGAACTTCGATGATGTCAACTCCGATTGAAATGATCACAGATTCTGCAATTGAAAGTGCTGGTTTTTACTGGCGCGAACGCGACGGCGTGCGCGCGCTAATTTGCTCGCCACTGGAAGAAGCTGGATTTACGAACGCGTTTTCAACTCGTCTGGCCGGGATTAGCCCGATGCCGGAAAACTCCCTGAATCTGGCCGGGTTCAATGAAGATGCAGCGGATAACATTTATGAGAATCGGCGCCGATTTCTCAAACTCTTCGAAGGCGACTGGGTGCTGACGGGCTGTTGGCAAACGCACAGTGCGGACGTGCGGGTCATTCATGATTATCAGGAAGCGCAACCAAAACCTGGTGTGCTCGGCGACGATGAATACTGCGACGCACTTGTCAGCAACACACCCAACGTCTTGCTCGCGGTAAAAACTGCCGATTGTGTTCCGATTCTAATTGGCGATCCAATTACCCGGGCGTTTGCTGCCGTTCATGCAGGTTGGCGTGGGACCTCGTCATCAATCGTAAAGGCCGCCATCAACCAACTGGAAGCCAAATTTCAGTGTCGTGCGCAGGATCTGCTCGTGGCGATTGGTCCGGCTGCAAACGACTGCTGTTACGAAGTCGGGACTGACGTTATCAACCTTTTCAAAGAGCGATTTGATCAGTGCGAGCATCTGTTCACTGGCACTCGCGATGGTCACGCCAAAGTCAATCTCTCCCAGGCAAACATCGATCAGCTGGTCACTTGCGGTGTCTTATTGCCGCAAATCTATCGGGTGCCGCTTTGTACGATGGAGCGAAGTGACCTGTTCTTTTCCTACCGTCGCGAAAAGCAAATCCACGGGCGAGTCGGCCGGCTGTTGTCTGTCATTGGCCACCGCTGAGCAGCCTATCGGCGGCCTCCAAAAGCCCAGCCATTAACCCGTGTCACGCGATCGTTCGGGCCGACAATATCAATATGCATGTTGACGTCCTGTGATTTCGGCGGAAAGCAAACTTCATCGTTACAGCTCTGCAATCGCACACGCGACCGCAAATCAATCGAGCCACCAGCATAATTCGTGGGTACGGTCACATTGAAACGCAAGATGGCGCGTCCCTCATAAACCGACAACTGCTTTTTCGAAAACTTAAACGATTTCAGTAACGGGCGTGGATAACTGACAGGCGCAACGCGAACGCCTGCCGGCGCGTCGACTTTTAATTGCGTAGCGATCAGGAAGCTTTCAAGTGGCCGGTTGGAATTGATGTGATAGCCGGCGGGGATGTCGATCACGATCGCCGCCTGGACCACTCGGCCTCGTTGCGCTTTGTCGTTAGCAAAATAGCCGTTCAGACCGATGTTTGGTTGCGGCAGTGGCGCGGCGGTCAAATTAAGCAAAACAACTAGAATTAGCGCGACCTGACGAAGGACCGAAGTAAGTTTGCTGTTCATTGGAATTCAGAAATCGGATTCAGACGGTAAGCGATTTTACCTTTGTCGGATGCAAAACCGAAACTGGCTTCGCTAAATCCTTCCCTCTGCGTGCCGCTAACTGTCCACATGCGGCGAGGATGTCGCGGCCGCGCGGCTGGCGAACAAACACCTGGATTCCTTTGGCCTTCAGTAATTGGCGGAACGCTTCAATCCGATCGGGCGGCGAGGGATGGTAAGGCAAAGGCTCTGCCGGGTTGTGCGGTATCAGGTTCACCTTTGCGCGCAGTCCGAAGCGATTCAAAAGATTTGCGAGTTGCCGCGCCTGCTCGTCTGAATCGTTGACACCATCAAGCATCACGTATTCGAAGGTGAATCGCTCGCCACGCTTCAAAGAGCCTTCGAATTCCCTGCACGCCTCCAGCAATTTGCGCAGCGGCCACTTTTTGTTTATAGGCATCAATTCGTCTCGCAGTTCATCGGTAGGCGCTGCGAGCGAGACTGCCAGGTTTGGCCGATCAGGAACAGTTGCTAGTTCGCGAATTCGAGGGACAATGCCGGCCGTCGAAACCGTGACGCGGGAAGGCACGAGGTGGAGTCCCTTCGGCTCAGCCATGATGCGAACAGCTTTCAGCAGATTCTCAAAATTCAGAAACGGTTCTCCTGCTCCCATTCCGACCAGATTTGTGCCGCGCGGCGGTTTGACTCCTTCCCCATAGGCATCATTCAAGGCGACGACGATTTGTTCCACGATTTCTCCGGCCGTCAGATTGCGAAGCAACCCAAGTTGTGCTGTCAGGCAAAAGGTGCATTGCAGCGGACAGCCCGACTGCGACGAAAAACAGATCGTGTTACGGTGCGTTTCCGGAATGAAAACCGTTTCAACGGGCAAATCATCCCGGGTCTTAAATAGATATCTCCGCGTTCCGTCCACCGAGACGTAGCGCGATTCCAGCTTGAGAGTCGCAACGGCGGCGCGCTCATCCAGTTTCTGTCTCAGCTCTTTCGGCTGATCCGTCATCGCTTGAAACGACCGCAGACGACGGTGATGGATTGCCGCGAAGATCTGTTGCGATCTGTATGCAGGTTCACCCAGACTATTGACAAAGTCGGACAATTCGGCCGGTGACAACCCTGTGAGATGAAGTAATTCCAAGGTGTTTCGATTCTAGCATCGGCATGAAAAGGAAGATAACCGCCTGAAAATGGTGCTTTGCCGCAAAGCCCCAAAAAATCGCAAAGGCAATAGCACACTAATAAGAAAAGGTCTACGACAAGATGCCGTAGACCTTGCTTTGGCTCACGGACGAGTTGAAGTGAAATTACTGCAAGATCGTAAACTTTGCCGTCTGCAAAAGCGACTGGCCGCTAACGTGATCGCGTACGCGTACCTCGACGGAATAATCGCCGGGATTCAATTGGCGTGAATCAAGCAGCCGCGCGATTGTCAGACGCTGACCTGAGTCGCTGTTGCCTTTCCAGTCCTCAAGCTGTTTACCTAACTCCTTGCCGTCCTTCATCAGGGCATACTCAACATCGACGGAGGGCCGCAGCGTCGTTTGATCAATTCCGGCATTGTAGATTTGCATGTACAAACCGACGGGAGCGCCGCGGTGATACGTGCCCGAGACGTTTGGAATTACCTTGACGTTGCCGATCGTAAACATCCCGACTGCCGGCTGATCGCCGAGACCTTGCAGCTTCGAGGCCAGGACCAATGTTGACGTCGAAAGTTTTGTTGCGTCGTATTTGGGAACCTCAAACCCGACGTGGCGGACACCCGTGGCCCCGGAAGTTCGGTCGCGGACGATCACGTCAATTCGGTATCGGCCCGGTCCGAGCGGCACCGCTTTCTGATAGGCGGACTTGCGGTCCTTTGCCTCTGACAACTCTTCGGCGGTAGCGCGGGTAATAACCGGATCCTCAAACACTCCGGCGCGACGGCCGGACACGTGGGTGATTTTTGCGAAGATGTTCAGCTCTGCCTGCTGGATGCCGCCGCTATCCTTGAACACCAGGTTCTGGTTATCAGTCTGAATCGTGAAAGCAGTGATTACGCGTTCGTCAGATTGCCTGAAGAAATCGACACGCACATCAAAGTTCAGAGGATTGTCCTCGATGATCGGCGTGTTAACTTGCGACGCCAGATCGTTGAATTTGATTGCCGGCGGCCGCATGAGGTCGGTCAGCACCTGCAGACGATCGAACGGGCTGTCCTGCTGGCGCATGTAATTTGGCATGCCGATGCCGCCCTGGTTCGCCACGCGATCGGCTTTGCTGGACAATCCCATCTGCTCGGCGAGTGTTAATCCCGCGCCCGGAACCATTAACAGGGCGTCTTTCTCATCAGGATTCCTCGCGATGCGGTACTCCCCGCTGCCAGTCGGATCGACGAATTCGATCTCCACACCCGAGCCTACGCCGGGAAGATAGCGATAAAACCAACGCTCGAAAGGATAGGTCGTCGTCGATCCACCGCCCTCGTAAGATTCGCGCTCATATGAGCCGCCTGAGGGATGGCTTTCGACTTCGTCAGGCTTTCCCCAGGTGATGTAGATTCGGCCGCGGTCAGTTTTCCAGCCGGGGATGCCGGAAGTGAAGTGCTCGTTCGCGTAGGCGATTCGTTCGTAATACTCTTCGCGAAACTCATTTTCATCGGTGTCCGGGTCCGGATCGCGCCGACGCCAAAATTCCTCGATAAACCGCTCTCGCTCGTCGTCGGTTTCCAGTTTCTTGAACGCTCTTCGCTCGTCGTCGGTAATGATGTAAGCGACGTCCTTTTCCAGCCAGTCCTTGTAGGCCCTCTTTAGTTCCGGCTTGACGTTGCGGGCCTTTTCGGTGGGGTCCTGGTTGGAATTAGCGTTTTTCTTTTGGGCCAGAGCCGAGGGAACCGCAAAGAATGCAGCCAGAATAACGACTGCCAACTTGCGAGATGTGCGTTGGAACATTGGAATTACTCCTGAGAGCTAAGCGGAAAACGTTTGTACGCTAGTCCTACTGCCCGATGCGCGGGGAATGAACAATCTCAAATTCTAAGTTCGCGTCAAAACAGAGTCAAGATGCCGGAAATGCCGGGAAAAGTTGTCTTCTTTGTGGTTGTCGGTCATATAGGTCATATAAGTCATATAGGACCTATATCACGATAGCTGGTCTAAGCGGTTTGTCGTTTTCTTCCACAAATCCATGCAACCACGATCGAGACGGCGTACAACGCAAACATCGGCGCAGCAAACAAAAGCATGTTCGGAACATCGTTGGTCGGTGACAGAACTGCCGCGACGATCAGAATCACAATTACCGCGACCCGCCATACCCGCAACATCCATCCGGCCGTGACCAGTCCGATCCGCGCCAGCACATAGGTAATTGCCGGCATCTGAAACACCGCTCCCATACCCAGCATCAGCAGGATGATGAAATCGAAGTAGTCGTCCGCCTTCAGTAAGAGCCGAAAGTCCTGTCCCAGACCAAGCAGATACTTGGCCGCAGGCGGAAAGATTATGTAGTAAGCCGTCGCGGCGCCGAGAACAAAGAAAATGGTGGACAAGCCAATGAATGGCGTTATGTATTTACGCTCGTGCGGATATAAGCCCGGTGAGACGAAAGCCCAAATCTGCCACAGCAGAAATGGGACGGACAGCGCAATCGCCGCATATAGTGAGACCTTCACGTAGAGCGCGAAGGGTTCCAGGGCGGTCGTGACCACCAATTTGTCATTCACGTTAGGCAGTCCGTTACTGCTGTTCAGATCGGGCAGCCGCACATCCCTGGGAACAACTTCACTTCCCGCCGCAAGTGGTTCATCCGTGAATATCCCCAAATTACCCTGACTGTCCTTGTCGACGCGCGCTTCTACTGATGCTCCGGCCGGAATCGTAGCCCTGCCTAATTTGGTTCCTTCCGGGAAAACGTAGCGAAATTTGTCGCCCTGGTTGAGCGACCTCAGGGAAATGCCGTCGACTTGTCCGTTCAAGCCGGCCATTGCGACTTGTCTCTGCTGTGCCTCAACGAGCGCCTTCTGCACCGGACGAGCGAGAAAGTTGTAGATACGATCCGACACAAACCAGCAAACCATGGCGGCAAGAAAAACAAAAACGATCGAGCGGATGAGCCGCGTGCGCAACTCGTCCAGGTGCTCGAGGAAAGACATCTGTCCGCCGAGTTCTTCTTCGCGAACTTCCTTTTTCGAGGTCTTTATCAGTCGTAGACTCGCCATGATGCTACGGCTTATAACCACTCGTGCTTCGGCGTGGATTCGGGCGTCGTCGTCCCAACGCCCGGCGCCTGTGGAATGTGTTGTTGCACCAGAGAAGGATCCGCCGGAGTAACGGAAGGCGCGATTCCGCTCGTTGATGCGGAAGCGTCCGGCTCACCGGCAGCAGCTTCGCGGGCAGCGCGCAGACGGTCAGTGGCCTTCTCAAGAATCGAGTTTTCGGATCCGGGCTCGACTCCCTTTTCCAGGTTCTCCAGATTCACTTCGCGCTCCCACGTCCGCTTAAAGTCTTCAGACGCGCGCCGGAATTCCGCCAGACTTTTCCCAAGTTGGCGGCTCAATTGTGGCAGCCGGCGTGGACCAAAGAAGATCAGCGCGGCGCCGAGAATTACGAGCAACTCAGAGCTGCCGAGTGAATCGAGGATAAACAGGAGCATTTGAAATACCTTTCGCCACTTTGATGCGCCGCCGCGCCGATGGGATTGTAGCGCGGAGCAAAGCGTGAGGTACAGAACGGGATGTAGAAGCAGCGAGTGCCGTTTGACACGTCCGGGCGCCTAACGCACTCTTGAATTCAACCGGGCAACAAATGAGCATCGATCAAAATCTTCCGCCCAATTCATTCGAGCAGTTTGCCGGCACGGCTGAGGCTGTCTCGGGGACGACTAAGAAGCTCGAAAAGGCGGCCTTGCTTGGCGAATATTTTCAGCGACTGTCGGACGAAGATCTGGTACGGGCCGCGCGATATTTTGCGGGTCAACAGTTCGCTTTGAGCGACGCCCGGACTACCAGGGTCGGCGGCAGCATATTAGGTGAAGCGCTGATTGCTGCGACGGGCGTCGCGCCGGAAAGCCTTGGGCCGCGTTACGCGCGGTGGGGTGACGGGGGCGATGTGGCGTTCGAAATCTTCTGTGAATCAAAGCCTGAGAACAATGCAAGTCTTGCTCTCGCGGACGTGGATACCCTGCTGATTCGCCTGAGCACCACCCGCGGAAAAATCGCCAAGACGCAACTGCTAACTGGCGTGCTCAGAAACGCGACGCCCCTGGAAGCCAAGTATCTCGTCAAGCTTCTGGCGGGGGATCTGCGGATCGGCTTGCGTGAAGGATTAGTCGAGGATGCTATTGCCCGCGCGTTCAAGAAACCTCTGACGGACGTTTCGCTGGCCAATATGTTGCGCGGCGATATCGGTGAGGCCGCCGTGCGTGCCCGTGCCGGCGCATTGCAGGAAGTCGAGATGCGTCTATTTCATCCGCTGAAATTCATGCTGGCAACGCCGGCTTCGGATCTCGCGGATATTGAGCGAACGATGCCGGACGAGTTTTTTGTTGAAGATAAATTCGACGGGATTCGCGCACAGGTGCATGTGCAAAACGGACATGTGGCCATCTACTCGCGGACTCTCGACGAAATTTCAAATCGTTTTCCCGAGTTGCGCGGTCCGCTTACGAACCTCCCGACCGACGTGATCATCGATGGCGAAATCATCACTGCCCGGGGAGATGAAATTCTGCCGTTCAGCGATCTGCAGAAACGTCTGGGCCGCAAAATTGTGAGCGAGGAGTTGCTGGCCAGCACACCGGTTGTCTTCGTGGGTTGGGATCTCTTGTTCGCGAGCGGCCGCGTGACGATTAACGATGAGCTGCGATCGCGGCGGGCGCGACTGGAAGAGCTTCTTGGGACTGGGACTGGCAGCAGCCAGTTGATTAGCGGCGTAATCCGGCTGTCGGCGGCGAAACGCTTCAGCAATGTCAGTGATCTTGACGAAGAGTTCGACGCCGCGCGCGCGCGTGGCAACGAGGGATTGATGATTAAAGATCCTCGATCGTGCTACAAACCCGGTCGGCGTGGGCGAGAATGGATGAAGTTGAAGAAGGCGCTGGCGACTCTGGACGTGGTTGTGACCACCGTCGAACTCGGTCATGGAAAGCGCCATAACGTGCTTTCAGATTACACGTTTGCTGTGCGACGGTCAGAAGCCGAAAGTGAGCTCCTCAACATTGGCAAAGCGTACTCGGGGCTGACTGACGCAGAAATTGCACAGATGACTGAGTGGTTTCGCACGCACACGCTGCAGGAATACGCGCACGGCCGCGTGCGCATCGTCGAGCCACGCATTGTCATCGAAGTAACTTTTGACCGGGTTCAGCCATCGAACCGTCACAAGAGCGGCTACGCGCTGCGATTCCCACGCATCGTGCGATTGCGGCCGGACAAGATGCCTGACGAAATCGATACGCTTGAGACGGTGCGGAAGCTGGCGGGCATAACTAAGATTTAAGCGGCGCTGGTAACCGAAGAGAGAGTTCGCCAACCAAATTTGACAACGTATCGGTGACTGACAAAGATGCCTCCGATGAAAATAAAGACGTTACTGGTTTCCCTGCTATTGATTCTGTCCATGAGCGCGGTTAACGCCCAGCGGCGCACCGCACCGGTGCGTTCCGCCACGCCGAAAGCGACACCGACGCCCGCCGCCAGGCCGCAGGCGCAAGTCACGCAAATGTCCCCAACCCAAGCGTCGACGATTGCCCCCGTAACCCTGGCGATCCTGAATGATGTAACGATCAGCGCGAGCGACATTCAGGATCAACTGGACGCCGCCATTCTCAATGATCCTGACTTGTACCTACGAGATTTCTACCAGAATCATAGCAAGGCGATTCAAGAGGCGCGGCAACGCGCCGTCGATGCGCGCATTGCCTCAATGCTTGTTGCGGCGCAGGCAAAGAAAGCAGGTATCACGACCGAGGAGTTTCTCGACCGCGAAATCAACAGCAAAATCGCCCCCCCATCGGATGCTGAAGTGCGCGCCGCTTACGATGCTAATCGCAGCCAACTGGGCGGGGCTGAACTCGAAACCGTTCGCCCACAACTGATCAACTACTTGCGCGGCCAGCGAAGTGAGCAGCTGTACGGTGCTCTGGTTAATCGTTTGAAGATGACGAATACCGTGATGAAGCACGCGGACGTCAATACGCCAAATCTTGCGCCCGGTACGGTGCTCGCTTCCGTAAATGGTCAACCAATTCGAATCGAGACGATCAATGAGCGGATGAAGGCCTATATCTACAAGATGGAAATGCGTATTTACACAGCTCAGAAAAACATTCTCAACCGACGCATAAATGATTTGCTGATCGTGGCAGAAGCGAACAGAAAAAAGATAGGTCCTGAGGAAATCGTGCGCACGGAGATCAGCGATAAGATCAAACCGCCCACTGACGCCGAAGTGACAAAGTTTTATGAAGAGAACAAGTCGCGGATTACCGGTGATTTCGCGACCGTGCGCCCACAGATTGTTTCTTATCTGGAACAGGAACAACAGGAGAAACTGGAAACTGCGCTGGCCGAAAAGTTGCGATCGGGAAACAAAGTCCAGTTGTTGTTGAAAGAGCCCGAGCCGCCGGTCCAGCTAATCAGTTTGGGCAAGGGTCCTTCACGCGGAGACCTAAACGCCCCAGTAACGATTGTCGAATTTACCGACTTTCAATGTTCCGCCTGCGGTGGGATGTACCCAATCATTGAACAAACGTTGAAGCCCTACGGCAATCGCATCCACTTTGTCATTCGAAATTTCCCATTGACATCGATTCATGCGAATGCGTTTCGCGCTGCGCAAGCCGCGGCGGCCGCAAACGCGCAAGGCAAGTTTTGGGAATACATCGACTACCTCTTCAAGAATCAGGCTGCCCTCGATGTTGATTCGTTAAAGAAGTATGCAACGCAGGTTGGCCTGGACCGCAAACGCTTCGATGCGGAATTCGAATCCGGCAGGTATGATGAACAGATTCGTCAGGACATTCAGGATGGTGAGTTATATGGCGTCGAAGCAACCCCGACGATTTTCATCAACGGAGTTGTCCTGACTGAGTTCAGTGCCGAGGGCTTGAAAGCGGCAATCGACAAAGCGTTGACCCGTGCCGCGCGGTAGGTGGGGAAGACTGATAACCTACTTACCCAGGTTCTTTAACATCTCCTGGACCGTTTTATCCAGCGCGATTTTCCAGTCGCCATCTTCTTTGACGAAGTACATCGTCTCCCATTTCTTCGAGTCTTCGTCCTGAACCTCAAGTGTGGCGTTGGCGCCCTCGATCTTTTCATTTCGGGTGGGCGGCATGTTCAGAGATTTCGCGGCGGGACTTTCCAGTCCTTCCTTTAAAGCTTGATCCAAAGTCTTGTTCTGCTCTTTCGCCGCTTTCTCCATCATCTCAATCGATGACTTGGAAAGCGTTTTTTTGGTCGCCGCGACGTCCTTTTTCTTCTGGGCGTCGAAGAAGGCTTTGTAAGTGTTAGTCGGCGAGGACGAGCCATATTTGCAGGCCATCGCGCAAACGACGAGCAGCGCGAGCGCGCAAAACAATTTGTTGGAAATGAAAATGTTCATTGTGTCTCCGAATTCACGTCCAGGTTGCGCGAACTCTCTTAAAAGCACCGACTTGCATCGTGCAGTTTGGACGAACAAAAGACCCTAAGGTGCTCTAACGCGCTCAATCCAGAATGCTATTCACTGTGTCGCCTTCTTGTGCGAGAGGATATTGCACGCATCTGCGGCGCTGCTTGGATCGATGGCTTCCATGCCTTCCTTGATGTGTTGAATGACTCCGTTCTTGTCGATGACAAAGGTCGCGCGGTTCCCAAATCCCTGATCTTCCCAGAATATTCCGTAATCTTTCACGACGGTTCGTTTGAAATCGCTCAGAAGCGGGAAGCTGATTCCGTTCTGCTTGGCGAACTCGCGATTGGCCGGAACGCTATCAACACTAATGCCGAAAACCTGAGTGTCGTTCGATTCGAATTTGGCGATATCAGCCTGATACGCCTTCATCTCTTTCGTTCAACCACCGGTGAACGCCAGAACGTAAAAGGCGAGCACCACATTCTTCTTGCCTTTAAAGTCGCTCAGTTTGTAGCGCATCGTCTTGCCGTCCGGCCCCGTAATCGTGCTGGGCAGCGTGAAGTCCGGGGCTGCATCACCGACCTTAAGCGTCGTTTTCGGACCGGCGGATTGCGCGGCGGCAATCATGGCCGACATGAGCAGAATGAAAAAGCTGAGAGCTCTTTTCATGATGGGTTCTCCTGTTGGCTGGCTTAAACGCGCCTGAGTTTACACCGACCTTCAGATTGTGACAACGAGTAATTTCCCTGACTTTTCTAAATTTCCGGCCGAATTTCCCCTACCGCAACGAAACTCAAGAATTCCTCAAGGGGCTCCGCTCGATAATGCCGCCAGCTTCCGAATAGATAAAACCCCACTCGGAACTTGATTGGTTATGGAAAACAAACAAGGTCACCTCATTCAGGAAAAACTGACTTTACCTTCGGCCACTGCGCGTCTGACACGCCGGCGTTTGCTAAGAGTATTGGATGCCCATCTCGCCTCGTATAACGCCACTATTGTTAACGGCCGCGCAGGAACCGGAAAGACAGTGCTGGCGGCAGATTTCGCTCGTCATGTGCAACGCGCGGTCGCCTGGTACAAGGTCGATGCTGCGGACAGCGATCTGCGAACTTTTTGCGAATACCTGATCGAAACGGTGAGGCGTTTACGGCCCTCGATTGTTCCGGGACGCCTTCTTGAATTGGCCCGCATCATTGAAAGCGTTCGCGCCGAGCGTCTGGCAGAGGCATTCGTGTTTCAGCTTAGCGAAGGACACGCAGAGCCTTTGCTAATCGTCATCGAAGACTTACATCTCGTCTATGACACAGATTGGGTGGTGCCTTTCTTTCGCCGTCTGTTGCCGCTGTTGCCGCCCGATGTACATCTGCTGATCACTTGCCGCAGTCTGCCTCCGGCGCCGCTCTGGCGGCTGCGGTCAAAACAAATGTTGCGTGTAGTTGATGAGGAAGAGCTGGCATTCACAGTCGACGAGGCGATTAAACTGTTCGAAAACTACGGTCTGAGCGAAGAACACGCGCGCCTGGCCTGGCATCATAACAACCGTGCTGCCATCATTGCCGATTTCGCCGCCACGCCCGGCCGGGCCGGTCGAGCAATCGCCGACAGTCTTCTGTCTCTCGATAATTCGCCCTTAAGGATGCTGTCCTATCGGACACCCGACTACCAAACATAGCGTCTGACCTGTGCTCGATCAGAATTCGTTTCCGACCAGGAAGGTTATTTCGGTGCCTTTCGCGCTAAATCCTAAGTCTGCCACTGACGATAGAAGTAGCGGTTTCGCCTGTGTTACTCTCCGGGAAACCCCTGAGCCATCTCTGCCACTGTCCATGCGAAAAGCAAATTTGCGAACCGCAGTTGGTGACGCGCAGGCGAAGTCCACAGCTGAATTCGTTTCACGGCTGTTTTTTCTACGGACCAAGGTCTTGCCCCCGCGACCAGCACTGGAGACCCTCGCCCGCCCACGTCTGATTGAACGCTTAAGAACAAACCTTTCTCTCCCGCTCACGTTGGTGACGGCAAATGCCGGCTCTGGAAAAACGACTCTGGTCGCAGAGTTTCTGCGCAAACAAGAGCGACCTTACGTCTGGTACCAACTCGATCGCACGGATGCGGATCCGGCAGTATTCCTCGGATACCTGGCCTACGGAATTCAGCAGCGCTTTGAAAACTTTGGCAAGACGACTTTCGCGTATCTGCAGCAGGCGCAGGAGCTGGCGCAACAACCTGAGCGCGCGGCGGATGTTCTCCTGAACGAATTGTTGGAAAGCATCGAGCAGCAATTGATTCTGGTGCTCGATGATTATCACCATCTGGGGACAGAAACACCGGTTCATGCCGTGCTCGATCGATTGATTGCATACCTTCCGGATGTCGTTCACTTGATCATTATCTCGCGCGAGGCGCCGCCGCTGGCGCTGGCGCGTCTGCGCGCGCAGGATGCGCTGGGAATAGTCGACCGCTCGGATCTGTTATTCACGGCCGAAGAAACACGGGAGCTTTTCAAAAAAGTCTTTGGGCTGGCTCTGACGCCTGAACAATTGCGTGAATACGGCGCGCGCACCCACGGGTGGATTACCGCGTTGCAACTGGTCCGGCAGGTCGCCCAGCATCACGCCGGCGCGGGTAATGAACTCGAGCCGCTAAATGTGCTGCATCAAAGCGAGCGCGACATTTTCGAATACTTTGCCGAAGAAGTTTTCGCCGCCGAGACTCGCGACGTTCAGCAGTACCTGATGCGGATCGCTCTTTTGAAACGCATCGATATAGAGACATGTGCCTCGGTGTTCTCGGAGGTTATTTCTGCAGCCGTGCTGCCGGCTCTGGTGCGAAGAAACGTCTTTATCACGGTAGCGGCGGACGCTGCGAGTGAAGAGTATCGGCTGCATCCTTTGTTTCAAAGCTTCCTCCGTCGACGCTTGCGCGCGGAAGTTGGTCTGGCGGGGATGGCTGCGGAACACGTTCGTCTGGCCGAATATTTTCTTAAGCATAGCGCCTGGGAACAAGCAGTAGAGCATTTGCTCGAAGCTGAGGACTACGACCGCGCCGCGCAGGTGATTGCCGCACGCGGTGACGCGTGGATTGCTTCCGGAAAACTCGCTTCACTCGCATCCCTGAGTGAGGCACTCCCGCAAACCTCGCTCGAGTTACATCCCCGAGCGCTTTCTTGTCGGGCCGAGGTCGCCCGGCTGCGGGGCGAATTCGATGCAGCACAGGCCCTGTTTCGACGCGCAATTGCCTCGCTGCGCGAAAAAGGTGACGCCGAAGGAGAGGCGGAAGCATTGCATTCGCTCGCGACAATCGCCCGCAGAGGTGGTGATTTCCGGTCGGCATTCGAGCATCTTGATCGCGCGGTCGAGTTGACTAATCCGGCGTCAATCGTGCGGCGAAAGTGCGGCAATACGCGCGGGTTATGTTTGGTGGCGCTGGGTGAATGGACAGCCGCAGAGCGCGAATTCCGAATCGCGCTGCAATCCGCCGAGGAGCATTCGGACGAACATCAGGTGCGTTTGATCACCCACAACCTTGGGTTGCCGGCGATGATGCGCGGCGATTTTGGCGAAGCGCTGCGATGGCTGCACCGCATGTTGCACACTGACCCGGATG
>Ga0126384_10000929_pt1 | contig 16899 bp, 17 predicted proteins | sample PanSoiMetPlot_36_FD_92543 | JGI IMG/M metagenome (GOLD analysis project Ga0126384, IMG submission 92543) | Tropical forest soil microbial communities from Panama - MetaG Plot_36 | ecosystem: Environmental > Terrestrial > Soil > Tropical forest > Bulk soil | place: Panama | collected 2016-02-17 | reverse complement strand
TTCCTGTCGAAACTCGGCCCCGAGCGGCACATTATCTTCCACATTACGCCAGGGCATCAGCGCCGACTCCTGAAACACCATTGAAACGACTGACTTGCCATGCTGCTCGCCGATAAACTCCACTGTGCCCGTACTTTGTTTTTCCAATCCCGCGATGATGTGTAAGAGCGTCGTCTTGCCGCAACCGGTGGGCCCGATGATGCCGAAAAATTCTTGATCGCGCACTTCGAGACTGATGCCGCCCAAGGCGCGAACCGTTCCCTGTCCTGAAACAAATTCTTTGGTTACACCGTAAACAACGACTTTCATAACGAAATCGCTCTAATGGTTTCACCATCGAGTAGAGAGGACGCCCACCACGAGTCTAATTTCATGCTCAAGATGACCTCTCTCCATCCGTGTCGGCGCAGCTACTACCGCCTTGCCATTGAGCCGTCTGCGGAGCTTGGGCTTCATTGTTGGTCGATCAATCGAGCGCCAGAGTTGCTCCATACTCTTCGTCGGTCATGCGCGCGAAATCATATCGGGGATAGACGTCCCTTGCCCGGCTAAAGAAGAATTCCTCGAACGCCTTCAGAGCTCGGGGACGCAGTGGATTAATGATGCGGCCAAAGGCGATCTGGACCGGAAACCCGTCCCCTCCGGCTATGGGTACCAGCTCGAAATGATTGGGGAATATCCGCGCCCAATAGGAAATGAGGTGGTACTGCGTGAGGCCTACGTCCGCATAACCACGGGCGAGCATCTCGGGTACATCCCGATGGGTAATGCCGAGGCGGCCTGGAAAGTGCTCGACCTCTTTTGCAAAGAAGGCATCGGCCGCCGCTTTTCCGATCAGACCTTCGATCGCGGCGCGGTTGCCGGCGCGCGCTCCCGCCTCCACCGCATCAGCTTGCGCAACACGTGCGCCGGTACGCGCCACGTCGGCGAGGTCATGAATTCCGAGTGGATTGCCTTTACGGACAAGCAGTGCCCGGCCGCGATTCTTCGAGAAGTAGCGGGCCTGCGGCTCGAGGACTCCGAGTTTGCGCAATTCCTGCAACGGAGCGGGCCCGCCCATGACGATGTCGGGGTAGAGACCGGAAGCACGGCTCAGGTCGAGCGTGAGACTGCCGAGCGCGATTGCACCAGTGCGCACCATCTGAACAACGATTGGCTGCGGCATGGTCACGACCACGACATTATCTAAGTTGAGATCGGCATATTGCGGCTGCGTCTTGGCCCACATGGGGAATGTGCCGACAATCTCCTCACTGAGCAGCGCCATGAGGTGATTGCCTTCGCTGAAGATCACAAGGCTCGGCGCTGTCCCGATCCGGCCGACGATGTCTAGTACCGTGTTGGTGTGACCGGCGAAAGACCGAATGCCGGCCTGCCGGGTGATGACCGGCCAGACAAGCGGCTCAGGCGCTTGTGCAGCTGTCTTCTGCTCTGCCGCGCGTGCCACTCGCGTTTGGGAGAGAGCTACTGCCGTCAAAGCACTGCCAAGAAATACGCGCCGATTCATCATGGCGAATCCTCTTCTGTGCCCCGGTGGGTTTGCTTGTGCGGCGAACCGTTTGAGTTCAGCGGCTGTCGAAGGCAGCCCGCTGAAACAAGGTTGGGCGGCACCGTCTCAAGCTCGAATTCACTACGCTTGACGTGCATAGCTGACCGTCAGCATTTCCCATTGATGGCCATCTGGTTCGTTCCAGTAGACGATGCTGCCGCCGTGCTGCGTGTCAATTCGGTAGTCGACTGGCCCATGAACGTTGCTACGGTACGGTATTCCAGCCGCTTTGATTCGCCCAAGGATCGCGTTGAAGTCGTCCTGGCCCACTCGAAAACAATAGTGAATCATGGGAAAGGGCTCGGCCCATTCATCAAAGTCAATAGTCAAGCCATCGTTCACATATACAGGAGCGAACGGCCCTACACCCGTTGCCGACCACGGAACCCCAAGTAGTTCGGCTAATAGCTTCGCCGAAGCCACTTTATTGCGAGACGGTATCATAAGGTGATCAAAATAAACGGTCATCGTGCTCTCCTGTTCCCAAAAGGCTGGTGTCGGATTGCAAGTCACGCCAGCAAGCAGCGGCGGCGCGCTATCACGCACCATGCTCCGAATTGCCTTTTGGATCATAGATTATCGTATTCCTTAAGGGGAGAACTCTTCCACTCCAAGTACTCCGTGAAATCGTTTTCACTTGCATCAAACTCCTCGTTGTAGCGGTGCTCGTGAGGCCAGGGATTTGCGGCTTGCGTTCCGAAAAGCCCTTTGACTTCACGAGGGAGTAAAGGTCCACGAGTCTTGCGAGCGGGTCCGCAAATCTGTCTCAAGTTGCACGTTTCGCGTAGCATGTCACTCGCGAGTGCGTAATGTCCAAAGACTTTTGTCTCTGTGTGCTCAGTGGAATGCTCACACACTTAAAATCTTGAACCGAACAAGGCCTTAACCGCTTCTTCTCTGCTGATGCCATAGAGCGTTTTTATGTCGCCCTCCGGATCATCGGAGGCGTAAAGCTTCATCAAAGTAGCGAAGTTTTCCCTCTTCGACGAGGTACTTCGCAAACCGGTAGCTGGCAAAATAGTATGCGCTTCGCCTGAGCGGGTCCGTGGTCACCCATCCGGGAATAGGCTTGATCGTCCCGAGACACTCGAGAACTTCGAGGGGAATCCTGGAAAGGTTCCAGGCTTTCCCTTCGTTCGGACCTACGGCAGCTCCAGGCAGAATGGTCAGGGCGACGTAATCTGCAATACCCTCTCGCAGAGTGTGACTCCTGTACTTCCACGTGAAGAGGTGGGTCAATTCGTGAATATAGGTCGCGTCATTGCCGCTCAACGCGCCTCGATAAACCCTCGCATTCAAAAAAATGAACCCCTCGGGATCCCGCGGATGCTGGTATCCCCTCCAGACATGCTATACCCCTAACGAACCCGAAACATAGACGCGAACTTTCGGACCAAGCGTTGCCGTGTCAAGAGTAAGGCCGGTCACCTTTTGCACTTGCTCATACGCGCGTTCCATTACTTTGAGAAATGCCGGATCAACCCTCGTTCCATGCTGGTAGATCTCAAAGAGCGTGCCACTTGCAATTAATTCCGCGTTGCTAACGATCTGCTCATCTGAGACGGATTGGGGAACCGCCGCCTGTGTGCTTACGGTCCTCGGCACGAGGGTAAGAACGATGATCAAAATGTTTAAACACCGGCGCATCTTGTCCACCGGGCCATGCTTATCAATCTTCTTCGTTGTTCCGCTTATCACTTTCCAAAGATTGTCATATCCGGCTGCAGAGCTACCCTCACCCAACGTCCAAGGATTCTTTGCGTTTCGAGCATCAACAAACCTGGATATGCTGTGCTTTCCCGCTGCCGAGCACCTGGCCAGCTTCGGCTGCCAGGCCGCTCCGGCTGAAAGCGCCTTTAGCTACGCCGCTTCTCCTTCGGATACGGCGTCCCGTCGCGGTGTGCGTAGCCCTCTGCGGCGACGGTTCTGAGGTCGATGTCTGGATAGAACGCCTCGTCGCCTGCAACACGCGTCCCGATTTCCATGATGACTGCGTCACCCGCGGACCGGTTCTGGAAATGATGGCCGTTGCGATCTCCTGCCTTGAAGCCCGCGCTGTCACCTGCCCGAAGAGTATCCTCGCCCTCATCCGTCACGAGCACCACCTCGCCGGAGACGACATAGATGAGCTCGTCTGCCTTGGTGTGCCAGTGACGTTGGCTCGACCAAGCGCCCGGGGGCAACGTGCAGAAGTTGACACCGAACTGAGTCAATCCAGCCGCATCGCCGAGCTTGATCCGGCGTCGCGGTCGACACGGCTCATCATAGGGCGGCGGATAGAGCGTGCCGTCGGCTCTTGGTGCGGTGGTGAGCTTAATCTTCTGCGACATGTTCCCTCCACGGCGCCTCGCGGCCTTGTTGGCTAACTCGAGGGCTGAGAAGCGCGAAGCGGCTTTCTCAAGCCGCTGGTTAGAGCACGCGTTTACTTCGGCATATCTTCTAACCGGATGCCCCGCCCGGCTTTTAAGCTTCGTCGAGCCTGTTCGACTCGCTCAAGGAAACGCGGATCGTTCTCAAGCTTGTAATCAAACCAGTCGTCCTCTGACTCGAATCCGATCAGGACACCGGCAGGCTTTCCGTGCCGAGTTATGACAATCTCCTGCTTCTCTGCCTCGCGCAGAAATCGTGAAAGATCATCTTTGATCTCAGATAAAGGGACTTCTTTTATTCGGGCTTTCCGAACTGCTCTAGCCATATTGTCGCCTCCGATTTGGGCACGATCGCCAAGACCTCAACGGACTCGGATGATACATCATAAAATACTCGAACCTCGCCGACACGAAGTCTATACTGTGGTCGCGCTAGGCCTCGCAGCCGCTTGATCCGGCTTCGGCTCGTTTTCATGGGTTCGTGACGAAGATGCGTTTCAAGAGCATCGTGGACGGTCGAACGAACGTTGGCCTTTAAAGCGCGAAGATCTTCCACCGCCTCGGGAGCCAGAATGATCTCAAAGCGCATTCTGGCCAGATTATAGCCAAAACTTGGATCGTTTCAAAGTCGGGTGCTCTCACTAGCGCCCACGAACTTGTTTGGCTGCTTCCTGAATCGCGCGCGAGGCGTAAACTCGCGCCAGATGCGCTCGGAATTCGGCGGAGGCGTGAAGATCCGCCGTTGGATCGATGCCCGTTGCGACTTGAGACGCGCTTTCTTCGATTAGTTCTGGTGTGAGTTTCTTTCCACGCAGACGTTCTTCGACTAAGCGCGCGCGAAAAGGCTTATCGCTGAGGCCGGTCACACCGACGCCGATATCTTCACAGCGAGCTTGTTGACCGATCTTAAGCCAGACCGCCACGCCAACGATCGCAAAGCCCGAGGCCTGCTGAGCCATCTTTAGGTAAGCGCTTCGGCAACGGCTCCCGAAGACCGGCACACGAATCTCCGTTAAGATTTCCGTTGATTCGATTCCTGTCGTCATTGGACCGAGAAAAAACATCTCTGCCTGAACTGTGCGATCTGCCTTCGGCCCGCTGAGTTTTAGCTCTCCTCCTAAAGCGAGGATTGCTGCCGGCCAATCGGCGGATGGATCCGCGTGTGTCAGACTGCCGCCAATGGTGCCACGATTGCGCACCTGAACATCACCGATTTCGCGCGCGGTCTGAGGCAACAGTGGACACTTTTTTTTCAGCAGCTCCGAACTTTCCATCTGGTAATGTGTGGTCAGCGCACCGACTATGATCTTGTCGTCCTGTTGGCGAATCCCGCTAAGGCTGGGAATTCTTCTCAGATCGATGAGTAATTTGGGATTGGCAAGCCTGAGCTTCATCAGCGGCAACAGGCTATGCCCGCCTGCCAAAAGCTTCGCCTCTTCTCCATGTTCGGCCAGCGCGCGTACGGCTTCGTCCAAAGTTTGCGGCGCGATGTAGTCAAACGACGCCGGTATCATCTTCGACCTCCGGAAACGGCCACAGGGCAAGCACACGGGCTTACCCCCACAGAAAAGAAACTGAACCAGCTGTGATGCGCCATCACGGCGGTCATCTCCTCTACGATTTTCGCGACACCGAACGGTTCCGTGGGGCTTTTGTTCCTTGACACAAGCTCCAGATCTTTTGTGGTGTCAGCGGCATGTCGATGTGCGTAACCCCGAAGGGAGCCAGAGCATCCACCACCGCGTTCACCACCGCCGGCGTGGAGCCGATGGTTCCCGCCTCGCCGATTCCTTTTATGCCCAGCGGATTCACCGGCGTCGGCGTTTCTGTGCGAGCTAGATTCAGACGCGGCAAGTCTGCCGCCCTCGGCACAGCATAATCCATCAAGCTGCCAGTGAGGAGCCCCCCATTCTCGTCGTAGATTACTTCCTCAAAGAGAGCTTGTCCCACGCCCTGGACAATTCCGCCCTGAACTTGTCCATCGACTAGCAACGGATTGATAACCTTGCCGCAGTCATCCACTGCGACGTATTTTTTTATTTCGACTCTGCCGGTTTCCGGCTCGACTTCCACCACACAAACATGAGTGCCGAACGGAAATGTATAGTTGGATGGCTCAAACTGAGATTCCGCGGCAAGGCGGGGGTCCAATTTTTTTGGCAGGTTTTGGGCCGCGTGGATTTGTCGCGCGATTTGCTGGATCGTGAGCGCCTTTTTCGGCACACCCTTGACGCTGAACCTGCCATCGGAAAAATTGAGATCGTCAGGATCGACTTCCAACAGATGAGAGGCGAGCTCGCGCGCCTTCTCTTTGACCTGCTCCGCCGCTTGATAGATGGCGACTCCTCCCACCGCAGTGGCGCGGCTCCCGAAGGTGCCGATACCTTTGGGCACAACCGCAGTGTCGCCATGCATCACCGTTATGTCATCCATCTCTATGCCCAGTCGATCGGCCACGATCTGTGCAAAAGAGGTCTGCTGTCCTTGGCCGTGCGGCGACGCACCGGACAAGACGGTTACTTTCCCCGTGGGCTCCACCTCCACTTTGCCGTACTCCCACATGCCCTTAGGCCCCATGGCGCAGATTTCCACGTAGGTCGATAGCCCGATGCCAAGATATCTTCCCTGGCTTCTGAGCCGCTTCTGATCGCGGCGCAATTTTTCATAGCCGACCCGCGCAAGCGCTTTACTCAACGCGAGCTGATAATTGCCGCTGTCGTAGGTCACGCCGGTTGCAGTCTTGAAGGGGAATTCCGTTGGCTTCGGGAAATTTTTCTGGCGAATCTTCACCGCGTCGAGCTTTAGTTCTTGAGCGACGCGGTCGATCATCCGTTCAATTACATATGTCGCTTCGGGCCTGCCCGCGCCTCGATACGCGTCCGTGGACATTTTGTTGGTAAATACTGCCGTGACCTCGACGCTGATGTCAGGAATTTTATAACAGCCGGAAAGCATGAGGCCCGTAAACGGCGGAATGGCTGGCGTGAAGAGCTGATGATACGCGCCGATATCGGCGATAACTTTATACTTTAACCCGAGGATCCTTCCGTCTTTCTTGACCGCCGCTTCGACTTCACCTACTTGGCTCCGGCCATGGATCGTCGCCTGGATGTTTTCCCTGCGCTGTTCCATCCATTTCACGGGCCGGTTGAGTTTGAGGGCCAGGTAGGCCAGCAGTCCTTCCTCGGCATAAACGTTGAGTTTGCAGCCGAACCCCCCTCCCACGTCCGGCGCGATCACCCGCACCTGTTTCTCGTCCAACTTGACCATCTTCGCCAGGTGGCTCTTGAGCATGTGCGGGATTTGCGTGGAGGACCAGACCGTGAGCTCGTCGTCCGAAGAAAGATATTGAGCCACGACTCCGCGAGGCTCGATGGCGATGGGCGCCAGCCGTTGATGAACAAGCCGCTGCTTCACGATCTTGTCCGCTTCTTTGAAGGCTTTCGCCAAATCTCCCTCGCTATGCTCAGAGCGAAAAGCCACATTGTCCGGCCACTCGGAATGGATAACCGGCGAGTCTGGAGCCAGCGCCTTTTCCGGATCCGAAACCACCGGCAAAGGCTCGTATTCCACTCGAATCAAATCGAGCGCGTCTTTAGCCGTGTAGCGATCGTCGGCAATAACAGCCGCTATTCCCTGACCGACATGACAAACTCTGTCCACCGCAAGCACGTAGTGTTTGGGAACGCGCAGCGTGTCATTGCCGCCGCCAACCGGCAAAGGCGCTATCTCATCGTTGAGTTCCGATCCGGTGAATACAGCGATGACGCCGGGATGTTCGCGCGCGGCGTCGGTATCGACGCTCTTGATCGTAGCGTGCGCATAATGGCTGCGCAGAATTGCGACGTGGAGCATATCCGGCAATTTGACATCGTCCACGTACTGCCCAGCCCCGCGAATCAGTTGAGGATCTTCGCGCCGCTTGATTCTGGCGCCGACTAGTTTGCTTACCGGCATCGTCTTTTCCCAGTTTCGGGTTCCGAGTTTCGAGTCTCGGGTTTCTGAACGAGAGTTAATTCCGATCCCTCGCCCGCTTTGCGGGAGAGGGCGAGAGTGCTCATCGATTGAACCTACCGCTTTCTGCTTACGGCCTTCTGTTTCATTTTTTTCGCCGCCAATTTCACCGCGTCCACAATGTGCTGATAACCGGTACAACGGCAGAGGTTCCCGTCAAGCGCATGGCGAATCTCGTCTTCCGCCGGCTTCGGATTCCGCATCAGAAGCTGATGTGCCGTAAGAATCATTCCCGGAGTGCAGAAACCGCATTGAAGCCCATGGCACTCCCAAAAAGCCTCTTGCAGCGGATGGAGATTTTCTCCCTGGGCCAACCCTTCGATCGTCGTAATATCAGCGCCGTCAGCCTGCACCGTGAGCACCGTGCAGGACTTCACAGCGGTATTGTCCAGCATCACCGTGCAAGCACCGCAAATGCTGGTCTCACAACCGACGTGCGTGCCCGTCAGCCCAAGGACATCGCGCAGAAAATGAACCAGGAGCAGCCGCGGCTCCACCTGGTGGCTATGCTCGACTCCATTGACCTTGAGGGAGACTGTCTTTTTGGCCACCGTATCCATTGTGCCTATCTTCGATACCTCTAGCCTATATCTCAATGTCGGGCCGGCTATCAAGTTTTTATTGCATGGGAAGTCGATATCCGTTAGTTTTGGAAGTTAACATTCGCATCTTTCCCTGGATCACCATTGACTTCCGACAACCAGACACTTCAAACAAATCGTTCCAATGTGGAAAAAAATCCCGCCTTCGCGGCTTTACATCATCGTGATTTTCGCTTCTTCTTCATCACCACCATGCTCGCCATGATGGCGGACAATATCGAGCACGTCATCAGCTATTGGCTACTGTTCCAGAAATTTCATTCTCCCGTTTTGGCGGGATTCGCCGACATCAGCCACTGGACTCCGTTTCTGCTGTTGTCCGTCTATTTCGGGAGCATTGCCGACCGCTACGACTGCCGCAAGGTCATTCAAGTGGCGCAAGTCATGTATATGGGAGTGTCGGTAGCGTGGGCCATACTGTTCTACACCGATACGATTCAAGTCTGGCACGCGTCGATCTTGCTGATTATCCACGGTATCGCCGGCGTTTTGTGGACTCCGGCCGAACAGCTCTTCATCCACGACATCGTCGGCACCGAACAAATTCAGAGCGCGGTGCGGCTCAACGCCACTAGCCGCCAATTGGGTATTCTCTTTGGCCCTGCGGTGGGAGCCGGATTGATGTTTTTACTGGGCCCGTCGTTGGGACTGCTCGCCAACGCTGCCATTTATTTGCCATTGACGGTTTGGCTGCTTTTTGTGCCGTACACGGGACATCTCCGAGAGGGTGCACCGCCAAAGCGTGCGCTGTCTTGGAACGACGCCTTCAGCGTGATCCAGGAGGTCGCTCACAACCGGCCGATCATTACGATGGTGATTTTGGGCGGCAGCGCGTCACTATTCATCGGCAACGCCGTTCACACCCAGATGCCAGAATTCGCCCATGACCTCGGAGCTAACCCAGATTTCGCCTATAGCTCACTACTCACTGCCAGCGCTGCAGGCGCCGTCTTCGGCGGCTTCCTGCTTGAAGGAAAAGGCTGGCTCAAGGCGAATGTCAGAACCGCAATCATCTGCGCCATGCTTTGGTGCGCTGCGCTGGGAGCATTCGCTTTCTCATCCAGCTACCTGTTGTCTTTGGCGCTATTGTTTTTCGCCGGGATTTTGAATCTTTCGTTTTACTCGGCCGCCCAGGCAATCGTGCAGCTTCTTTCGCCGAGCCATCTGCGCGGGCGGCTGATCGGTTTGTTTTCCATGTCTGCCTTTGGCCTTCGCGCTTTCAGCGGCGTGACCATTGGCGTCGTGGGCGGATTGATTGGAATACACTGGTCATTGGCGATCAGCGCCATGGCGCTCCTCGCGGTTACCGTGTCGCTGCTCGCCTTCGCGACTCCACGAACATAAAACCAGCGGCTGGGCAATCGGTTTTTTCACTGTCTTTCACATTGACAACGTGCGCCCAAAGCCGTTATATCCTCGCTCGTTGAACCTTCCCACGGATCGCCTTCAGAAGCATCAAGCCGAATCGGGCCAGATGAAACTTTGGAGGGAAAACAATGAATCCAAATTGTTCAAATAAGCACGGCAGGTTCTTCAGTGGGTTATTGACGGGACTGGCTGTACTGGCTGTGTTATGGGCGCTGATGAAACCTGGAATAGTCAGCGCCAATCCTTACCTCGCCAAACCCGGTGAAGCGGTGGCGATGGTGCAGGTTGCGACATGCGCGGTGTCCGGCGGGTTTATTCACCTTTACACAGCCATGGATAATGGCCTATTCGACAGATACGCGATCAAGATCGATCACAGATTCATAAGCGGTAGCGCTATGAACCTCGCCGCTTTGTCAGCGGATGAAGTGCAATTTCTCTATTGCGCCGCCGACGGCACTATTCCCGGATTGGCCAGCGGCGTCGATGGGAAGCTAGTGGCATCGCCGCTGATCGGCTTGCCCTACGTGCTTTTGGCTCACAAAGACATCAAGCGCCTCGAAGACCTACGGGGAAAAAGCATCGGGGTCTCGAAAGCTGGAGATTTGGATGACCGGCTGATGAAGACTCTGCTGAAGAAGATGAACCTGAGCACTTCGGATGTCGCCATCCGACCCATCGGTGGCAGCCAATCCGAAAGATACAACGCGATGATGGCAGGTATTATTCAGGCCGCACCAGTCACCCCTCCACTGGACGCTCGGGGAAAAAAGGACGGCCTCAATCTTATCTACAATCTCAAGGATCTCAATCTGCCGTTTATTTACAGCTCACTGCACACCAACGCTAAAACCTTGAAGGAACGACCTCAACTGGTGCAGCGCTTTGTCGCCGCTATGGCGGAATCCGTTCACTACGTGGAAAAAAATCCCGATAAGGCCAAAGCCTCGCTCAGCAAAGTACTCAAAATCTCCGAATCGGAGATTCTTCAATCGGCCTACGACGCTTATGCGGTAGCTTTGATCAACCGCTCGATGCTCGTGCCAGCCAACGCGCTTGTCGAAGCCGTGGAACTAGCGCGCGACACGGGCACCGTTGTGCGCAAAAAGCCAGCCGAGCTGTTCGACAATGGATTTGCCGAACAGCTGTCTAAAAGCGGCTTTCTCAAAGAACTGTGGGGTGCTGAGCTGCGCTAGCAGGTCTCTCGCAAAAAGGTCCTTCATGCTTCGAGAGCCAGCATGAACCGAATTTTCTCAATCACTTCAAGCTTCTTCCGTTCGTTGGTCAGGACAAGCCGTGAGACTCGTCGAAGGACTCCGGGAGAGTCTTTTCGGAACCGGCTCGCCGATTGGGTCACCGCCCACTACCAAACTCACACCAGTGAATAATGCGTTTGCGTTCCGATCGCTAGACCTCCCAGCCCTCTTCGGAAAGGGCGATGTAAGTGCCGTCGGGATCTAGAAGATGAAAAGATTTATACGGACCGTCTGAGCCGTTCTGCTTTAACGCCAGCGGTGGCTCGTTCTCGTAAGTCAAGGCGAACGGCTTCTTCAACCGCTCTTCAATTTCTTTGACACTGGGGACTTGAAATCCCAAGACCTGAAGTCCAGGACCGGCTACTGGAGAATTCTTCACCAGCCCCAAATTAATCGTGCCGTCCGATAAGTAAATCGCCTCAGTTCCCATCCCTGTTTTTTTCTTTCCCACTTCTTTCATACCGAAAATGAACTTGTAAAAATCCGCCAAACGCCCGGGATCTTGCGTTGCGATGCCGACGTGCCTCACCCCGGGAATTTTTTTCTCGTCGCCGGTTCCCCAACCCTTTTCCGCCAAATCCACTCCGTTGCCGCCCGGATCTTTGATCCTGACTTCGGTGTAACGGCCGTCGCTCGGTCTTTGCGCCAGCCGAATGGGCGGATTCAGCTCTGCCAGTTTTTTTTCAATTTCTTCCAGGCTACCGATCTGAAAGCCGAAATGGTTTATCCCCACGTTTCTTTTCGTTTCAGCCATCGTCTGGTGAATCTGCAGACAGTTGAGATTGAAGTAGCCATCGGTCACATAAAACGCGTATGGACTGTTTTGCTCTTCATTCCAAACCTCTTCCATGCCGAAGATCAGCCGGTAAAATCTGGCGAGGCGGCGATTGTTGTTCGTGCAAGTCGCCATATGTCTGATTGCTTCCATAACATGCTCTCCTTCTCCTCCGTTTTTATATATTCTAACCACACAAGCACGCAAGCATATGGTGCGCTCGAATGTTACAGTCTGGGAAGAACGGTAACATATATCGAGGCCCACAAACCTGACGCCAAGTGGTATTTCCTTGACTCCCCTCTTTCACTTGCCTATTTTACGAGGCTAGGCTCTTAAACAGCTGACGTAACTTCGGGCACAGGGTCACGTAACCAACACGCGTTCACTAAGCGCGAATTCTACCAGGGAGATTTCCTATGAGCGAGAAAACCTCGGCGACGGTTCTGGCAAGCTCTGCGTTGGCGGAGTCAATGACGAGCGCGAAAGAACCATGTATATGGCTCGATATGGACCAGAAGGAGCTCGATGACGCCTACGATCAGAGCGTCTGGGCGCCGAACCAACGCCACGTGAGCAAACGGCGCGATGCCTGGAGTGAAGCGGCGCACGCGCGGCTGCGGCCAGAGCGTGTTCCGTACGGGCCTACGGACATCGAAACGCTTGATATCTACAAGACGAAGCAACCCAACGCGCCGATTCGCGTTTTCATTCACGGCGGCGCCTGGCGCAACGGGACCGCGAAGCGGTCTGCCTATCCGGCAGAAATGTTCGTCAGGGCCGGCGCGCACTACATCGCGCTCGATTTTGTCTCGGTGGACAATGCGGGTGGGAATCTCATGACGATGGCCGATCAGGTGCGCCGCGCCGTGGCTTGGGTTTACAAAAACGCCGCCAGCTTTGGCGGCGACTCAAATCGACTCTTTCTTTCCGGCCACTCCTCGGGCGCCCATCTCGCCGGCGTCGTTCTGGTGACCGATTGGCAGAAAGATTTCGGCCTGCCTCGCGATATAGTGAAGGGGGCAGTCCTGATGAGCGGGATGTATGACCTCAAACCCGTCAGACTTTCCAAGCGCAGCGAATATGTGAAATTTACCGATGAGTTGGAGCAGGCGCTAAGCACCCAGCGTCATTTGGATCGTCTCAACACGCCCATCATCGTGTCTTACGGAACCCTCGAGTCGCCGGAATTCCAGCGTCAATCGCGCGATTTCGTTGCGGCGGTCAAAGCCGCGGGCAACCCCGTGCAGCTCATCGTCGGCGAGGGATACAACCATTTCGAGTTCCCGGAAACTTTTGGCAATCCCTACGGTCTCCTGGGCCGTGCCGCCCTTGAGCAGATGGGGCTGACCGAGTAGGCATCGGCTTGTTCTAATCCCGAAGTGCGGCGTTGAGCGCTGCTTCCAATATGACGCCGTGTAAATCGACGGCAGTCAGGGCGCAATATTCCAAACTGTAGCCTGGCCTTACGTGTGCCATCCCGTCCTGGAGTAAACGTTGCAAAACGAGCCGTCTGAAGCTTCCATGACCCATGACGCCTTCGTGCTCTTTTAGGTCCGCTTCCTCGTGGGTAGAAAAATAAACGGCTTGTTCCCGCGTCAGTCCGTAGTGCGTCGTCAGCGCCTCGAAAAACTCCGCCGACCAATAGCCGGTTTGCTCCTCCGTCGCCCCTGCCGCGTAGAATTCCGCCACGGTTCCTTCCCAGAGCACCGACCGTTTGAAATCGAGCTTGGCGCGAAATTCCGCCAGCATCGGAGAAAGAAAAATATCGTCCTCCGAAATGTCTAAAGCCCGAGCGGTTTCAAGCACCACGTGCACATGGCCAGGCGGCTTCGGGTGAATGAGTTCATCCGCGAGCTTTTGTGCCATCGGTCCCATGAGGTCGCGATGCTTGCGAAAAAAAGCTATGTGCTTGTGATAGGAAGCGGCTTCGACGGTATTTATTTCAATGGTATAAGAGCCCCAGTTTTTGAAAAAAAGGCGCAGGGCGTTTTTGGATAAAGTGCCGGCTGTGAGCGCCCGCATAAAAGAACCGTCGGTTACCCGTTCTTTCCATCTTTGCTTAACTGCCGCATAGAGCTTGTCCACATAAGCCTTAGCTGCCGGCTCACTCATACCTTCATTCATCGATCTCGTACCTCCAGAAAGACACGCTTTCACGATACAATGCTGCAAACTACGAGTTGCAGAAAGGCCAATACCCGCCCTTGCGCCTGCGATCGCCGTCGACGGCTGCAACATGCGCTACTCCGTTGCCGATCGGAACCCTGTTCGCGAGCGCTAAGATTTACCTCAGGCAGCGCGTTAACTATGCTTTCGGCAAAATGCTCTAGCGCTGTTCGTTGCCCGTTCTACGATCGTGCGTAAATGCGCAGCAATCAGGCGTATTTCTTGACCGCGTTCTCGATGGCACCGCCAGCCCTGACTAGATCGTCTGGTATCATGACCGGATGAATCTCAATACTTGCGTTGAACGCAAGAAACCACGGTTCAGCAATCGCCGGGATTTGAGAAGCATCTTGCATCTCTAGAAAAATAAATCCTGCCCGCTGACCGTCGTTGTCCGTAAAATAGACAGCCTCAGGTTTCAAGTCCGCCAGTATCGATTGGATAGTTGCGCCGAGCTTTCCGGCTTTCGCAGCCGCATTCCCGGACTCTACGGGGATGTTTACCTTCAGTAGGAACCGCATAGTTCACCTCCTAAATGACTCGGGCCTGTTAGCGAGAGTCTATGACTTTCGAGTGGTCTACGCAAAGTCGCACGGATTTGACCGCCAAATCTGCCGCTGACGTTCCAGAACTGTATGAAGATTTAGCCGTCGTCTCTTGGAGATGACCCTGTGCTCTGCGCGCAGGGTCAATTTGGCAGGCGGTCTTCGATTTCGAATCCGAGATCGGCGATCATCTGGTGTGTCTCGGTCGCCGCCTGGCCGGGGGTCGTAAGATAGCCATTGACGAAAAGAGAGTTTGCCGGGTAGAGACTTAGCGGTTGTAGCGAGCGCATGTTGAGCTCTCTGCCGCCGCCCACGCGAAGTTCCTTGTCGGGATTGACGAAGCGAAAGAGACAAAGAATTTTTAGGCAGCGCTGCGGTGTCAAAGTATGAATTCCGGCAAAAGGCGTTCCATCAATAGGATGAAGGAAATTGAGCGGGATAGAATCGACGTCTAGCTTTCTTAGGGATAGCGCCAAGTCGATGATGTCCTCATCGGTTTCGCCCATCCCCAAGATACCGCCACAGCAAGACGAAAGGCCCACGGACTTGACGTTGTTCACCGTTCCGACGCGGTCTTGGTAGGTGTGCGTCGTGCAAATGTTGGGATGATGGCGCTCGCTCGTGTTCAGATTGTGGTTGATGCGCTCCACGCCGGCGTCCTTCAAGACCCGTATCTTGCTTTCTTCCATCAGGCCAAGCGAGCAGCAAATATTGATCTCGACTTCGTTCTTGATCTCGCGAACCACTTCGGCGATCTGCTCGATCTCCTTTTGCGTCGGCCCGCGACCGCTGTTAACGATGCAAAAACGCACGGCGCCCGCGGCCTTGGCTTGCTTGGCGCTTTCAAGCAATTTTTCTTTCGCCATAAAGGGATAGCGGTCGATGGGAGCTTCGGAAACCGACGACTGCGAACAGTAGTGACAATCTTCTGGACAAAGGCCGCTCTTGGCATTTTGCAGGACGTGGATCTGTACGCGCTTGCCGAAGTAATGATGGCGCACTTTAAAAGCCGCGCTCAGCAGCTCCGGCAACTGTTCATCCGGCGCGTTCAACACCGCTTTCATCTCATCCCGCTCCGGAATTTCTCCTTGCAGCGATTTCTCAGCGAGTCTTTGAAAATTCATTTCCATCAATCGACAACCTCCACGGTGAGCCTGCTTCTATCACGGGAAAATTGCTCTTACAATCTGCCTAGCCCAGTATGGCGATTCCGCTTTGCGGAATTCGGCGTCGGCGTGGTTTCAAGCAAGTTATTTCGCTGAATCTGCCCGGCAGCGGCCTAGCTTGCCTTGGCGGTTTTCAAGGCCAACGCTTTCATTTTCTTCAAATCCACTTTACCCGAGCCCAAAACCGGAATCGATTCGATCAAGAAGAAATTTTCCCGCTTCGGAATCCAGAGTTTTGGCAGGTCGGACTGATTGAGCTTGTCCCACAGCTCATCCTTCGATATGCCGTTCTGGGTGTAGAAAGCTATGAGTTTTTCGCCTTTGTGCTCGTCGGGGACTGAAATAACCACGGAGGCGGTGCTGCCGAGAACATTATTGATCGTTTCTTCGATCTGCATGTGAGGTACCATTTCGCCGCCGATTTTGCTGAATCGGGAGAGCCGATCCGTGATCCGTATGAATCCGTCTTCATCCACCGATGCGATATCCCCGGTGACGTACCAGCCGTCGCGCATCGCTTCCTCAGTCAGCTCTGGTTGGCCCAAATAGCCGAGCATGCGGTTCGGTCCCTTGACTAGAAGCATTCCTTCTTGCCCGCTAGGCAGAGGGCGACCCGTGTCTGGGTCTACGATTTTAACAACCACCGCGGGTATCGGATGACCCACGGTGCCCGGCTTGTTCCCCACTTGGTGTTCTTTGCCGTCGATGACGTCAGGAAGATTTACGGAAACCACGGGGGAAAGCTCGGTGCAACCGTAGCCTTCCAATAGGTCCAAGCCGTACTTGTCCTTGAATGCTTTTGCAATTTGCGGACGCAGCTTCTCCGCCCCGGAGATCGCATAGCGTAGCGACGTGAATTCCTCCGCCGAGCAGCGCCTGATGTAACTGGAATAGAAAGTCGGCGTACTAATAAGGAGGGTCGCTCGCTGCTTGCTCACGGTCTCGCCGATGGTTTTTGCATCGATCGGGTTCGGATGGTAGACAGCGCCGAGTCCCTCAATGAGCGGCAACCACAGTGTTACGGTAAAGCCAAAAGAGTGGAACAGCGGGAGCACACCCATGATCCGGTCGCTGAAATCAAACTGG
>Ga0126384_10000928_pt1 | contig 16920 bp, 15 predicted proteins | sample PanSoiMetPlot_36_FD_92543 | JGI IMG/M metagenome (GOLD analysis project Ga0126384, IMG submission 92543) | Tropical forest soil microbial communities from Panama - MetaG Plot_36 | ecosystem: Environmental > Terrestrial > Soil > Tropical forest > Bulk soil | place: Panama | collected 2016-02-17 | reverse complement strand
CGGCGGGGTCAACCCCAGGATCGCCCGGTAGAGCTCGACGTCGCGCATCGCTCCGACCCTCCTTCCGGCCGGTCGGAGCATAGCTGGTTCCGGTCACCAACCCACACGATTCCCGGGAGAGCCGAAGAATTAAGGCTGGCCGACGAGTGTAACGCTTGACGGTAGTGGTATCAGGTGTTACGGTCACAGTCGATGCGATGGCCGAATAGACCGTGCAGACCACGACGAGCTTCTCGAACGTGTGACGGCCATGTTCGATGGGCTCTACGCGGTGTTGAAGCAGAAGGCCTCATCCTGTCTTCAACCCTTGGAGGCAAACCATGAGAACAATGGCGATAGGGTTGACACTGTTGGTCGCAGGGCTCTTCTCAATGCCGGCGTCCTGGGCGCAGACGCCCCAGGAGAAGGAACAGGCTGACCTGGCCAAGGCCCTCAAGGCCACGACGTTCCCCCTGCAGCGGGGGCTGACGGCCAGCGCCAAGGCAGGCAAGCCGATCTCCGCGAAGTACGAGATGGATGAGGGCAAGCTTCAACTCTCCGTCTACACCATGAAGGGCGACAAATTTTCCGAGGTGATCGTTGACCACAAGACCGGGAAGGTCGCCAAGACCGAGCCAATCACCCAGGGCGACGATCTCACGCACGCCAAGGCGCAGAGCGAAGCCATGGCCAAGGCCAAGCGTTCCCTTGAGACAGCTGCGTCGGAGGCCGTAAAAGAGAACAAGGGCTATCGGGTCGTGAGCGTCACGCCGGAGCTGAAGGACGGCCACCCGGTGGCGGATGTGACGCTAGTGAAGGATACCGACTGGAAGACCGTATCGGAAAAACTCGACTGAAAAGTACTTCGGTATGCGCAGGACAGCCAATGAGCGTAGGTCGGACCCTGTGTCCGGGTGGGAGAGAGGTCTAACGTGCAGTGTCCACGGTGCCAGACTGATAACCGCGAGGGTCGCCGCTTTTGCGGCGAGTGCGGGCTGTCGCTCGGGTCCGTGTGTGAGGCGTGCGGCTTCGCGAACGAGGACACCGAGAAGTTCTGCGGGGGCTGCGGAAAGCCGAGAGCCTCTCCCGTCGACCTCCAGGAAGGCAAGTTCACTTCTCCCGGAGCCTATACGCCGACGGAGCTGGCCGAACGGATCCTCACCTCGAAGGCGGCCCTGGAAGGAGAGCGCAAGCAGGTCACCGTGCTCTTCGCCGACCTTAGAGGGTCGATGGAGCTTCTCACCGATCGTGATCCCGAGGAGGCCCGCCGACTCCTCGATCCGGTGCTCGAGCGCATGATGGAGGCGGTTCACCGCTACGAGGGGACGGTGAACCAGGTCATGGGCGATGGAATCATGGCGTTGTTCGGCGCCCCGCTCGCCCACGAGGACCACGCGGTACGGGCCTGCTACGCTGCCTTGCGAATGCAAGAGGCCGTGAAACGGTACGCAGGCGAGGCGTTGCGGACTCACGGCATCACCGTGAGAATCCGTGTCGGCCTCAACTCCGGTGACGTGGTGGTTCGTTCCATCCGTTCGGACCTCCGCATGGACTACACGGCCGTCGGCCAGACCACGCATCTGGCGGCCCGTATGGAGCAGCTCGCTCCCCCCGGAGCCATCTGGATCACGGCGGAGACCCGCCGCCTCGTGGAGAGCTTCATCCAGATCCAGCCAGTGGGCGCCATGCCCGTGCGAGGTCTTGACATGCCGGTCGAAGTCAGCGAGGTCATCGGGGCGGGGCAGGTGACGACCCGGTTTCAGGCCGCTGTCCTTCGGGGCTTAAGCCAGTTTGTCGGGCGCCATGCAGAGATGGAGCAGCTCGGGTCCGCTCTCGAAGAGGTGCGCCAGGGACGTGGTCAGGTCGTGGCCGTGGTGGGTGATCCGGGGATAGGCAAGTCTCGTCTCTTCCATGAGCTGACGCATTCCGACAGCGTCCGCGGCTGCCGAGTTCTTCAGACGAGCTGTCTCTCCCATGGGCAGGCCACGAGCTATCGCCCGGTCATCGATCTCTTGCGTGCCTACTTCCGCATCGACGATCGCGACGACCTCCGATCGATCCGCGCCAAGATCACCGGACACGTGCTCACCCTGGATGAGTCCTTGAAAGACCTCCTCCCGCCCATCTTCTGGCTCTTCGATGTCCTTCACGAAACGGACGCACTCGGGAGCCTTGAGCCGCCCCAGCGCCGTCAGGTCACGCTCGATACCCTCGAACGCCTCTTCTGTCGCGAGAGCCGGGTGCAACCTCTCGTGCTCGTGCTCGAGGACCTTCACTGGATCGACGCTGAGACCCAGGCCCTCCTGGACAGCCTGGTGGAAGGTGTGGCGACCGTGCCGGTGCTCGTGCTCGTGAACCATCGGCCCGAGTATGATCCCGGTTGGCGAAGCAAGCCCTGCGTTCGCGAGCTTCTCATCGCTCCTCTCGTGCCGGAGAGTGCGGAGGCTCTGCTCGACGGCCTGGTAGGACAGGACCCCAGCCTCGCTTCGCTGAAGCGCCTCCTGATCGGACGCACCGATGGCAACCCTTTCTTCCTGGAGGAGAGTATTCACGCCCTGGCCGAGGCGGGAGCCCTCGTGGGAGAGCGGGGTGCCTACCACCTCACTGGGGATGTGCGTGATGTTCACGTTCCGGCGACGCTGCAAGCGTTGCTCGCCGCCCGGATCGACCGGCTCCAACCCGAGGAGAAGCGTCTGCTCCAGGCGGCGTCCGTGATCGGAAGGGACGTTCCGGTCGCCCTGCTCGGAGAGATCAGCGGTATCGCCGCCGACGACTTGCGCGGGAGCCTTGCTCGGCTCGAGGCGGCTGGGCTCCTCCGCGAGGTAAAGCTCTTTCCGCAACCCGAGTACACGTTCAAGCACGCCCTGACCCACGAGGTGGCCCACGCAAGTCTTTTGCAAGAACAACGGCGCGGGCTGCATCGGAGAATTCTGGAAGCCCTGGAGCGTCGCAAGGCTGACCAGCCCGTCGGCGAGGTCGAAGTCCTGGCTCGACACGCGGTTGGCTCGGAGCGTTGGGACAGAGCAGTCAAGTATCTGCGGGAGGCAGGCCGAAAGTCGATCGTTCGATCCTCGTACGCCGCCGCCACCGAGTTGCTGGACGAGGCCCTGCGGGCCCTGGGACACCTACCCGAGACACCGGACACTCTCGAGCAGGCCATAGACGCAAGACTCGAACTGCGGCTTGCCCTTGCTGCGCTCGGGCGATACCAGGACGTTCTGCGGGTGATGCGTGACGCTGAAGGTCTGGCCATCAGACTCGGTGATCGTGCTCGCCTGGGCCGGATCCTCGCCGACATCTGCGCGAGGCTTCGGAACGTTGCCGGGGAGCATCGACAAGCCATCGAGGTCGGGGAGCGGGCCATGACAATCGCGGCCGACATCGGCGATCGAAAGCTCGAATTCGAAGCGTGGTATCGGACGGGCCAGGCGTACTTCGCCATCGGAGATTTCAGCACGGCTCTCGAGCTACTTTCACGGTGCGTGGCGAGGGGTGGGCACGAGTCCTCCAAGCCGTCCATCCTTTTCGCCTCCTGGGCCCACAGCTGGCTCGCCCTGACGCTGTCGAGTCTGGGACGGTTCGAGGAGGCACAGGCGCAGGCACGAGAGGCCCTCCAGATAGCGGAGGCTGCCGATCACCCATTCACGCTGGCGGAAGCTCTCGCGGGCAGCGGCAGCGTGTCGCTCGCCCAGGGAGATGTCGAGCAAGCCTTCGCGGCGCTGGAGCGTGCGAGCGCCCTCATCGTCGAGTGGCACTTGCAACCCTGGGCCGTGTTCGCGCGGCTCGGTTACGCCCACGTGCTCTCGGCGAGACCGGCGGAAGCCTGTCGTCTCCTCGCCGACGTATTAGAGGGCGCCTCGACCATGAGCGCAATGGGCGTGAGCAGGGCGATGCAGCTCGGGTGGCTCAGCGAAGCCTATGTGCTCGAGGGGCGACTCGAGGAGGCCTTGGCGCAGGCTCAGGAAGCCCTGTCGCTGGCCCGACGGCATGGAGAACGCAATCACGAGGCGTGGTGTCTTCGATTGCTCGGGCAGATCGCCTCCAGCCGTCATCCCGTCGCTCTCGAGCAAGCTGACGCCTACTACCGGGAGGCGCTGGCCGTGGCCGACGCGCTCAGGGTCCGCCCGCTTGCCGCCCATTGCCACTTCCATCTGGGTGAGCTGCTCCGAGGGACGGATCGACAGGCGGAAGCCCAGGAGCATCTGAGGGCGGCCGTGGAGATGTACCGCGAGATGGACATGCGATTCTGGCTCGTTCGTGCGGAGGCTGGACTGCGGAAGCTAGGGTAGTCCGGCCTGCCATGGCCTACTAGGCCAATGGTGAGAGAGTGGTAGCCTGCAGGCTCGTCCGTGTCCCTGTCGTCTCCTACGCCAACGTCTGAGGAGGGGTCGATGAACGAGGTTCGTGCATCTCGACCGGCGGTAGCGCTCCTCTATCCGGGCGACAGAGCCGCCCGCGACCGCGCCGACCTTCGGGGAAGCCGCTTCGCTCCGCTCTTCGAAGCGTTGGCAGCGGCTAGCATCGAGGCGGCGCCTGCCGTGTACCGCGACGACTTTGGCGATGAGGTCGAGGCTCAGCTGCGCCGGGTGCAGGCGGTGCTCGTGTGGTGCAATCCGATCGAAGGCGGGCGCCGCAGAGATCAGCTCGATGCGCTGCTGCGAAACGTCGCCGAGGCGGGCGTGCTGGTCAGTGCCCATCCCGATGCGGTGATGCGTCTGGGCACCAAGGACGTGCTGTTCGAGACGCGCGACTTGCCCTTTGGCAGCGACGTGCATCGTCTCGACAGCCTGGCACAGCTCAAGGCCGAACTGCCTCAGCGCCTACGGCACGGACCGCGCGTGGTCAAGCAACACCGTGGCCACGGCGGCGTAGGCGTCTGGCGCATTGAGTCGGTGGGGCAGGGCGTGCTCGCTGTGCGGCATGCGCAGCGCGGCAGCGTCGAGCAGCGCATGGACCTGTCCGAAGTGATGGCGACCCTGGCGCCGTACTTCGAGCCCGAGGACGGCGGGCACATGATCGACCAGCCTTGGCAGCCTCGGCTGGAGGAAGGCATGGTGCGCGCCTACCTGGTAGAGGACCGCGTCGCTGGCTTCGGCCACCAGGCGGTGAATGCCTTGCATCCTACCGAGCCGCAACCCGGCCCGCGCCTGTATCACGGGCGGGACCTCGCGCCGTTCCAGGGCCTGCGCCGGCGGCTGGAGTCCGACTGGGTCTCGCTGCTGTGTAACCGCGTGGGTCTCGAGCGCGATCGCCTTCCGCTGCTGTGGGACTGCGATTTCCTGCTGGGTGAGGCGACCTCAGGCGATCCGGAGCGCTACGTGCTGTGCGAGATCAATGTCAGCAGCGTGTCGCCGTTCCCGCCGTCCGCAGTCGCGCCGCTGGTTCTGGCTATGAAGCGACGATTGGGGCTGACGAGCTAACCAGACGGCCTGAGAGTTGGATACCAGCTGCCAGCGTTCCTCTGGCGCGAAGAGGCTTGCCGGCATGTCGTAGCGCAGGGCGTCATCGCAGTTTGACTACGGCGTGCAACAGTAGTTACTGTGCAGAAACAATGGTGGACAGCTCCCTCCCCCGCGCACCATGGATTCGTCCTTTTCGACGCGTGCGCGACCTTCTTACCATTCAACGACTCGGCTCCTCGACGGGTCTTCGGCGCATCAGGTCGACAAGAAGCTCAGACTTGAAGCCTCAATCGACGAATACAACCCTAGAAGGGAGAAGGACCATGCGCCAGGAGATCGCCCCGATTGCGGTCCGCCCATCGACGCTCAGCGGAATCTCCGAGCGGATGATCGTGAGCCACTACGAGAACAACTATGGGAACGCCGTGCGAACGCTGAACGCCGTCCGCCGCGAGCTTGCCGAGCTCGATGCGGGTACGTCGCCGTACCGCCTGAGCGGGCTCAAGCGCGAAGAGCTCTCGCTGATGGGCTCGGTCATGCTGCACGAGCTCTACTTCGGCAACCTCGGCGGCTTCCGCCGCGCCGGACCCAACTCGGGCCTCGGTCGCCCCGACTGGCACGAAGTGCCGGACGCCTTCACGGCGGAGATCGCAGCGGACTTCGGCAGCGCCAGTGCGTGGCGTCGCGAGTTCGTCGGAACGGCGCAGTCGCTGTCGGGTGGCTCAGGATGGGTACTCCTTACCTATTCGCGCCGGCAGAAGCGATTCTGGAACCAGATCGCGACGGCTCACGCGCAGGCGGCCGTCGACGCCGCGCCCGTGCTCGTTGTGGACATGTACGAGCACGCCTACCAGATGGACTTCGGCACAAACGCGACCGCGTACATCGACACGTTCTTCCGCAACATCAACTGGGAGGCCGTGCTGAAGCGGATCGAGGCCGTACGGAACAATCAGCCGCTGCCGAACGAAGATCCGTCTCTGACGCGGGACGTGCCATGGCTTTCGGTCGAGGAGCTCGCCGCGCAGATCGCCAACGGCACCGGCGTGCAGATTGTCGACGCGCGTGCGCGGGAGCACATGTCGCTCAACGTGGATCTGATGGCGGGCGCGACGTGGCGCGATCCGGATCGCGTCGAGGAGTGGATCGCTGAGCTGAGGCCTGACAAGCCAGTGGCCGTGTACTGCGCATACGGCTTCGACGTTGGGTGCAACGTGACGAAGACGCTCATCGAGCGGGGCTTCGACGCGCGCTTCATCCGCGGCGGCCTCGCGGCGTGGTACGCGTCGGGCGGCGCGCGTGCGCTGCGGCCGGATGCCGGTTCGCATGTGGCAGGGCGGTGAGCCGGCACTGCGGCGGCTCGTCGCGTTGGCGCAGCTTCCAGGCGACCGATACGTCGCTGCGGAAAAGGCTGTCGGTTGCAGCAGGACAGTGAACGAATGGAAGCCATGGAGCTTCTTCGCACCCGCCATTCCGCATCCAAGCTCGGTGCGCCGCCCCCCCTCCAAGGAGGCCATTGAAGCCATGCTCGAGGCGGCCGCTCACGCCCCGGATCACGGCCGCCTCCAGCCCTGGCGCCTAATCTTGATCGAAGGAGACGCTCGTCGAGCGCTTGGTGAGATCCTCGCCGAGAGCTTCGCCCGGCGAAACCCAGTCGCCGGCGACGAGGCGCTGGCCCGAGAGCGGGAGAAGGCGCTCCGGGCCCCCCTCATCGTCGTGGTCGCGACGCGATGCGACCGGGCCGCGAAGATTCCAGTCGTCGAGCAATTCATCGCCGCCGGGTGTGCGGCTCACGCCCTCATGCTTGCGGCGTTTGCTCAAGGCCTCGGTGCCTTTTGGCGCACAGGCGAAGCCGCGTACGACGAAGCGGTCAAAGCGGCCTTCGATATCGGCTCGGATGATCGCATCATCGGCTTCATCTACGTCGGCATCGATACGGCCGGCGCCCCATCCCGACCTAGGCCAGTGGTCCACGAATTTGCGCAGCGCTGGACCGGCGCCAGCCCGCAGCAAGCGATCTCGTAAGAGAGCACGGCGTGCCCAAGCCGAGGAGGCCCGAGTGAGCGCGAAGAAGAACTTCTACAGCGACAATGTGTCGGGCGCCGCGCCCGAGATTCTCGCCGCTTTGGTGGCCGCCAACGCCGGTGACACCGCGCCGTACGGCACCGATCCGACCACCGAGAGACTCCAGGCGCGCTTCGGAGCGCTGTTCGAGACGGAGGTCGAGGTCTTCCCGGTCGGCACGGGGACGGCCGCCAACGGGCTCTGCGCGGCGATCGTCTCGGCGCCCTACGGCGCCGTGTACGTGTCCGACTCCGCCCACGTCCATGACAACGAGTGCGGCGGCGCCGAGTTCTGGTCCGGGGGCAACGCGCGCACGATCCCGGTGCCGGGCTCCGACGGGAAGATGTCGGCAGCCGAACTGGCGCGGATGGTCGACGCGGCGCTAGCGCGCCCGGCCGATGTGCCGCCGCGCGCGGTCAGCATTACCCAGGGAACTGAGGCGAGCACGGTGTACACGCCCGCGGAGATGCGCGCGATCGTCGAGGTTGCCCGCGCGCGGCGCCTCTGGGTGCACCTGGACGGCGCGCGCCTGGCCAACGCTGTGGCCCGGCTCGCCTGTACGCCGGCCGAAGCCACGTGGAAGGCCGGCGTCGACCTCCTGTCGTTCGGCGCCACCAAGAACGGCACGCTCATCGCCGACGCCGTCGTGTTCTTCAATCGCGAACTGGCCCAGAGCATGCGCTATCGCCGCCGGCGGGGGGGCCATCTCTTCTCGAAGATGCGCTTCCTCTCCGTCCAGCTCGAGGCCTACATCGCCAACGACCTCTGGCTTCGGAACGCACGCCACGCCAACCTGATGGCACGGCGGGTGCGCGACGGGCTGGCGGCGATTCCCGGCGTGCGGTTCCGCGGGCCGAGCGAGATCAACTTCGTCCTGGTCGCCCTGCCCCAGCCCATCCGGGACGGGCTGGTCGCCGAGGGCTACGGCTTCTCGCGCCGTGGCGCCCTGAGCGAGGGCATCATCCGCATCGTCTGCGCCTTCGACACGACCGAAGAGGACGTGGATGAGCTGGTCGCGACGGCGAAACATTACGCGGGCGTCAACGCACCCCCTCTCCCCGTCAGGGAGAGTACAGGATGAGGGGCGCTAACTTTGCCGAAGGCGCGACGGAAACGCCGCGGACGCCCGTCTGCTCGATCGCGCGCGCGACGAGTCCCGAAGCCTTGGCGTCCTCGTCGAGGCGCCGGAGGTAGGCGAGCCCGGCGTCCTTGCCCTTGGGCACAGCGATGGATTGCTGCAAGCCCATGAAGTGCGCCTCGACCAAGTCGACGTAGAACTCGAGCATCTTTCATATCGGTGATTGTAGTCCCGTGATCTAAACCAGGGCTAGAAGTCTACTCAGGGCAGGGGATTGAAAGTCGCGTTTCAGTCCCTCTGGTTCCGCTATGAGTTCAGACCTCCTCGGGACCACCCTCATCCAGGGATACTCAGACACCGGCCGCTCTCAGAGCCAATGCCACAGCGCACATAAACGGCCTCCTCGCGGGTCGAGCGAGCCGGCCTGGTGAGCGACATGCTGGGCCAAGCACACCGCCACCGTCAATCGAGTCACGGGCTGGCCGACTCAGCGCGCCTGCCGCCTCGAGACGCCGAGACGACGGCGCCCGCCGCGCCCCGAGCCGATCCGATCAGGACGCGACGGCGCGGGCTCGGGAGGGGCCAGGCCAGGACGACCGCGAGATGTACGCAATGAATGCCGACGGCTCGGCCCAGTTGCGGCTCACCACTGCCCCAGGTATTGACGCTGTCCTCTCCTTCTCACCCGACGGCCACTGGATTGTCTTCCGTCGTCAGCTCTTCACCGAATTCGGGGAAGCGCCGAATGACAGCGACCTCTTTGCGATGGCAGCGGACGGATCAGGGGAAATCGTGCGGCCGACGAATCGGGCTCTGACCTCGTTCAGTTCGTTCGCGAGCTGGGCCCCCGGGCACGACGCAGCCACCCGAGCGCGCTGAGCAGCTATGGGTGGCGACGCGCCGGAGGTTCTTTTTCCCCTGCGCTGCGAAATTCCTATTTCTCTATAGCGCACGAGTGGGGGAAAGGAAGCCCGCTGGGGCCCGATCAAGCGCGGCGTGTCTTCGCCGATGATACCCGAGCTCACTGGCCCTTGACAGGCGTGGCGTTCGGGCCCATGGTCTCGCCCAGGGATCTATAAGCCATCATCGGGGGACGATCACCGACGATGGCGGGAGGACGACATGAGCCTGGGGCAGATCGACCACTTGATCGTCCTGATGCTCGAGAACCGTTCCTTCGATCACATTTTCGGCATGCGGCGCGGCGTTAACGGCATCCTCGACGCGCACGGCAAGCCCAAGTTCTCGAACCCTAACGCTAAGGGCACGAAGGTGATGGTCTCGGGCGACGCGCCGTTCGCCATCCCCACCAAGCACGGCCGCGGGCCCTTTCACAACCTGACCGACGTCAACCTGCAGCTCTTCGGCAACAAGACGCCCAAGGCGGGAACGGTCCCGACCATGGTCGGCTTCCTCGCGAGCTACCTGGAGGCGCTCCAGCAGGATACCCACGGCCAGTTCACCGACGCCGACGCGGCCGTGGTGCTCAAGAGCTTCAACCCGGGCGCCCTGCCCTCGATCAGCGCCCTGGCCGATCACTTCGTGCTGTGCGACGCGTGGTTCAGCGAGGTCCCGGGCCCGACGCACCCCAATAGGTTGTACGTGCACGCCGGGACCTCCGCCGGGTTCGTGCACAATGTGTTCAACCGGCCGTTCGACCTGGTGTCGCTCTACGAACTTCTGGGGCGAAGCGGCAGGACGTGGGCCCTCTATGACTTCGACCTCAACGATATCAAGACTCACTTCACGCGCATCGCCGACCAGCTCGACAACTTCCGTCGCTTTCGGCCGGACTTCAGCCAGGACGTCCAGACCGGCAAGCTGCCCAACTATTCCTTCATCATGCCGCGCTTCAACGGCACCGCTCACGCGGCGGCCAGCGACGAGCACCCACCGCACGACGTCCGCTGGGGCGAGCACCTGATCGCGGACGTCTACGACACGCTGCGGGCTCACGAACCCGTGTGGGACAAGAGCGCGTTGATCGTGACCTTCGACGAGCACGGCGGGTTCTTCGACCACGTGCCGCCGCCCCCCACCGTCAGTCCCGATGGCATCGACTCGCCGCGCCCGGACGACAACTTCCACGGAGGGGCGCCGCCCCCGTTCAAGTTCGACCGCCTGGGTGTGCGGGTGCCGGCTCTGATCGCCTCTCCGTGGGTGGCCAAGGGCGTGGTGACCCACGAGCAGCTCCGGCACACGTCGATCCTGCATACCGTGCGCGACCGCTTCGGGATCGCGCAGTCGCTCGGCAAGCGGGAGGCCCAGGCCAAGTCGCTCGCCTTCCTGTTCGACCAGTCGGCTCCGCGCCCCACGCCCCAGACGTTGCCACGGCCGGCGGTGCCGACCCTTGCCCCGGAGGACCATCACGCGAACCCGGGCCATCAATGGCCCACCGAGGTGTCACGCGAGATGATGGCCGGCCTGCTTCGCGCCACCCGGCCGAGCCACCCGGAAGACGACCACGTGAAACCGACGGTGCCCACGACGCAGGCGAAGGTGGCCGAGCTGGCCCTGCGGCGCTGGAGCGAGCACTGCCGATGGATGCGGGGGTTACCGCGGTGAGCCAGCGCGCCCCGGAGGGGGGCAGGACCTCGCGCGCGATGATCTCGACCTGCTCGGGCTCGTAGCGGTAGGCGATCAGGATGAGGCGATGCACGCCCGTGGCCACGTGGGCGCGGAGTTCCTCCGTCGATTCGCTCCGGGCCGCCAACGTTCCACTCCGTCGAGAGCCACTGGCGCAAGGGCGCCCCGGTCTCAGCGCGGGAGCGGCCGACCAGGATGGCGAGCTGGTTGGTGCCGGTGAGCGTGGTCGGATCGCGGCAGGCCTCGCGTGCGAAGCCGACGACCTTGGCCCACGACCGGGCGTAGCTCTCCGGCGTTTAGAAGTAGGTCAGCCAGCCGTCACCTTTGGTGGCCACGCGCTTGAGCACCGCGTCCACGTAGCCGCCGATGATGATGGGCGGGCGCGGGCGCTGCGCCGACCGCGGGCGCATGACGGCTTCGCGCAGGTTGAACTCGTCGGCCTGGAGCGTCACCCGGTCCTCGGTCCAGAGCCTGACGAGGATCTCGAGGTTGCGCTCGAAGAGCCGGCCCCGCTGCCGGAACGGCACGCCCACTGCGTCGAACTCGCAGGCGTACCAGCCGGTGGCTGTGCATTGGCTTCTAGAGGCTCCGAGAGCGGCCGGTGTCCGAGTCTGGCAGATTACGTCTGGGGGCCGACGGCCACCTGGGAGGCGACCGCGGCGGGAAAACGGGTTAATGTTGCGTACGCTCTTCTCAGCCCCCCGCCGGTTTTTCCTGGCCTGGCACAGCGGTCAGTCCGAGGTCCGCCAGCGTCGCCGGTGGCAGAGTCGCCGCCAGCGCCTGGAGCTGACGCACATGCGCATCCCACAGGACCCGCCCGGAACTCCCGGGCGCGAGGTCGGCTTCCTTCAAGATCTTGACCGTGACCGCGATCTCGGCTCGCACCGGATCCAGCTGGACGTCGAACGACTGCTCGACGATCTGAAGCTGGAGGTGTACCGCACCCGGTTTCCTGGACACCAGAGGGGGATCCTCTGAAAGCTTCCCCCTCTTCGGGACCGGCACCGGGGCAGCGGCGGTCTCGACGCCGAGATCCGCGAGTCGCTGGGTGTAGTGTCGGATCAGGCGTTCTCGGTTCAAGCGGTCGTGGAACGGGGGCGCCGCCAGCACCGCGGGGAACACCACACCCCTCATCGCCGCAGCTTCTTCCACTCGTCCATGAGCCCCCTTTTTCGATGAGGTGCTCAGACAGCTCCCAGCGCATCATCAGCTCGCCGATCTTGGCGCGAGCCAGCGTCAGCTCGCGCTCCTCCGGATCGCTGCGAGTCCTCAGCCCTCGGGCACCGCTCTCGAGGACCACGCGCTTCCAGCTCTCGAGCTCGTGGGCCGGCACCTGGCTCTCGCGCGAGACGGCATCGAGCGCCTCCCCGCGGAGCAGCCGAAGGATCAACTCGGTCTTCCGCTGGACACTCCAGCGCTCGGGCCACTCGCCGGCCTCCGTCGGCATCGGTTCACTTGCCGGCGTCGTGGCCTTCCGCCGCTTCTCTCGCATGTCCGGCCTCCTTCGTTCCCGTCATCGTACTCACTGCCAAGACGGTGTCCAAGGAAACCGGGTCCGATTTAGAGAATCCGCACCGGAAGCAGACGCCGGCCGCCCAAGACGAAAACGATCAGCGGCAGCTGGTTCGCCGGCACGGCCGGCACATAGAGCAGCAGCTCGAGCGCGGACAGCAAGGGGTACACACCGGTCTGTCCCGGCCCTGGCGGGATGGTGGCATCGAGCGCCAGCTGAACAGTCAGCTGCTCGTGCGGCCCGGATCCTGGCAGCGCTTCGGCCGCGCCGTCCTCATACTTGTCGTGGATCAAACGGATGCGCTTTCCAGCCAGAAGTTTTCCGTCCTTTACCACCGTGACCAGCTGCACATGCTGGCTGTTGTCGTCGATGACCAGACACAAACGGGGAAAGCGCACCTCTGAGACACACGCGATACCGCTGACGTTGTCCGATTTCTTGTCGTCGTCCTTGCCGGAGAGCTTCTTCTCGACTTGCCACACGCGCTCGTTCTGGGCCACCGCGGAATCGAGCGGCAGAAAGGCGGCCGCGAAGACGAGAAGCGCGCCCGCGAGCACATGAAGGCTTGAACGCATCTGTGATTCGACCTCAGCAATGCCCTCCGAGGACCGCACATACTGGCCCGCTGGGTTTCTAGATAGGGTGTTGCTCACATCCTGGCGCCTCCGCTCAAGGATCACATTGGAGCGGAGCACAAGGCTTCCGGCGTCGTCAAGTGTAAGGACTGCGGTCTCCGCACGTCACCGTGCCCGATTCTGCTCTGCTCGCCTCGAGGCGTGCTGCCCTGACTTCCCTCCGAGGATCCGATGGGCTCCGAGCCTTTTCGAAGGCTTGTTGCCCAGCATCCTAAATGCATGCGGCACAGAATCGAGAGGCTTGAGTGGCCGGGATCATATGAATCTTCGGCCCTGTTACCGCGACGACTCGAGGAAGCATGCTCATGAGGATTCGGAAGCGGACAGTGAGGTCGAAGCAGTGCACGGACGGTGGCACTCGGGAGCTGGTATTCGGCCCCTCCCCAGCCTGGCGCCGTAGTCGGCTACGCTCATGAGACAAGGTCTGGCTACCTACACCTTCCGGCTCATCACCTCTGAAGCGGAACTCACCGAAGCCTTCCGCCACCCGGTTCGAAGTGCTCCGGCAGACGCTGGGGAGGTAGCCCATGGGTGCCCATCTAACTAAGTCTTCCATTTGTCCTCGTGTCCTCCCTCTGCCTTCGGCCCGATGCTGGAAGGAACTCCGAAGAGCAATGCCCTTACTGGATATACGTCGACCAGCGTATAGCTTTCTAGTCTCCGTTGCTGTACCGCAGGGGGTGTCGCGATCCAAACCAACATTCACAGTCACGGAGGTGTAATCATGTCCATCCAACCCAAAGTTCACCGTCACGGAAATGTAATCACGTCCTGCCGATGCTTCATCATTCCCGATGACGTCCTGACGCGTTTCGCCGCCGATCCTGAACTTGCCGACGAACTGAGGCAGAGCCTCCATCACACCGCGCAACTCAGCAGGCAATTGCGCGCAGTGCGCGATCAGAATGCTTTGCTCACTCTGACTGCACTCAGCCTGCCGTTTCCGCGGCCAACGATCCCGATTCCGGTGCCGCACCAGCTGCCCCAGGGCCAGGTGTTTGATTGCCATACAGGCACGAGCCTGCCTGGCACTCCCGTCGCGAATCCGGGCAGTTCTGCCGACGCGACGGCGAAGCGTGCCTATGTCGAGGAGGAAGCCGTCGCGAAGTTCTACTGGGACGTGTTCAAGCGCGATTCGATCGACGGTCATCACATGACGCTGATCTCGTCCGTCCACTACGCCGTGAAGTTTAACAACGCCTTCTGGAACGGCTCGCAGATGACCTACGGGGACGGGGACGGCCAAGTCTTCATCGACTTTACCCTGGGCGATGACGTGATCGGCCACGAGCTGACGCACGGCGTTACCCAGCACAGCCTCGCGCTCAACTATAGCGGCGAGGCGGGCGGACTCAACGAGAGCATGTCGGACGTATTCGGCTCGATGTTCCGCCAGTGGGAGAAGAAGCAGGACGTGAAGAATGCCGATTGGCTAATCGGCCACGACATCGTGGGGCCGGTGTCCAAGCAGAAGGGCTATACGTGCCTGCGCAACATGGCGAATCCCAAGGACCCCCACGCGCTCGCGGCGCAGCCCGATCACTACTACCCGGGCATCGGCAACCTCAATCCTCACTACTCAAGCGGCCCGCCTAACCTGGCCTTCGAAAAGGCGGCCACGGCGATCGGCGGGCACAGCTGGGAAAAGGCGGGGCAGATCTGGTACAAAGCGTTGACCGGCTTCGGACCTTCCCCCAGCATGACCATGCCCCAGTTCGCCGCCCGGACGCGGTCGCTGTCCTCAAGCATGTATCCGAGCGATGCGTCGATCCATACTGCTGTTAATAGTGCTTGGGCTGCTGTCGGCCTGTAACAGGGAGCATCCGCTACCCCAGCAGAAGGGTACGGTCATGTCCGAAGTAACGATCGAGCAGATGGGCGGGTTCGTCGGGGCGAACAGCCCCGGCGGACACGTCCGCATGCGTGGACGCGTGGCGTGGTCGGCCTTGTCCGAGGCCGATCGCGCCGCAATCGACCGGCTGTTCAACGCGAAGACGCCGGTCAACGCGAACTTCTACTACCACCTGACGCGCCAGCGCGATGGTCGGACGGAAACCGTGGACGCGTTACCCGAACAGGTGCCGCGGGCGCTGGTCGACAGCGTGCAGACGACGCTGGAGTAGCTATGACCGGCGAAACACATCGGGCGCGTTTACACTGTGGAGGAACCTCACACTGTAACTGGCTTATCAAGTCAGTTGACCGGGACGGCGGTCGGATATGAGTGCGGGATACATTCGTGACGGTGAATGGATTGGGATCCTCAGCGAATGTCCGCAAGCAGAGGTTGGCTATCGTCCGAATCGCGTGCGCGTGCGGGTGGCCGCAAAGCGTACAGTCGGCTCCTCACGAGATTCGCTTTCGTGAGTTCACCCAATGGGGAGGAGGTGAGTTTCCGACGACGAGATTGCGGAATCCTGCGAGATATTGACGCGGGATGAACATTGTTTTGCGAAGCCCTGTAGCACGATGCAGGAAGGAGTTAGTATGCCCCACGACATTGGCGCGCTCGAGAAGAAGGTCACAGATTTGAGTAATGCGCTCGCCCACCTGAGCAGTGCAGATGACTTCAAGAAACTCATTCTGATCTTGAGACGTCCCGGATGGACGACGCCGGCGGAGTTCATCTTTGCCGCGGCCGCCATCGATTCGATGCTGGCACAGACGAAGGCCCTCACGGCGCAGAAGCAGGAGCTGCTGAAGGGTGCGGAAGCGGTGGCAGCGAAGTAAAGGCGATGAACGGCGAGGTGCTCGTACGTTGCCGGAGGGCAACCAGTGCGCGCGGGGCGGCGTGTGATGTTGAGAAGGTAAACGTGCGTCAGGACGCCGCTACACGCCGTGCTCCGATGAGTGTTCAAGGCCCTCGAATGCTGTTATAGAGAGCGGCACGGCTCTGACCCGCGCTAACCCTGAGAGATGAAGTCTTCGAACGAAGTGGCTGCCGAAAGCCGTCTTTGGATCTTCCAGAGGAAGCACCCTTGATGGCCTGGGTCGAGGAGAGATTCGAATCGCCCTCAGAATTGAAATCCCCCGATACCCGACGTTGAGTCAACATTCTCGAAGTGCGTGATTCGGAACAACTAGCGCGTGGCGGACTGTAAACACGGGCTCGAATCCCGAGCGAGAAACACAAACGCCCGCCCACGGCCTAGTGGTCGTGGGCGGGCGCACGCCTAAGACTAGAAAACGTTCCGGATTAGTTTGCCTTGGCATTGCTTACGGGCCGTTGTTCTCTCTCATGCTAGTTTTGCTAGCATGCGCGTGGGGGCAAAGTGCTTCTGGAAGTTTCGCCCGGGGTGAAGTAGCGGAATCTTCTTGCCGATGTTCATCGGATTATGTAGCCCCCGGGGGGAGCCAAGTAACTCGGTGATCCGACGGGCGCGCTGAAAGGTCTGGTGAGTGCCTGCCCCCCTCGTCGAGGGTAGGTGCTATAGCGTCTCGCCGTGCCAGCCGAGGTGGCTCAGAAAATCGCGTGTGCGCGCTGTCGTCGCCGCGTCGAAGATCTGCCGCGGCGACCCCTGCTCGACGATACGACCGGCGTCGAAGACGGCCACCCAGTCGCCGACGCGACGCGCGAAGGTCATCTCGTGGGTCACGACGACCATGGTCATGCCTTCGTCGGCCAGCGCCTTCATCACCGAGAGCACTTCGCCGATCGTCTCG
>Ga0126384_10000927_pt1 | contig 16950 bp, 12 predicted proteins | sample PanSoiMetPlot_36_FD_92543 | JGI IMG/M metagenome (GOLD analysis project Ga0126384, IMG submission 92543) | Tropical forest soil microbial communities from Panama - MetaG Plot_36 | ecosystem: Environmental > Terrestrial > Soil > Tropical forest > Bulk soil | place: Panama | collected 2016-02-17 | reverse complement strand
GGAATTCTTACAGCGCGGTACAAAGATCTGGCGCGAACTTATTGGGGCATTCCCCGCGCGCGCGACATCATCCCGCTTGTCGTCATGGCAATTATTCCCTTCATCCCGTTTTTTGCGTTGAAGGATTTTGGGCAAATGCTCATCTTCAGCGGCGCTTACGCTACTTTGTATCTCGTCGCTGTCCGCCGCTGGCCCCAGTTACTCGTCTTTGTAGGGTCAGTCCTGCTGGTGATTTCGATCCTGGTGATCGGCGCCTTGCCGCGCGACATACAGGAGAAGTTTCCTTTGTTACCGACCTTCGCGCGGCCGATCCAGCACGCACTACCGGCACGAATTCAGCAGCGCTTTCACCTGTGGCTCGACGGATTTGATCCGCCGTCGCCGGAAGAGTCGTGGTGGAAGAAGGAATACGACGAGGCCCTTTCCAAGGATCCGCAAATGAAAGAACTGGCGGCGCAAAGCGAGGCCATGAAGAAGAGCGTCAATACAGACATCTGGTTTGACAAGCTCGCTTTCCAACCGGCGCAGGCAGTCTTTGGCATCGCTTCCGGAAAGACGACAGGACGCGGTCTGGGGCTGGGCTTTCCCGAAGTTATTCCCATCGCGGATTCGGATTATGTCTACGCCGCAATCGCGGAAGAAATGGGTCTTTTCGGCGGTGCTGCAGTCATCCTTGCGGTGATCGTCTTCGTCATTGCAGGTATTCGCACTTCGCTCGATGCGCGTGATATGTTTACCAAGTTGTGCGCCGCCGGTTTGACGGCGTTCATTGGCATTCAAGCGCTGGTGAATATTGGGGGAATCACGCGGGCGTTGCCGATGACCGGCATCACTCTGCCGTTCGTTAGTCACGGCGGATTCAGTTTAATTACCAGCTTTGCAATGCTCGGCATGTTAATGGCTTTTTCTCATCGAAACGCAAAGGACGTCGTCGCCATCAAACAGGTTCGCCAACCGGTTGAAGAGAACGTCGAGCTGGAGGCCGTGCAATGAGCGCTGCTACTCCGGCTAACAAATTCCAGGTCGCTTCGATTAGCGATCGCGGCCTCAGCGAAAAAAGACCGCTCAACGAAGATTCGTTTCTGGCTGACCCCGCGCGCGGGCTTTTTGCAGTCGCCGACGGCGTCGGCGGCGCGGAAGCCGGCGAGGTGGCTTCCCAGACAGCCGTCGAAGTACTTGACGAAGCCTTTCGTCACAAACTTGGTGACGGCGACGATCCGGAAGATTTGATGGAACTGGCGATTCAGCGCGCGAACAGTTCCATTCATCAAATGGCGTCGGAGCATCCGCGCTTTTCCATGATGGCGACGACCATCGTCGCTCTTTACATTAACGGCGATCGCGCAACCTTCGGACACGTGGGCGACTCGCGTCTGTATCGCATTACTCCGGACGGCAAGCTTAAGCGCGAAACCGAGGACCATTCGATCGTCGAAGAAGAAGTTCGGGCCGGCCGCATGACTCGCGAGCAGGCCGCCAATCATCCGAGCAAGAATGTGATCAGTCGCGCTTTGGGCGCGGAGGCTTCGGTTGAAGTTGATATGAAGACGATCGAAGTCGAGGATGGCACCACTTTTCTTCTTTGTACCGACGGTATCACGCGTCACATCGCGGACAATGAACTGCAACGGCTGCTCGTGAGCGGCCAGCCTCCTGACGCGATTTGCAACCAATTAAAGCAACGTTGCTTTGACCGCGGCGCGGAAGACAATCTGACGGCGGTGATTGTTCAGTTAGGTACGCCAAAATACGCGCCGCTTCCCGAAGACGATGAGCGAACTGTGTCAGCGCAATTTGATGCGGCTTCAGCCGCACAAATTGTGCCGCCGCCGGCGTCGTCCGTAAGACTGACGCCGCCTTCACGCATCGCCTTTCCAGGACCGGCCGTGGCGGCAACACAACCCGCTCCGGTGGCCGAGAAGGCACGAGGCGGCGCCGGCCGGGCTGTGCTCAGACTGTTCCTGTTTATATTTTTTGTAGGTGCCGTCGCCGCCGCATTCTACGGTGGGATAATTTTCCAAAAGCGAGCGAGTCAAACCACGGCCAGTCCGTCTCCCGCTACTACACCTCCACCGAACCAAACAAACAACCTACAACAGAAGCGAACCGCCGTGGATGCAAATCCGCAAAAATGGTTGAACGATAACCTCCCGGTCCAACTCGCGAAAGAAAACATTCAAAAAGCAACGGATTCGAAAGATTCCGAGTTTCTCTACTTGCATGGGCGTGCACTGATGCTGACCGGTAATCATCGTGATGCAATGCAGTCATTCGATGCGGCAATCAGAAACTTGAGGACCGACGCGAGTGTATCTTTGCCGCTGGGAACCGAAGTGAAATTAGCGGAAGTGGCCGAAGGTTTGAAGTTAAAGCAGCAAAGTGGACCTCGCGCTTCACAGGAAGCGAAGATGGCTGAGCAAAAGGCATTGAGTTTGCTCGATGAATTGCTCGGCCTCAATACTGCCGCGCCTCTCCAGTAAGAAATCTCGGGATGAGTGGTTTACGGCTTTTACAGTGCAGACTTGATAATCGCTACGACGTTGAAGACTGTCTCGGTCAGGGGAGTTATGCAGAGATTTACGTTGCCCGTGACCTTGCGGCGTCTGAGGTCCGGTTCCAAAAAGTAGTTGTCAAAGCCCTCAACGTCTTGTTGCAAGGCTATCAGGATCCAGACCTGGAACGAACGCTGATTCAGAATTTTCAGAACGAGGCGATTGCCCTGGATCGCGTTCGTCATCCGCATATCATCAGCCGTCTCGGACACGGAACCGCAATCGACCTCGGCGGCACTGCCTTTCATTACTTAGTGCTGGAATATCTCGGGGGTGGAGACATGGCGGCACTTTGTCGTGATCAGCCGCTCACGTTAAAGCGTGCGCTTTTTTATCTTGAGCAGGTTTGTGCCGGACTGGCTCATGCGCATGAGTGTGGCGTCATTCATCGCGATATTAAACCGCAAAACCTTCTGCTCAGCGAAGATCGAGAGACGGTAAAGATCGCAGACTTTGGAGTTGCAAAACTGGGTGGCGCCGAAGGGGTGATTACGCGAGTGGGCACAAATGTCTACGCGGCGCCGGAACATAATCCGTTGTTGAATACGGGACCACTTGATACTGCCGGCATGACTTCCCGGCACGAGGCGCTGACGCCGGCGGCCGATGTCTATTCACTCGCGAAGACTACTTACGCCTTGATTTGCGGAAATGCGCCGCGGCAGTTCGCGCATTATCCAATTACCCAATTTCCCTTCCCAGTTTCCGCTGAGCCCTGGGCGCCGGCAGTTTTGAAGGTGCTTGAGCGCGCGACCGACACCACTGCCTCTTATCGTTATCAAACAGTTCATGATTTCTGGAATGAACTAAGCGATGCAGCGATGCCGGTAACTCAACCCTTGAAACTTGCGCAAGTTGAACTGCCACTCGCACCGAACATCATTAGACAGGACGAAGTCGTGACGGCGCCGCCTCCCTTACCGCGATTTGAGACGTCGCGCGAACTGCGAGACCAGCAACTGGCCGGCAACAACGGTCATTCGCGTCCGCGGATCGTCGTCCCGATTCCAAACGCGATTAACACTCCTTCCAATCACGCAGCCGTTCAACCGAGCGGACGTGTCTCAGTTACAGTGCCGGCGGTTGAGCCAATCGGCGCGGCCGCTCGTTCGCGGCGGCGGTTACCTACGGCGGTCGTGGCGATTATTCTGATTGCCGCTTTTGCCGGTATGTTGTTAGCGACCCGCAGGTACATACAGTCGCGGTGGACGCAAATACAGTCAGCAACACAGGAGCAGGACACTCTAAACGGCATGGTCGGACGTGAAGCAGTAACAGTTACTGATCTAAACTTGCGCGCTGGTCCCAACTCGGGCAACGACCAGATTGGGTTAGCCGAATCGGGGTCGCGGGTCCGCATCCTGAACGTCAGCACGAACACTAACTGGTGCGAGATACAAGTAATACAGCATTCACGCATCAAAGAAGATCCAAGCTCGGCTGATCGTGGCTGGGTGAACAGGCGGTATTTAAGATTCGACTGATGGTGAATGGTAAATCGTGAATCGTAACTAGTCGCAATTTTTACGATCACGATTTACCATCCACCATTTACTAAATATGAGCCTAATTGAATCGATACGACGCTGGATTGATGGCGAACAAGCCGACGATGTGCTGGAAGCCGCCGATGAGCACACCCGGCCCCGCCGCGTCTGGGAAGAATTTCTGGTAAAGATCGCGCGTGAAGTTGAAGCAGTCATGCAGCGCGAAATGTTCACTCCGCCGGGTGGTCCAACGTACATCCCGCGGGAATACATCGTCTATCTCAGCAACGAAGACGACCGCGACTGGCAGGGGGACAAACGCCGCGGACTCGAACAGGGGCTTTTCCACGTGCTGTCCGAACGTGCGCGTGAACTCGCCGGGTCAGTTCAATTACAAACCAAGTCTTTCGCGATCGAGCTACGCGTCGATGGAACCCTCAATAAGGGTGAATTCCGGGTGCAGCCGGTCTGGGACGAGACTGAATCCGGCCACACAATGGTTACCGTAAGACCGGCAACGACCACGACGGGCGTTGCGACTGCGGCTCCCGAAAATGACATGACCACGGCGGGGCTCGCAGACGGCGGAGCGGACGACAGTACGGTAGTCCGTCCCCGCGTCACAGAATTATTTTCTGTCGAACTCTGGCGCGAAGGCGTGCGCCAGGCCGTTGTACCCGTTACCAAGCCCGAGATCTCGATTGGGCGCGGATCCCGCACGGTCGCCGTCGATCTGCCTTTGAAGGGCGATCCGGAAATCAGTCGCGTGCATGCAGTCCTGACGCTCGATGACCAGGGCCGCTATTGGCTGGTTCCTAAAGGACGAAACCCCACGCTCATCTCGGGCCGGGAAATCCCGCGCGAGCAGCGCACGCATGTGCAGCCGGATGAAAAGATCGCCATTTGCAGTTACACGCTGCGGATTCAACCTAAGTAGATTCGCCAGACGCTTGGATTACTCTCGCCGGATCAGTCGTGAGGAGTTGAGGTGTCGTTTTGTCGGAGCCAGGAGCGATTAAGCGGGGCCATAATTTGAGATAAGCCAGGAGCCACGGTCCGCATCCCAGATTAGCGTGTATGTCCAGCTGTAGCGGCCGCGTTCCATACTGAAGCCGCGACCTTTCGGGTTGTAATCAAAAATCACTCTGTAGACACGGGTCGTATCAAATGGACCAGACGACCACAGCCGGGCACTATCCTCATCAAGCATTTCCGCTGAAACCAACACTACCGACTCAACCGGTTCTGGGTACCACGTCCTGTCAGCGTAATTTGCAGTCATTAGTGACTTCTGTGTGTTGCTGTCATTACGGTTCCACGCCGTAAAGTAGGCCCGGAGCACCGCTTCGGGGTTGCGGCGAGTAACGGCTGCTGCGGAGCGGCTGCTTAATTGACATGCAGTCGACATAAGCAGTGCCGTACAACCAGCCAAAAGTAATGTGCAGCGAATAGCCGACATTGCCGAAAGCCTCACGCGAATGTGCTGCCAACAATGACTAAGGCGTCAGCAGCACTATCTAACCGGAACGTTTTCTCGTTTGATATTCGGCGAGCAGTGCCTGAATTCTATCCATCGTGCCATCGGCCTCACATTCCGCAAGTATGCGGCGGATCTCCTCGGCGTCAGCTCTCTGTTCGAGGGTCGACATTACTGTCGCTCGGTCAGCTGCAGAAAGCTGCAAGTAAGCTTCAATGCCTCCGTGCCCATGTTCGAGCGATTTGATAAGTCTCTCTGCTTCTTCTTGAGTCATCAGGCTTCCTCAATTACGAGGTGGATGGCGTAGATATGCCCGCGCGAGCGTGACAGGATGACCAAGCGCCGTGGCTACCCGTCCAAAACCATTGTCCGGCTCGCGGAAAAGCCCAAGCTGGCGCAATACGACTCCACGATCATAATAAATGCGTTCGCTGGCCAGCCGGTCATCATGATCGAACTCATAAATTCCGCACAGGGGGAATTCAAGCGACCGGCCGGTAGCAGGTAAACCGCGCCAGGGCCCGAGATGCGTACCACGAATTACCACTTCGACGATCAAACTGTCGGTTGCCGGATGCCGGCGGGTGACCTCAATCGTCACATCCGGCAGTGCGCGCATGAGCTCGGTGTAATACGAGCGCACCGCGTCCTGGCCAATGCGGTGATCCTCCCAGGGCTCGTCATCGTAACGTGCCTCGAGGCCGAAGGTTGCCATGACCGCATCCAGATCATGACGGTTCTCGGACTGAATGTGCTCGTCAACGAGTGCCGACCGCGCCTTAATCTGATCGGATTCCCGCGTTGACATAACGCAACCTCCTCGCGAACGCGATCACCAGCGGGACTGTTAATTGTCGCCGCCTTCGACATCATAGGGCTCGTTAAAACTCTTATTGGGCTCAAGAATCATCTGCTGGCGCGAGTAATCGAGTATCACCTTGAACCGTCGAAGAATTTCACCGCCTATCAGACCATCCTCGTCCGGGCCGCCCCTCTCCGTTTTGAGCGCAAGTTGAGCCGGCGCATTCTTAAAAACAAAGCGTCCCAATTGCACGGCTTTGAATTGAGTATCGACAACCTGCTCCTCGCCACCGCCGCCTCGGCGAGTTTCTTGACCGATGTTCCGCGTCGCCTCGAGTACTTTCTCTCTTTTGACAATCTGACTGTAAAGTACAAACGCATTGTCCCCACCTGTATCCACTTCCAACCTGGCTTCAAGCGGAGCGCGGCCTTCGAGAATGATCTTCGTGCGGGCCAACGGAGTTCTTCCGCCAAGGATGAGCGGAATCGACTCGCCTTTACCTGAATAGTGATAGGTCGCCGGGTCGTACAGATTCATCGTCTTATTCAGATAATCAATCTCCACCACGAATTGATTGATGAAGTCGTAACCAATTATTCCGTCAAATTCAAAACCAGGAGGCATGGGCAAAGCGAAGGCCCCGATTGTCTGATCAGAGACTTCCGCGCCCTGGACGCTCAATGAAACGCCTTTGATGAACGATACCTGAATTTTGCCACCAGTGGCGGTTCCCTCAGCTTCGCCCTGTGTTTTCAATCCCAGCTCGTCGGCTCGTCGAGCGTTGAGGATCGAGAAGGAGGCGCCGGTATCGAAGATGAACTTGAATGGCTTTGAACCATTGACACTCACCGGCATCAGGATGATCTTATTGTCGATTTCAAGGGGAATCTTTAAGGAGCTGGTGCCCGAGGTGAACCTAACCTTACGCGTAGGCTGCTGAGATTTCGGAGCAGAGCCGCGGCTGTCTCGCCGTTGAGCATTGGTGTGGACGGACAACGGGAGAACTAAAAGCCAAGTTATCAGCGTAAGAGAAATAAAGATGAAAGAATAATAGCGCCGATACGGCATCAGCGAACGCCACACGTTTTCATCCAGACTCAAATTGACTCAGCCCTTTGTACCTGGAGATTTATAGCAGCTGGAAAACACTGGGTTCCGGAAAATCGTCTGCGTCAATCATAAGTTTTACCGATCTGCGATCTTGATGCCCCATGGGCTTTCAGGAAGGGCTGGTCGTTGACCTTTAATTATGCCTTACAAACTTGCCCTTCTGTCCCGTCAGAGAGTTATAAAGCGTCTCGATAAACGCGTCGCTGTTGACAAAGCTGCCCGAAAACTTCTCCCACGGCGCCAGTATCTTTGCCTGTTTCATTTGCTCTAATGTCTGGTGCCGGTCAATTGCCTGTTGCACGACCGCCGAGGTCTCTTTCAACATCTTCACGAAGGCGCGTACATCGTCCAGATTCGAGAGTGCGCCGTGCCCCGGGATCACTTTCACATTAGGCGGCAGCATGGCCGTCGCTTTCTCCATGGCGCTGATCATGCCCTGCACACTGCCGCCGCTCGCGACATCAATAAACGGAAACTCATAACGTACAAAGTCATCGCCCATGTGGACGACATTGTTCTTGGGAAAGAAAATAATCGAATCGCCGTCCGTATGACCTGACGGAAAATGGAGCGCGCGGATGTCCTCGCCGTTAAGGTGCACTGTTACATCGTTTTCGAAAGTAATCACCGGCAGCGCAGCCTTTGTAGCAGGTTTAACTTCCATCTTAATGGAGCCACCGTTGCCTGCAGTGCCGCCGCTCTCCAGACGCTTGCGCACATTATCCTGGGCAATCACTGTTGAGCCCGAATTGCTGAACGGTTCGTTACCGCCGGTATGATCACCGTGATAATGGGTGTTGATAATAAACCGCACCGGCTTGTCCGTGATGCCTTTGAGAGCTGCCTGAATTTTTTCAGCGAGCGGCGCAAACTGATCGTCAACGATCACGATTCCGTCTTCTCCAACTGAAGCTGCGATGTTGCCGCCGGCCCCCTCAAGCATGTAGATGTTTCCAGAGACTTTGGTTACCTTTATTTCTACCTTCGAAAAGTCGGTCTGCTGCGCCGTGACCGTTCCGGCAGCCAGGTAAAGCAGACTGAGCACGCAAGCAACGATCAATAGCCACTTCCGCCTCAACTGTCTATCCATTTTTTCTTCCTCCGCTCTGTCGATGGGAACGCCCTGGTGACGCTCAGTGAACTGCTGGCCACATCAATGGGTTATATCAAAGTCGGCACCCGGCAGTACTGGTCGTTGCACGTATAGTTTGGTGCGCTCGTCAACGACCCCGTGGAATTAGACGGTTCTCGTTTTCCGAAGAGTGTGATGTTGCGCCGGTTAGGGGCAGACTCGTCTTTAACCCATCGCTCTCACGCGGATGGCGCCAACTTCGCAGGCTGACTTGAGGCTAGCATAGCGGCAGATGCAAATCCGTCGCCAAACTCCGCAACCATCGAAGACAGCAGCGGCCGCAAAGCGGTTAAGTCATCATATCCCTTTGCCAGCAACCGGCTAATCCTCGCGTCGTCAGCGGTTCCGTCAATCTCCCTCAGGAACGCGCGGCAAAACGCACAAACAACTTCGGGAGCGAACTGGGTTCCGGTGTTTTGGCGAAAATCATTGAAGACATCTTCGAGGGAGAGTCTGTTGCGGTAGGGACGATCAGTGGTCATCGCGTCGAACGAATCTGCCAGCGTGACAATCTTTGCGCCGGCAGGAATCTGATCGCCTTTCAACCCATCGGGATAACCATTTCCATCTATTCGCTCGTGGTGGTAACGGGCCATCAGCGGAATGTCAGCGTAAGGGTGCGTGATCGGCGCGAGGATTTCATAGCCCGCAGCCGGATGACGGCTCATCTCTTTCGATTCTTTGGCATTGAAGCGGTCAGGAGAATTGATGACGCTGAGATCGACAATCAGCTTGCCGATATCATGCAGGTAGCCCGCGATGGTAATTCCTTCAACTTCGTCATCGCTCCAGCCCATTTCGCGGGCGATGACTTCACTGTACTTGCCGACTCGCACGGAATGGCCTTTGGTATAACGGTCTTTCATATCGATCGCCGCGGCAAAGGCGTGCACCGTTTCGCGATAGATCGTGCGCAACCCTTCATAGAGCTGCTGGTTTTCTTTCGCTTTGCGCTCGACTTCTTCAAGCAGCCGGTGGCTGTGAATGCCGACTCCAATGTGTCGAGCCAGGACGGTAATGACTTCGAGATCTTCTTCGGTGAATTTTTCACCGCTGGCCTTTTCACCAAGGAACACGATCCCAATCAGCCGCTCCCGCACCACAAGTGGAATCAACATGTCGACTTCAGTCGCCGCAAAATCTGCGGCGTGCTCTTCCATGAAGCGGGCGGCTTCCGCAGTTGCGTCAGCGAGCGTGAAAGCCGCGGCATTATTTGCTAACTCCTGCGCGCGCGTCCGGGAAAACCCCAGTATCGTTTGTTGCGTTTGGTCGAGCCCGCGGGCGGTCAGGAAGCGTAACCGTTGGCGGTCGGGATCAAATTCCGCGACGGCGCCGCGCCGAATCGCCAGCCAGCCAAGCAGGAGATGAAACGACGTCCGCAACATCTCCTCAAAGTCGCCGGCATTAGCAATCTCCTGCCCTAAATCAGCCAGAGCCGAGAAGGTGTGAATCAATCGGTGCGTGTTTGTTTCCATCGATTGCAGAAAACCTGACCGTCAGGGAAGGTGCATCATTAGCCGCGGCTGTTGTCTTCCTCCATCATAACAATTGCGCCAGCGCGTCAACTTCATCCGCCGCCACACTCACGTGCCTCGTCAGGCCGAGCATCTCGAACAGATTCTTAGTGTGATTATTGACGTCCGAAAAGATTAGCTGCGCGCTGCTCTGTTGGGCAGCATCGATGACGCCCATCAGGATCGACACGCCAATGCTGTTAACGAGTTCGGTATCCCGGAAATTCAGAACCAGCGCGCGGCAGCCCGCCTGGAGTCGGCGTTTGCATTCACGCTCAACACGCTCGCCGGTCAACCTGTTCAGGTAGTCACCCGCGTAGACGATCGACACATCGCCCACTGCACGCGCCTCGATCTCTTCCCCCAGAGCATCCGCCATTCGATACTGTTCCCCCAAAACGCGGGAGAGTTTAGCACAGAAAGTTATAGGACTCATGAGCCAAATGGTACTGATGGGACTGATGGGACAAATAGGACTGATAGGACAAAATAGGATCGATCAGACAAATGGGACGAATGCGACCTATGGTTTTCTGTTTTGTGGCGCCCGTCTTTCCAGCCGCGCATGTATCATTCGTTCCCGCAGACCGCCTTCTGTGAGAAACGCCCTTTCCAATTGCCGAATTTGTTGGTCAAGTAGGTAATTGGTTTGGTGAATGAGGCAAATCATGATGTTAGCGACGACTTCTGGAGGGCGGGTTTCGACATAGGTCCTATAGGACTCATAGGACGTATTCTTAGTTCCCAGATTTCGAATGAATAGCGCCTCTTTCGAATTCTTCGGCCACTGAAGGGCGCCTCGGACGCGAAGGAAATCGCGATAGTCCTCTAACAGTTCTTCCAGACTCGCGCGCGCGACGTTGGTAAGTTTGATTTCAGTCTCTTTTGAGGTGCCTGATGCCTGGCTGGCTTCGAGGATGTTTTGCTTGCCTGATCGCGCGGCCCGGATCATCTGGTCATAAGTGCGATCTCGTTTATTCAGGAAGTGCGCACAAAACCATACGGTCCCATCGTAAACGATTCGTGCCTTTTGAAAGGAGAGCAAATTTTCATAGCCGCCGTGTGGGGGAATGAAGCCGGCAGTAGTCATGGGAGTTTAAGGAGACGAATGCTCCTATAGGTCGTATAGCTCACATCGATCGCTATGACCCACGTGTCACCAATAATTTACTCTCTGAACAAGCGAATGCAATCAGTGGCCACCTGTCATGTAATAAAAGACAATAGAAGCTATAAAAAAGATAAGGGCGAGAATCGTTATCCCAATTAGGCCCCACCGAATCCACATTGCTGGCGTAACTTTCATTTCCGAACGCGCACTACCTCCACGGAACACCCAGAATCCGCACTTTGTTTTTCAAGTACCAAGGATTCACGTGTTCGATGTCATAAGCTCGGCGTGTAATGGCATTTCCGCCTGGCGCGGCCGCGAAACGTCGGACAATGAGCCAATCCGGGCCTGACGAGCACTTGCACCTTCTTCCAGTTTCTCTCACGAATGTTGTGAGTGCAGCGAACGTAGCCATTGCCATATCAATTGCCTGATCGAAGTTCTCGTCTGTCTTATCGTCAGCATGACTGCCTCCATGGAGCGGTGAGTGCCCATAGAGTGGATCGACAAAACCACGGTGGCTGAACGTATCCTGCAAGTAGTGTAAATAGACGCCGAGTTCACCCAGATTCGCACCCGCACCCGTTGCGCGACGCCAATGCATATTCAAGTAGGGTTGATGGCTGCCAGCATGAAGTGCGTGATAGTCGATGTTCGCTTGTTGCTGCTGATAATTGGGTCGCGGGTCTGAGATAGGTGTATTGCCTCCAAATCCCGGCATCGTTTCAGGATTCTCGTCGACGTATTGATCAGCATTTGCGATCTGTTGCGCTTCCGCGCTCGAGAAACAGCCAGTTTGCTTCGCCAAATAGTAGGTCAGATAGTAATGAACATCGATCTCATATAAGCCAAAGGGATCCAATGCATTTTCAGGATTGTTTCCAACGTAAATAAACGCGTTTGTTCCACCACCCAACCCCACCGGATCCTCCGAAATAAACCTTCCCACCTCAGGATCATAAAATCTCGCTCGGTAGTAGAGCAGCCCAGTATCCGGATCCCGTTCCCTCCCGGTATACCCATACCTCGTTCTCTGGTAGCCCGAGCTTCTACCAAATGAATCGTACCCATTCTGTTCAACGACATTTGCTGCTGCATTCGTCAGCGCGGCCGTTGAACCGAGATGGTCGGTTACAAAGTACGAAACACCTGTAGTAGCACTCGTCTGCCGCAGATGATTGTCGACCCTGAGATCATTCAGATAGGTCGCCGCCACGGTCCAATCGGCGCTTAAATCAACCAGCACGTCCTGGCCATCGTACACGTAACGTTCATTCGCTCCGGCGCTTGTCATGCGCTGAATGCGACGTCCCAGCGCATCGTACTTGTACTTAATAGTCAAACCAGAACCAAGCGTGACTTGTATCAGTCGGTTGTCTTCATCGTAAGTAAACTTCCGGGTTCCAAATCCATCTGTCTTCGACACCAAATTGCCATTGTTATCGTGGACATAGCCGGCATCCCCGCTCTGCACCAAGCGATTGAATGGCTGGTAAGTGTAACCAGCGCTCAGGTGTGAAGCAGTCCGGTTGTCCACGGCGTCGTAGGAGTAACTTTCCGCCGGAATCTCGAAGTTGGTGACACCAGTCAGGCGATCGAGAGCATCATAGGCGTACCCCCGTCGCGCCGTCGGTGTCGTCCACACCGAGAGATTGTTTGCATCGTTATAGCTGTAAAGGTTGGCGCTCAGCGTTGCCATGCCCGTGGTGTGCGTGAGACTTGATAAGCGATCCAAATCGTCGTAAGCGAACCTGCTGATCACACCATTGGGAGCAGTCCGGCTGATCAGCCGATTCACGGCGTCATAGGTGAAATTGAAGCTTTGGTTGCCACCGTCCTTGAGCCTCGTCAGACGGTTGACGGAATCGTACGCATAGGTCGCATATGCCGCGCCGTTTACAGACAATTTCGTCCGATTACCCGCTTCGTCATAGTTGTAACTGACGCCATACGAGAATGGATCAGAAAAGCTGGTCACTCGATAACGGCTGTCGTAGGTGATGTCAACGGTGCCGTTCTCGTTTGCAGCCCGAGTTAAGTTGTTGAGTGGATCGTAGGAGTAGGTGGACGTGTGCGTGGGGTAAGCGATTGTTGTCAAACGATTCAAATTATCGTAGCTGTAGTTCGTAGTTACGCCATTGTAATCAGTCCGCTGGATGCGATTTCCGACCGCGTCGTAAAGAAAATTCATTGAGACTCCCGCGCGGGTAACCTGCACCTCCCGCCCCAGCGCGTCATAGACAAACTGATACTGCTGATTAATTGCGTCGGTTAACGCGGTCACTCGGCTGAGCGCGTCATACTGAAAGCTTGTTAGCTTGCTCGCTGCATCGGTAATGCCAGTCAATCGATTAGCACTGTCATAAGCGTAGTTAGTTACTCGCCCAGCAGTATCTGTGCGGGAGATGATGTTCCCGCTTTGGTCATAGGCAATCATCTCGAACAAGCGGACTGCCCCCCTGGATGCTCCGGGATAAGTAATTTTCACAAGCTGATTGAAATCGTCGTAATCGTAATTCGCAGTACGGCCCAAAGAATCGGTCACGCTCGTCACCTTCGACATTGAATCATAACCGTAACGGGTCGTATGGCTGGCCGCATCCGTTACGCTCGTCAGGCGGTAGGCGCCATCGTAGGCGTAGTTTGTCGGATTGCCACGCTCATCCGTTACGGCGGTACGACGGCCCGCCAGATCGTAAGTGAACCGAATAGAAGAATTGTCCGGGTACCTTAACTTAATGATTCGGCCAAATGCGTCGTAACTAAAAATGGTTGAGCGGCTAAGGGCGTCACGCAATTTGGTCAAACGACCACGCGCGTCATAGAAGAAGAACGTCGTAACGCCGTTTGCATCAGTACGGCGTGAAACATTGCCGGCGGCGTCGTATGTAAAAGTGGTTGTGCTTCCTCGCGCATCCGTACGCGTCAGGACCTGGCCACGCGAGTTATAGGTACGCGTTGTGTGGTTATCAAGTGCATCGCTGCTTATCAACAGATTGCCGCGCGCGTCATAGCTGTTGGTCGTCATATTATTCAACTGATCCGTGCGCGTGAGGATCTCGCCAAAGGCGTTGAAGGTGTAGCTAACTGTGCCAGTCGGATCAGTTCCACTGAGCCTATTGCCGTCGCCGTCGTAGGTATAGGACACAACGTGGCCGAGTGCATCTGTTTTCGAAGTAATATTCAATTGACTGTCATACGTCCAGGTCTGCACCTGTGAACCACCACAACTGCACATCCCTTCAACGCGGGTAATCACGTTTCGGCCTTTGGATATGTCGAACGTATACCTGGTACGACGCCCCAGAGCGTCAATCACGTCCGTCTCACCGGTGTTAATGAAGCTCAAAGAGTAGTGTTCGACGCCGTTCTGCTTTTCTGAAGCAACTGCTCGCCCCTGGGCATCATATGTGTGAGCCTCAAGGACATTCCCAAGTGCGTCAGTAACCGACGTGAGGCGTTGATTAGTGTCATAACTAAAGTTAAAGCCGGAATTGTCGGGATATCTGATGGACACGAGTTCGCGGCCGGCTCCGTAAGTATACGTTGCCACAATACCCATAACGTCCGTAATCGTGCCTACCAGTCCGTTTATATCAGTGGTAATTGTCAGCGTTCTCCCAAACTGATCAGATATCGATGAAAGCACCCCGTTGTTCGCATAGGTCAGGGAAATGAGATTTCCGTTTCGATCGATTAGCGACACGAGTTTGCCCGCAGAGTTGAACTGCTGAACGCTTCCGCCTTTTAACAACAGTGTGAAGCCGTCGACTCTCTGGGTTAGGGTCGCATGAAAGTCGCCGTACACCGGTTTGAAATCGGTTAACGAACCTAAAGGCCGGCCGAAGTAAATCGCTCGTCCATCAGGCTGATTAAGTCGCACCAGGCTGCTGTCGAGCACTTCCACCGATTCGTCATAAATTGTTGACCAGCCACGACCAAACAATCCGACCCGCAATGAGTTGCTGTTGTAGGTACGTGTAAGACTGATTCCAAACCCTGCCGTCACAAGCTCATAATCGTTTTGCTGCAGGTACATGTTGCCGTTCGAGACGTTGATCGGTGCGCCCACTACACCTTTGCAATCGCAAATCCCATCGTTTACTCCGTCGCCCAGCACATATAGAGTGACGGTGGCCGGTGCTGAAATTCCGGATAACTCGTCTCGAATTTGATACGTGAAGTTGTCAGTACCTGCGAAACCCGGATTTGGGACGTACAGTTTCTTGTCGGGTTCCACCAATCCGAAAAGTCTTCCATGCAGTGGAAAGGTAATGATGTCGGGTGCCGGTTCGATCTGATTCCCGTCCGGATCAAAATCATTTATTAGGAGCGGACCGATGACTCCGCCGTTGGAGGGCACTGCGTAAACATCATCTCCGGCAACCGGAACGCTGTTCCCAACGTTAAGAGTCACCGTTGCCGGTCCCGAACACAGGTTGAAATCATCACATGCTTTATAGGTAAAACTGTCCGTCCCCACATAACCAGCATTCGGCCGATAACTTTTCCTGTCCGGTTGCGCTAATCCGAAGAGTGTTCCGTGGCCGGGCAGAGTCAGAAGAGTGAACATAAGCTGATCGCCATCCGGATCGAAATCGTTTGCCAGCATTGGTCCGATATTGGTAATTCCGTTGATGGTATACGTGTCGTTGTTGGCTAAGGGAGGCTCGTTAACCACAGTGATCGTTACCGTGGCGACATTCGAACATGATTGCTGGATATCGCAAGCCTGATACGTGAAGGTATCTGTGCCGGTAAAGCTGAGATCCTTGAGACTGTAAAGCCAACTGCCGCTCGTAAGCCCAAATAGTTGACCGTGCGCGGGAAAAGTTACTACTACCGGCGACATCGGATCTCCATCCGGGTCGAAGTCGTTCGCTAAAACGGAACCAATCACACCGCTGCCGTGACGTGTGTAACTGTCGTTGGCAGCGACAGGTGGCGAATTGGCAGCCGATTGCATAATCGAAAATAAGAAAGAAACTAACAGAGGAGCGAACGATACAGCTTGCAACCCGACACGTGTACAGGACATGGGAGATTCCTTTCCGGATTTCGAAAAATCCGTTCCACGTTGGTCGCGACTTCAGGAAGGAAGTCCCTTCGCTGAACTCGCGGGATTTATTTTGGACGAGGTGAAAACTGCAAACAGCGGGCGCAGATTATTGAGGGCCTACAATTCTGTCAAACAGGGTTCTAAGACATTGTTAGAAATATGCGAGTTGAGGAGTGCTGCAAAACCTTGTCAGTAGATCAGGATCGAACGAACTTCACCATTTTGAGTTCCGTCCCATCATCGACGCGGCGGAATTCGACTTCGTCCATCAACGAGCGGATTAACTTCAGACCCCAGCCGCGGCGGCTGGCCTCGCTCTTCCCTTTTCCCCCTTGCCCTTTCCCCTTTTCCCCTTCGGTTTCTACCGCGAGCGCGGTGCCATTGCGGCTCAGGAGGTTTGCGGGGACGAGGCCGCGGCTCGAGACAGTGACGATCAACTTGCCGGGCTCAATGCGGAAGCGGTTATAGATCCTGCGGTCGGGACTGAGGCTGTGCTCGGCAGCGTTAATGCAAGCCTCGACCAATGCCGTCTTGATTTGATTGATGGCTTCGGGTGTGAAGTTCACGCGGCGCGCAATCTGCTCGACCGTGTGCGCTGCCACCATCTCGGTATCGCCGCCCATGGGAATCACCATCTCGTATTCGTCGCGCCCTTCTACTTTCGCTTCGGCCGTAAAAGTGATGCGGTCTGATATCAATTCTATTT
>Ga0126384_10000925_pt1 | contig 16971 bp, 24 predicted proteins | sample PanSoiMetPlot_36_FD_92543 | JGI IMG/M metagenome (GOLD analysis project Ga0126384, IMG submission 92543) | Tropical forest soil microbial communities from Panama - MetaG Plot_36 | ecosystem: Environmental > Terrestrial > Soil > Tropical forest > Bulk soil | place: Panama | collected 2016-02-17 | reverse complement strand
GAGGTAGCCCGCCGAAGTCTTCTGCCCGACTTGTCGATGGTGCCGCCGTGCTCGGGCCAATCAAGGCCAAGCCCTGGCGGGTGGCCGCGAAAAACGCGACCATCCTTGACTGGCCCTGCGCGCGAGCGGCTGCAAATTTTTGTTGGTCGGAAGATGCTCGCGGCGCGGGTCGAACAAAAAGATGCAGATCCTATAGGAACGCCCTGGGCAAGAGAGTCATCTGCGCCTCGTTCGGCGATTTGGTCGTGCCGCGGCACGCGCCGCAGCTGCCTCTGAGGCGGCGAGAATATCTTGGCCAATGCGTAAAGTTATCCGCCACGGCATTCCTGGCAGCATTGTGAACCACGACGTGGCTTCCAGCAGATGTCGATTGCGCCTCGACTGGGTGACTGGGTGGCTTCGGCGACAGCAGCTAGACGCGAAATACGAGAATGGCGCCCGTGGCTAGGTGGCTAGGCACACTGCGACCATCGCGACGGCAACCGCCATTCGGTTGTCCAGCCGCAGCGGGGAAATGCAGACATGACACTGAGCGTCACCATCACGACAGCGAGTACCGCATCGGCATACAGACGAATAATGTTCGCCATGGAGCGCCGCGTCGTGACACGGAGGTTCGTTTCGGCGTCCGATCAGGCAGCGCAGGGAATTGATGCCAGACCCAGAAACTCTCAAATTGCCATTCAACACAACCGTCGCTCAAGCTGGCTTCACGTCTCCAGCATTGAGGTTAAGTGCGGAGATCTCTGGTTCGGAGAGACCTCTGACGACCGACATCTCGCGGTCTTTGTGCTCAGTCTCGGCCAAGTGCTCTCTCGTCGCCTGTATGGCATTTAAGGGTGCTGCGATGGCCACATTGAAGTATCGAAATAACGGTGGCTCCAAACCCAGGCGGCCCACCCACCGGGACGGGGCATCCTCAGAAGGCTGGGCCGGGATCGTTAGCTGTACTACCCAGCCTGCGGGCGTTGCTTTGTCGGTCATGCTTCCGGACATGGGTTAACAGCCCCACCAAGTCAAGAGCGTTCATGATCCAAACTGCCCAATACCTCGCGGGCCACCGCTTTTTTGACACTTATGTGACCTGGGCTACCTCTCCAGGTTTCAAGCGCAATGAAACAGATACAGTCCGCCGGGAGAGCATGGTCACAGCTTCAACGTGTGCTAGAGCGGCGCCAACAACACGCCGCCTAACCGCATTTACTGCTTCCACTCTGTTCCGTACGGCAACGTGGTATCGCTTAGTTCCAGTGTGGTCGCTAACTTCTACGATCCAACCAAAAGCCTGTCCGCTCATGAATGTAGCGTGACACTGTTCGCGGCGACCTTCAACCCTAACAACCCCAGCTAAGGAAGCCTTATTTGCAATGGTCGCGAATCTCGAACCTAGCCTCTCCTAAGTGCAATTTGCGGGTGCCCGTTGCGACAGGTATTCGGTTGCGCGCTTGCTGACTAGGCATTCATTTCCCGGCCGACACCCGGCTGGGTCAGCGAGCATAAAGCTCGCATGTCTCCACCAAGTCCTAGAAGCCATTCAATTCATGGACCGCTTGCTGTACTCGTGCGGCGTAGTCCATGGCGTCAATCGGTGTAAGCGCGCTGCACTCGTGCTTGTCAAACGCGGTATCACCCTCATTCCGGAGATCGTTGAGCAACAGCCACATGCGCCGGCTTATCACAGGCGTCTTCCTTGCCCGTGAGTCCTGCAGAACACGCAGGTTGAGGATCATGCTGCTCTTCGGCACTAACCGATGCCTGCGAACGACGTCTGCAACCGCAAGACCCAGCGCATAGCGCGCCTCGAGCATCACGGTGCGGGATGCATCTGCCATCACCAGGATCTTCTTAAGCTGGGCGCGGTTGGGTCGTATTTCGCCAAGAGATTGAGGCCTGATGAACGATTAAAGCTCGTTGAAGGTTTCTAGAACATCGAAGAAAGGCCCGCAACAGTTGTTGCTCATGGTTGCAGGGCTCTTAGTTTTCGCTGATAGGACGCGACTGCGCGCTTATCGCCGCGAAACCCATTGCCCAGGCACCTCCGGAACGCACTCTCTGGGCGGTGCCACGCCACACCACTTGCGAACCTATGGCAACCGCAGAACATGAGAATGGATGCCCTTCAAATTCGCAGATTGTCGAAGAGCGAAGGGGCGCCGAAGGGAGTCTTAGTCCCTACAACATTCGGTTGTAGCCTCCGATGAACTGTCGCTCTGGGTGAACGTCAGGTGAAGCCGATAAGCGGTACTAGATTTTCTTAAGCTGTGCGGCTTGCTTCCCTCTTCCCTTGCGATCGTCTTCCAGGACGAAGCTTACTCTGTCGCCTTCGTTGAGCATACGAATGCCCGCGGCCTCGAGCGCGCTCGCGTGAACGAATACATCCTTGCCACCGTCATCAGACTCAATAAATCCAAAGCCCTTCGCCGCGTTGAAGAACTTCACTGTCCCATTCATGGCGAACTCCGTTGGTCGCGATTGAAAATGATTCTCGGCACTCTTGTACAACGGCCAGAAACTCAGGGAGCCGCAGACTTCAGATCGCCGCCTTGCACGATCACCGCGCCGCTTTCCTCGCATTGCCCGCGCTGGTGCTTCAGGTTCGCAACTTGCTCGATAGCGTCCCTGTACTTGTTGAAGCAGGCGAGATACCAGCCCACTCCGGGCCGCGCACGCTCGATATCATCAAGCGCGGCATGTGTTACCAAGACTGCAACGAGCGTTGTGCCATCGAGCATAGCAAACCGTACGCCCCGAATGGTCTCCCACGCTGGATTGCCAACCGACGAAAGGCTCATTGCTTCTCTGTTAGCCGCCAGGCAAAATCTGCGGCTCGACGGGTGTCCATCTCTCCAAGCCGCGCAAGAGTTCCTCTTCTGTCATCACGTCAATGGTCGTGTCGCTCGACTGACTGTCGCGTCCAAGGATGGGGCGATCTTGGCGCAGCGCCATCGGTGCGGCTGCCCCCTCCGGTTCATCGATCTCAACTTGTTCCTGAAGTGAGTGAATGAGGCTTTCGCGCAAGTCGTTAGCCGAGATGGTCTTCGCAGCGATTTCGCGCAGCGCGATCACAGGGTTCTTGTCATTCTCAGGCTCAACGGTCATGTGCGCACCGTTTCCGAGCATGCGAGCGCGATACGCTGCGATGAGCAAGAGCTCAAACCTGTTGGGTATTTTGTCAACACAATCTTCCACGGTGACGCGCGCCATGCGATGTTCCCTTTGCCGGTGTTGTTGTTACAGAAGAGCGGGCCGCGCCGGGCAGATCGACGAACCTCGTCGCCATTTGCCATCCTACCACGTTTACTAACGCATTAGCTAATTGACAGTTCTTCCTGGATATGCCGCCATCCCACGGCGTATCCTTTCCCGTATGCCCGGCGACAACCCGAGTTCTCTAAACGCGCATGCCTCATTTGTGAGCGTGGCAGCAATTTTCCTGCTCGCCTCTGTATGTGCGACCGCAGGGTTGCTCCCGAGGCGACCCGTTCAACACGCAGGCACTTCACTTGCGAAATCCAAAAGGTTCTTGCAAACAACGCAACCTTCGGCCGATAGATGTGACAGGCCCTCCCGGTGGCATTAGAGCGTATCGTCTACTCGGTGGTTCGTTTTGGTCTTGGGGTAGACCGCATAGGAGCCGATGACGTTTTCAGGCCGAACGGTACCCTCGGAGTTTTCCTCGGGTGATAGCTTCGGCCAATCGAAGAAGTCGAGGTCATGGGCGTCTTCGATCCGGAATGCGAATACGTTCGATTTCTCCTGGAGAATGATCTCAATTTCAAAGCCGCCATCGTCCATGCCTTCTCTCGGTTGAAGCGGATAGGCGTGCATCTCTTGCGTCGCACCCTTCCAACTTGATGCGGTCGGTGAACAAGGCGCGGCTGCCCCGCGCTTGATGTCGTAGCCGACAATCATACGAGCATCGCCATTCCATTTCGATAGCGTAACAACAGGACGGTCGCGATGGGCCTCGATCTGTTCTCCTGGTGCCTTCGACGTAGCCATCGAAGCCGGTTCGTATTTTTCGGCGACGATTTCGTAAGGGTTTATTTCGGTATCGACGACGGTCGTGCAGCTATCGCTGGCTGTAGTTAAGACGCGGGACGTCAACGTCTTTCAGGACTCGGCCGGTCAGATGAACCGCTCCTGCTCCGCCATACGTAGTAACCGTTGTTTGCAATGCCTTCATGATTGGCTCAAAGTAGCTCCGCAAATCAAAGTCTATGACGCGTGTCTCGTGCCGAGCGATTGCTTGGGCCACGCGGTCGACCGCTTCATGAGCAGTGGAGAGACGACTCCGCCTTGCGGGACGTTGCATCGGCCGTTGGCCTTCAGCATGATTTTCAGCAGGTGCATCACGTCATTGTCGTTGACGCGCTTTGCCACCTTGGCCAACAATCGGTCATGCCGAACGTTGTCAGCTCAGTAATATCTACCTCAACGAGGTGGACCGCATGCTAGAGCGGGCGAAGGAGGCAACACGCTACGGCAAGTACACCGGCATCGAGTACGCGCGTTTTGCAGATGATCTGGTGATCTTGGTCGACGCCCACCCGCGACATGACTGGCTGCTGCCGGCGGTGGAGAGACGCCTTCAGGAGGAACGGCCGCTCTACAAGTCGAAGTCAATGAAGAGAAGAGTCGGATCGTAAATCTCGGCCGCGGCGAAAGCTTCGGCTATCTAGGGTTCGACTTCCGGCGCATCCGTAGTGAGAGGGGCGTCTGGCGTGCGAACTGCACGCCGAAGCTCAACAAGCGAACAGCACTGCTGCGGAAGCTCAAGGGCGTATTCCGCCGCTATCGGTCCCAACCGGTGGATCGAGTGATCTATGTGATCAATCCGATGCTGCGCGGGTGGGTGAACTACTTTGCGGTCGGAAACTCCGGCGAGTGCTTTAGCTTCATTCAAGATTGGGTGGAAAAGAAGGTCCGGCGCCATTTGATGCATGCTCGGAAGCGAAAGGGCTTCGGCTGGACGCGGTGGGAATAGGCAGTGGTTGTACGACACCTTGAAGCTGTTCAAAGGCTACCGGGTACGACGACCACAGCCGAAAGTCGCCCCATCGTTTTCACCGCGCCCGCATCCCGAGAATATTCGGTGAATGGCGCGGCAATCAGATGCACCTCTTCAGTCGGCGTGGCGACCGACCAGCGCTCAGGCGCATGGGTAAGCACGCTCGGCGTCTCCCTGAGGTGCGCTCCCCCCTGGCTGACCGATTTCCAGCCCGCAGGCTGTTCGACCGCGAGCGCATACGTCATCAGAGGATCTCCGACCCGCGGCACCCAATGAGTCGAGCCGGCAAGGTAGACGCCTCTTGATTCGATCAAGCCCGGGGACTGGCTGAATGCGCCTGCATATTCGCCACCCGAATGCCGGACCCCATAGTTGACGACTCCCTCGTAATGGAGTTCGGCGATCAATTCCTGTCCGGGCATTGCGCCCTCGACCCGATAGACGTTAACGAGGACGCCAGCCGCGGAGTCGTGATCGTCGCGGTTCATGCCGGAATCGGGACCCTGAACACGCGACCTGACCGGGACAAGCTTTAGCCCATCGGATACCGCTTGCACGTTGAGATCGGCGTTCAATGAGATGGTGATGGGCGCGGTGAAGAATGCGCCGGGAATGTGGATGCGGTCGCGAACCTTAAGGCGATGATTGGCCGGGTCGAGCGTAACGACGAGGTCATGGTGAACCACTGGGCCTTGTGACTGCTGAGCAAACGTGGTGGGAGCGACGGCCGCACAATCAGCGGTCAAAAGGAGAACCAGCATCAGTCTCGGAAGGGTCGATTGCATGAGCCTGAACCCCGAGGCGCCCGGTGATTTGCACCTTCGTCGCTGCGCAAATCAATGAGATCGGTTGTCCGCCTTCTCTGCTTACCTCTGCAATATCCGCCGCTACGAGTGTTGCTTCCGCCGGCTGGATAACGCACCCTTTGAGAATACAGTAAGTCAATGCTACCCCCGTCGCCCATGGGCTCCAGGCGTGCAGGTGGAAATATGAAAAATACGCCAGGTTCATACCAACGAGCCTCCGACCATCCGGCACCCGCTGCCAACCGAATGGCGCAGCTGTGGACTATCGTTTTGTCGGCATCCTTGATTGCCGCACCCGTCGACCCGTCAAGGGCGCAGTCGAATTCCAGCGTTTCTCCGGCTCAAACGGTGTCCGCGTGCGACACCCGTGCCCAGTGGATCGACTTGCAGACGGGGCAGTCCATCGACAAGGGGAAACTCATTGGCGATCTCTTCACGAAGACTGCTGTCGTGCTGCTCGGTGAATCACATACCGACGAAGATCACCATCACTGGCAACTGCACACATTGGCTGCGCTCCATGGCCGCGGGGGAAATATTGTCATAGGTTTCGAAGCATTTCCGCGTCGCCTGCAATCTGTCCTGAACGATTGGGTCGAGGGCAAGTTGACAGACCAGGCCTTCCTGAAGGCATCCGAGTGGCAGCAGGTCTGGGGCTACGATGCGGCTTTCTCCATGCCGCTGTTCCAATTCGCTCGTCTCAACCGCATTCCAATGATTGCGCTGAACGTCGAGAGGGACCTTGTTGCGCGAGTCGGCAGAGAAGGATGGGAGGCTGTCCCTCGATCGGAACGAGAAGGTCTATCCGATCCCGCTCCAGCCAGTCCGGCCTATCAGCGTGCGCTTGCTCGCGTCTATCTCATGAAGAAGACAATGCCGCGTAAAGCCGACGAGCGCGTGTCCAGCACTTGGGGGCCGAACATACCAGAGCCCGAAGAGGCGGCGCTGGTGGAAGCAATGAAGGAGCCTGCATTCAAGCGTTTCGTCGAGGCTCAACTGACCTGGGACCGCGCCATGGCGGAGGCGCTGGCCAGTGCCAACCGGGAGTTTTCCAACGCGACGATCGTGGGAGTGTTAGGAAGCGGGCACGTGGAGCACCGCTATGGGGTCCCCCATCAACTCAAGGATCTCGGGGTAACCGCCTTGACAACGCTCATCCCGGTATCTGTCGACGCCGCATGCAAGCACGTCGGCACTTCCTATGCCGATGCCGTATTCACTTTGCCACGATCGGAGGAAACACCGGCGCCGGCGCGCCCCGGGCTTGGCGTGCATCTGATGCAGGGTGATGGCGCGCCCCGCATCAATCGGGTTGTCAGCGGCAGTGTTGCTGAGGCTGCTGGGCTGCAGGCTGGAGATCATGTTGTGCGGGCCGCCGGTCTGCAGATGCGCAATCCGGACGATCTGGACGAGATCGTCAGCCGGCAGGCGCCCGGAACCTGGCTGCCATTGGGAATCCGGCGTGACGGACAGGACATCGACCTGATTGCCAAGTTTCCGACGCTTCCGCGGCAGGATCGATGATATTGTCACTTCGCAATCGAGCAAATGATTGAATTGCTCACATTCGAGAAAGAAGTACCGCAATTGAAGGTTTGTCAGGGGAGAACAGGAGTTGGCTTTGCGGCCACCCGCGCGGCCGCGAACTGTTCGCCTGAGATTCGATAAAGCCGCAGGTTGCGCGATGTTTTTAAGTTGCTGCTCTCCGAGGTCTAGAAACGCAAGCTTGATCCGCAACACTTCGCCCACACCCTGTATGGAGCGTATGAGTTGAAAGCGTGATCCTTGTGACAGAAAGCCATGCGTGAAATTTGCGGGGATGAGCTGTGCACAGTGGGGCTCAGTGAGGCATTTTCGTGCAACGGGCGCCTTCCAACCTACTGATTTACCTCAATGTACAGACCATACTTGCGTCCTCTTAATCAGCGGGTCGAAGGTTCGAGTCCTTCTACACCCACCAATTAAATCGTTAGCATTCGGTGAGCACCGCAGGGGCGTTAATCTATCGGGTCTTTTGGATTGGGTGCTCTTCCCGCGGCTCTTTCGTCGTCGATGATCTGCTTTAGGCATTCGATGCCATATTTGGTGAAGGCTGTTACGCCGTCCTCGCCGACGCCGTAGACGTGGAGGCAGCCATCTTCGGGGAACATGTTTATCGAGAGGTCGAACAGCCAATCCTCGTCCTCACCAAGCAGTCGCGCGACGTAATTGATGGTGAAGACGGCCGGTATGGCGGCCACGATCAGGCCGCCTGATTGACATAGGCCGGTTGCCAGTTCCACGGCAACAGCTCGTCGAGCTTGTGGACGGGGTGCTCGGCGATTTGGGCTAGGACATCAGCAAGCCAGGCTTGCGGATCGACGTCGTTCATTTTCGGACGCCGTCCTTCAATTACGGCCAACGCTCCACTGACGATCGCGCTAAGCAAATCGCCATCCCCGCGCCATTCCTTATTCCTTTCGGGCGTACCCCAAAAAATACCCCCAACCAAACAGAATACCAGCGAGAATTGTTACGCATATGTACTGGCGAAAGCCAAATCCTTGAATGATTTCCCAAAAAGTTGCGGAGATTAGTGCCGTGAATATCACCGCGAATATGATTAAGATAATTGCTATCGCGCTGACTATAAATTCTCCCGCCTGGTATAACCGATTATTCTCTAAACGAGCCTTCTCATAAACTCTGGGGGGGTCTTGTATTATCGTGGGTTCATTTATTACGTCAGGTATATCGCTGGTTTCTAACTCTTTTGGTTGAATTCCAGGTAGATCCCCTACTCGCTTAGCTTCATCTATTTCACCAAATATATCGTCGGTTTCTAACTCTTTTATTTTTCGGTCTAACTTTTCTAAATGCGCGTCGATTTGATCTTTGGTCAACAATTGTGTGAGCATGTGTTCGCCCATTGTGCTGCCTTTGCACGCAAGGCTATCCGATTCGCAGAGTTGCAGCATTTGAAGCAATTCCCTGCTCTGCGCGTTGTTGCGCCGTATCTACCATTCTAATATCCCTACAATCCTTGGCAGGTTCAGGCGCGAGGCGCTGAAGTAGCTGTGGATAACCTTACGTGGGCGCTTGTCGCGAGAACTGTTCGCAAGCGACGGCCAGAGCGCCGCTTTCGAAAGTAGGATGGCGGTAGTCCTTGAAAGGTAGCGGGAGAGGAGATGGAGCCAAGATAATCACGGCCAGTACTCCCCAGTCGCCGACGCGAGTCATTAGCGATGGTAAAGTGGGTGGAGACCGCTTGCCCAAATGCCCACTCATAAAACAATTACCTTTCCAGTATGTGATCTTCGCCTTAAGGGTTGCCCATTGAAGGTAGCGTTTGTGCTCGTTCTGTTGATATCGTCGTGTTCGCTTCAGCTCTTCGGATACCACGTACTGCAGATCCCTCATCCGAGAGCGGCGGATGACGTCAACCCAGGCCATGTTCAAAACCGAAGCTGCGTCGTCCAGCTGGTGGACGAGCGAACTGGATAAGTGAATTAAAATAGCCTTCTTCGTCTCCACTTGGCGCTGTACTCGGTGTTGCGTCTTACATCTTAGCTCTTACGTCATAGCGAACCTTCCCTTTCTGAGGAGAGGTTCTATAAGACTTGTTATTGCATGGAAGTGTTCGCAGCGTGTCATAAAGGAGTCCGCTTCTGAGCATCAGGTAGCGCCGCTTCTCTACGGACATGGGTCCTATTTTTGCCAACCCTTGAGTTTGATGCCGTATTTATCTGCGTATCCTCGGAGCGTGACCGAATTTTCGTACATCATCATTCTTGCGCGCATGTCGGAGGGGCTCGCAGGAGCGGGCAAAGCCGCAAATTTCCGAAGTTCGTCATGCAGAATATCCGCCACCTCGCCAAATATCCGTTCTGTCGTTTCTCGATTCACCGGAATGTTTTTGGAGCCTTGGGCGTAGATCACTCCAATCAGAATTGAGGCTCCAGTTTTGAATTCCCCCTTTACCGCGCTTAGATACTCAAACGCCCTATCGTTGTCTGGGGCCCCAACAACATCTTGCATGTAAAGCCAACCCAAGCGGTATTTGGCCTCATCGCTTCCTCCTGTTGCGGCCTCGTCCAGAAGCTGAACACCCTCCTGCACGTTGCTTCGAGTGACGATAAGCATTAGTCCCCTGACTGCTTTTTCATCGAGTGTGCTTAGGGCTGGGGATTGCGCAAATGCTGGAAGTGCCAAGGAAATGAGCGCTAGAACAAGAAAAGCCTTGAAAAGTCTGACGGCCATGGTGCACCTGGTCCTAATGTAGATCAGACACACGTCGTGTGGGGCATACCGGGTTCGCTGTTTCCGTGTGTAGCGCCGTCTACGTTGGAGTTCTTCACGAACCACGTATTGGAGGTCTTTCATTAGGTCGCGGCGGATCACGTCAACGCGCGTCATGTACCGCAGCTGCCTCTTCCAGCTGGTCCACCAGCGAGGTGGGTAATTGGATCTAAACCGCCTTCTTCGTTATCACCTGCGTTCTTGTTTGTTGTGTTTCTTAGTTCTTAGGTCAACTCTTAGGTCTTAATCAGCGGGTCTCCTTTGTCCAGAAGACGTTCCACCCTGATATGCAGCCTGTCCAATCAGATATTTATCATCGTCGGAACGGCGGACAGATGATTGGCTGAAGGGTCGCGCACTTTTTGTTGTTGTGAATCAGTCCAACTCCTACTCGGATCTCAGTACTACGAGCATACCCGAAACCATGACCGTCTTAGCTGATCGCCTTGGACAAGCGTTGCATTAATGGCAAGCTAACCACCCAGAGGCTTCGTCGCCCAATCGCTCAATCCACTACCTTTGTTTAATGTTTTTGGTTACAAACCGCTTTGCATTATGCAACCCCGCACGACGAAAGGCCAGCGCCATGGCAAAGATAGATCAGCTCAGGAAGATGAAGCTACCAGAACTCCTGAGGATGAGGGACGACATAAGTGTTATCATCCAAGAAAAACAAACGATTGCGAAGGATGAATTCAGGAAGGAGATGGAAGAAAAAGCCAGGGCACACGGATTTGATTTGGGCGAATTGTTCGGGGTTCGTTCGAACCGCGGCCCTAAGAAGAACGGTACCGCGGCAGTCAAATACCGTGACCCTAAGAACTCGCAAAACACATGGTCTGGGCGCGGACGTCCAGCAAAGTGGCTAGCGGACTACATGGCGAAGGGTAAGAAGAGAGAGGACTTCCTCGTTGACTGAGGAGCAGTCACAGGGGAGCCTAGCGATCAAGCTTGGCTCTCGGTTTCGTTTTCAAATCAGCTGGCCTCCTCTCCCAGCCTTCTTCCGTATTAGGCACTCAGTCCCGTCACACCACGCCACACTTGGTGGCTGAGGCCAGGCCTCAATAGATCAACTAAACGGGGCAAACTCAGTGAACGCAGCTCTAGGTTGTCTCATGGATTGATCGTTTAACCTGCGCAACCGTTTGATTGCCTAGTCCGAGTTGCCTCGCAAGACGACGACGCTCTAATCAATCGACTAGCCGACATTGCGAAAGTACCGCTGCCCGCCGGCAGGAGTTCGCGACATCGCTGCGCAAGATTTATGGCGGCGCCTGGAAGAGAGGCAAGGACTGGAAGCCCAATCGGCTAACCAACCGGGTCGGTCGGCCGAGCCGCTCATTTGAGACCGAATTTGCGAAGCGCATGGCTACCATGCGCTGTGGCCACAGGCCCGAAGAGGTACACCAAGGAGGGAACAGGCTCTAGTCTACCCTAACGAACCACAAGCGTTGGGCACATGACGATACACCGCAAGAGGAAGATTCATCTCGCCCAGTTTCTAGTGCATGGGCCCACCTATCACAGTCTGGCCATGTGGCGGCATCCGCTGACTGATCATGCCAGCTATCGCTGGGACCGCCCAGAGCTCTATCAGCATATCGCCAGACTCTGCGAGCGGGGAGGATTCGACATGATCTTCTTCGCCGACCTCAACTACATCTCCGACACTTATCGCTCTTCAATGGAGCCGTCGCTACGGTACGCGGTGCAGGCGCCCGAGCATGATCCGATCCCACTGCTGTCCTACCTGGGGGCGGTGACGAAGCACATCGGCCTCGGTGCCACATTCTCAACCAGCCACAGCCACCCATTCTACGCAGCGCGCCTATGGGCGACGATCGACCATCTGACTGGAGGCCGAGCCGGCTGGAATGTCGTCACCTCGATAAACCGCAATCTCGATGCGAACTTCGGAGCAGAGCGGCCAGACGCCGGTACTCGGTATGACCGCGCGCATGAGTATATTGAAGTGTGCCGCAAGCTTTGGTCCAGTTGGGATGAGGATGCGGTCGTCATGGACCGCGAGCATGCCATCTTCGCCGATGCGTCGAAGGTCCATCGCATCGAGCACGCAGGACGTTTTTTCAAATCGCGCGGGCCGCTCAACGTCGTGCGCTCGCCGCAGAACGGGCCGGCGATCCTGCAAGCTGGAACATCGGCGAAGGGTCGCGATTTTGCGGCCAAGTATGCCGATGCGATCTTCGCGATCCAGCCGCGGGCCCAAGATGCGGCTGCCTACTTTGCGGACATCAAGGGGAGAATGGCAGAGCTTGGCCGAGATCCCAACGATTGCAAGATCCTGTTCGGCTTACAGGCGATCATCGGTGGAACCGAATCAGAAGCTCACGCCCTACAGGAAGAGCACAACAAAATGGTGCCCGCCGAGGGCGGGATGGCGATTCTATCGGCCCACCTCGACTTCGACCTGTCGTCGCTGCCGTCCGATGCCTTCATGGTCGATCGTACGGAACCCGAGTTGCAACGTCTCAAGACCAGATATCGCAAGACCGACGGTACCCCCATGACTGTTCGTGAGGTCGGAATGCGGCACGGCCAAAGCGTCGGGCTGCCGCAATTCGTTGGCACTGCCGAAAGCGTTGCGGATCAGATGGAGGCCTTCATCGATACCGTCGGAGGAGACGGCTTCATGCTGTCCCCGATATATTGCCCAGGTGCCATCGAACGGTTCGTGGCCGAGGTCGTGCCGCAACTTCAGCAACGCGGCCGCATGCGCACCGAGTATGTTGGCAACACGTTGCGCGATCACTTGCGCCAGGACGAATAAGGTGCCCGACGGAGAAGAGGAACTTGTGCCCCGCCGTAGCGGCGTCAATCCAGAGTAGAATGAAACAGAATGTCTAAAGCCAAAGGTTCACCGAAAACGGGTGGTCGCAAGAAAGGCACGCCCAACATCACGACGCGCGAGCTGAAAGAGATGTGCCGTCAGGAAGCGCCGACGCTGGTCAAGGAGCTGATACGGCGCGCCACGAGCGCCGAGAGCGAGGCGGTGCGCGTCGCCGCGATCAAGGAGATGTTTGACCGCGGCTTCGGCAGGGCAACGCAGCCAATCGAAGAAACAATGACGTACGGCGTGAGCGAGCAGCTGGCCGAGCTGTTTAAGGAAATCGCGAGCGGCACACTTGGCAGCGAAATTGTGCGTCGTGCGCTGCCGGCTTCGAACGGCGAGCAAACCGCACTGACTAGTGGTCGCAGGGCAGATGTGGAACAGCGAAACGGCTTTCAAAGTCTTCGGCGCATGGTTGCGGAGCATCTGGCCGCCACGGGCGCCGCTTGCCAGGCCGTAGGTGACCGGCGGCAGCGCGAACCCGAGCGTCCCACCCGCACTGGCCGGTCAGTGCCGATGTCCCTGGTATCCGCGGTGCCAATGTTGACGAGGGTGCGGCGCGGATCAGCGGGCTGACTTCGACCTCGGAAATGATGCGCTTGGCCAGGTTGCGCCCCAGTGGGGCGGGCACCGGCGTCTGATTTGTTGACAGTGATCCGCCGGAGGGCGTTTCGCACATCCTCGACTGTGGCGGGGACGCAGGCCCATGGCAGGCCCTTGAGAGAGCCCCCTGGCGGTCGTCTCGAAGTTGCGCCGGGTGTGGGCTGACGTGAGCATGTCGAGCCAGGATGCGAGCAGCTCCTCGCCGCTGTCCGTAATCGGGGGGTGATCACTGCGTTAGGCGCAGCTGGTTAAAGACGGCCGTGCTCGTATGCTGGGCAGGCGTCACTTCAACTACTCAGCCGCCATTGCCGCCCGGCGGCAGAAGCACGACGCCTTGATGGGCACCTCGGCACGCGCGGTCGCTAGCTCGAGACGCTGCTTGATCAGTGCCGCCTCAACCTTCTCGCCGCGACGGGTCAAGCTTTCATGCAGTCCATGCAGCGACCACAAATTATCGGGGTGCTGGCAGGCCCGGCTCAGTTTGCCATCGAGGCCGAGATCGGACCTGTAGACTGCCTCGGCCTCTGCGATGTGGCCCTGCTCCAGCAGGAGCGCGCCAAGGGCGTGACGGGTCGGCTGCATCCAACCCCAGGGCTCGTCATAGGGCAATGCATCGTCGAGTTCGACCGACTTTCGCAGGTGCGCGAACGCCGTTTCGAACTTGCCCTTGCGGTAATCCAGCTCGCCGTTGAGCATCTCCTCCGCCACGCCCAACAGATCCACGACGGTATTGTTGTGTACGTGCCGGCTCTCGGGCACGCGTGTTTTCGCCGCCATGAACAGCATCTTCTCGGCCTCGGCCCCGGCGACGTCGCCGAGCGCCGAGTGCGCCACGGCCTTGGCGTAATGTATCATGGCCACGTTCGAGCAGTAGAGCTCGCGATCTTCTGGCAGCTTTTGCGCGATGATCTCACGCCATTTGCCGAAGCGCACCAGGACGTGCTGCTTCATCGTGATGTAGCCTTCGAGGAAATCAGCCATGGGCGGCGACTGGATGCGCAGGACCGCCTCCGGTACCGTGGCGATCAACTCCTCGGCCATCGCGATCGCGTGCGTGTATTGGCCGAGGAACATTGCGCCATAGATGGCGAAATGAAAATTGTGGATGATATAGATCAGGTACACACCCGGATCGCTTGAATAGGCGAGGAACTTGCGGTCCTGGGCGAGGGCCTTCTGATTGTAGACGAGCACGTCATTATAGTGCCCGCACAGGACGTCGATGTGCGTCGGCATGTGAATGAGGTGCCCTGAGTCGGGTACAATCTGACGTAGCCGGTCGCCAGCACGCAGAGCCCGTTGCGGGAATGGCGACATCTCCATCAGGTGGACATAGAGATGCAGGAGGCCGGGATGATTCCACGCCGCCGGGATTTTGTTGAGCGCGTGTTCCAGGAGCTCCGTACACTCCTCCGTGCCTGCTCCCTCGGCAACCTTGCCGGATTTGAGGTCCCACATCAGCCACGGCGTCTCGTTCATGATCGCTTCGGCAAACACAGTGCGCACCTCGAGGTCATCGGGATAGGCCTCGAAAACCTTTCGCATCTCCTTCGTGTAGGCCTTGTCCCAAGGCGCCATGTCGTCGATCGCCTCGCGCTGGGGGTAGCGCGCGGGCAACGCCTTGATCATCGCCTGTTCGACAGGGCTCGCCTTGGCAGCGTGCCCGAGTGCGAGCTGCATCGCGTCGTAGGACGCCGACAACGCTATCTGCCGGCCGACCGGGTCGTAGCGATGCCAGGGCAGGTTGTAGTTTGGGCCCGAGGCGTAGCTGATACCCCAGTGCGCCATGGCGCATTGCGGATCATGCTGCAACGCCTTCTGAAAACATTTGATCGCCTCGCCGTGATTAAAGCCGAGCACCCAGTTGAGGCCGCGGTCGAACCACAACTGCGCGTCACAAGAGGAGGTTGTGACTTTGCGGGTATACGGTCCGAGATCAAAGTAGGTCATGGCTCATCGTTCCTTCTGTGACCTGCTCAGCATTGGGGCCCCAGGGCGTCCGCCCGACTGAACTCGCGTCATAGCCACGCGGTGCAAATAACCCTCCCCCGTGTGGGGATCGAGCGCCTGCCACAACATATCGCGGCTGTTTCATCTCGGAAAAAAGCAACGGGCATGCCGCGCACCCAGAACTGCCCGCGTCGCCCCGGTCGTTAGCGTTCTTGTACAATGCAACGCCTCGGTCGAGGAGGCCCGCTGATTCTTGCGGACTTTGGTGTTCGACGCTTCAGTTGCGGCTATTGATCTGAGCCTCGCATGGCTCCGCCCCAAGCCGTCCAGTCGCTCTTTGCGTAGTGGGTCCGGTCGACCTGCTCGTAGAAGCTCTTGGCGTCGAGGGCGATGGCCGACCCGGCTACGCCGGCGATGAGTGAAAGCGCAACAAGGGTGGACAGGATGGTCTTCACGGCTATTTCCTCTGATCTTACTCTACCCGCTGCACTGTGGGCGTGAGGGTATTGTTCCACAGTTTGGGTCTGGCTGCTGTGATCTGGAGCAACTGTGATCTGCAGCAACCCTCCGCGAGCGATCAAAAGCGCTCGTCGAGGAACCGGAGGCTAGTCTCGAGCGCCGTAAGCTGTCATCGAAGAACCCGCGGGCGAAAGCACTGGATATAGCTTGAAGCGCTGGATAGCGTTCACGGCGCGGTTCCTTGGTGACGGCCGCATCTGCATAACCAACAACCCCGCTGAGCGCGCTGTGCGCGGAGCTGGACCTTCTGTGGGTCGGATGCCGGCAGGGACCGCGCAGACCTCCTGTACGCGCCGATCGAAACGGCGAAGCCTTGTGACGTCGATCCTAAGGCGTGGCTCGCCGAAAAGCGCGAGTTGGCGGCAGCGCCCGTGCATTGGTTGCGCGATCTGCCGGAAGGCGAGATCCCCGACATTATGCGATGCTGGAGAGACCAAAGCCTGGCTGAGCTGCAGGTATCCCATTGACCTGGGGGCGGCACTCCGCGAGCATAATGTCGTGGGACCAGTAACAGGAATCCGAGCCGTGCCAAATGTTGCGAGCCAAATTGTCGCCGTTGCGACCGAGGCTGACTATCGCATTGATCCGACACGTTGGGGTTCGGCAGCAGTAGCGGCGCACTTTCCGGGCTTCCGGCACCTCGATATAAGGACGAGCGGCGCCATCATCCGTCTGCGCCACGGTGGTTCCGGACCACCGCTGCTGCTCGTCCACGGTAACCCGCAGAACCACACCTGCTGGTACAAGGTCGCTGCCAAGCTCGCTGAGCACTTCCACGTCGTGCTGCCAGATCTCCGCGGCTACGGCGATAGCTCGCTACCCGAGCCCGGTCCCGAAAATATCAACTTCAGTTTCCGCGAGATGGCACGCGACCTCATCGAGGTGATGCAGGCGCTAGGTCACGAGCGCTTCATGGTCGCCGGCCATGACCGCGGCGCGCGCACGGCATTCCGTCT
>Ga0126384_10000924_pt1 | contig 16975 bp, 12 predicted proteins | sample PanSoiMetPlot_36_FD_92543 | JGI IMG/M metagenome (GOLD analysis project Ga0126384, IMG submission 92543) | Tropical forest soil microbial communities from Panama - MetaG Plot_36 | ecosystem: Environmental > Terrestrial > Soil > Tropical forest > Bulk soil | place: Panama | collected 2016-02-17 | reverse complement strand
TGCCCGCGTTGCATACGAACGCCAGATTTCCGGCCTGGTACAAGTTGAAGACGCCAGTCATGTTGTAAATGGTCGGGGTCGCGGGCCGGTAGGGAAGCCCGAACGTCTGACCTTGGCTAGGCGCATTGATCTGCTGCAGATCCGCTTGTGCGATTTCGAATGGCGATCCGGCGCGAGCCGCCGCGTAGTCCGCGTAATTGTCATACGGGACGAGCATGTTGTTCGCGTCGTTGCCGCCGAATAGGAAGATGGCGACCAGCGCCTTGTAGTTTGCATCGTCGGGTGCGTTGCGCGCATTCGAGGTAGCGAACAAATTCATCAGCGAGAGTTTGTTCAGGCTGGCCGCGTAGGCTGCTCCGCTGAGCGCCATGCATCCCGTGCCTGCGAGAAATTGTCGTCGGGTCGATTTCATTGGATCACCTCTGGACTTGGTAGGCGGGTGAGGTGCTAACCAGGAACGTGGCTTCAACGACCATCTGCGCCCCGCTTACGCCGGAGATCGCGTTCGCCACAATGCTTCTAAGCTCTTCGGTCATCTGTCCGTGCAACAGCTGTTGATTGAGCGCCTCGACGAGCGCATCCGGGTCGTCTGCCGGCAGTCCCGACAGATCGGAGGCCACGAAGTTGGGCCGATAAAGCGGCTGCGGCGCCACGGTCCCGCGAATGATTTGGTAGAACAAGTTGTCGCGAGAAAGCGCGGTGGTGGTCGAGTAGATGTTGAACTCGGGGCCCACCAGATCGCTGCGGCCGGGAACTTCGAAGAAGGGCGAGAAGAAGTTGAACACCGTGGGGGCGCGGAAAACGTCTTGGCTTTGCGCCAGGTAGGTGGTTGCGGTTCCACCCGGATTGGTCAGCGCCAGGTCGGAAACCGGATCCGCATCGACCGATGGGTCCGGAACCGTGTAGCCTATGCTCCGCAGCAGGTTGGTGACGGCCAAAACCGGCTCGCGCAGTTTGCCGAACTCGGGAGCCGGCGACTCGTTGCGCGCCTCGTCATCAAGCAGCACCGCCCGGATCACCGCTCCCAAGTCGCCGCGAAGGCCCGCGCCGTTGTCGTTGAACGCCGCGGTCACGTTCGCCACGTACTGTGGGCTGGGATTGCTGGTGACGAACATCTGGATCAAAGCCTTGCCGATAAACGGGCCAACGTTCGGATGGTTGAAGAGGATGTCGATCGCGCTGTTGAGGTCCTGATCCACGGTCTGACCGGCTGGGATCACCGCCTCGAAGGGAGAACCGGCGAAAAGGACTTTGGCCCCGGTGTCGTGCCGTCCTGCGTTGGCGACCAAGTTGTCCCGGTAGTTGGTCAGGTTTTGGGCGGTCTGATTATTCCGACCCAAAATCGGAGCATTCACCCATCCGCTGAGCGCTCTGGTGAGCTCCACCACCGTGTCCTGGGCATAGGTGGGCGTGCCATCCGTGGTCCCATCCGGGTTGAGCACCACCAAACCAATCGAGAACAGCTGCATGATTTCGCGGGCGTAGTTCTCATTCGGTTGAGTGCGGGTGTTAGTGATGTTGTCGAGGTATCGGCCCATCGTCGGATTGAGCGAAAGCGCATAGAGGATGTCTCGGTAATTGCCCAAGGCGTTCTCATCGAGCATTCGGAGGTATTGGGTCATGTAATTTGCGTAGTTGATCGCGGCGTCCTGGGCCGAGGTCACCACAATCTGATTCAGAGCAAAGAACATCCTCTGCCGGAGCTGATCAGGCGCGGTGAGCGCATTGCGGTAGAAAATTTGCTGCAGCTTCCACATCCCGTAGTTGTCGCGCCGGCACGGAGTGTTCGCTGGACAATCGCTCGGCGGCGTGGTGGGAAGTGCGTAGAAGTCCTCCGGGCCACAGTCCGTGAGTGGTTGCGCGCAGGTGGTGTCGTCCCGAGAGCCATCGCAGCAGACCGTTGGGTAGTCCGAGATTGGCATTACGTAGAGCTGTTCGTCGATCCAGGCGTTGAAGTCCCCGCCTAGATCCTGCTCGAGATGGATGATGTCCGCTTGGGTCGGTCCGAAAGTGGCCTGTTCCAGGAACCGGACGACATCGTTGTGTGAGGTGGCGAGCGCCTTTGGAGAGCGACTCGTCTGAAGACTACTTCCGGGCGCGCAGGACATCGCTGTGGCTAAGCCGAGCCAAGCCAACAGCCGCAGCCAATGCCTCTGCGGTACAGGGTACAGCTGTCCAACGTTTCTCATGTGCTCCCCCTTTCGGGTTTACCGTCTTGCATGGTCAGAGGTTCGAAACGCGCGCGTCGCCGCTGGGAAGGATAAAGTCTCGCTGCCGACCCCGAACAATCTGCGATTCCCCTCGTACGACGAGCGTGCCCTGGCGGCTCAGTCGACTTCAGCCGCGTTCCGAGCTGTTGTTTGCAGGGAACGCGTCCCATAACCCCCGAGCGCAAACGGGGTTAACAATTCTTTAGGATTGCGCAAGGAGCCGCCAACAAGGGCGGAGCAACTTGCCAAGCGCCATCCGCTGGCTGGGTGGCGGTCCACGGCTGCCGAAGCCGAAGGAGAAACCTATGAAGAAGATTGTGATGGGAGCGGCCCTGTTCGCCGCGATTGCTTTGCTCGCCGGTTTCGTCGTGCAAGGCCCGATGCATTCCAAACGGGCGTATGGGTTTGTGAGCTATCGCGTCAATTCGATGCTGGACGATATTCACGCCACCGACGCGCAGCGCGCCCAGATAAATGCAATCAAAGACGAGCTTTTCAACGACGGTCTGACGTTGAAACAGGCGAACCGAAGCCTGCGAACGGACCTCGTTGCTCAGTGGGATTCGGACGCCATCGATTCAGCAAAGATTCATGCGATGGTCAACGATCGGGTCGAGGCTTTCCGGGCATTTGCGAACAAAGTGGCCGACGACGCCATCAAGGTGCACGACCTGCTCACCCCGGAACAGCGAGCCCAGCTCAAGGCTGAGCTCGAGCAGGAGCATACCCACGACTGATCGCCGAAGGTCGAAGAGCGAAGGGTCAACCCAAGCCCTCGCTCTCAGGGCTTAGGTTAGAGCTGCAGCGCGAAGTTCCAGATTTTGTTGCTGTATTCGACGCTCGCCGATCCGGAAGTCAGTGTCTCGAATTGCTGCTTGGTGAGTGAAAACACGATTGAGCTGGTGTCGCCGTCGGGATAGCGGCTCGGGGCGGCAATTTCGCGGAAGCCGACGCGAAGTCTGGGCAGGTCGTTCTGAGCCAAGAACGGCGTCCCGCTGCTGGAAATTTCGAGCTCGTAGCTCGGATCTCCATCGAGCGCGTCTGACGACGGGACCGCCCGTATACCGCGAACCGTGGCGCTGATGACTTCCGGCACGATGATGACGCTGTTGTAGGCGGTGCCAACCGCCGGGCTCGAAGGGGCAGGTCCAGACGGGGGATTTCCGCTCACCGTCGATAGCCGGAGGTTGGCGACGTAGATCGCTCCACTGGCAGTGTCGTTGAACGTCAACCGAACGCCGCGTACCCGGGTCAGGTCCGTGGCGAAGTCAGCCAGGGGGATTCGCGCGGACTGCAAGATCGGGTGCAGCCCTCCGGGTCCGCCGACGGGTCCACGAAGATCCGCATAGCTGTTGAGGTTCACGGTCTGTGACAGCGTGTCATCGTCCAGTGACAGCGCAATCACGAAATTGGTCGGAGTCATCGGGTTAAGCGCACTGTTTTGGCGCGAGACCCGCAAGTCCAGTGTCTTGAAGCCGCTGATGTCGTTGCCCGATCCCGCGGCTGCCCAGTTGCTCTGGAAGTAGGTGCCGTCGCCGGAGGAGCTCCAGGAAATCTGGCCGGACCTCTGTACGGAGGCATGGTTCGGTACAGTCCCGTGATTGATGCTGATATCGCTGGCGTCATTCGGAAAACCATAAGTGTTGGTTCCCGTCGGCCGATCGAAATCCTCGAATACGGTGGTGACGCCCGAGCTCGGCGAGTCCGTGTATCCCCGGTCGATGCGGGTCACCGTCGTGACCACATCTGGAAGGTCATACTGAGGATTGAAGTTCTGGTTGAACGTCGGATCGGCGTTCGGTCCAACGTTGCCGCGGAACAGCGCAACGACGCTGGCGAGGCTGGTGGTGCGCTGCGCTTCGGAGCCAATGGTCGGTGGAAAAATCGGATTGTGCCCAGTGCACCCGGAAGAATCCGAGATTTGCCATTCGGTGTTGAAAAAGTTGTGATTGGCGCCCCACACCGTGTAGCTCGCTTTTTGAGTGGCTGGGCTCTCGGCAAAGTGTCGCAGGTCGCGGTCGAAGGGAATGATCCCTTGGAGGTTCGATACGTCGCCGTCGCACATGGGCAGGATCACGCTCCAGATCGCTCCATCGGAGTCCAGCACGCGCGAGGTTTGGCCATCGACCGGGCCGATTTCAAAAATCGAGAGGAAGTTGACAGGTCCAATCCGGTCCGGCCAGGGACTGCCCGGGTCCCGATAGTAGTTGTAGGCGGCCCTCATTCCCTCGCCGCCGCGGGAATGCCCCATCAACCCAACGTTGCTGAAGTCCAGTTGACCGAACAAGTCGATTCCCAGATCAGGCGGCGTCGTCCCTGGATTGTTGTTCCAGTAACTGAGCATCTCGAAGTGCCTGAGGACCATCCGGCCGCGCATCAAGTTGAGGCCGCCATCGCCCACGATGCCGGAGCCACAGGTAATCCCACGGTTGGTGTTGATGGAGACGACGATGTAGTTCCAAGAAGCCAACACCTGGGCCAAGTAGGTGTAGCCTTCGTGATTCGGAATCACGATCGGCGAGGCCAACGGACAGGTTCCGGCAGTCGTGTATTGGCAGTTGTCGTCGATACGCGGATTCGAGCCGTGGCCGCAGGTGAAGTGATTGCCGTGCAAGAAGACCAGGAGAGGAAGCGGCGTTCCCGGCAGGGGATCTGGCCAGTAGACTCGGGCCCACTTTTCGGTGAACCGGTCGGTGGCCACATCGGTATCGAGATCGGCAGGAAAGCGATATTCCGCGGTGGCAACGCTGGTGTCAGGATTGGCTTGGGTTGCGTCCGGCGCCGTGTCCGCGATGGCAGTGGTTGCCAAACTCAACGCGTACACAACGACAACGAAAATCCAGCCCATAGGTTTGCTCATGCTGTTTCCCCCCGAAGATGGCTCGCCGAGTTGCGAGACCGAGGGGAGGGGAGCTACACCCGATGTCCGCGACGTCAAAACGTCAATTCGCGCAGCTTGTTTCAACCGTCGAATTTCGAACGCTGAGGCTTCCCACGGGTGAGCTCATCGGCCAGGTGGCGTCCTGCCTCCGCCAAACCTTCGACTGACGCCTTTCTGCCGCTTTCCGTCTCCAACGCTCGCCGGGCGGCCTCGCTCGCCGTCCCCGCCTGGAGATCCGCCAAGAGCAAGAAGGCGCTCCACTGCGGGCTGAGCTTCGCGGTGCGCCCGGGGCGGAGCGGACGCTCAGCGAGGCCATCCGCCACCTTCTGGAGAAGCGCCGCGTCGTCAAGTCGCCGGCGCTTGGCCTGCATTGCGCTCCACGCGTGCGCCAGCAGCTCCTCGAGCAACGGGCCCTGCAAGGCCGCCTCGAGGCGAGTGCGAGCTTCCTCCTCGTCGAGCTGATGCGCAGCGGCAAATGTCGGCCACAGCTTGGCGACCACCACCGCGCGGGTCGCCAGATGCGCCAGCCGGGGCGGATACCGCATCGATTTCCTGGCTAGTCTTCGTCGACCACCGGCTTGAACCCGCTCTCCTTGATCACCTGCTCTTGGGTGTAGGCCGGGCAGAAGTCGTAATGGTCGAACGAGATTGAGAAGGTGCCCTTGCCGTGGGTCATCCCAGTCAAGACCGGTTCGTATTCCAGGGTTTGAGCGAGAGGGACAAACGCCGTGATCGTGGTGGTTTCATCGTTGGCGTCCGTGCCTACGACCTTGCCATGTCGGCTGCTCAGGTCGCCAACTACATCGCCCATCGATTCGCTCGGAACGGTGACCTCGATTTTGGCTATTGGCTCGAGCAGGACGGGATGCGCGACCGCGGCCGCTGCTCGAAAGGCCCGGTAGCCGGCCACCTGGAACGCCGCATCCGACGAGTCGACGGAATGGTATTTGCCATCCACCAGCCGAACCTTGACGTCCACCACGGGGTAACCGGCGATGACGCCTTGGTTCATTGCCCGCACCACTCCCTTTTCCACCGAGGGGATGAACTGGCGAGGAATCACCCCGCCCACGATGGCGTCTTCGAAGATGAAGCCACTTCCCCGTGGAAGCGGTTCGAGATCGATGTAGCAAACCCCAAACTGACCGTGTCCGCCGGTCTGCTTTTTCTGCTTTCCCTCGACGTTGGTGACTTTACGGCTCATCGTCTCGCGATAGGGGATGCGCGGAGGACCCAATTTGCATTCGACTCCGAGGCGCCGGCGCAGCCGCTCCAGGGTAATTTCCAAGTGCAGAGCGCCCAGTCCCGACACGATGAGCTCTCGACTTTCCTCGCGGTGAGAGAAGCTCAACCCGGGATCTTCCTCGACTAGGCGCTGGATGGCCACGGCCACCTTTTCTTCCAAGCCCTTGGCCGTCAGTACCGCTCGGGAAAACAGAGGCGGAGGAGGATCCGGAAGGCTTACTGTGAAAGGGTGTTTTTCATCGCTCAGGGTTTCCCCGGTTCGGACGGTTTTCAGCTTGGTCGCGCAAACCAGGTCACCAGCGAGCGCATTCGGCAGCGCCTTGAGGTCCTTTCCGGCACCGTGCAGCAGCTGCGCGACCCGCTCGCGGTGACCATCCTTGGCGCAAATCAGCTGGGCGTCGGAGCTGAGGGTGCCGGAGAGTACCCGCAGGTACGAGGTCTTTCCGGCGTGCGGATCGATGTGAGTCTTGAAAACGAAGGCCGCCACCGGAGCGTCGGGTTTGGTTGGCCGCTCGCTGGTGCTTTTGTCCGCGTTGGTGCCCTTCCAGGCCGGGCGGTCGAGAGGAGAGGGGAGCAAATCGACGATCGCGTCCAGCAGCGCTGCGATTCCGACCGGAATGGCGCTGGAGGCGCAGTACATCGGGACCAGCTTGGCCGCCAATACCGCTTTTCGCGCCCCCTCGTCGATCTCGCGCTGGGCCAGATCGCCTTCGGTGAGGTATCGGTCGGTCAACTCGTCGTCGGTGCCCGCGATATCGTCGACGAGCTTGGCATGGGCTTCCTCCACCTTCTCTTTCAGTTCCGCGGGAACCTCGCCGGGCTCGAGCGCCGAGGGCGCCTCGGGCTTGCCCACCCATGCCTTGCCGGTGCGCTCGTCGACGACGCCTCGGAACGCGAGTCCGGTACCGGTGGGAACCTCCATCACGGCGATCGGTTCTTTGAGGGCACGCACTTCCGCGATCACTTCGTCGACCCTCGAAAGCTCATCGTCGACCTTCGTCAGCACCACCAGGCAGGGAGTTCGAGTCTGAAGGATCCAGCGACTGAGCCGCTCGGTTCCGGTTTCAACTCCGCTGCGCGCGCTCACCACCAAAAGCACCGCGTCCGCGGCATTGAGAGCCATCCGGGTATCCGCAAATAGGCTGGTCTCACCCGGGGTATCGATCAGGTTCACCTTCTTGCCACCCCACGACAAGCTCACCAGCCTCGACTCGAGCGTGGACATGTGGGCTCGTTCTTCCGGCGAATCATCCAGTCCACAACCTCGATCTCCGGCCTTTCCCAGCTTGGGGGCAACCTTGGCCAGGTAAAGCATGGCCTCGACGAGCGCCGTTTTTCCGGCGCCCTTATGGCCAACCACAGCTACATTTCGAATGTCCTCGGATTTGATCCCGCTCATTCAAAGGCCTTTCCGCGCGCTGTTCCCGAAGAGCACGTCTTGGTGCCTTTTTGCGACACCGTGGCCAATTGCGCAAGGGCGTTGCGCGCCGCGAGGCGGGGCTAAGGCTTTCGGAAGACTACTGGGCGTTCGAGGCGTTCGGACTCGGCGAGCAGCCTTCCGACCGTCACCAGCTCGAATCCCTTGGCTCGCAACCCGGAGATAATGCTGGGCAATGCTTCCGAGGTATGAAAGCGCAGGTGGTTGATGTGCATCACGATGATCGAACCGGGCCGCGCCTTGCGCAACACCCATTCCACCAGCCGCTCTTTGGTTGCGTGGGCATCGGGGTCTCCCGAGGCGAGATCGTACTCGATCGTCTTGAGCCCTTCCTGGGCTGCGATCCGGACCACGCGCTGATCGTATTCGCCATAAGGCGGCCGAAACAGCCTCGCTTGGATGCCGGTGAGCTCATGGATCTCCGCCTGGGTTCGCTCGATCTCCAGCCGGATCCGATCCTCGCTCTGAATCGCCGTCAAGTGCGGATGGGTGTAGGTGTGATTTCCCAACTCGAAGAGTGGATTTGCCGCAAGCTCCCGAGCGTGCGCTGCCTCCTCTTTCGCCCATCGGCCTCCCAAGAAGATCGTGGCCGGAGCGTTGGCCGCGACCAGCGCCCGAGTCACTCGCCCGTCGTACTGGCTGACGTCGCGGGTGGAACAAGCGTCGAATGTCAAAGCCACCAAGGGACGATTGCGAGAGCCGTGTGCAAGGACCTCGGGCACGACCGAGGGCAGCCCGGGCGCGGGCGGAGAAGTGGCCGCGCCGAGCTGCGATTGCGCTTTGGCCGCCATTTCCTGAGCGACGTGTCCCGTCTCCTGCGGCGACAGCTGAGGGGGGACCGAGTGCTGGCAAGCGAGGGCGATGGGCAAAAGCAGCAGCAGAGGAAATCGGGGCGGCACGCCTCCACACGATAGTACGGAAAACCACCCGCACCGCGGGGCTTACCTTGGTGCCGAGGCCCGGGTAAGGTGCGCCTGCCGCGTTCTCGGAGGCGTCATGGCGAGCAAGGCAAAGACAACCGCGAAGGGAAAGTCGACCGGAAGAAAGCCACCCCGTCTAAAGGCGAAGCCACAGCCACGGGCGCCTGCCCCGGCTGGAGACAAACCGCCGGCCGGCGTCCCCGCGCCGGTTGGAGCCAGGGCACCTAGCCCGGCTGTCCCTCCGAGAGACAAAGCGCCAACTCCGCCCGCGCCCCCGGTTCCTACCTCGCCGGGCGACACACCCACGCAGTCCAAAGCGCCTCAGGAGCAGCGATTCAGGGTCGGTCGTCCATCCAACCCCTACTTGGTGCTGCACCCGCCCCCGCGGCTCGGCCGGCGCCGCTAGCGCGCATACTCAGGCCCGAGCCTTGTAGATGTTCATGACGTCTCGCAACAGCTTGAGCGCCTCGTCCTTCGGGCGCTGGAACGAGTTGCGGCCGATGATCGAACCGAACGAACCGCCATCGCGGATGGATTTGATCTCCTCGAGAATCGCCTGGCTATCCTTGGCCTCTCCGCCCGAGAAGATCACGATTCGATGACCATTGAACGCGGATTGGACGACGTTTCGGACCCGGTCGGCGAGAGTCTTGATGGGAATGTTGTACTTTTCGTAAACTTTCTTGGCCTCGGCCTGCTCGATGTTCTCCTTGGGAGGCTTCACCTTGATCATGTGGGCTCCCATCTGCGCGGCAAGCTGGGCGGCGTAGGCGACCACGTCCACGGCTTGCTCGCCTTCCTTGGAGATTCCATTCCCGCGCGGATAGCTCCAGACCACCGTGGGAAGACCGTGGGACTTCGCCTCGAGAACGATTTCTCGAAGCGCCTCATACATCGTGTTTCGAGCCCCGGAGGCTGGATAGATGGTGTAGCCCACCGCGACGCACCCCAGCCGAACCGCATCTTTCACCGAGGCGGTGACCGCGGGCGCCGGATCCGCGAGCTTGGCGAGGCTGTCTGAGCTGTTCAGCTTCAAGATCAGCGGGATCTCTCCGGCGAACTTGGCTGCGCCGGCCTCGAGAAAACCCAGCGGGGCGGCGTAGGCATTGCAGCCCGCGTCGATCGCCAGCTGGAAATGGTACTCCGGGTCGTAGGCCGGAGGGTTGGGCGCGAACGATCGGTGCGGCCCGTGCTCGAATCCCTGGTCGACGGGCAGTATCACCAGCTTGCCCGTTCCCGCGAGCACGCCGTGATTCAACATTCGCGCCAAGTTGGTGAGGATCCCCGGGTTGTCCGAGGAATACCACGACAAGATTTGCCTGACTCTTTCCGAAAAAGCCATCGCCGACTCCTCCGTTCCTCCGATCAATGTAGTGCCGATTGCGGGGTAGGCTCCAGTACCCGAAGCGGCCACGAGCCAAGCTCTTTTCCAGCCACCCGCACCGTCACCTGATAGGCGCCGCCGGAGCGGCACGGGGTGGGGTCCCAATCCACCAGGTAGTCTGCTTCTTCGCCTTTTGCACCCCTAAATGACAGCTCTCCGGTTGCCGACATCAGCGGGTCGCCGCGAGGGTCGGTGATGGCGACTTGAATGGGCGCGTTGGTCTTCTGAGGAGATCTGACCCGAATCAAGGTGCTGAATTTCTCCGTCGCCGGCGGCTTCCCTGCCAGGGGAATTGCCGCGAGCGCCGCCCCGACGGGCAAATGGCCCGCGCCCGAGGCCTTGAACGCCTTGGCGTGCTCGATCTTGACGACAGAAAACTGCGATTCTTCCCGCGACGTCGCCTCCATGGGTCGCTCGGGTTGCGGGGGCTTGAGGCCCTCGGGCTTGGGAATTTCACCGAGCGGCGGCACGGACAAAGGTGGCGCGCGTTTGGTTCCCCCGTCGTCGCCGAGAGCCGGCCAGCTCAGCACGCCCGCCAAAGCGACGTAGGTGATCAGTCGTGGGTTCGCCCGCATTCGGAGTTTCCTGGTCACGGCCCTAAACGGGCCGCTCGTACAACCGGTAGGTCTTGTAGCGGCGCGCCCCCATCGATTCAATTGCTCGGTTCATCAGGTGATTGTCCTCCGCAGTCCAACCGATTTCCGCCACGGTGTAGCCGAGGCGGCGCGCTGCATGCAGCGTGTCCAGGTAGAGCACGGCGTCCAGGCCGCGGCGCCGGTACCCAGGCTTGATCCCGAACAGCAACACCCGTAGGCGATCGATGTTTCGAGCTGCCCACAGCATGCGCAAGAGCCCCAGCGGCAGGCCGTAGTGGGTCAGCCGCCCCTGGGCCGCCTTGATCGCAATGTTCGAATCGGGAAGGGTGATCGAGAACGCGACCGGCTCGCCCTTGACCTCGGCAATCAGGAATAGCTCGGGGCGGATTTGAACCAGGGGCCGAAGGCGAGCGGCAATGAAGTCAAACTCCTCTTCGGTCATCGGGACGAAGCCCCAAATGCGTTCGAGCATCGCGTTGTAGACGTTCTTGATCCTTCGAATCTCCTCCTGCAGGCGGTCCATTCGGATCGGGCGAACCTGAACGCCCACCTGGGCTCGGACCTTCTCCGCAATCCGCACCACCTTCTCAGGAGGGGCCATGGCGGTGGACAGCTCGTAAGACCAGAGATCCTTGGCCTTGACGAAACCGTTGGCCTCGAAAAGCCGCCCGTAGAAAGGCGGGTTGTACGCCATCATCATCGTCGCTTGCAGGTCGAAGTTGTCGATCAGCACTCCGCAGTCCTGGTTGAAGGACAAGTTGACTGGCCCCATCAGGCGCTTCATGCCCTTTTGGCGCACCCATTCGCCGGCGGCGTCGAACAGCCCAGCGGCGGTCGCCGGATCGTCGACGCACTCGAACATCCCAAAGAAGCCGGTCTCGGTATTGTGAAACTGGTTGTACTGAGGGTCATTGATCGCCGCGATCCGCCCCACCACCTCGCCGTTGCGCTCAGCCAAAAACAGCGAAACCTGAATGTGGGAAAGAAAGGGGTTCTTTCGAGGGTCCAAAAAATCGCGCCGCTCCGCGACGATCGGCGGCACGAACAGAGGGTCGTTTCGGTAATGATCCAGTTGGAACTGGATGAAGCGATTCTTGTCCGCGATGCTTCTGACCGGTTCGACGCGCACCCCATCGGCCCCGCGGTTGAGGGGTGGTGTCAGCTGCAGCGGGGCCCGGCCATGGAGCAAGCGCGCCATCTTAAGTTGCCCGCTGGTACAGCCGATATCTCTTGTATGGCCTTCCGCCCATCGTCTCAATCGCCCGATTGACGAGGTCGTTGTCCTCCAGCGTCCAAGAGATCTCGCCTCCTGTGTATCCCAAGCGCCGCGCAGTCAACAGCGTATCGAGGTAGAGAACCGCGTCAATGCCGCGGCGTCGAAATCCCTCCTTGATGCCCAAGGTGATCAGGCGCAGGCGCTGAATCTTTCGGGCCGCGAGCAAAAGCCGAATCAGCCCGATCGGGATTCCAAAGGTGGTCAATCGGCCTCGAGCCGCCGCAAGCGCGATGTTGGCGTCCGGGAGGGTCATCGCGAAGGCGGCGGGCTCACCGCGAACCTCGGCGATCAACAGCAGCTCTGGGACCACCAGCGGCCTCATGTCCTTGGCAATGTGATTGAACTCCTTGTCTGTCAACGGCACGAACCCCCAGTTCTTCTCCCAGGCCGCGTTGTAAATGGAGCGGATCCGCTCCACCTCGTTCGCGAAGTCCTTCATGTTGACCGGTCGAATCACGATGCCTTCTCGCTGCCGAATCTTTTCGGCGACCCGGACAATCCGGGGCGGGGCGGCGATCGAGGAGGACAAGTCCCAGGCCACCAGGTCCTTGGCCTTGGAAAACCCACAGGCCTCGTACAGCGCGGGATAGTACCGGGGATTGTAGGCCATCAACATCGCCGGCGGAGCGTCGAACCCCTCGATCAGCACCGAGCACTCGTAGTTGGTCGAGAAGTTCATCGGGCCGATCATTTCGGCGAATCCTTGCGCGCGGTTCCAACTGGCGGCCGCCTCGAATAGCCCGCGGGCGATTCCCGGGTGATTCACGCATTCGAACATCCCGAAGAAGCCGAGCCTGGTGCCGTGGAACTCGTTGTATCGGGGATCGTGAACGGCAGCGATTCGACCCACCACCTTGCCGTGTTGGCGCGCAAGCAACAGCTCTACCCGGCCGAACTCGAACCAGGGATTCTTCCTCGGGTTGAGGAAATCGCGGCGTTCCATCAGCAGCGGAGGAACCCAGTTTGGATCGCCCTGGTAGTGCGAGTACACGAACTGGATGAAGTCTTCCTTGTCCTTCGAAGACTGCACCGGAGTCACGGTGACGTCTCCGGGTACCTCCGGAAGCTCGCGGTGGTCGAGCCGCTCAGCAGTCATGGACATGGCGCTCGATCAGGTGTCGGGATGCTCGCCGTTTTTCAGCAGCAGGTTTGCGCCTTTTTCGAGGATCAATCCGGGAAGCATGCTGCGGTTCTTCCACAGCCGCTGGGGTGTGTCGGTGAACCGCCACAGATCGCCAGCCTGCAAATTCGCGGCTCGCCAGGTGATCGTCTCCACCGCCTCAAAGAGGCGATTGGCGACGTCTCGCGAAGAGAGCTTCATCAGCTGCTCGATGGAGAACTTTTGATCCGCCAGCGAGGCCGAAGCCGCGGCCCATTGCTGGGAGGCTTGGTTGGCGCGGACAAACGTACCCGGACGAGCGATCTGCACCGCTTCGAATCGGGTAGGCCGCGTCTCTGGAATGACGCCGAGCTTCCTGCCGACTTTTTCGAAGATGGTCAAGACTCGATCGAGCTGCTCATCGGTGTGCGTGGCCATGTAGCTGGTTCGAAGCAGCGCATGGCCGGGTTCCACCGCGGGAGGAATGACCGGGTTGGCAAATACCCCAGCTTCGAACAGGGCCTTCCAGAAGCGGAAACACTTGACCTGATCGCCGACCAGCACCGGAACAATCGGCGTCACCGAGATCCCGGTGTCAAACCCCACCGCGCGAAGCCCGTTGTGCATCTTCTCGGCGATGTCCATCAGCCGCGCGCGCCGATGGGGCTCGGTTTCGATGATTTCCAGCGCTTTCAAGGCGGCGGCAACCGAAGCAGGAGTCATCGATGCGGAGAAGATCACCGACCGAGCCTTGTGCTTGATGTAGTTGATGACGTCGAAGGGACCGGAAATCACTCCGCCCAATGAGGCAAAGCTCTTGGAGAAGGTGCCCATCTGCAGATCCGTTTGCGCCTCGACACCGAAGTACTCCGGCGTACCGCGCCCTTCGGCACCCAACACCCCCATCCCGTGCGCGTCGTCCACCATCACCCGCGCGCGGTATTTCTGGGCAAGCTCGACGATCTTCGGCAGATTGCAGATGTCGCCTTCCATCGAGAAGACGCCGTCGGTCACGATCAGCTTGGCGGCTTCGGAGTCGGCGCTGGCCAGCAGCTGCTCAAGGTGCTCCATGTCATTGTGCCGATAGCGCCGGTCCGTCCCGTAGGAGAGGCGAATGCCGTCGACCAGTGAGGCATGGTTCTGGCGGTCGGAGAAGACCAGGTCGTGCCGACCGAGAAGCGCCGACATGGTCGCGGTATTGGTTTGAAACCCGGTGGAAACCACCAGAGCGGCAGGACGATTGAGAAACTTGGCGAGCTTGGCTTCCAGCTCCTCGTGAAGCGTGAGGGTGCCATTTAGCAGCCTCGAGCCGGAGCAGGTGCTCCCGAACCGTTTCACCGCTGTCAGAGCAGCTTCTTTGACCCGAGGGTCCGTCGATAAGCCGAGGTAGTTGTTCGAGCCGACCATCAGCAGCCTGCGGCCGCCGATATCGACTTCCGTTCCTTCGTGCGAGGCCTCGATGGCGCGAAAGTACGGGTAGAGCCCGGTCGCTTTGGCGATTTTGTAGTCTTTCCAGGCGCTACACTTGTCGAAGATGTCGCTCATTCGACCACCCTCATCCGTGGCAGATGTCCTTTGGCGAGGTGGGCCGAATGGCCCGAGCGAATCGACCTAACAAGGATGCCCTCAAAGGACAGTATTGAAAGGCAAGCAGCTCGTATGCGATTCCTCTTTACTATCAAGATGCAGGGACCGCCGCGAATTTTGAATTACCAGGAAAACCAACTGGTTGGCGCAACGAATGGGCGCGCAATCGCCGGTCCAACTGAGTTCTCCGCGGCAAAAAGTTGCTCACTCTTGGACCCGGCGAGACGCATCGCAAGTCAACAAGGCGCACTCTGAGCGTAGCCTTGCGGCACTCGGATCGCGGTGCTACATCGCGGTCATGGCCGGCCCCCACCCTCGAAAGCTCGGGAAAGTTGCCCGTCCACTCGCTGCCAAGGCCGCCAAACGCTCGAAAGTGTTGAGCAAAAACGCCCGCAGCGCCAACGGCCTGAGCCGAGGACGGCAAGCGCTGGGAAATCCGACCTACGACAGCGACGGCATCAAGAGGCTTGGGGAGGAGCTGGCGGAGTGGCAAGCCCAGGACCTTGACTCAGCCAAGCGGCGCAGCCCCCTTCGCCGGGCCGAATTTGAGAGTGACTCAGGCATCCCGATTCCAGATCTCGTGTCTGCGGTGCAGCGTTCGAACGAAACCGTGGAGCAGCTGGGCTTGCCCGGGCGGTTCCCCTTCACGCGGGGCGTACAGCCAACCATGTACCGGGGCCGGCTCTGGACGATGCGCCAGTTCGCCGGTTTTGGGACGCCCGAGGATACCAATCGCCGCTTCAAGTATTTGATCGAGCATGGCGTCACCGGGCTGTCGACTGCTTTCGACATGCCGGCCTTGATGGGCTACGACGCTGACCACCCGATGAGCCGAGGGGAGGTCGGCAAGGAAGGAGTTGCCGTCTCGTCATTGCGGGATTTCGAAATCCTCTTCGACGGCATTCCCCTGGACCAGGTCACGACGTCGATGACGATCAACGCCTCCGCGATCATCGCGCTTTGCATGTACATCGCGGTTGCGGAGAAACAGGGCGTGTCCATGGCCAAGCTGGGGGGCACGATCCAAAACGACATGCTCAAGGAGTACATCGCGCAGAAGGAGTGGATCATCCCGCCGCGTCCCGCGGTGCGGATCGTGATCGACATGATCGAGTTCTGCGCTCGGAACATGCCGAAGTGGCACCCGGTTTCGATCAGCGGCTACCACATTCGCGAAGCTGGGGCCACGGCGGTTCAGGAGTTGGCCTTCACGCTCGCAGACGGAATTGGTTACGTCGAGGAGTGCATCAAGCGTGGACTCAACGTCGACGATTTCGCTCCGCGCCTGTCGTTTTTCTGGGACGTGCACAACGACTTTTTCGAGGAGATTGCGAAGTTTCGCGCCGCCCGGCGGATCTGGGCCCGCACGATGAGGGATCGGTTTGGGGCGAAGGACGCTCGCTCGATGCAGCTTCGGACCCACGCGCAAACCGCCGGCGTTTCGCTGACGGCACAACAGCCATACAACAACGTGGTCCGCACCAGCCTCCAAGCGCTTGCCGCAGTACTGGGAGGCACGCAATCGCTGCACACGAACTCCCTGGATGAGACGTACGCGCTTCCAACCGAGGAAGCCGTCACCCTGGCGCTGCGAACGCAACAGATCATCGCCTACGAGTCCGGAGTCGATCGGGTGGTGGATCCGCTCGCCGGCAGCTACTACCTCGAGTACCTGACCGACGAAATGGAAAAACGGGCGCTGGATTACCTGAGCCGGATCGATCAGATGGGTGGAATCGTCCGAGCGGTGGAGCAGCAGTTTCCCCAGAAGGAGATCGGGGAGAGCGCCTATCGGTACCAAAGAGAAGTCGAAAAAGGCGAGCGCCTGATCGTGGGCGTCAATGCGTTTGCCACCGACCAGCAGGACCCGGTCAATCTCCTCAAGATCGAGGAAAGGGTGACCGACGAGCAGGTGGCGCGACTGAAGCAGGTTCGGGTGGAGCGGGATCGGGGCGCGGTCGAGGGGCGACTGGGAGACGTCGAGCAGGCGGCGCGCTCCGGGGAGAACCTTGTACCGCCGGTGCTTGCGGCCGTGAAGGCTTACGCCACCTTGGGCGAGATCTCGGACGTATTTCGGCGTGTTTGGGGGCAATACCGCGAGGGTGGGGCGTTCTAAAATGGCGCAGCAAGCTCAGCGATCCGAGCTGGCGGCTGCGCCGCCGGTTGGGATCGGCAAGAAAGAAGCGCTCGGCCCAAGCCCAGTTCTGGCCCTGATCTTGGCGATCGTGGTGGGCCTAGCGGTGTTTGGGTTACTGTGGAAAATCCGCGAGACCTTTGGGATGAAGGGTTAGGATGGCTGAAAGCAAGCTGAGAATTCTGGTGGCCAAACCGGGACTCGA
>Ga0126384_10000923_pt1 | contig 16981 bp, 9 predicted proteins | sample PanSoiMetPlot_36_FD_92543 | JGI IMG/M metagenome (GOLD analysis project Ga0126384, IMG submission 92543) | Tropical forest soil microbial communities from Panama - MetaG Plot_36 | ecosystem: Environmental > Terrestrial > Soil > Tropical forest > Bulk soil | place: Panama | collected 2016-02-17 | reverse complement strand
TTGTCTTCAGAGAGCCAGCGCTTTCCTCTGCCGATAGGCAGATCCCAAGTGAAGTTGCTGACAAAGCGGTGGCGAATGTCGAACGGTGAGTTACTCATTTCGGCACTGTAGTTGTAAGCATTGGCAGGCGTGGAGCCTCCCGTCAGGTTGTCTTGGAAATTCGCGAGTCCGTGGCTGTAGGTGTAATTCACGGCATAGCCAAATCCCTTGGACATGCGCTTGCGAAGAGATAAGTCTAGGCCGTTGTAATCTGTGTTGCCGTCATTTGTGGCGAGTTCAAGAAAGCCATGCTGGCCGGTCAAGCCGCAATTAGGACCTGCGGCGCGGGTATCGACTGCGGAAACCGTATTCAAGTTCGCAAATGGGAACTGCACGATCGGACAACCGCTATCGGTCCCGGTGATCTGACCTTGATTGGCATTCCTGAGGCGATTCATCTTTCGGCCCCAGTTGCCAACGTAGGTCGCCGCCAGCACGGTGTCTTGGAAGATCTCATACTCTGGACCGAAACTTGCTTGCTCAACGTAGCCCGACCGTTGATTGGGATCCTGAGCGCGCAGTTGCAGCTTGGTGAGATCAAGCGCCGTGCCGGTGATGGTACTCAACGGGAAGCCATTCTTGAGCTGGAAGATTGGAGTCGAGCTTCCTGTGCCCTGGTTGAGCTGGATGTCTTGCAGGAACGGTGGATTGAGTTCCAACAGGCTCTCCGACCCGATGCGGTTGTAGTGCTGGTAGAAGACTCCATAGCCGCCGCGCACGACCATTTTCTTCGTGAACTGGTAGGCGACGCCTACGCGCGGAGCGAAATCGTTCTTGTCTGGCTTGATTAACGCGCGGTTCTCCCAGCCGGATGCATTGGCTGCAGCGGTGACGATGCTTCCATTACTCGCTGGACTGAAGTTCGAGACCAGGTTGTCGCGACTCATGATAGGAGCGAACAGCTCGTAGCGCAGGCCATAGGTGAGGTTCAGCTTGGAAGTAGCTCGCCATGTGTCCATCGCATAGAACGAGTGTCCGGGTTGGAAATAATGGACGACGAGAGGAGTGGTGAAGTGCGTTGCATCCACGTCGCCCAGCAAGAAGTCGGGCAGGCCGAACGAGCTACCTGCGGTGTAGATGCCGTTGATCTGCGGTTCGCTTTGCGGAGCGCGTATGTCGAGGAAGTTGTCGCCGCGTTTGACGTACTCGTAGCCGAACTTGAAGCTATGGCCGCCCTTTAACCAGCTGAGGTTCTCGATCAGGTTCCAAGCCTGTGAGATCTGATACTGCGGACGCCATGGCGAAGTACCCAGCCGCTGGAGACCGTTGATCTCGATCGGCGGTAATCCCGCGGTGTTGGGTGTAACGGGAATGCCGCTAAGACCAAAGTCCGGCGCCAGGGATTTTCCGAGTGTTAAGCCGATCGGATCGCTGTGAGCGTAATCCCGATTGAAGCCAAATCGTGCATCGCTCAGGATGTTATTCGAAAGGTTGCGTGTCCAGGCCAACGAGACAAGCTGAGTGTGCGTACGGTACTGAGTAGCAAAATTCCCATTTCCCGGAACGGGATCGCTCGTCCAGGCGGGATCCTGGCGGCTCACATGGTAGTAACTGTAACTGCCGGAGATGTGATCTTTCGCGCTCAATGTGTGATCGACACGGCCATCGAGCGACCACGTGTCATTCGGTACGACGGTGGAAAAGATGTAATTCGGAGCACCTGTCCAACTTCCAGCAGTGCCCTGTTTCGATACGAGTGCCGCGACGTTCGGATCTGGGAACAACGCCGCGATCTTCGATCCGACAGAATCGATGCACCTTGCCTGGATGATGTTTCCGACCACGCAGCCGGATTGGCCGGCTACGGGAGAATCACTGAGCGTGTTCTTAAGTTCAGTAAAGTTGCCTTGCTTCATCAGCGGAGTCGGCACGGTGCTTTGAACAGTCGTGGAGCGACGGCTGGTGAATTTCTGCATGTCGAAAAAGAAAAAGGTCTTGTCTTTTATGATGGGACCACCGAACGTTCCCCCGTACTGATTCTGACTGAAACGCCCCTTCGGTTTATTGTTTCTGTTGTTGATCCAGGAGTTCGCGTCGAAGACGCTATTGCGCACGTACTCAAACAGATTGCCGTGATAACTGTTGGTGCCAGACTTGATCGCAGCATTGATCACGGCGCCAGCGGAGTTTCCGAACTCTGAGGAGTAAGTCCGGGTTTGCACGCGAAATTCCTGAACGGCGTCCGGCGGTGGCTGCACCACCTGCACTGAGAATTCCTGGAGATTCTCTGACCAGGAGTTGTTGTCGATGCCATTCAGCCGGAAGTTGTTCTGGAGCTCGAGATTACCGTTCACGCTGAAGCGATCCGGAGCGGGATTTGCGGCTCCGTAGAACTTCTGCACTCCCGGTTCCAGCAGAGCGAGGTCTGCATAGCGACGTCCGTTTAAGGGAAGATCGTTAATCTGCTTGGAATCGACGACATTGCCGACATCCGCTGATTCGGTCTGCAACAGAGGCTCGCTGCCGGTGACGACCACTTCCTGATTCACCGAGCCGACGCGCAATGTGATTTCGATCGAAAGGCGATCCTGTACATGCAGCTCGAGATTGTCGCGAACCACAGTGTCAAAACCTTGTGAGCTCACACGTACCGAATATGTGCCCGGGATCAGGGCCAAGACCTGATACTCACCGGTGTCGTTTGTGGTTGTGTTGGCTACGACGCCAGTTCCTTTGTTGGTAACTGTAACGGTTGCCCGAGGAACCACGGCGCCAGAAGCATCGACGACCCTGCCGACGATTGCCCCACGATCGATTTGAGCGAAGGTGCAGAGCGCACCCATGAAAAACACTACGAAGCTGAGAGCACTACGGAGAAAACGTCTCTTCGTTTCCAATCGAAGATTCATTGCAGCCTCCTGCGCACTTCCACAAAACAGTTCATCCCGGGCAATGTCACTCTCAACCCAGTTCTCAGACGCAGTAACTGTGATGGAACGTGGTAGATGGAGTGACCGTTGCATTCAACGACCTCTCAAATATCGAAACGATTCGGTCTTGTGTGGGCTCACATCTAACACCTGACAAATTCTCACTGTCAAGACTGTTGAAGACCTTATTCGCGCGATCGAGTTCGTCAAGCCACGCGCCAGCGATTTGTGAACTAACGTTAAGACGTCGGACTTCCTTCGAAGCGTCTGTGTGCGTTATGCCAAAACGTTTTGGCATTTCTTGTGGCAAACCGTACAATTCGGTTGCTTTGCGACCGTGTCGGCACTCTCAGGTAACCTCTGCGTTCGCAAACCCCGATCTATGATTGCCATCAACCGGTACGGAATAGGGAAAGGAGATCTATGACATCCAGATCGAATCGTCTACTTCTCGCTGTGATCGCGGTCCTCGCGAGCATGTTGCCCTTTTTCTTTTCCATTTCTTCCGCAAGAGCGCAGTCGCCGACCTCAGTGACCGCTGCGCCTGACGTGACCGCGCAGCCAATTCCGTTCGATCGCGGCGCTGCCGCACTCTGGCAAAGTCTGCAAAAGCTGCATACGCGTGCCAGCCTGCTGATGGTGACGGCTCATCCCGACGACGAAGATGGGGGAATGCTGACGTACGCTTCACGCGGCCAGGGAGCTCGCGTCGGGCTCCTGACATTGAATCGCGGCGAGGGCGGAGCCAACGTGATGTCGTCCGACTACTTCGACGCGCTGGGACTGGTTCGTACCGAGGAGCTCCTGGCGGCAGATCAGTACTACGGCACGCAACAGTTCTGGACGCGAGTGATCGACTACGGTTTTTCAAAAACCAAAGAGGAGAGCCTCGATAACTGGGGACACGATCGCGTACTTGCCGATGTTGTGCGGGTAGTTCGCATGACACGCCCGCTGGTGATCACTTCTGTCTTTGTTGGTGGACGCACCGATGGACATGGCAATCACCAAACCGCCGGCCAGATGGCGCAGGAAGCCTTTAAGGCGGCAGGAGACCCGGCGATGTTTCCTGAGCAACTGAAGGAAGGGCTGCGGCCGTGGAAACCGGTTAAGGATTATGCACGCGTGCCGTTTGCTCGAATCACCGACAAAGGAATATATGACTATGCCGATGGGAAATATTATCCAGCCGAATTTCACAACTACACAGATGGGACTGTCAACAAAGGAGAACTCTCGGCTGCAGTAGAAATTCCTGAGGGCGAGTACAACCCGCTCCTCGGACTCACGTACGAGCAGGTGTCACGCCTTGGCCTTGGACACCAACGGTCGCAAAACGGCGGCACAGGCATGCCTCCTGCCGAAGAGCAGATGAGCCCTTATCATCGGTTCGCGTCTCTAGTCTCCGTTCCAGAAACGGAGTCTACCTTCTTCGACGGAATCGACGTTTCTTTAATGGGTATCGCGAGCCTCAGCCAGGGAGGAGATTCGACCCTCCTCAAGGAGGGCCTGACCCGCATTAACTCACTGGTGGAAAAGGCAACTCACGAGTTTTCAGCACAGCGTCCGGAGAGTATTGCTTCGACCTTGGCAGAAGGGCTGAAAGCTACAAATGAACTGATTGATAAAGTTGCTTCAAGCAGTCTCTCCGACGACTCGAAATATGATATTGATCACGAACTCAAAACAAAGCAAGTTCAATTTGGGAATGCATTGGCGGAGTCGTTGGGGCTATCGGTCCTCGCTACTGTTGCTCCGGAGAAGGAACCTTCGGGGCCGTTTGCGCGATTTTTCCGAAATCCAGAAACATTCCAAGTCGCCATTCCTGGACAACAATTCTGGGTGAAAGTGCATACCACAAATCCCGCCAACCTGCCGGTGCAAGTAGCGAGCGTTGCCATCGAAACCCCGCAAGGTGAGCAGTGGAAGGTGAATTCCGAATCGCAAACGAGCGGAGCACTGAAATCGAATCAGTCCCTGGACACGCGACTTGTAATTCAGGCTCCGCAAAACGCGGCTTACACGCGTCCCTACTTCTCGCGACCTGATATTGAGAAGCCATACTACGACATTCAGCAGGCGCAGTTTCTCAACATGCCGCTCGCGCCATATCCCGTCGCGGCGAAAGTGCAGTTCACATTCGAGGGCGTTCCCTTCGCGATTTCGCAAGTGGTTCAGTCGGTAAAGCGGGTAACCGGATCCGGAACGGTTCTCGAGCCTCTGGTCATAGCTCCTGCAATCTCGCTCGTCATGGCGCCGCAGGCTGGAATTGTTCCACTGAGTTCAAAGGCCTTCGACTTGACGGTTACTGTACATAGCAACGTTAAGGGTCCGGCAAAAGGAACCGTGAAGTTGGACCTGCCACAAGGATGGAAGTCGGAGCAACAGGGATTCTCCACCGCAAAGGACGGCGAGGATCAGACTCTGAAGTTCCATGTTGCGCCTGGACGAATCGATCAGAAAGCTTACACAATCACCGCGGTGGCGACCTACGAAGGCCGCGAATATAAGGAGGGCTATCACACCGTCGGCTATCCGGACCTGCGTCCTTACAACCTGTATCGGGCTTCCGCTTATCGCACGACAGGTGTTGACGTCAAGGTGGCTCCAGATCTTAATGTGGGATACATCGTGGGTGCGGGCGACGACGTGCCGCTCTCGCTCGTCAACCTCGGAATCAATGTTCACTTTCTCTCGCCCGGCGATCTTGCGACAGGCGACCTGTCGAGATTCGATGCGATCGTCTTAGGTGTGCGCGCGTATGCGGTGCGAGATGATCTCAAGAGCAACAACGGCCGAATTCTCGATTACGCGAAGAATGGAGGCGTCGTCATCGTTCAGTACAACACACCGGAATACGATCACAACTATGGTCCGTATCCATACAGGATGGGATCAAATCCGGAAGAAGTGACCGACGAACGTTCCAAAATGGCAATCCTCGAACCAGCCAATGCGGTATTCAGCTGGCCAAACAAGATCACAAACAAAGACTTCGATAACTGGGTGGAAGAGCGCGGATCGAAGTTTCTGCAATCGTGGGACAGCAACTATCAGCCTCTTCTCGAAACCCATGATGCTGGTCAGGAGCCGCAAAAAGGCGGGCTCGTCTACGCGAAGTATGGGAAAGGCGCGTATATCTACAACGCTTACGCGTTTTATCGCCAGCTGCCGGAAGGAGTTCCTGGCGCGTACCGCCTGTTTGCGAACATGATCAGTTTGGGCAAAAGCCCCCAGCTCGCGAGCACGCAGGCCGGAAAACAGCGGGCGGCAGTCGACAAGCCGAGACAATGAAATACTTCACTTTCGGTCGTGTGTTTCGTTTTGGATGGAATACAGAAAGGTTTTGATCGTTTCATCGCGTCGAGCATTTTCGTCGGCCAAGTGTGCTGACGCAGCTTTGTAAAGTTTCATTTCCTGCTCGGATTGCTGTTGCTGACCTAGCTGCCGGTAAATCTGAGCTAGCCGATAGTGAGCGTCCGGCGAGTCTGGATCCATGCGCGCGCAGGTCTCCGATTCGCGAAGGGCCTCCTGCCAGCGCTCGATCCATCGGTATGCCTTGCCTAGTTGGCAACGCGGAGCTGCTTCGTTCGGAGCCTTCCTGATTGCCGCTTCCAGCCTACGAAGAATTTCGGGTGTGTGCGAGCGATCATTAGCGAGATAATCGCGGCGAAAGAGCAACGCAGCACAGTAGAACTGAAGCTTTCCCGCATTGGGATGACCGTCCGCATATTCGCAAAGTCTGGACAGCGCGGCAGGATCGGGTGTTCCGGTTTGGTCCATCTGAATATCACCGAGGTATCTCAGAGCAGGTTCGGGCTCAGCCGCAACATTGGCAGCCTTCAAAAGAGTTTTGGTTGCATCTTCCGCGCTTCCCGCGAAGTACTCGACCATTCCTGACGCCACGCGCACTCGCCAAGACTCAGGATACAGTTCCTCAGCCTGCCTGAGGACCACGCGGGCGGGCTCAAAGCTTTTGTGCTGGATAAGATCGAGCGCGAGCGTCAAACGGTATTTTTCCTCGTTCGGCGCAAGCGTTACTGCAGCCTGATAGCTTCGCACAGCTGAGAGATTATCTCCGCGAGCCTCCTGGATGTCGCCGATCAGGCTCTCGAGTTCGGCGCTGTCTGCGGTCTTTTGCAGGCTCGTAGCTGTCGCCAACGCATCGTCGAGGTGGGTCGCCTTGAATTGCGCAAGCGCAAGATTGAATTTCAGATCGGCTCGACTTGGCTCAAGATCGACTGCTCTCTTCAGCTCGCCCACTGATTCGGAAAATCGCTCGTGCGAGATGAGGAGTTCTGCCAGGCGCTGCCGGAATGCAGCTTCCTGCTGTTCAGGCAAAGTCACGCTGCGCAGGGCCTCCAGCGTTGCACGAATCTCGTCACCCGATCCAAGTTGTGCCTCGACGAGCATCAATCCCAATCCGGGATCGTGAGTCCCAGCGAATAGCGGGCCGGCCAGGTTCGCAGCTCGTTGCCAATTCTTTGCCTGGATTTCAGCAGCAGCCGTAGCCATCTGAAGTCCAGGTTGATCTGGCGAGAGCGCCAGCGCCTTTTCCATTTCCGAAGCTGCTGTTCTAGCGTCTCCTAAACCAGACGCAACTGATGCCTTCAGCCGATGAAACGAAATGCGTTCTTCAGGTGACCTTGGCAACGTAAGACCTACGAGTGCGCGGGACGCCTCCTTGTATCGATGCAGTCGCGCGAGAGCGACCGCCCACGCGATTCTTATTTTGGGTGCTCCATGGCTCAACGTGGCGGCGCGAGCCAACATCGGTTCTGCTTTCTCCGGATTGCCTTCTCGCTCGTATAGCTCCCCGAGCCCGGCAAGTGCGCGATAGTTGTCCGGAGCTAACTTCAAAATGGCCTGGTACTGGTCTTCAGCCTGACCATCCTCTCTTGTAATGACGTACGCGTCGGCCAGGAGCAGACGCGCAGACGTGTCTTTCGGATGATCGTGGAGGTAGTTTGAAAGAACGTGTATGGCTGCGCCTGGATTACCCGTTGCCAGAAACGATTGAGCCCGCGCGATCACTGAGCTCGGCTGCGCCGGAGCGGCGCGATGCTCTTGAACAGCCGCTCCGCTTATTGAGCTACCCAGACAGACAGTCAGAGAGAAGAGAAGACGCACGGCCGTGCTTCGGCCCAAAATGGAATGACAACTCTTTCTAAACCTCAGGGCTACCAACTTCCCGGCACCTCGCCATTCGCCAGCCAATTCTCCACCAGCTTCACGATTGCATCCTCGCTGATCTTCACGAGTTTGCGGCCCTTCTCTGCCGAGGATTCGCTTACGTGACCGGAATATCCTGGCCAGTCCTTCGCAACGGACTTTTGCACGAAATACGGAGATCCACCTGAGAGATCCGGCGGCTCGGGAAGATCACGTGCCTTCTCGAGATGAATCAGGTCTGGTCGGAAACTCGCGACGGCGGATGTCTCCAGAGGCCCTCCGTGGCCGTGTCCGCCGTTCGCCTGCTTAAACAAGCCGAGCGATTTCATGGTCTCGCCAGAAAGGAACTCCCACCAACTGGCAAAGAGCAATTGAGCGTCAGTGGCTTCATTTGCGACCTGTGCGATTGCGCCGCGTCCGGGACCGATATTGCCGTCGTGTCCGTTCAGGATGAAAACTCTCCGAAATCCAAGATGAAGAATGTTTCGAAGTACGTCTGCAAAATACATCGTCATAACTTCTGGACGAATGCTGATCGTGCCACGAAAGTGAGCCGTATGAGCCGGGCACTGCGTGAAGCTTATCGTTGGAAATAGCAGCGCCTTCGTGCGTACTGCCAAGTGCTCAGCGATACCGGAAATGATGATGGAGTCGCTGCCCAGCGGATTGTGCGGGCCATGAAATTCCAAGCTGCCCAGCGGCACAATCGCAAGCAGATGTCGCGCAGTGAGGTCCTCGACCTCGAATCCACCGACTTCCTCGAAGCGTTTCGGCTGTTCACGGTTCTGCTGTGTTTGTGTCTCGCCCCACAGATCTCGCATCAGCGCGGGAGCCACTAACGCCGTGCACAGCAACGCTCGTCTTGTAAGTTCTTGCATCCTTCCTCCGATGACCATATCCGCCGCGTTCACGTGCTATATTGCGGCTCACCTCGATACACGTTTCAAGAAACTCAGGATTCTCGCATTGGCTGACAACTCTACACCGCATCTTCCTCCTGAAATAGCGCTCGCCTCCGAGAAATTAGTTCGCGGCATGGGATTGATTCAATCCACTGCCGTGAACATGCTGGAGATGATTGGGATTGGTCCCTTCATCACCATCGGAGTGATTCTGTCCGCAATGGGAGGACCGCAGGCGATTCTCGGGTGGGGATTGGGGGCGATATTTTCCGTTTGCGATGGGATGGTCTATGCGGAGTTGGGTGCAGCAATGCCCGGCGCTGGGGGCGCATACATTTATTTCCGCGAGGCGTTTAACCCACGCACGTGGGGGCGTTTGATTTCTTTCTTATTTTTGTGGGAGACCATCTTTGCTGCGCCGCTTTCAATTTCTGCTGCGTGCGTAGGCTTTGCCGAGTACTCTCATTACTTCCTTCCTGGCCTCACACATGCCGGCGTCGGTTTACTAGCCGCATGCATCAGCCTTCTGATGGCGCTTCTCTTGTACCGTCCGATTAAGACGGTCGGACGCCTCTCCGTAATCATGCTGGGAATCGTTTTGACAGCGATGTTTTGGATCATCGGCGCGGGATTGATTCACATGAGTCCGCGCATGGCATTCGATTTTCCACCCGGGGCGTTTCATCTCTCGAAGTCTTTTTTCTACGGACTCGCCAGCGCCACTTTGATTGCGATGTACAACTATGGCGGCTACAGCAACATTACTTATCTCGGTGGTGAGGTGAAGAACCCCGCCAGAAACATTCCAAGAGCAATCGTTTTATCAGTGCTGTTTGTCGCGGTTCTCTATCTGTTTATGAGCGTGGTGATTATCGGAACGGTTCCATGGCGTGATGCGGCTGTGTCCCATGCCGTGGTTTCGGAATTCATCAGCAAGCTGTATGGGTCACGCGCGGCGGCTCTGATGACCGTCCTGATTTTGGCCGCCACGCTGGGCGGAATCTTCACGATGACGTTGGGCTATTCGCGGATTCTCTATGCCGCGGGAGCAGAAGGAAATTTCTTCAAAGTCTTCGGCCTCGTTCATCCACGCGGGCACTTTCCCACTGTTTCATTAATCGCCATCAGCGTAATGGCCGTTCCCCTCTGCTGGTTGTCGCTCGAGCGGCTCCTGTCGGCGTTGATGATTACGCAGATCCTTTTTCAGTTCATTCCGCAGATATTTGCGCTGTTCGCGATCCGCTGGTACCGCAAAGAAATCGCACGACCATTCAGCATGTGGCTCTATCCGCTTCCAGCCATCGTGGCGCTGGTCGGCTGGACTTACGTCGCCTCGACTCCTGACCAAAGACAATATGTGGGCAGCGCAGCCATTCTTTTGGTGTTCGGCCTTATCGCTTACCTACTGCGGGCGAGAACCCTGAGATCGTGGCCACTCGAAACAGAGTTAGAAAATCGCTCGACCACTGCCGGTTAAGAATTGCTCTGCTTTGGAGGGCTGCAAGAATCACGCACGATGAGCTGTGTTGCCAGCAAAACGGGACTTGCGATGGCAGGACGGCCTTCGATGTGATCGATCAGCATTCTCGCGGCCACCATCCCAATTTCTCGTGCTGGCTGACGAACGACTGTGAGCCTCGGACGCAGCAGCGTCGACCAGTAGAAATCGTCAAAGCCAAGCAAGCTCATTTCGTCGGGACACGCCAGCCCTGTCTCCTGAATCGCAGCCAACGCTCCCAAAGCCATCATGTTGTTCGTGCAGAAGATCGCCGTCGGACGGCGCGAGCGCGTCAGCAACTGCATGGCATGCTGGTGTCCGCTCTCCATATCGTTGTGCCCCGTATGGATCATGGATTTGTCAGGACGAATCTTGGCGCTGCGAAGTGCATGTAGAAAGCCCTTGAGCCGATCGGCGGAAGTACCACTCGAGGTGTCTCCAGAAATGATGCCGATGCTTCGATGTCCGAGGCTGAGGAGGTAGCGCGTAGCATTGTCCGCAGCCAGAGTGTTGTCTATCCCAACGCGGCCGACGGAAGAGTCAGGAAAAGTTGGATATCGGTCGGCGTAGACCATTGGTATACTACCCAAAAGGGGCCTTGCCTTCTTAGCTACACCATCCATCGCTGGCACTCGCACAACTCCGTCGACGCGGCGCCGGTGGAATGAATCGAGATAATCCCGCTCCTCCTCCCACTTTTCGCGCGAGTCACCCACCAGGATCGTGTAATTTGCCGAAGCCGAGTAGTCCTTCGCTCCCCGTACCACCTCAACGTAAAAATTATTGGAAAGATCGGGGACGATGATGGCGATCGAATGAGTCTTCTGAAGGCGAAGCCCGCGAGCCAGGTCATTCGGCCGATACTTCAGCTGCTTGATAGCCTCCTGAATACGACTCCGCATCTCGGCGCTGACGTAGTCCGAATTGTTAAGAGCCGCGGATATAGTCGCAACGGATGCTCCAGCCGCTTTGGCTACTTCGCGAATCGTGACATGACGCCTGCCTGACTTTTGCTTCGATCTCAAGACTTTACCTTTGAAGGTTTAGGAAGTTTGCGTTGCAAAAGCATACTTCAGATATCTATTCCTTCCCACGCTCTTTGCTCAGGCTTGTGCCTGTTATGATTTCGACGTGATGGCGTCCGCCTCTGCGCGCTCCCAGCGCCTGGTCGTCTTTGGAGAGTTCTTCCTCGATCTGATCTTTTACGATCTGCCTAATCTTCCCAGATTGGGAGAAGAAGTCAAGACTCGCCGCTTCGCCGAATTGCCAGGAGGAGGCTTGGCAACGACAGCTTTGGTCGCCGCTGGCCTTGGCACGTCGACCGCGGTCGTTACGAGGGTAGGACTGGACGCGCGCCTCAGCCCGGCATGGCAAAAGTTAGTCAAGAGCAGCGTTTCCATCGAAGCATGCGAGTTTTCGGGGAAGTTTCCGACGGCCCGAACCGTGTGTGCTGCGTACGACGGCGATCGCATGATGATTACGCATGATGCGATCAACCAGAAATTGGAAAAACTGCTGAGTTTGCCGGCGGTACAAGAACTTCTGCGCACGTCCAAGCATCTTCACCTGGCTTGTGCACTTTGCCCCGTGAGAACATGGCTGCCTGTGATTCGTCGCTTGCGAGCTCAGGGCCTCAGCATCTCTGCGGATATCGGCTGGAATCCCGAAATGTTTCGCTCTCGCGATCTTCCACAATTGCTGGGAGAACTAGAATTCACCTTTCCCAACGAAGCCGAGGCCCGAGCGATCACGGAGGACAGCAACATCGAACAAGCGCTGAAGAAGCTTGCTCGATGGGCTCGCGTTCCCGTGATCAAGCTAGGAAGTACCGGATCGATTGCGATACAGAATGGAAAGGTAGCACGCGCGAAATCGATTCGAGTCCGCTCGATCGACGCCACCGGAGCTGGTGACGCCTTCAACGGGGGTTTCCTGCACGCGTATATTCAAGGATGGCCGCTTCAAGACTGCCTCCGGGCTGGAAATGTTTGTGGTGCACTCGCAACCACTGCCGCCGGCGGATCTTCAGCCATACCCAAGCCAAAGAAGTTGAAGCAATTGATGAAGGGCCTACATTGAGGAAAGAGACATCAGTTCTATGAAGATCGCAATTATCGGCGCTGCCGGAGTCAGAACTCCTCTTCTGATTCATGGACTAGCGGAAGCCGGTAGCAAGCTGCACATCGGAGAACTCGCATTATGGGATACAGATTCAGACCGCCTGAAAGCCATGGGCAGAGTTTCGACGGCGATGGCGGGACGGGTTGGCTTCCGTGCGAAGTTAAAGATCTGTTCCAATCCAGAACAGGCAGTAGCCGACGCCAGCTACATCATCACAAGTATCCGCGCTGGCGGAATCGAAGCGCGTGTCAAAGATGAGAACATCGCGCTCGCACACGGACTCGTCGGCCAAGAGACGGTAGGAGCCGGCGGATTCGCCTGCGCCATGAGGAACTTGGCTGTAATGCTGGATTATGCACGGCTCATCGAGCGCGCGGCTCGCGACGCAACGATAGTTAACTTCACCAACCCAGTCGGGATTATTTCTCAAAGCCTTCTCAATCACTCTGCCGTGAAAATCTTCGGCGTTTGCGACACTCCACTCGAGACGTTCGAATCCATCGCAACGGCCCTTGGCAAGGACCCGTTCGAACTCCAATTTGACTATTTAGGGCTGAACCATCTCGGCTGGGTTCGCGGCGTTCGCGATCGAAACAACACGGATTTGCTTCCGCAGATACTCTCCTCCGCAGAGCTGATTCAGAAGTGTTATCGCCATCAACTCTTTCCCGTGGAATTCGTTCAGCAGCTAGGTCTTCTCCCGACAGAGTATCTGTACTTCTACTATTTTCCGGAAGCGGCCTATCGCAACACCAAGCGAAGCGGACACTCGCGCGGGCAAGCCATCGCAGCCCTGAATCGAGATCTTTTCCAGAACCTGGCCCAGGCTCCCGCTGCTCAGTTGGTTGAGATCTACGAAAATTATTTGCGCACACGAAACGCCTCGTACTTCAGTATCGAAGCGACTGCAGGCACAACGCGCAAAGAAGGTCAGGCGCTCTACTCACAATTCGCCGGATACGAACGCATCGCAACGCTGGTTCTGCAGGCACTGCATTCGAATTCGACGATGCCGATTCCCCTCACCGTCCGAAACAATGATGCCCTTGAAGACCTGGAATCTAACGACGCCGTAGAGCTGCCTTGCGAGGTTTCCTCCGCCGGAGTGAAACCGCACAAAGTAGGACGCGCTCCAGCAGCCGTACGCGAGCTGCTCTTGCGAGTAAAAGAATATGAACGCCTCACGGTTCGCGCTTCGGTGAATGGGTCAGGCGAAGCCGCTCTGGCAGCACTAACGACCAATCCTCTTGTGGGAAGCAAACAAGTCGCGCGAGAAGTGCTCTCCGAGTACGTGCAGGCCTTCGGCGACCAAATGCACCTGCAAGCAGCCGCCAGCTGACCTGAATTTGAGGCAAAAACGCGAGCCGCTGGCTCGAACGATAGGCTATTGGAAATGCAGCTTTTTGCGATACTCCCCGTGTACAAGTCCCAGGGTCATCGACGCAAGAACTTTTCCCTGCGCAACTCCGTCCGTTCAGGCTTACAATAATACCGAAACGTTTCGGCAACAATCGCGGGAGAGAACTCATGAGCACATCGACCACGCGTCCGGCAACAGAACCACTTTCCAATCTGGAACAGTGGGACGATTTCGTTGAGGGTCGTTACAAAGAAGGCAAATCGGAATCGGAGTTCCGGCAGTACGACGAAAAAGCGACTCCAGGAGTCGCAGAGTTCTACCGCCTCAATCATCAGTATCAAACCGTCGACTATGTACTGGAAAAGGAAAAGCAGTATTTCGGCCTGACCCGCGGACAGAAGAGCGTCTGGGAGGCAGCCGAGTATCTCAACACGCTGATCGACGACAGCGATCCCGATACCGACCTCTCCCAACTCGAGCACCTGCTGCAAACCTCCGAGGCGATTCGCCGCGACGGACATCCGCGCTGGATGGTTCTCGTAGGCTTCGTCCACGATCTGGGCAAGTGTCTTTGTCTCTACGGTGAACCACAATGGGGCGTGGTCGGAGACACATTTCCAGTCGGCTGCGCGTGGTCAGACCAGATTGTTTTTCCCGAATACTTCGCCAACAACCCCGACCGAAACGTTCCCAAGTATCAGACGAAGTATGGAATCTACGAACCAAACTGCGGCCTCGAGAACGTACACATGTCCTTCGGACACGACGGCTACATCGCCGAAGTGATGAAACCATACCTGCGCGACGAAGCTCTCTACATGCTTCGTTTTCATTCCTTCTATGCCTGGCACCGTCACGGCGCGTACCAACATTTGGAAAATGAGAAGGATCGCCGCATGCTCGAGTGGGTGAAGAAGTTCAATCCATACGATCTGTATTCAAAGGGCCACACTAAGCCAGACCTGAAAGAACTGAAGCCCTACTACGACGAACTATTCGCGGAGTTCTTGCCAGAGAAGCTGGCCTGGTAATCACCAAACTCCTTCTGTCATCCCGAGCGTTAGAAAGCCATGCTGTTGCCGCCGACTCAGCACTGTCGCGCGCAGTCGTGTGCTGGGGACCCCGTGAGCAAAGCGCTGCAGCGCTCTATCCGCGCTCCGCTTGTCCGTTTAGGCGTGATTCCCTAAGGTTTCTGATGCTAAATGTGCGCCGGAACAGCCGCATGACTGGCCCAAGTCGCTTTAATTGCGGCATCCGTGCGGCCCTGTCTGACCTTTGCCCACTCGTGGGAATAAAATTTTGCAACAACCGCAACGGTGTTACCGAGCGCGGCGGCCACGTCCTCAAACGTTGCGCCGTGGCGAATCATCTCAATTGCAAGCGTGTGACGGAATTTGTGGCTGGTTGCGTCGGGAAGTCCGGCGGTGTTTAGTAGTGCTCGGATCCACTTGTGCCAATAGGTTACAGCAATGCGCTTTTCACCAGCATCAGCCACGGTGTCGCGCTCATCCCGGTTCCAAAAGACGTAGCGAGAATTTCCGTTGAGCACGGACATTAGTTCTCTTCCCGCGAATGGTGGTATAGGGTTATCAATCGGCTGGAGGATGTCGCGTTTAGATGTCTTCTGCCGTGATTTCAATTGGATTCGGTATGTATTTCCAATGTGGGAAATCTGTGTGCGCTCCAGACAAGCCGCGTCAATGATGCCAAGACCGGCATAGCGCATCACGAGGACCAATGCCCGTAGTTTTTGCTGTACGTCTTTCGTGGCGGTTAGTACCCTAACGTTATTCTTCCGGTCGCTTTTGCTATAGGTGTGCTTGCGCTCAACCTTAGGAATGGCGGCTAAGATGCGCTCGAACTCTTCCGGGGTAAAGCCCGAGACTTGCTCGGTCTTGCCCTTGACGCGCGACCACGCGGCGGCGGGATTTTTTGAAATGACGCCCGCATTATGAAAGTACCGGAAGAACGATTTCACTCTTTCTTGATTGGAACGGAGCGAATGCGTGGCTTTGAGGTATCGACCCCAAGGCCAGGTTGTAAGGTGAACTAGCGTTACACCCTCCAAGGTGAGGATGCCGGACCCCTCGGCAAAAACCCTGATGCGGTCACACACCTTCTCCAATTTTTTGAGAGTGGGCGGCTCCAAGCCATCATTGCGCTTCGCGTCCATGTAAACCTTAATGGCATCCGCGATAAGCATTGGGCCATGTCGCGGAGTCTGCTTATCCGGTTTGCGGCCCGTGATTTCGTCTTCAAGCCGCCGCCTGGCATCTTCGGCACCCTCCCAGGAGCGAGAGCCGGTTTTACGCCGGTACTGCTTGCCGTTCTGAGTCCAGCGGAGATGCTTACGGCAATGGCACCGCTTACAGAACTCGTCCACGGCATATTTGCAGCCCGCCGAGTGGCGTACAAAGATTGTGATTAGTGGGGCTTCCATGCCGTGGGAGGCTATAGCACATAATTAGCCCAAAACTTAGGGTGTCGACGGCAGATAGCGGCTTTACTAGGGTTTTTGATGGTGGCCAGGGACGGAATCGAACCGCCGACGCCAGCCTTTTCAGGAGTGGCGTCTCCCGTTGGTCTGAATATCGCCCGGCACCACGCCTTTCTCTCATAGAGAAAGGCGCAACAGGTGCAGACGTGATCTGCGGCTTTTTCCCTTTGGACCCCTTGTCTCAGGCCAGGTGCTCACATCGGCACGGTTTCTTTTCTGGATTTTTCTTGGAGAATCAGATCGTTAGATGAGCTCGACGCAGTTGCCACACGCGAGTGCCCCATCATTATTTATCAAGCACTTCCGCGCTTCGAGGGCGGAGGACTTGCGCGTCAGATCCGCGTCCAAACGTCTCGTTGCTCTTGTGGAGGCGGGAGAGGGCAAGAGTCTTGTTTCATAATAGGAACTCCTGCCTCAACAGGAGGATCATTGGACTGTGGCGAAAGATGCGCCGATACTCACGAATATGAGAACTGATGCGCCGAGTGCCAATCTACGAATTTCACTGAACAACTTGCCTAC
>Ga0126384_10000921_pt1 | contig 16986 bp, 12 predicted proteins | sample PanSoiMetPlot_36_FD_92543 | JGI IMG/M metagenome (GOLD analysis project Ga0126384, IMG submission 92543) | Tropical forest soil microbial communities from Panama - MetaG Plot_36 | ecosystem: Environmental > Terrestrial > Soil > Tropical forest > Bulk soil | place: Panama | collected 2016-02-17 | reverse complement strand
GCCCCGCCCCACCCAGACCACCTCCCCCATCGCGATCAACTCGTCGAGCAGGGACGGTCGGTAGCCGGCCACGCGGGAGCTGAGGACGTCGCGTTCTACGACGGAAGCGGGCAGCGCTAGCCCCTGCAGACTAGTGACGCAATCCAGCAGCCGGTCGGAACCGCCCGCCTGCGACCCGACCCCGTGCCAGCCGGGCAGGAACCGGGCCAGCACGCCTGCCGGCACCGGCTCCGCCTCGCGCCGGAGTGCGGCCAGCGACCGCCGCCGCAGCGTGCGCAGCACCTCGGGGTGGCAGTACTCACGCTCAGAGACGCCATGCCTGAAGGCGCCGGCCACAAGGTCACCTCTCGCGGCCAGCCGGCGGAGGGCCAGTTCGACCTCGCTCGCAGGCAGTCCCCAGCGAGCCGCGGCGTCCACGGCCAGGAAGGGCACATGGGTCCTCGCCCACCGCCTCAGCAGCCCTTCCAGCGGCTCGACCACCGCCTCCAGGAATGACTCGGGCAGGCCGGGAGGGGGGGTGGCGCCCAGCGCATCGCGGTAGCGGCCGGCGTCCTCGGCGGCGATCCAGCGCGCGGCCCCCGAGATCCGGATCGTACATGCACGCCGCTCGGCAGCAAGCGCCTCCAGCCAGCCGGCGGCGACGCCGCGCGCGGCGAGCTCCTCGCGGTCGAGATCCCCAAGGCGGGCCAGAAGGTCGTGCGCTTCGTCAGCGTCCCGCGGCCAGCGCTCCGGCTTCAGGCCCTGGAGCTCGAGCTCAAGGTCGGCAATGGCGGCCGGGTCGAGCAGCTCTCGCAGCTCCTCTGAGCCCAGCAGCTCGGCCAGCAGCTCGCGATCAAGCGTCAGCGCCTGCGCTCGCCGCTCCGCCAGCGGCGCGTCACCCTCGTAGAGGTACTGACCGACGTAGTCGAACAGCAATGAGGCGGCGAACGGGGAGGCCCGGTCGGTGTCGACCGCGACCACCCGCACCTGACGCGACCGGATGGCGGTCAGCAGCTCGCGAAGGGCCCCCAGGTCGAACACGTCTGCCATGCATTCGCGGAAGGTCTCGGCCAGAATTGGGAAATCCGAGTGCCCGCCGGCCACCTTCAGCAGGTCGGCCGATCGCTGGCGCTGCTGCCAGAGCGGCGTCCGCTGGCCGGGCCGGCGACGGGGCAGCAGCAGGGCCCGGGCAGCGTTCTCCCGGAAATGCGAGGCGAACAGAGCCGACGACGGCAGCTGGGCGCTGACGAGATCGGCAAGCTCCTCGGGATCTGGCAGGAGCTCTTCGGGATCGAGCGGACGGTCCGCGTCGGGCAGGCGCAGCGCGAGTCCGTCGTCCGTGTACATCGTCTGCAGCTCGATGCCGCGCCGCTCTGAGAGCTGCGCCTGCAGTGCGAGCGACCAGGGCGCATGCACCCGGCCGCCGTACGGCGTGAGCACGCATACCCGCCAGTCACCGACCTCGTCGCGGAACCGCTCGACCACGACCGTCCTGTCGTCGGGAACAGCCCCGGTGGCCGCCGCCTGGTCCTCCAGGTAGGCCAGCAGGTTCCGCGCGGCCCGCTCGTCGAAGCCGGCGCCTTCCATCAGCCGCCTTTCGGCCTCTTCGGGTCCAACCGCGCGCAGCTCGCGGGTGAGCTGGCCAAGGGCGCGGCCCAGCTCCGCCGGCCGCGACAGGGAGTCGCCATGCCAGAACGCGATCTTGCCGGGCTCGCCCGGCGCGGGCGCTACCAGCACCTGTGAAGGCGTGATGTCGACGATCTTCCAGCTCGACGCGCCGAGGATGAAGGTTTCGCCCGGACGGCTCTCGAAAACCATCTCCTCATCCAGCTCTCCCACGCGGCGGCCGTCTTCGAAGATGTTCACCGTGTAGAGGCCGCGGTCGGGGATCGTGCCCGGGTTGGTGACGGCGAGGCGCTGTGCGCCTGACCGGCCACGGACCGTGCCTTTGACGCGATCCCAGACAACCCTCGGCCGCAGCTCTGCGAACTCCTCGGAGGGGTAGCGGCCGCTAAGCATGTCCAGCACGGCCTCGAGAGAGCGGTGCCCGAGGTCCCGGAATGGGTGGGCGCGCCGGATGAGAACGGCCATGTCGTCGACCGCCCATTCGTCCATCGCCGCCATCGCGACCACCTGCTGGGCGACTACGTCGAGCGGATTCGAAGGGACCACGGTCGTCTCGATCTCGCCGGCCAGCATCCGCTCGACCACGGCGGCACTCTCCAGAAGGTCACCCCGAAACTTGGGCAGGATGACACCACGCGATATCTCGCCCACGGAGTGGCCGGCGCGGCCGATGCGCTGGATCCCCGTGACCGCGCTGGGCGGCGACTCCACGTGGACGACGAGGTCGACCGCACCCATGTCGATGCCGAGTTCCATCGAGGAAGTGGCAACCAGGCCGCGCAGCTGGCCCGACTTCAGGCGGTCCTCAACGAGCGCCCGCTGCTCGCGGGCGATCGAGCCGTGGTGAGCGAGCACGAGCTCTTCTTCGGCGAGCTCGTTCAGCCGGGCGGCGAGGCGTTCGGCCAGGCGGCGGGAGTTGACGAAGACGATCGTGGAGCGGTGCTCCTGGATCAGCTCCAACAGCCGGGGATAGATGGCGGGCCAGATCGACCGCCTCGGCAGCGGCAGCTCGTCGGCCCATTCAGGAAGGGGGACTCCCCCCTCCAGGCCACCACCCCGGGAAACCCGGGGCGCCGGTACCCCCCTGTCCAGAGGGGGGACTCCCCCCTCCAGGCCACCGCCCCGGGAAACCCGGGGCGCCGGTACCCCCCTGTCCAGATTGGCCATGTCCTCCACCGGGACCTCAACCCGCACCTCCAGGGTCTTCCGCGCACCTGCGTCAACTATCGCCACTTCGCGCCCGACGCCACCCAGGAAGCGCCCCACCTCCTGGAGCGGGCGCTGCGTCGCCGACAGGCCGATGCGCTGCGGCTCGTGCTGCATCAGCGCGCACAGCCGCTCGAGGCTGATGGCCAGGTGGGCGCCTCGCTTGGTAGCGGCTACCGAATGGATCTCATCCACGATCACCCAGCGGACGCTGGCCAGCACTCTCCGGGCGGCGCTGGTCAGAAGCAGGTACAGCGACTCGGGCGTCGTGATCAGGATGTCGGGCGGCGTTCGCTCCATGCTCCGCCTTTCATCGGCCGGCGTATCCCCGCTCCGAATGGTGACCGCAATGTCCGGGACGGGGAGGCTCAGGCGCCGTGAATGCAGCCGCATTCCGACCAGCGGCGCCCGCAGGTTGCGCTCAACGTCCACAGCGAGTGCCTTCAAAGGAGAGATGTACAGGACCCGGCAGCGTTCGCCACGTGGCGGTGACGCTTCAGTCACCAGCCGGTCGAGGCACCACATGAAAGCCGCCAGCGTCTTGCCGCTGCCTGTGGGCGCGGTCATCAAGGTGTGGCTGCCGGAGGCCACGGCCCGCCAGCCCCGCTCCTGCACCTCCGTCGGAGCGGCGAAAACACCGGAGAACCACTCCCGGGCGGCTGGCGAGAAGAGATCGAGTGCGCCGGCCATCCTCAAACGTTAGTTCGTCGGGCGCCCCCGGTGCCAGTCTGGCTGGTCTGCGCAAGCGGAATGCAGCCTTCGGGCCCGTAACCTGCCCGCCTCGGCCGGCGTTGTCCAGGGCATGGTGGCAGCGCTCGCCCTGGGTCTGCTTCGCCTTCTTCTGGTCCCGCTTGATGCTGCTGGGCCATCCCGGCCACGCCGAGCCCTTCGGCGGTTGAGCCTGCGGTTTCGGGCTCCCGCTGAGTACGCGGAGTTCTGAGGGGCCGCCAGGCAGCCGCTCCTCAGTCCTTGGGAGCTCAGGCGTGTCCCTCAGTCCGGCCGCGATATTTAAGGAACTTGACGGTTCCACTGCCCTATATTCCAGGTGGTGAAGTATCGGAAGAGCCGGGCCCGCGTCTACGTCCAGCTGGCCGAGGTCCTGCCCCACCTCTTCCGCAGGCTGGTCGTCGCCATGCCAGACCAGGTGGACGGTCTTGCCAGGGTGACGGCCGAACAGTTCGCCGTGCTGAGCCTGCTGAGGGACCGCGGGCCGCTGTCCATGAGCGAGCTCGCAATCGCACGTAAGGTTGCACTCAACACGGCCACCTCGCTGGTTGACCGGCTCGTCGCCGCAGCGCTGGTCGAGCGGAGCGGCCATCCCGGAGACCGCCGCATCGTGAAAGTGGACGTCACTCTGAAGGGACGGGCGTTTGTCGAGCGCCTGCGGGCCGCCCGCCACGACGCCGTGCGTCGATTACTGGACGACCTGAGTGATGACGAAGTCGACAGGGTGCTGGCGGCCATGCCGGCGCTGGGGCGTCTGGCCGGCCTGCCTGCCAGCGCCACATCGTAGCCGTGAGATCGCTGATCAGTCTCCTGCGTCGGGCAGCGCCGCCAGCAGCCGCGACCGCAGCGGTTCGAGCATCGAGCTCTCCGGCTCGCCGATGGCCGTCAGGGCGCGGCGTGCGGCGCTGCCGGCACCAAGGCGGGTCGTGAAGCAGACGTTCGAGCTGGCCAGCTGCGACCGAGCGGCGAGCTGCAGCGGATCAGCCAGCGCCAGGAACACCCCAACCAGCGCGAAGAAGTCGGCCGCGGCCCCTCGCTCCACGGCCGCCTCCCGAACCGACGGGTTCAGGCGGGACCAGTTCTGGCCGGCCCGAACGGCGCACGCCACATCGAGCTGCCCCAGGTCCACGTCGACGAGATCCAGCGGCGCCGTCTCCATGAGCCGGTGCAGCTCCTGCACCAGCGGCTTCAGCCCGGTGCCCTTGCGAATCTCGGCGTCGGGTCGCTCTGCGACGCTGAGGCGGCGGTCAGTGCCCGCGTAGGCAGAGAAGACCACGATCCTGAGCTGGGGCGCCAGGGAGCGCAAGATTGGGATCACCTCTTCACCGGACATCACCGGCATCTGGAGATCCAGGATCATCACGTGCGGCTTCACTTCGCCAACGCGGGCCATGGCCTCGGCGCCGTTGGCCGCTTCGCCGACCACCTCGAACGGAGGCTCGATCCGGAGCCGTGTGGCCACGATGCTGCGGATGTCAGGCTTGTCGTCCACGATGAGGACGCGCGCTGTGTTGGTTGCCACCCCCGCCATGTTTTTCCGTTCATATACCCCAACGGGAAACAAACCCGGATGAGTCTGTAAAGAGGCTACGCAAACGACTTCCGTGCTGAGCTTGCAGGTCAACCGACACAGCTACCACGACTCCATCGTGCTCATGCTCGCCTCCGCGCAGATGGCATCCGTCGAGGGAGTCGAGGCGGCCATGGCAGCGATGGCCACCCCCTTCAATCTGAGCGTCCTGCGTGAGGCCGGGTTGTGGGATTCCTCACTCGAGAGCTGTGGTCCTGACGACATGGTCCTGGCCGCGCGAGGCAACGATCCGGCGGCCGCCATCCGGGCCGGCCAGGCCGCGCTGGCGCAGGGCGCTCCCCTGTCGGCCCCGATCGGCCCTGGGCCAGCACCTCGTAGCGTTCGGGGGGCGGCACGCCGCCTACCGGGCGCCAACCTGGCCGTCATCTCGGTGCCAGGCGAGTACGCCGCCTGGCCATGCTGGGACGCTCTGAACGCAGGCCTCAGCGTTTTCTGCTTTTCCGACAACGTCTCGGTCGGGGACGAGGTTCTGCTCAAGGACGAGGCGCTACGCCGCGGGTTGCTGTTCATGGGCCCTGACTGCGGCACCGCGATCGTCGACGGCGTCGGCCTTGGCTTCTGGAACGAGGTGCCGCGTGGTCATGTGGGGATCGTCGGGGCCTCCGGCACGGGCATCCAGCAGCTGTCCAGCCTGCTCGCCCACCAGGGCGTGGGCGTTTCCCATGCGATCGGTGTGGGCGGCCGCGACCTCTCGGCGCAGGTGGGTGGGCGGATGACTCGCGAAGCGATCCGCCGCCTGGACGAAGATGTGGACACCGAGGTGATCGTCGTGGTCTCCAAGCCCGCCACAGCAGAGCTGACCGCTCGTAAGCCGCTGGTGACGGCTCTGTTGGGCCCTGGCGTCGACCTGACAGAGGTGGCCCTGCGCGTTGGGGGCGGGTCGCTGCCACCGGATCCCGAGCCGCTGGAGTGGCGGGGGCCGGTGGACGGCATTTTCTCCGGCGGGACGCTGCGTGACGAGGCATGGCTCGTCTGGCAAGGGGACCCGACACCTGGCCGCTTCAGGGCCGTCGACTACGGCGCGGACGAGTACACACGCGGCCGGCCCCACCCCATGATCGACCAGCGGCTGCGTCTGGAGGCCATCAGGCGGGCTCGTGGGCTCGTCTACCTGGACGTCGTGTTGGGGCATGGCGCCCACCCCGACCCGGCCGCCGAGCTCGCGCCGGCGCTGGCGGGGCTGCCGGCCGTGGTTGCGCTGATCGGCACCGAGGCTGATCCGCAGGGGCTGTCCCGACAGCGAGCTGCGTTCGAGGTCGCAGGAGCACGCGTCTACCTTTCCAACTCGCGGGCGGCTCGTACGCTGCTGGCATGATAGAGCCACCCCTGCCGCCGGGCCGCCTCGCCGGCCAGGTCCGCTTCCTGCTGGAGTCCGACTTGCTGAAGAGCGTCCTGCGGCGGACCTTCATCTCCGACGGCTCACGTCACGAGAACTCTGCCGAGCACTCCTGGCACGCCGCACTGTTTGCGCTTGTCCTCAGCGAGCATGCACACGAGCCGGTCGACCTCGGCCGCGTGGTCGCGATGCTGGTCCTGCACGACCTGGTGGAGATCGACGCGGGGGACACCTACGTCTACGATGACGCCGAGCTCGCCACAAAGGCCGCGCGCGAACAGGCCGCCGCTGACCGGCTCTTCGACCTGCTGCCGCCGGACCAGGCAGGGCGCCTGCGCCACCTGTGGGAGGAGTTCGACGCACGCGTGACGGCAGACAGCAGGTTCGCCAACGCCGTCGACCGCCTGACGGCCGTGCTCCTCAACTACGTGGGCCGCGGCGGGGCCTGGCAAACGCACGGCGTTTCGGCACCGCAGGTCCGCGCCCGGAACACCGTCGTCGGCGAGGCCGCGCCGCCGCTGGGTGAGCTGGTGCGTATGGTGGTCGAGGATTCGGTGACCCGTGGTTGGCTCCCCGAGGGCACAGCATGCCCCTGATAGGCGAGGTTCGCGCGGTCACGGCCGGCGCCGCCATGCTTGCCGATCAGGTTCGGGCCGAGCAGCTCCGCGTCGATTGGCGCCCGCCAATAGACCGGCTGAGCCCTGACCCGATGGTGGAAGCAGCCAATCGCGACGCGGTCGGGCGGATGCTGGCGGCTCGACCGGCGTGGGTCGGCCTGGGTGTGGCAACTGATGTCATTCCGCGGATGCGGTCCGACCTGCTGCTGCACAGCGGCCCACCGCTCCGCCTGGATCAGGCGTCGGGCCCGATGCGCGGAGCACTGGAGGGCGCGCTCCGGCTGGAGGGCCGGGACTCGGCGGATCTCGATCCGTGCCACCACCACATGGCGGTAGGCCCCATGGCAGGCGTGATCAGTCCTTCGATGCCGGTCGTGGTCGTGGAAGACCGGACCAGCGGCCTGAGAGCGTACTCGAACCTCAACGAGGGCCTGGGCAAGGTTCTGCGGTATGGGGCGAACGACGAGACCGTCCTGGAGCGGCTGCGCTGGCTGGCGCGCGTGCTGGCCCCGGACCTGGCCCGGGCCTTGAAGGCCGGCCCCATCGACCTTGCCGCCATCAATCAGAAGGCGCTCCAGATGGGCGACGAGCTGCACAACCGCCATCGCGCGGCTACGTCCCTGCTGTTCCGAGAGCTGGCGTTGCGGGGCCTGCCTACCGACTCCCTGCGCTTCATAGACCAGAACGACTACTTCTACCTGAACCTCGCCATGGCTGGAGCCAAGGCGGCGTGCGAGGCCGCGGCCGCGGTCCCGGCCGGCACGCTGGTCGTCACGATGGCTCGCAACGGCACGGAGTTCGGCATCAGGGTGAGCGGCGAGCCCTCGCGGTGGTTCACGGCTCCGGCGGAGGTGCCGGTCGGCCTGTTTCTCGGCTCCTATACACAGGACGACGCGAACCCGGACATCGGCGACTCGGCGATAACCGAGACCTATGGACTGGGTGGCTTTGCGATGGCGGCGGCGCCGGCGATTACTGCGGTAGTCGGGGGCACGGCGCGGAGCGCGCTGGACGCGACGCTTGAGATGTATGAGATCACGCTGGCTGAGAACCCGCAGCACCAGATCGCGGCCCTGGACTTCAGGGGCAGCCCGACGGGGATCGACGTCCGGCGGGTGGTGGAGACGGGGGTCCAGCCCCTGATCAACACTGGCATCGCGCACCGACAGGCGGGTATCGGGCAAGTCGGGGCCGGACTGGTGAGGGCGCCGCTGGAGCCGTTCGTGGCAGCTTTCAGACACTTCAATGTGCCTCAATAGGGGGTCCGCTTCGTGAGATACGCGTTCCACCTCGTCGACGTCTTCACCGACCGGCCGCTGGCCGGCAACCAGCTCGCAGTCGTGCTCGACGCAGACGGTCTGGAGACCGACAGGATGCAGGCCATCGCCCGCGAGTTCAACTTCTCCGAGACCACCTTCGTAACTGCCCCCACCGCGGAGGGGTGCGACTGGCGCGTGCGCATCTTCACGCCGCTCGTAGAGCTGCCGATGGCCGGCCATCCCACCATCGGCACCGCGGTGGTGCTGGAAGCCCTGGGCCGCGCCTCTGAACGGACCGTGTTTGAGCTCGGTGTCGGGCCGACGCCGGTTCGGGTACGGGCTGGTTGGGCTGAGATGGAGCAGCAGCCGCCGGCTTTTGGAATGCAGCACCCCGACCCTGCAGCGCTGGCCGCGGCACTGTCCATCGAAGCTGAGGAGATCACCGGGACGGGTCTTCCGGTGCAGTCCGTCAGCACCGGCCTTGCCCACCTGATGGTGCCGGTGCGCTCGCTGGCCGGGGTGCGCCGGCTGCATCCCGATCCAGATGCGCTCGGCGCCGCTCTGGCGCTGTTTCCTGGTGCCGCTGCTTACTGCTTCAGCCGCGAGGTCGAGCACCCCGGCCTGGATGCCCACTGCCGCATGTTCGCCCCACATCTCGGCACGGCCGAGGACCCCGCCACCGGCTCGGCCGCAGGGCCCCTTGCCTGCTATCTGGCTGTTCACACCGAAGGCGAGGGCCTGCGGCGGTTTCGCTTCGAGCAGGGCATCGAGATGGGCCGGCCAAGCCTGCTTGAAGCATCCGTGGAGCAGCGCGGCGGCACCATCACCGCAGTGACGGTCGCGGGCGAGGCGCGCCGTCTGGCTGAAGGCTGGCTAACCCTGGACAAGACTCTCCCCCGCGAAGTCGGGGGGGTACCCGGCGAAGCCGGGGGAGGGGGGCCCCGCGAAGTCGGGGGAGTACCCGGCGAAGCCGGGGGAGGGGGCCCCCGCCAGGTCGGAGGAGGGGGAGACAGGTGAGGCTGCTCGACCTGAGTCAGGACTTCTCGGTCCACACTCCCGCCTTCGCCTCTTACGACGGGCCCAGCGTGAAGTGGGTCAAGCGTCTCGCGTTCGACAAGGCAGGTGGCCAGGAGATCACGTCAACCCTGCACGTCGGCACGCACCTCGACGCCCCCGCGCACTTCTTTTCCGGCGGCAAGTTCATCGGCGACCTCCCGCTCGACTTCCTGGTCGGTCCCGCGTGTGTCGTCGATCTGGAACGGATGGGCGTCGGCGACTATGAGCTGTACGGGGCCGAGCAGTTCGAAGAGTGGGAACGGCATACAGGGTTGCGGATCGAACGGGGTGACATCCTGGTCATCCATACCGGTTACCACCGCTTCTACCCGGAGAACTGGACCGATCGCTCCGCTGTCGACGAGACGCGCTACTTTATCCGCCATCCCGGTCCCGCACGCGAGTTCGCGGAATGGGTTCTGGACCGCGGGGTGCGCTGGCTGGCTGTGGACGTCGGTTCAGCCGATCATCCGATGAACACGGTGATCCGGCGCCTGCGGCCAGACGAGGCGGAGGATGCCCAGGCCAAACTGGGGCGACCGCTGGACGAGGTCTTTCCGAAAGCGGACTACCAGATCATGCACACGCTGCTGTTCCCCCACGATGTGATCCACATCGAGAACCTTGGCGGCCAGATAGACGAGGTCCTCGACCGCAAGGTCCATCTCGGCTGCTTTCCCTGGCGGTTCCAGGGCGGGGAGGCGGCCTTCTGCCGGGCGGTCGCATTCCTGTAGAGCACCAACGAGCCATCGGCGAGCACGGCTACCTGATCAGGCCGGCGTCCACTCGAACACGTAATAGACGGCCACCAACCCGATGATCGCCAGCGACGCCGGTGCGTTGACAAAGGCCACCACGATCGCGAGCGCATAGACAACGTTGCCGATCGTGAACCGCCACCAGGCGGCCCGCCGTGCGTCCCTGGGAACCGGCCTGTGCGTCCGACCCTCGCGCAGCGTCCAGCCGAAGATCGCGGCGAAGCTGAGCCCCATCGCTTGGAAGACCCCTCCGTACAGCGCCATCGCAACCTTGGCGTCCCGACCGTCGCTCGTGAGGTACTCGGCCATCGTGCCGGTGGCGAACGGGATGAGGACCACGAAGAGGAGGAGCAGGAGGTTGAGAAAGAGCAGGGTCCGGTCGACCACGGCGATGTTTCTCACCAGCGCGTGGTGGTTGACCCAGATGATGCCGATCATGAGGAAGCTGATCAGATAGGCGACGAACGAGGGCCAGTGGTCGCCGAGCTGGCGCACCAGCGGTCCATGACCTGGACCAGCCACGAACAGGTTGAGCGCGAGCAGCGTGATCGCGACCGCGAACACGCCGTCGCTGAACGCCTCCAGCCTGCCCCGGTCCACCGGCCTACCTTACTGCCCGGCGCCCGCGGCCTCCAGGTGGACTTGATCAGGAAGTGGCGGCGGTGGGGTGCCGGCAGAAGTGCCGGTCAGGAAGTAGGCCTGTCGCCCGTTGGCTTCGCTTGACTCCACGCCGGCTGGCGGCGCGTACCACTCATCGCTCTTCTGCATGGCATCGAGCGCCGCCTGCATGAACTGATGCCAGGCCGGCGCAGCGACGAAGACGCCGTCCGAGCCCGAAATCATCGGACTATTGTCCGAGTTGCCCATCCAGACCGCCGCGGCCAGCGAAGGCGTATAGCCGACCGTCCAGGCATCCCCGAAGTTGTCGGTCGTGCCTGTCAGAGCGGCCGCGTGCCGGCCTGACAGCACCATTGGCGAGCCGCGGCCGAATATCATCGCTCGGTTGACGTCGTCGGCAAGCATCTGACTGACGATGAACGCTGTACCGGCGTCCACGGCCTGGACGCCTGCGGCCGCACCGGCGCGTAGGACCACGCTTCCAGCTGACCGGGTGACGCTGCTGATGGCCGTCGGCTTGCGCAGCAAGCCGCCGCTGGCCAGCACCGATATGGCACTCGCCAGCTGCAGCGGCGTCTCACCGTAGCCACCGAGCGTCAGTGAGGGGCCGAAGCTGTCTGCCGGCGCGTCGGTGGTGTAGGAGACGGTTCCGCGTGGGTCGAAGTGGGCCTGCAGCGGGGGCGCTCCCATGGCCCGGGCCGTCTTCACCACGTCAGGGATGCTCGTGCCAAGCTCGGCCTGGATAGCTGGGGGGTTGAGGGAGTTACCGAGGCAGGCCTGCAGCTCACAGGTCCCGTGAAAACGGCGGTCGAAGTTGAACACCCGGTAGGGTCTGGGTACTGACCCGCTCGGCACGTCGACGGTGATCGGGGCGTCGGGAAGCGGTGTGACCATCGTGTAGCGCTTGCTGGCGATTGCCGCCGTATACGTGAACACTCTGAACGCGGTTCCAGGATTGCGCGGCGCTACTGCCATGTTGTAAGCGCCACCGGCGGCCGTAGGGTTCAGCGAGCCGACCATGGCGAGAAGTGCGCCGGATCTCGGATCTATAGCCACCAGGGCCCCGCTTGTCACGCCGCGCCAGCTGCTGGCATCGGCGGCATCCCTCAGGGCCAGCTCCGCCTGCTGCTGCAGGCCCAGGTCAAGCGTCGTGACCACCCTCAGGCCGGCCCCGTACGGATCCTTGCTGAACCTGGCCTTGAGCTCGTCGACGACGTACTGGACGAACCCTGGCGCGGCCAGGACCGTGGGTTTCGGCCCCGTCAGCTGGAGGCTCTCCGCGTAAGCCTGGTCTGCCTGTCCGGCCGAGATCGTGCGGTTTCGCACCATGGCATCCAGCGTCCGGCGCTGTCGCTGCTTGGCTGCGGCAAGGTTGCGGAACGGATTGAGCCGGGTAGGCTGGTCGGGGAGCCCTGCCAGCAGGGCAGCCTGGGCCAGGTCGAGCTTCGAAGCGTCGACTCCGAAGTAGACCTGGGCCGCCGCCTGGGGCCCAAGGGCTCCGTTGCCGTAGAAGAGCGACTGCAGGTACGCCTCGAGAATCTGAGAGCTGGAATAGTTCAAGGACAGCTGAGACGCGAGGACAGCCTGCCGCAGCCTGCCGGCGATGCTTGGTCCGCCCACGCCCAAACGCAGCCTCACCAGGCGCTGCGCGATGGTTGACCCGCTGTCGGCTTCCGCCGCGGCCGGCAGCCAGTGGCCCATGTCCTGCAGCCGCGTCTGGTAGTGCTGGTAGCCGCCCGGATGAAGGTCGGCGATCAGGGTACCGCCGGTGCGGTCGTAGACCAGCGTGTCGGCCGGCAAAGGGTGGGTCACCGCGCGCACATCTGGCAGCCGGTCCAGGCCCAGCGCGTGTATCCCCGCTGCAAGACCAGAGCCCAGAACAACCAGCAGCCCTACGGCGACGGCCAGGATGCGCCGCTTGTGCCTCGAAGGCGGGGACGGCCGGACCTGCTCGCTCCCTCCCGAGCTGCTCATATCCTTTCTCCCGCGCAAGGTTAACATCGGGCAGTTCAACCTGAATGAAGCCGCCGCCGTTCGAGTACCACGCCCCGAACTCCGTCGCCCGCGCGCTGGAGCTGCTGGCGACTCTTGAGGACGCCAAGGTGCTGGCCGGCGGCCAGTCTCTGATCCCTCTCCTCAACTTTCGACTGGCCCGGCCCGCCCACCTGGTCGACGTCAACCGGCTGCCTGGGCTGGACCGGGTCTACGAGCGTGATGGCGGTGTGGCCGTCGGCGCCACGGTGCGCCAGTCGGGCGCCGAGCGGGACCCACTGCTCCGGGAGAGGTGCCCGCTGCTGCCCCTGGCACTTCGTCTCGTGGCGCACCACGTCATCCGCAATCGCGGCACGGTCTGCGGCAGCCTCGCCCATGCCGACCCCGCGGCCGAGCTCTGCGCAGCCCTCCTGGTGCTCGGGGGGCACGTGGTCGCCGAGTCCACGCGCGGCTCGCGCGTCATAGCGGCGGGTGAGCTCTTTCGCGGCCCCTTCGAGACAGCGCTGCAACCGGACGAGCTGATCACGGAGGCGTGGTTTCCTACTCACGCCACGGGCGAGGTCGGGGTACTGGAAGAGTCGCGCCGGCATGGTGACTTCGCGATGGCCGGCGTAGCGCGGTACCGCGACCGGGTCGCACTGTTTGGCGTTGCGGGGACGCCGGTGATGGCCGACCCCGACGATCCCACCCGTGGGCTGCAGCCGAGCGGCGACCTGGAGGCCTCGCCCGAGTTCAAGCTGCACCTGGTTCGCGTCCTCGTCGCACGCGCATACGGTCGCGCCGGGTGAGGGTCAACGGAGCCGAACGCCAGGCACCGGGGAGCGCCCGCCGGCTGCTCTCCGACTACCTGCGGGGGGACCTGGGATTGACCGGTACCCACGTGGGCTGTGAGCACGGGGTGTGCGGATGCTGCACGGTTCTGCTGGACGGGCGGGCGATTCGCTCGTGCCTGATGCTGGCGGTCCAGGCAGAGGGCCACGAGGTCACCACGATCGAGAGCCTGTCGCCCGAGGGCGCCGAGCTGCATCCCGTGCAGCGAGCGTTCCAGGAGTGCCACGGCCTGCAGTGCGGCTTCTGCACACCCGGCTTCGTGATGGCGATCTGCGGGCTGCTGGCCGAGAACCCTGATCCCACGCAACCCGAGATCGAAGAGGGGATCGCGGGCAACCTCTGCCGCTGCACCGGCTATGCCTCGATCAGGCGGGCGGTGCGCCGAGCGGCCGAGCTGATGCAGGAACCCCCTCCCCCGGCTTCGCCGGGTACTCCCCCGACTGCGCGGGGGAGAGTTGTGCAGTCGCCCCCTCCCCCGGCTTCGCCGGGTACTCCCCCGACTGCGCGGGGGAGAGTTAAGTGATGACGACTCGCTGGTTTGGCGCTCCGGTGCAGCGCGTCGAGGACGAGCGCCTGGTGCGGGGTCGCGGGCGCTATACCGACGACCTGGACGACGGCGCGCTGCACGCCTGCTTCGTGCGCTCTCCCTACGCCCACGCCCGCGTTCGCTCGATCGCCGTCGAGGCCGCCCGGCGCGCGCCGGGCGTCCACGCCGTCTACACCGCGGCCGACCTGCCGTTTGGCGACCGCGACCTGCCGCTCCTCATTCCCCACCCGGCTCTGACCAACGGTCGGACCCAGCGCTGCCTCGCCTCTGACATCGTCCGCTACGCCGGCGAGGCCGTCGCCTTTGTGGTGGCGCATGACCGCTATCTGGCCGAGGACGCTGGCGAGCTGATCGAGGTCGACTACGAGCCGCTGCCGGTGGTGATCACGCCTGAAGCAGCCGCCGCGGCGCGCAACCTCGTCCACGAAGACGTGCCCGGCAATGTGGCGGCCGAGCTGACGCAGCATGTCGGCGACGTAGATGCCGACCTCGCCGGCGCGCCGCATACCTTGAGCCTCCGGTTTCGCTTCGAGCGCGCGGCTGCGCAGCCCATGGAAGCCCGCGCCGTCTGGGCCCGCTGGGACCCCGGCGAGCGCCGGCTGCTGGTGTACGACTCGACACAATCCCCCACCTCCATCCGGGGCGGGCTGGCCGTGCTCTTCGGGCTGCCCGAGACCTCGGTCGAGGTGGTCGCGCCCGACGTGGGCGGTGGCTTCGGGCCGAAGATCATGCTCTTCTACCCGGACGAGCTCCTTGTCCCGTATGCCGCCATGCAGCTGGGGCGCCCTGTCAAATGGACCGAAGACCGCGCCGAACACTTCCTTGCCGTCAACCACGAGCGCGGGCAGGTGCACGACGTCAGGGTCGGTTTCGACGGTAGCGGCCGTGTCCTGGCCCTCGACGTCGACTTCATCCACGACGCCGGCGCATACACGCCCTACGGAATCATCCTTCCGATCATCACCGCCGCCCAGACGACCGGTCCCTATCGCGTCCCGAGCTATCGGACGCGGTTCCGCTCCCTCTTCACGAACGCGACGCCGACCTCCCCCTACCGCGGTGCCGGGCGCCCGCACGGGTGCTTCGTCATGGAGCGCACCCTGGACGCGATCGCGGGCGAGCTGGGCCTGGACCGCGCAGAGGTCCGTCGCCGCAACTTCATCCAGGCCGACGAGTTTCCCTACGACACCGGCATCGCCTGGCAGGACGGCAACCGCGCCGTCTACGACACCGGCAACTATCCCGCGCTGCTGGACGAATGCCTGCGCCTGCTCGGTCCCCGTCCCGCCGGCGAGGACGTCGGAATGGGCCTTGGCGTCTACGTCGAGGGGACCGGCGTTGGCCCATACGAGGGCGCCCACGTCCAGGTGCTGGTCTCGGGCAAGGTTGTCGCCGCCACGGGCATTCCCAGCCAGGGGCAGGGCCACGCCACCGTGCTGGCCCAGGTCGTCGCCGACGTGCTCGGCGTTGACGTGGCAGACGTGCACGTTCGCAGCGGTGACACCCGGCGATTCCAGTGGGGTGTCGGCACGTTCGCCTCCCGCGGCGCCGTGACAGCGGGGAACGCGATGCACGCCGCGGCGCTCAAAGTCGCCGACAAGGCCAAGCGAATCGCCTCCGAGCAGCTGGAGGTGGACGCCCAAGACCTGGAGCTGGCGGCGGGTGCGGTCCGCGTCAGGGGAGCGCCCGACCGTGCAGTGCCGCTGGCTGCCGTCGCGATCCTCTCCAACCCGCTCCGCTACGCCTTCGGTGGTGGCGCCGAGATGGCGACCCAGTTCTCATCTCGGGCGCGGGCCGGGCCACCTCTTGCCGATGGCGAGCAGCCGGGGCTGGAGGCGTCCGGCTTCTACAGCCCCGCAGGCTCGACGTGGGCGTCGGGCTGCCACGCCGCCTACGTCCGGGTGGACCCGCGGACCTTCCGGCTGGAAATCCTCCGCTACGTGGTCGTGCACGACTGCGGCCGCGTCATCAATCCGCTCCTGCTGGAGGGCCAGATCCAGGGCGGTGTGGCCCAGGGCATAGGCGGTGCGTTCTATGAGCGCCTCGCGTACGACGACGAGGGCCAGCTCCGCAACGCTTCGCTCATGGAGTTCCTGATTCCTTACGCGACCGAAGTTCCTGACGTCGTGATCGGTCACCTCGAAACGCCCTCTCCTTTGAACCCACTCGGGGTAAAAGGGGCCGGCGAGGCCGGGGTCATACCGGTCGGGGCGGTAATCGCCTCCGCCGTGGAGGATGCGCTCGGCATACTGGTTTCGCAGATGCCCCTGTCCCCGCAGCGCCTGTTCGAGCTGATGCAGCGGTCTGCCTCGTCGGGGTAGGCGTGCCAGATGCCGACCTGGCACGCGGAGCTGGCCTGGCTGCCGGACAGGCTTGGCGGCGTCCGCGAACGCGTCCTGATCGAAGTGGCCGGCAACCGGATCGCCGGCGTTACGCCTGACCTCGAACCACCGCCGCGCGCCGCTCGCCTGCCAGGCCTGGTCATCCCTGGCCTGGCCAACGCGCACTCGCACGCCTTTCAGCGGGCGCTGCGTGGCCACGCCGAGGTTGGCGCCCCATCCCCCGGCTCCCCCGGGCAGAGTGGCGGATCGTTCTGGACCTGGCGCGAGCAGATGTACCGCCTGGCGGCGGTGATCGACCCCGACACGCTGTATCAGCTGGCCCGAGCAACCTACGGCGAGATGACGCTGGCGGGTGTGACCGCCGTAGGGGAGTTCCACTACCTGCACCATGGCCCGGGCGGGCAGCGGTACGACAACCCGAACGCGATGGCGGACGCGCTGTTCGAGGCCGCGCACCAGGCCGGGATCCGGATGACGCTGCTCGACACTGTCTACCTGTCCG
>Ga0126384_10000920_pt1 | contig 16988 bp, 16 predicted proteins | sample PanSoiMetPlot_36_FD_92543 | JGI IMG/M metagenome (GOLD analysis project Ga0126384, IMG submission 92543) | Tropical forest soil microbial communities from Panama - MetaG Plot_36 | ecosystem: Environmental > Terrestrial > Soil > Tropical forest > Bulk soil | place: Panama | collected 2016-02-17 | reverse complement strand
TGATCAACGAGAGCATCTCCACCTCGGCTGGCGCGCAGTACGGGCAACTGGTGCCTCCTAAGGAACTGCGCCGTCTGATTCGCGACCTGGATCGCACCCCGGCTGAGCGCACGACGACGTATAAACTCCGCAAGGTGTACAGTGGAGATGATGAAGAACTGAGTCCGCTCGACCTGATTGAAAATGCCGACGAGCGTTTCGGCTCTTACCGGAAACTCGCGGCCTCATCGCAGTTTCGGTATATTCATCCGTTCGAGCGCGAGAAACAACCAGCTTCGCACTGAAAGCCTCGTTTGGGTTGTGTCCTGAGCAAAGCAGCACAAGCAAATCCCCCCTTGACTCCTCCTTTTGCAAAGGGGGAAGTGCGGAGCAGGGAGGATTTTTGTCAATCAGTCATGGTGTTCGTCATTTTTTAGGAATTCTAATTTTTCTGGTCATCCTTCGACAATCTCTGAATAAGCGGATTTGCGGCAACTGATAGTGCCAGCACCTTTCGATCTCAACGTCACTGCCCTGGCCGGAGGCGTCGGAGCGGCCCGCTTCCTGCGCGGCTTGGTGCGGGTGATTGAGCCCGCTCACTTGTGTGTGATCGTCAATACTGGAGACGACGATGAGTTTTTCGGTTTGCACGTCTCTCCCGACCTCGACACTATTACCTACACGCTCGCCGGAGCGATCGACCAGAACAAAGGGTGGGGACTCACTCAGGAAACGTTCCGCTGTCTGGAGGCATTGGGCCGCTACTACCCTGAGACCTGGTTCGGCCTGGGAGACGCGGACCTGGCCACGCATTTGTTCCGGACGCAGCAACTTCGCCAAGGAAAGTCTCTGAGTGAAGTGACTACAGCCATTGCTCGGGCCTGGGATGTCCGGGCCACCCTCTTGCCAATGAGTAATGATTCGGTGCGCACAATCGTCCACACTGAGGCTGGCACCCTACCCTTTCAGGCATATTTCGTCAAAGGACGCGGGGAAGGACAGGTTGAGAAAGTTGACTTCCGCGGGATCTCCACAGCCTCGCCAGCTCCAGGGGTGTGTGAGGCAATCAGAAACGCAGACTTGCTCATCCTGCCACCCAGCAACCCGATCGTCAGTATCGGCCCAATTCTGGCCCTGCCTGGTGTGCGCGAGGCGTTACAGGAAACTCTGGCACCGGTTGTCGCTATAAGTCCGTTAGTCGCCGGGAAACCAATAAAGGGACCGGCGGATCGTTTGCTCAGCGGTCTCAGTATCGAGGTTTCGGTGGTAGGAGTGGCCGACCTTTATCAGGACTTCCTCGATGTCTTCGTAATTGATACTCAGGATGCAAGCCAGTACGCACGCTTGCAACAGCGGGGACTGACCGTGATCACCACGGACACGATTATGACAGACATCGAGAAATCAGTGGCGTTGGCAAGGGTTGTGGTAGAGCATGGCCAAAAGAGGCGCCAAACAAGGACTGAGTAACGAGGACTGAGGACTGAGTAAGACGAAATGCAAGATGGCTAAAAGTTTTTACCCAGTCCTCAGCACTCAGTCCTCAACACTTTTTAGGAATTCCCCATGAGCACAATCGCTATCATCCCTATCCCCGATATTCCGCAGATCCAACCCGGCGACGACTTACCGTCGCTGCTGCTCGATGCCATCGACCAAGCCAAGGTCGGGCTCAAGAACGGTGACATCTTGGTGATGTGTCAGAAGATCGTCTCCAAAGCTGAAGGAGCGGTTGTTGACCTCAAGACGGTCGAGCCCTCTCCTTTCGCCCAGCGGATCGCCACGCAGTGGGAAAAGGATCCCCGCGTGGTCGAAGTGGTTTTGCGCGAAAGTAGCCGTATCGTGCGCATGAAAAATGGAGTGGTGATCACCGAGACCAAGCGAGGGTGGGTGTGCGCCAACTCCGGCGTGGACGAATCGAACAGTTTAGGGGAGGATATTGCCATCCTCCTGCCGAAAGACCCGGACGCGTCGGCCCGCAACATTCGCATCGCTATGCAAGAACGCCGTGGCATCACTATCGGAGTGATCATCACCGACACCTTCGGCCGACCGTGGCGCGACGGGTTGGTCGAGTTCGCTCTCGGCGTGTCAGGGTTCGAACCATTATTGGACTTGCGAGGCACCCAGGACCTGCAAGGCCGCGAACTGCACCATACCGTCGTCGCGGTGGCCGACGAATTAGCTGCGGCTGCGGGCCTGGTGATGGAAAAAGGCGCTGCTGTACCGGCGGTGCTTATCCGCGGCTACCAGTTTATCCCTGCCGAAGGCGACGGGAAGAAACTGATCCGTCCCGCGGATGCAGACCTGTTTCGGTAATCGTATTTATTGAGTTTGTTGAGCTTATGGAGTTTATTGAGTCTGTCGAATCTGTTGCCGATAGGGTTATCTTCACCCAACGAACCCGACCAACTCAACGAACCCAATCAACCCAACGAACCCACTAGACGCAACGACGCGGTAGACGCAACGATGCAATAGACGCAAGCATGCGCCGGGTGTTATTAGAAAATTTGAGAAACATCTTGAAAGGGAGGGAAAACATATGGACGTAGGCGTGGCGATAGCGATGCAAAACCCCGATCGACAGCAGGCCGATCACCAAGTGTACTGGGAAGAACGGCGGCTAGCCGACCTGACTGAACCGCTTGGATTCGACTCATTCTGGACCGTCGAGCACCATTTCGATGACTACACTATGGTGCCCGATGTCTGCCAGTTTCTCACTTATATGGCCGGCCGCACCTCGCGTATAAAACTCGGCACGGCAGTCATCGTCTTGCCCTGGCATGACCCAGTGCGGGTAGCCGAGCAGATCTCCATGCTTGACATCCTCTCTGAAGGCCGGTTGCTTGTCGGGTTCGGCCGCGGCGCTGCCCGCATCGAGTACGACGGTTTTCGCATTCCGATGGAAGAGTCGCGCGAGCGTTTTGTCGAGTCAGCCGAGATCGTGGTCAAGGCGTTGAAGAACAAGCGCTTCGCGCACCAGGGTAAATATTTCCAGATTCCCGAGATGAGCATCCGTCCGCAGCCCTATTCCGACTTCACTGGTCGCATGTATGGGGCGGCAGTCAGTCCGGAATCCGCCGAGATTATGGCCAAGCTCGGGCTCGGAGTCCTTATCGTGCCGCAGCGCGACTGGGATACCACCGCTTCCGAGTTGGAACGTTACAATCAGATCTATAGTAGCCTCGGCAACGAGCCGATCCCCCCGGTTACCCTGGGTTGGGTGTATGTGGACGAAACCGAGGAGAAGGCCATGGCCGGCGCGCGTAAGTATATGGGCGCTTATTGGCAGTCAGCCGATTTGCACTACGAGATTTCCAAGGGCGCGCATAAAAACATCAAAGGTTATGAGTTCTATAGCCAGATGGGACAGGCAGCCGCGGCGGCAGGCAACGACGCCGTAACTGAGAACTTCGTCAATTTTCAGGTAGCGGGCACACCCCAGACCTGCCTGGAGAAGATCGCGTTCATCAAAAGTAAGATCCGCATGAATCACTTCGTGGCGGTGTTCAAATACGGAGGCATGCCAATCGCGGTGGCCGAGGACAACATGCGCCGCTTTGCCGCTACGGTCATGCCGGCGTTGCAACGCGACCAGTTCACTCTGACCGGCCGCGCCTCATCGGTCGCCGCAGCGGATTAACAGCCTGTTGGGGCGCGCGTCACGCGCGCTCCTTACAAGCTAATCCAAACCCTTCAACTGGGCTCACCTACGTCTCCACCCGTCCATTTTCTCCACAAAAAGTTATCTTTCTTGGAAAAAATCTGCACTTCATGCCAATCCAAGTCGTAGGCCGCGGTGTATTGATCGGCGGGAGGCGCTGATGAAAACAACCATTAACAGGCGAGAGTTTCTCCAACTCGTAGACATCGCTGGAGCAGGCATCGCTGGTGTGGAGATCGCCTGGCGGCCCGGCCCGTAAGGGGTGTTGAAGGATAGCCATCATGAAGAAAGGTCCATGGTATCGCTGTTCTCCCCTTCATAGAAAAGGACCATCGGGCCGTGAAACGCCTCACGCTCCCTAGGCTGGGATTCAAGCCGTTTTGGGCGGCGCGCTGTACGATCGCCGGTATGGAAGTCAGGCACGCCCTTCTTAAGGGGCAACTGGCGACCACAGGGAACATGCTATAAACGCCAGCGGCACAGTTCTTTACCGTAGCTGCTAAGATAACAAAGAGGGATAATTTCGCTCGTCTTCTTCTCAATTTTGCGACAGAACTGAGAAAACCGTCGGCTGCTGAGCCATGTGTGCCTTTACTGTCCTTCAGTTTTTTTCTCCTTCCCTCCCAGAACACTAATCAGCTCTTTTACCGCTTCTGGATTTCCGGAGATGATGAGACTGTTAGTCGGATAATATGGGACGATTCGAACCCCAGGGGGAGCGAGCCAGGATAGCGTATCTGCCACTTCCTCAGCCCTGGCATATTTGAGCGGTACCACCTCGATGGTGGTTGCTAGCTGGGTGGCTTTTTCTGTAGGCACAATCCAGATGCCTTCCTCTTTTTTGAGCAAAGTGTAGCCGTGCAAGGTCAGGGCCGACTGCAAAAGCTTCAACGCCTGCTCGGACGAGACTTTTTTAGGAGAGAGGAGGGTGATCTTTCCTTTCACCTGCTCAGGGTCGAAGAGAAAGATTGTCCTAGTGAGTTCGCCGACTTTTTTGATGACCGCCTGGATGTCTTGGTTTTCAAACGTGAAGGCGACTTCGTTAGTGGCCCAGGCTGCTTCCAAAGGAAGCAGGAGGCAAAAGCAAAGTAACGCACTCCCTGGAAATCTCCGAGCGGTAAGAAAAAAGCGAAGAAGCGGTATCATCACTTCTCACCTGCTACCTGACTGTTTCTGCTCGAATCATAGACTATTAGTCATTGCGGATAAACAAGGCCGCTAAGGTTCTCGGCGCGTCCTGAAAAACCAGGGTACTTGAAACCTACCTGGATCGATTGCAGCCTGACGTGCAGAAGCGTTTCCCTTGCCAAAGAGGAAGTGAAGGGTGTAGAGAAAGCCTAAGAGGATTGGCTGTGCGCTCGCAAACCGGACCGCACTATCACAGCTTTACAGACTTCGTAGGGCGCGTACTACGCGCCGTTTTGCTGGTTCAGCTTCGCACGCCCTCCCTCTACTGAAGAACTTTACAACAAAAGGAGGTTTCCATGCGACACAGAATGTTACCTTTAGGTGTTGGACTTCTAGCGCTGGCTCTGGCAGCGAGCACCCCGGCCCTGGCTGCCGATTCCCACCAGGGCAAGGTCGTCTCGGCTGGTGATGGTAAGCTAACGATGACGGATACAGCTGGCCAGCACCAGCACTCTCATGAAGTGGCCGCTGATGCCGCTATCTCCTGCGAGGGCAAACCGTGTGGACTCACCGATTTGAAAGCGGGCGATACCATTACCGTTACTCTCGATAAGAAGGGAGATAAGATGGTTGCCACTAAGATTGAGGCAAAAAAGGCAGGCAGTTAAGCACAAGGCGTGCATAACTCGGTCACGGTAATGACCTCGTCAATGCTCATCCCTCCAGCCAAGCCGCCGAGGATACGCACCACTGGCACCCGAGTCCCGCGAATAACCGGCTTGCCGTGCTGAATAGTTGGGTCGATCACGATACGGTCGTTCATAATTACAGCCCCTTTCGGCAAACACACATATCCGCGTAATGCCGATACCGATGGCGATGGCCTCTCGGATGGCGACGAGGTACTGCGGTATGGCACCAACCCACTGCTGGCCGACACAGACGGCGACGGTACGAACGACGGGAGAGAGGTGCAGTGTGGCAGTGACCCAAAGAACGCCAGCGACCACGGCCGTAAGCTGGTCTCAATTGCGGTGAATCCGCCGAACTTCGTCATCGACGCCAACACTATTCTCCTCAGCGAAGCCTACTGGCAGCTTGCCGTCACCGGCACTCTCGCCAACAGTTGCGGCACCGTAGATTTAACCTCCACAACCCAGGGAACCAACTACACCTCCAGTGACCTGACGAAGTGCAACTTTGGCGCCGAGGCTGGGCGCGTCTTTGCCGGCGCGGATGGGACATGCACGATCACGGCCACCAACGGCGGCTTCTCTGCCACAGCGAATGGCACAGTGACGACCTTTGCGCCAACGGCGCTGACCGTTATCAACATCCCCGGCACTACCAACAACGTCGATGTCAACGGCAACTTTGCCTATGTGGCCGCTGGCGCAGCCGGGCTGCAGGTGGTGGATGTCTCCAACCACAGCGCGCCTGTGATCGCCGGCGCGGTCGATACGTCTGGCAACGCCAACGATGTCGTGGTGGTAGGCAGCACCGCCTTTGTGGCCGATGGGCCAAAGGGTTACAGATCATTGACATCACCGACCCCCACAAGCCGGCCCTGCGCAGCTCTGTCGATACACCCGGCGATGCCCAAGATGTGGCGGTGAAAGGAACTCTCGCCTTTGTGGCAGACGGGCCGAGCGGCTTGCAGGAGATCGATGTCAGCAACCTGGATGCCCCAGTCACCCTTGGCGCGGTAGACACGCCTGGCTCAGGCTGGGGGGTGGATGCCACGCCTGACGGGCTCCTCGCCGTCGTTGCCGATGGGACTGCCGGGCTGCAGATTGTGAATACCGCCGACCCGAGGTACCCGGCTATCATCGGAACGCTTCCCGGGGGAGACGCACGGGACGTGGCGGTGAGAGGAAACTTCGCCTTTGTCGCATACCTCTCCCGTAGCTTTACGAGCGTGGACCTCAGTGATCCCAGCCACCCGGTCCTGAAAGCCTCGACCGACCCCAGCCTCGGCGGCAGGTTGGTTGATGTCGCGCTGGCAGGCCGGTTTGCCCTGGGAGCAGATATTTTCTTTGTGAAGGGGTGCCCATTATTGATGTCAGTACTCCGGCGGCTCCGATACCGCGTGCCATCCTGAATTTCAGCGCCTTTGGCGACGACAATGGCACGGGGATCGCGGCGGACAGCAGTTATGTATATCTGACAACCGACCGCAATCGCCTCTTCATCGGCCAGTATCTGACAGTGGAGGACCGCAACGGGATTCCACCCACGGCACGCATCACCGCGCCGGCGCCCGGCAGCACTGTGATCGAAGGCAGCACGGTCCCGGTGGCGGTCGAGGCGAGCGATGATATCGCCGTGGCCGCGGTCAACTTGCTGGTCAATGGCAAAGTAGTGTCTACGGTTACTACCTCCCCGTACCAGTTTAATGTTCGCATGCCTGTCGGGGTCTCCTCCCTCACCCTGAGCGCCTCTGCCGTCGATCTCGGAGGCAACACCGGAACCGCCGACGAGGTCAGAGTCAGCGTGATTCCTGATCCGGGGACGACCGTAGCAGGAGAGATTGTCGATAAAGCTGGCACTCCGGTAGCGGGTGCGACAGTCACCTGCCTAGGGATTGTAGGGACCACTGGCCTTGATGGATCCTTTTCCATTGCTGGGGTGCCCACGGTGCGGAGAATCACGTGCAAGGTGAGGGCGGTGATTGGTGGCGTGACGCAAACCGGGTTCGTCTCTCTCTCCCCTGTGCGGGATGGAACCACGAGCAGTGGCGCCATTGTCATTGCCCCGCCCTCTCTGCTCCTCTATTCGGGACTGAGATTTCTTGTGGGCAGCAACCCCCGCTCCGTGGCCGTGGCCGACCTCAACGGTGATGGCCGCCCGGACATAGTCACGGCCAACTTCAACTCCGACAACGTGTCGGTGCTGCTCCATCAGTAGGAAGAGAGACAGAGAGAAGATAGAGATAGAGCGGAAGAGTTCTGTAGGGTGGGTCGAGACCCACCCTACCGCTTGGCGGTGTGACTTTCAATTCAACCAGTGGCTCCTGTAGGAATCTCGAGAGAAGCTTGGTACCCTTTGCAGACAGCTGAAAGGAACGATTATAAGAAGTGACAACAACGGACGTGCTATCTTGAGGTAGAGGAGGCAAACGATATGATCGCAGCAAAATTGAAGGGAACAGTAACTAAGGATTACCGCTTAGAACTCAAAGTGCCCCGTTCGGTTCCGCCCGGAGAGGTTGAGGTCATCGTGTTGCGTCCAGAACCTTCCAGGAAGCCTAAATCCCGCGCACGTAAGCTGAATCCTAATATCCATCCGGCCGCGGGCATGTGGGCTGATCATCCAGATATCGGCGATACGGTTGAGTTTGTCTCCCAGCTTCGCCGTCGCCTGGAAACTCGACACGATGCCCGCAGATGAATATCTCATCGAAACGACTATCCTGGTGGATGTGTTCCGCGGGAAGCCGGAGGCAATTGCCTGGGTGAACAATGTCCCCATGCAAGGAAGAGGGATATCGATCATTACTACCTTTGAATTACTCGCTGGCTGTCGTAATCGCCGGGAGCAGCGAACGGTAGCCAAAGAGATGCGCAACTATCGCCTTTTCCTGTTGACCGAGGACGTCTCACGTACCGCCTTATCCTGGTTTGAGCGTTTTCACCTGAGTCACGGAGTCGGTTTTCTCGATAGTCTCATCGGTGCCACTGCGCTTCACCGCGATCTCCCATTAGCGACGCTTAACACTAAGCATTTCGAGCCCCTCCCAGGGGTGAGAGTCGAACGGCCGTACTGAGATCGCTGCGAGGGCAATATGGTGAAGGAGTTCGCTGTGTCAAGGAAGCTGAATCGTCGGACATTCCTTGGGCAACTTGGCGGTGTGACCGCCGCATCACTCGTGGCTGGATTTGCTGGTGTTCCCTCATCCCGCAGACTGAATCCTACCGTTGCAGACGCAGCAGAGATGGCACCCACAGCCGTCCAGGACCGTCGCTGGCAGGCGTATAACCTGCGCCAGGATGCCGCGATGACTCACAGTGGTCAGCCGTTTCCTTCGTTTCCCACTAACGGCGACGAAGACTGCTATCCCACCAAGCTCGCCAACTATACCAAGGGCCTGCCCCATAACCAGCTTGGAGAAGTCGAACCGACCGCCTATGCTGCACTCGTCAAAGCCGTGGAGACAGGCCGGCCAGCCGATTTTGAGGCGCTGCCCTTGGGGGGTCGCGTGAAACTGGCCAACCCCCTGGCTGCGTATGCGTTTGAACTAGAAGGTTATGATCCCCATCAATTGGAGATGAGCGCTCCCCCGGCCTTCAAGAGCGCCGAGATGGCCAGTGAGATGATCGAACTCTACTGGCAAGCCCTCACCCGCGATGTGCCGTTTGCTGAGTACGACACGCACCCACTCACTAATGCGGCAGTTGCGGACTTGGTGAAATGCTCTGATTTCCGGGGACCAAAAGTGAGCGGTGTTGTCACCCCAGCGACGCTGTTTCGTGCCAGCACCCCAGGGGATCTTACGGGTCCCTACCTTTCGCAATTCTTGTGGCTTGATGTGTACCACGGCACGATGACGCTGGCTCAACGGAATCGTGTCCCGGTCGCAAAAGACGACTACATGATGGCTTACCCGGAATGGCTGAACATCCAGCGTGGCTTACCACCAGCGTGGGTGAATGTCCTGGACCCAACCCCACGTTATTTGCGCAATGGACGCGATATAGGAGAATACGTCCATCGGGATTTCACTTACCAGGCGTACCTCAATGCTTGCTTGATCTTGCTCGCGATGAATGCCCCGCTAAAGGCGAACATGCCCTATCGGAGGTCGCTGACTCAGGGAGGTTTCATTACCTTTGGTCCTCCTCAGGTGCTCGATTGTGTAGGGCGGGTTGCCAATGCAGCGTTGAAGGCCGCATGGTGCCATAAATGGTTAGTACATCGCCGTCTGCGACCTGAGGCTTTTGCTGGACGAGTGCATAACCACTTGACGAGCGCCGCACGGTATCCAATCCACGCAGAGGTCTTTAATTCTGCCGCAATCGGCGCAATCTTTCATGCCACTGGCTCCTATCTCCTGCCGATGGCGTACCCTGAAGGTTGCCCTACGCATCCTGTCTATCCCGCTGGTCACGCGGCGATTGCTGGTGCCTGCACCACTGTTCTTAAAGCCTTCTTCAGTGAGTCGTTTGTTATTGCTAATCCGGTCGTAGCCAGTGCCGATGGGCTATCGCTCGTCCCCTACAAGGGGACGGATCTCACGGTAGGTGGAGAACTGAACAAGCTGGCGGCCAACATCGCCTTGGCACGGAATACGGCTGGCGTACATTGGCGCTCAGATGGCATCGAGGAACTGAAGCTGGGGGAGGCAGTGGCGATTGGCATTCTGACCGATCTCCGTGCGACCTGTCCCGAGCCCTTTACTGGCTTCTCCTTCACCAAGTTCGATGGCTCGACGACCACGATTTGAACAACCTCTTACTTGGCGACGGCACCGATGGATAGGGGGATACAAGAGCCGCATGATTTCGCCAGTTTGGGGGTCGATTGAGGTAAGATAGACTACCAACTGCTTGTCGGTAACACCTGGTATTAAATGGCTAGGCAGGGGCAAGTCCGTGCCCCTATCTGCTTTGGCTTGGTGATGGCACGGTTGGCAGGGGTTGCCTCGGTTTCCGACAACTAGTGCCTTTCGGAGTAGGGGCACGACGTGTCGTGCCCTTCTTTTCCTCTGTTTCAATGTGTGAGATGTTTCGTAAGAAATGTCGTTGCCCGGCGATAGCCCTCAGCATAGGCCGGCAACGGCGTGAGTTGAAAAAACCCGTGCGGCGCGCCTTCGACGACGTGCAGATCATGCTCGATACCAGCTTCTTTCAACCTTCTCGCCAATTCTAGCGATTCGGGGAGAAGCGGATCCTTGGTGCCCACCCCGACGTAACAGGGGGGGAACTTGCTACAGGCAAAAAGCGGACTCACCCGGTAATCTCCGCGCAGCGTTTCGTACTGATCCTCAGGCAAATAGAATTGGGTACTTGGCCCTGTCGTGCCGAGTCCACTAATTGCTTTGTAATAATCGAAGACTCCGTAGATTAATACACCCACATTGATCTTTGGTCCGCCCTTCTGCGCGCATTCCGCAAGCACCGCGGCCGCGAGATTGCCGCCAGCCGAGTCTCCGCCTACGGCGAGCCGCTTTGGATTACCCCCATAACGAGCGGCGTTCTCCGCTGCCCAGTGAGTCGCAAATACGCAGTCATCAAACGCGGCAGGAAAACGATGCTTGGGGGCACGACGGTAGTCGAGGTTAATGGTGAGATACCCAGCCGCAGCAAACTCACGCCCTACCCGCAGATGCGTCTTAGGACTGCCCATCGTCCAACCGCCGCCATGGAAGTACACTAACACTGGATGCGGGCCTGGACCAAACGGCACGGCAATGTCAGCCGTCAACCGCCAGCCTGCGACTTCGCGCAGGAGGACACCGTCGTGCACGGCGCCGACGGGCGGTGGGTTGCCATTCATGATCGCATCGTACCTCTGAAGCATATCTGCCGGGTTGACACCCTTAGGAACGCGCAGGGTTTCCATAAACTCAAGCAGATCAGCTGGAATCCGACTCATTCTCGACCCTCCCTTGTGGTGTAAGTGTCCCGCGGATTCTACCGGGGGTGCGCGCGAGAAGCCAGTGGCCTTGTCCTTGCAACCTTCTGTCAATGTGGTACATCACCAGCAAATGCTTACCCAGGGGGAGAATCGATGAAATTTTGGATGTTCCATTTGATGCCGTGGCCCTATTTGCCCATTGACTTCGAGGAGAAGTATGATACCGCCTGGGTCACCTGTCCCAATGCGCTCTTCGACCCCGAACGCGGACCGGAGGTCTACCATCGTTACATCAACCAACTGGCCTATGCCGATGAACTAGGCTTCGACGGGGTGGTCATTAACGAGCATCACCAGAATGCGTATGGCCTCATGCCCTCGCCAAACTTGATTGCCGCAGCGCTCTCGCAACGCATGCAGAAAGCCCGCGTGATAGTCTTGGGTAATGGTCTTCCTCTCTACGAGGTACCGCTGAAGATTGCCGAAGAGTTCGCCATGCTCGACAATATGTTCCGCGGCAAATTTGATGCAGGCTTCGTCGTCGGTGGCGGCCCGGAATATTATTCGTACAACATTAATCCCACCTTCGCCCGTGAGCGGTTCCGTGAGGCCACTGACTTGATCGTTAAAGCTTGGACCGATCCCGGCCCGTTCTCGTGGGATGGCAAACACTTCCAGTTCCAGTACGTCAATCCCTGGCCGCGGCCGGTGCAAAAGCCGCATCCGCCAGTATGGATTCCTGGCGTAGGCAGTATCGAGACCATGGAACTCGTCGCCGAACGCGGTTTCATCTATGCTGCGCTCACCTACGCCCACGTCGACTCGTTCCGCCAAAACGCCGCTTTTTTCCAGCAAACCGTTGCTCGGGTGGGTAGGACTTACCATCCGGAGATGCTCGGTTGGCTGGTCCCGATGTACGTAGCCGAGACTGACCAGAAAGCGCGAGAAGAGGCCGAGGAACACGTCTGGTACTTTATCGACAAACTCATCAAAGGCTTCGCCGGCAAGGGTCGCACCTGGATGCCGCCAGGATACACCTCACTCAAGTCTTTGCAGCGTATTCAGGAAATCAGCGCCTTAGGCGGCGACAAGGCACAGACGAACTGGCAGTTAGGTCATGCTCGCAGTTGGGACGATGTCGAGGCCGGCGGTTCGGTGCTGATTGGCAGCCCACAAACCGTACGCGAGCAGTTGCTCAAATATGTGCTGGAGTTCAAGGTCGGCCATATCCTCGCCCTGCCACAGTTCGGCAGCTTACCCGATCAGCTCACACGCAGAAACATGGAGCTTCTCGCTAGCGAAGTGTTCCCCTACGTGCGCAAGTACGCTGAAGCGGAGTTCGGTTCGCTATCTGGTGTACAGGCGCAGCAAACAGAGGCGCACGCGTAATGTCAGCTCAGGCATAAGTTCCTTCTCCCCTCGTGGGAGAGGGACAAGGTGAGGGGGCGTGCAGCCTCACGACAGCCACAGTACACGCTCTCGCTTTGAGCTGCGTACATCCACAAACAGGATAATCGCTTATGGCCTTACAGACTGATACGCTCACTGTTCGTGGCAGAAAAATTCAACTCCTGCGTGGTGGCAGCGGCAAACCCCTGCTATATTTACACGGGCTTGCGGCTGATATCCATAGCCTACCCCCCAATGCCGGCTTTACCGCTTTTCACGACACCTTGACGGCTTCCTTCTCCCTGTGCGCGCCGGCCTTGCCAGGCTACGCCGACAGTGAGGGATTCGACGACCTGGAGACCAGCGAAGACGCAGTGTTCTTTTGTCTCGATGTGCTGGACACCCTCAAATTAGACAAAGTGAATCTGGTTGGTGCTTCCCTGGGAGGGTGGATCGCAACTGAGTTCGCCACCCGTTACTCCCACCGCTTACACAAGCTGGTGCTGATTGACCCCTTGGGCATCTCGACTCCACAGGCACGTATCGGCAATTTCTTCTATGCAGTCACGCCGAAAGCCGAGGGTGGGCAGCATGAAGCGCGCGAACTACTCTTTCGTGAGCCCAATTCTGAGTTAGCCAGGGGGGCGGTGTCTGATCAGATGTCTCCCGATGCCTATATGCTCTTCTACAAGGCCCAAATGGTTGGAGCCCGGCTGGGCTGGAAACCTCCTTACTTGTACAATCCGCGACTGAAGGATCGTTTGTTCCGTATACAAGTGCCGACTCTGATCGTCTGGGCTAGCGAAGACAAGTTTGCTCCACCGGCACTCTCGGAAGTGTTCAAGGGAGGCATTGCGAACGCTGAGGTCGCGCTCGTGTCTGGTGCGGCGCATGCCCTGCTGCTCGAACAGCCTCAACGCGTGGCTGAGATCGTCAGCCAATTCCTCAACCTCTAAGCCAGTAAGGGCGCACGGCTGTGCGCCCTTACGAAAAGGAGAATTTCACAAAACGGTCAAGTTGATTCCCCACAAGGTTTCCTGCTTATGCAGCCAAGTACAATGCGCCATAAATACGCCACCAGTTCCTTGATAGAGGCAAACCTGGGATTTGGCAGTGTAGGGGCTTGATTCATCAAGCCCTTTTGGGGTCCTATGAATCGGACCCCTACCGGAAAAACTGCTGCGGTAATTGCGGTAATTACGGTGGCCAGTACCAAGACTTAACCCACACTCCGTTTGACCGATAGACCAAGTGTAGCCCCTGGGTAAAAGGGAGGACTGGGTTATGCAATGCGCAAAATGTGGGACAACCAATCCCGGTGGAGCGAAATTCTGCGAGGAATGCGGTACGCGTCTCAGGCTTGCTTGTCCGGGCTGCGGCACGTCGGTCCCGACCGGTAAGAAGTTCTGCAGCGAATGCGGGACTCCTCTCAGCATTCCGCTCCCAACCCCTCAGTTCCAAGTCCCAGACCCCAAATCTCAAGTCTCCTTATCCCGACTCCCACCTCCTGACTCTGGTCCAATCCTCTACACCCCCCTCCACCTTGCTAACCGCATTCTCTCTAGCAAAGCCACCCTTGAAGGTGAACGTAAAATTGTCACTGTCTTGTTTGCTGACATCAAAGGCTCTATGGACATCATGGAACGCCTGGACCCCGAAGAAGCTAAGCAACTCCTTGACCCCTGCCTGCAGCGGATGATGGAAGCGGTCCATCGCGTCGAGGGGACCGTCAATCGCATTCTCGGAGATGGAATTATGGCGCTCTTCGGCGCCCCGCTTGCCTTGGAAGACCATGCCCAACGCGCCCTGTCCGCAGCACTGCTTATGCACGATATGGTCGCACGCTACGCGATCGAACTGCGTGAACAGCACGGCATCTCGTTGCAGATTCGTGTCGGAGTGAATACCGGCGAGGTGGTCGTGCGGACGATTAGCAATAATCTTTACATGGATTACTCAGCTGTCGGGCACGCCGTAGGTCTGGCGGCGCGGATGGAATCGCTGGCCACCCCAGGTTCGACTCTAGTGACGGTTTACACTTACCGTCTTGCTCACGACTTTTTCCGTTTCGCCGTCCGTGGCGCGGTGAAGGTCAAGGGAGTCAAAGAACCTCTCGAGACTTATGAACTACTGGGCTGGGGCACCTCTCGTTCGCGTTTGGCGGCACGAGCGACGCAAGGGCTCAGCCCGTTTGTTGGACGCGCACGCGAACTAGCCCAGCTCCACGAGATACTCACCCTCGCCAGTACCGGCCGGGGACAGATCGTGTCGCTCGTCGGCGAGGCCGGGGTGGGGAAGTCGCGCCTGCTGGAAGAACTCAAGCCGGCCCTACAGGCGCGTGGGTATCTGCTCATCGAGGGAGCGGCCTTCCCCTACGGCAGGACTCGTGCGTATCTACCGCTGATTGAAATGCTGAAACGTTATTGCGATCTCAGCGACCAAGACCCTCCAGACCTATATCGGGAACGAGTACAGAGTAAACTGACTGCGGTTGATGTTTCTCTTACCGCCTATATCCCGGTCTTGCTCGAACTCTTGGGGATTGATAGCAACGATCCCCAAACCGCAAACCTCCCGGCCGAGGCTCGACTGCAAAAAATTCTCGAAGCGATCAAACGGCTCATTGCTCTGCAAAGTCGTCGCCAGCCGGTTGCCTTGCTCATTGAAGACCTGCACTGGCTCGATGCGCGAAGTCTGACGTTCCTCCATTCCTTGACCACAGGCATCGCGGCTCTACCAGTAATTCTGCTGTATACGTACCGCCCCGGAAACAGCTATTCCTGGGAGGATCAATCATTTGTCCATCGCTTACAGATTACTCCTTTGCCACGGGACACGAGCACATCTCTTTTTACTGCCCTGGTGGGAACAGATGCAGCAGTGGCTACCCTAACGTCGGTCGTGTGCGAGCAGAGTGGTGGAAACCCATTTTTTCTTGAAGAGATCGTTCAAAGTCTGGTCGAAACTGGCACGCTGACCGGGCCGCCTGGAGCCTACACCTTAGCGCGGCCGCTGTCCGAGTGGACGCTTCCAGCCACTATCCACGGCGTGCTGGCCAGTCGGCTCGACCGCCTCCCGTCGGGGCTTAAGACGCTACTGCAAACCGCATCAGTGATTGGGCGAGAAGTTGCTCGCCCTCTGCTGGCACAGGTTGCCGGCCTAGCCGAGTCCGAACTGGATCAAGCCCTCACCACTTTGCAGGAGCGCGAACTCCTCTATGAGACCGCAGTATATCCGGACTCAGTTTACACCTTTAAGCATGCGCTTACGCAGGAGGTGGCGTACCATGAGTTACTGAACGAGCGTCGCACGCTGCTACATGAAACGGTTGGAACCGCAGTCGAGGCGTTGTACAGTGACAGACTGACTGAGCATGTGACTTTGTTAGCATACCACTACAGCCGCAGCGCTAATACCGAAAAAGCCCTACACTATTTACATCTGGCTGGCCAACGCGCTTTTGATCTTTACGCCGACACTGACGCGTTGCATTTCTGGGAGGAGCATTTGCGTCTGATCGTTACCCTCCCTCCCAGCGTCGAACGAGATCGACGCGAGCTGCGCACTCATCTTCACCTCATCAACGTGCTGTCGCGCCAGGGAAGCGACGATGGTCCGACACGTGCACAGTTTGACGCCGCCGAAGCAGTGTGCCAGCGTCTTAACGACCCCCATCTTTTGGCAGAGCTACACGCTACCCTGGCCGTCGCCTATATCCTGTGGGGGCGGTCACGGCTAGGTTTGACCCATGCCAGCACGGCTAAACACTTAGCTGACTCTCTCAACGACGTACATTTACAGGTCATTAGCTGCGGCCCGCTGGCCCATCTGCTGTGGATCGCTGGCCGGTTCAGCGAGGGTCTCCGAGTCGCCGAAGAGGGAGTCAGTCTTCTCCGTCGTCTTGGCCTACTTAACGAACAAATGGGTTTCGTCGCGTACCCCTACGTACAGTGCTTGGCAATCGCTGGCGCCTGTCAAGGATTCCTTGGAGTTATAGAAGTAATCGACGCCACAGTTTTGGGAGATGGGGGAAAGGGAAAACAATAGCGAATTTCTACGGTTCCCTTGCGCTCTTCCGGTGTGGTAGAGGTTCCTTCTTTCTGCCATAGGGTGATCCTCTTTCCTTCCCGCACGGGCTCTTGCTGCTCTGGCCGCCAGGGAATGGTTTCTTTCAAGGTCACTTCGAGGGGACTCCTTTGCTCCAGGGATACTCGGACTTCGGCCACGAACGTCTCTACAATTTTAC
>Ga0126384_10000918_pt1 | contig 17026 bp, 14 predicted proteins | sample PanSoiMetPlot_36_FD_92543 | JGI IMG/M metagenome (GOLD analysis project Ga0126384, IMG submission 92543) | Tropical forest soil microbial communities from Panama - MetaG Plot_36 | ecosystem: Environmental > Terrestrial > Soil > Tropical forest > Bulk soil | place: Panama | collected 2016-02-17 | reverse complement strand
GTACCGGATGATGCGCCGAGTCTGCCTCATCGCGCGAATCAACAAGGATGGAATTTTCGGGAACGACAGAGTTACGTATTATTCCGGACGCAACGACGAACGTCAGCGGGCAGCCGCACTGGCTGCTTCGGTACTGTCCGGTGTGTCGAAAATCCCGCGTTCGTGAATCCATGCCTGCGTCTTCGCGTATGTCTCGTCGCTGTAGGGCAGGAACACGACGCGTTCGCCGGTCGAGAAGCGACGCACGTCTAGCGCCGATCGGTAGCGGTCCGGAACCTCGTTCAGATAAAAGTGCTTGTATCTCTCCGGCTCCAGGTCGAGATCCATCTGCGCGCACTTGAGGGCGCGCATGTACTTCTCGACGTCGGCTGGCGCAGTGCCGCCGGGAAACATGAACGCGATCATGAAGGTCGTGTCGACGATCTTTCGAAAGCCGAGCTGATCCAGCGCCAGATAGGCGATGCCCCAGACGCTCGTCGCTGGCACGCGACGCTCCACCCCGACGTCGACGCGCGCCCATGACGAGCCGACGAATTTGAGCTTGATGCGCGCGCGATCGAGAAACGGCTCGAGCGCCTGGATCGTGGTGAAATGGCTGCCCGAATGATAACCGACCGCCACCTCCCGGTCCGCCAGATCTTCCGGCGTCCTGATCGGCGAATCCGGCGGCACCATGATCCCGCCCGGCGTGACCACGTACGAGTTTCGCCACATCGTCCCGATCTGGCGGGCGGATGCCTGGCTCACGGCCCAGTGGCATGCGCACGAGATGTCGGATTTGACGCCCTTGTTTCCGCGGCCCTGCTGGTAGGCTTCGAAGGCGCCAGACAGGACGTCGATGACCTTTCCGCTGGCATCGACCTGCCCTGTGCGCTCAGCCGACAAGCCCCCTCTGAATTCGTAGTCGAGACCCTCGGCGTGGAAGTAACCCTTGTCGTGCGCGATCCACTCCTGCAGCCGCCCGTGCGGCTGGATCGTGAATTTTGCCATTCTGCCCGTTCTCCGGTTGATGCCGATGGTTGTAGCAAGCGTCCCGCCTTGCGCGAAGCCATCTGCGTGCAAACCACCTCCCCCGACGGTGACGCCCCGGATCTCGGGCGCTTCGCGCTCCTCGAGAACCTCGCTGATCGCGCGCCGAAGCCGCCGGGGCCGAGTGATCCGCCGACGGGCTAGTTGTTTCCATTCAGGTCTTATGATTGCCGCTCCCGCCATCGTTGTGCAATCGCTTCCAAGCACGATCGTGTTCTGCGTCGCGCCGAACGAGTCGCCAACATTGCCTTTGCCGATCAGCGCCACATGGGCGCCATAGGCACGGACGTCGACCCACAGGCGGCCGGATTTGAAATACTCGTCCGCGGTCCAGGTGGGCGCGGCCGCCGGCAGCGCCAACAGCGCAAGTGTGACCGGGGTTGCAGCAAGTCGTTTCATCAGCGGGCCACTCGCCGTCCGGCACGGCGGCATCGCTGGTGTCCGCACCTGTCGATCGGTCGAGACTGTGCGCCGCGCTCGCAATATTGAGCCGGCGCGACAAACAGCGTTAGCGCACGAAGCTGACGATCCGGATTCCGTCGTCGACTTCCGTCAACGTCTTTGATGCCGCCGCGCAGGCGGCAGGATCGGCATCTGCAAGGCATGGGGCGCCCCGCGCGCCTGACTGGGTCAACCAGCGGCGCGCGGGGACGAGATCATGGTGTGGGATGCGCAGATGATGCGGCGTCAGTGACGACCGGCACCACCACCACCGCCACCACCGCCTCCTCCGCCGCCGTGGCCACCGCCACCAACGCCGCCCCTCGCTGCACCGCCTCCACCGCCCGGACTGCCACCGCCACCCGGACCGCCGCCGCCGCCCGCACCACCGCCAGCGCGGCCACCACCGTTGACGCCAGCCCCCGCACCGGTGGTGCCACGGCCGCCGCCCGCAGAGCCGCTAAAGCTGCGCGCTCCGCCACGGCCCTCGACCGAGCGACCAACTTCGCCCTGCGAGGAGCGTCCTTCGAACGTCCGGCCCTCGCCACGGCGTCCTTCGAATGTGCGGCCCTCGCCGCGGCGTCCTTCGAACGTGCGGCCCTCGAACGAGCGGCCGCCGAAGCGATGGCCGCCACGCAAGCCGTGCCATCCAAACGGCCCGCCCCAGCCGTAGCCGTACCTGAGGCGATAGCCGCAGCGATACCAGCCAGGGCCGTGCCAGCCGTCGTCGTACCAGCAGTAGCGGTACCCACCCACGACGTATTGGGCACGCTCAACCGAGCCGATCGCATCGAGCGTGCCGCGCATGGAACTCAAGCCGGCGGGCACCAGCGCGCTTGCACTGCCCGGCGCGAACATTGTGGCGGCGACAGCGGCCGCGGCCACATGCAATTTCAAGTCTCGCATGGATGTCTCTCTCCTAGTGGGCCCCCTCCTAGTGGGTCCCGTGGGAGGCGGAGTGTTAATGAGAGAACCGCCGGCGCTTCCGCGAGTTCCGGCTCTTCCGCGAGTTGCGGAGTGAAGAAATTTTTCGAGCAAGTCGGATATCGAACACGCAGGCGCGATTCTGCGCGTCAAGCGGCGCGCCGGAACCATCCGGTCCGCTCGTTGCAACGCCCTGTTCAGAAATTGAAGCGCCGCAAAGTTTTCCGGGTGGTGATAGTCGGGCGAATCATAAGCCAAAAATGTGCGGTGCACGCAACATGCAGCCATTAGATGAAGTTCACCTGATAGATGAAGTTCAGCTGGGCCTTGCTCGTTACACCACTCACTCGTCCGGGTTCAGGCGGCGCCACGAGTGTGGCATGGATCCGAATTTTCTCTTCAATTATTCCATTATTTATTCGCGATTCATTCGCGCCGTTCCGCCAGCCAGGTGCCCGCGCAGAATCCTCGGCTGCCCTGACCTCGCCACACGCCACCGCCCCGCGTGCTGGTTAACCGACCCGAGCCGCCAGCCGTCTGACCACCGGCGGAGATGACCGCTCGCACGCTCCCATTTCGCGACACGCGGCCGTCGAGATTGACGCCGCCCACGTCGGCCCTGATGTATCCATCGAGAATGTGCACGCCAGCGCGGGTTGAGCGCTCGCAGGCACCGCGATCGGTATTTATCAGGACGCTCCAGCGTCCATCGAACCCATTTTGCGCCGCCGCGTGACTCGGCGCGAACGCGATCCAGATGAAGCCTAGAATCCAAACGCCATATGGCAGCCTGAACATAGTCGGGTCCCTTCTCCGAAGAAATCGGCCCGGGTGCGTGAAGCGCAGCTCCGCACCTCCACGCCAGGCAACTCGCCGATCGGTACGGCTGTTCGGAGGCACGGTCTTGTCTCCCGTTGCGCTCCTTTGTCCGGCCTTGCGCCAAAGTGCGGCGCGGGACGTAACCCGATTTGGGCGGCCGAAATGGGGCGGCAGCGTGTGTTCGAAGATCAGCCGAACCTGCTGAACAGGCCGCCCGGGGGTCGGGTTCGGACGCAATCACGCCGCGCTCGCGCCGGTGCTTGCCGCAATCCCGTCAAGCGCCGCAACGGCATCATCGGGCAGATGAAGCTCGGACGCCGCCAGGTTCTCCCGCAGATGCGCGAGCGACGAGGTGCCGGGGATCAGGAGGATGTTGGGCGCACGGCGCAGCAGCCAGGCGAGCGCGACCTGCATGGGCGTGGCGTCGAGACGCTGCGCCACGTCGGACAAGGCCGACGACTGCAGCGGGGTGAACCCGCCGAGTGGAAAGAACGGCACATATGCGATGCCGTCGCGCGCGAGATCGTCGATCAGGGCATCGTCGGACCGATGGGCCACATTGTAAAGGTTCTGGACGCAGACGATCTCGCACATTCGCCGCGCCTGCGTGATTTGCGCCGGCGTGACGCTGCTCAGGCCGACATGCCGCACCAGACCTTTGCGCTGGAGCTCGGCGAGCACGGTGAGCGGCGCCTCGAGCGAGCCTTCGCCGGGCTCGGTATGGGCGCCGAACATACTGCGCAGATTGACCACGTCGAGGACGTCGACGCGCAGGTTGCGGAGATTGTCGTGGACCGCCGCGGTCAGCTCAGCGCGGGACATGGCGGGATTCCAGGATGCGTCCGCGCCGCGCCGGGCGCCGATCTTGGTGACGATCACGAGGTCGTCGGGATAGGGGTGCAGCGCTTCGCGGATCAGCTTGTTGGTCACGTGCGGGCCGTAGAAGTCGCTGGTGTCGATGTGGTTCACCCCACTCTCGACGGCCTCGCGCAACACCGCGCGCGCCATCGCGGCATCCTTGGGCGGGCCGAACACGCCGGGCCCCGCCAGTTGCATGGCGCCATAGCCGAGCCGCTGCACGGTGCGGGTGCCGAGTGTGAAAGTGCCGGACTGCTCGATCTTCAACATGGCGATCTCCTTCGCGACGACAGCGACCGTTGGGCCGTCGACGTCCAACTTAGGCGGTGGCCGACCGTACGAAAATCCGTTATAATCTGGACAGGCTGTACGGAAATCAGAACAGTGGCCATCAACCTGGGTGACCTGAATGCCTTCGTGGCGGTGGCGCGCGCCGGAGGCTTTCGCGACGGCGCGCGGGCGAGCGGCGGCAGTCCGTCCGGACTGAGCGAGGCCGTTCGTCGCCTGGAGGCGAAGCTTGGCGTCAGGTTGCTGAACCGGACGACGCGCAGCGTGGTGCCGACCGAGGCCGGCAAGCGCCTGCTCGACCGGCTCGCGCCGGCATTGACCGAAGTGGAAGCGGCGCTCGACGTGGTGAACAACTTTCGTGACCGGCCGGCTGGTACGCTCAGGCTCAATGTCCCGATCAGCGCCGTGCGGCTCGTGCTCCCCTCGATCGTGCCGTCGTTCCTCGCCGCCTATCCGGACATCGGGCTGGAGGTGGTCCCCGAGGAAAGCTTCGTCGACATCATCGCCGCCGGCTGCGACGCCGGCATTCGCTACGGCGAGCGGCTGGAGCGGGACATGATCGCGGTGCCGATCGGCCCCCGCGTTCAGCGCTTTGCAACCGCCGCCGCGCGCGCGTACCTCGATCGCCGGGGGCGTCCCGAGCATCCGCGCGACCTTCTCGATCACGCCTGCCTGCGCGGCCGCTTCCGAAGCGGGACGATCACGCCGTGGGAGTTCGAGCGCGACGGCGAGGTGGTGCGCGTCGATCCCGCCGGCCCGCTGCTCGTCGGCCTCGGCGGCGCAAGTGAACTCGCAGTCGACGCCGCGATCTTCGGCATCGGCATCGTGCATCACTTCGAGGACTGGCTGCGCCCGCACCTGGACAGCGGAGCGCTCGAGCCCGTCCTGGAGCCGTGGTGGCAAGGCTTCTCCGGTCCCTTCCTTTACTATCCCGGACGGCGCCTTCTGCCCGCGCCGCTTCGCGCGTTCGTCGACTTCATCAAGGCATCCGGAAATGAACGCCGCCGAGATCGGGTCCGCGGTGGACCGCAGGCCGCGAAAGCGTGACGTTGCGGGCGCCGCCGTCCCACCGACACGCGCAGGCCGGCTGATCATCCCCCGCACATGTATGGCTCGCTAACGACGCTGATCGCGATTGACGGCATCACAACGTGCGCGTCACTTTGCTCAGATGCGGAGGATTGTCGGGATCGAAGCCACGCCGAAGCGCCACCGTCTCGATGGCCCGATAGGCCGGGATGAGCATGACCACCGGATCGAACATCGGGTGGCCGTCGCCGATCCAGGGTAACGTCCCGTCCGGCCCTCCCGCGGTAAACACCGTCTCACCTGCACCGTTGAGGTCACGGACGAGCTGGTCGACGGTGGCAGCCGCCTGGTCGTTCTGTCGCAGCACCAGCACCGGCGTGTTCGGTGAGATCGACGCGCGCGGCCCGTGTCGCAGTTCGGCCGCGCTGTGGCCGAGCGTCGGCACACGCAGGATTTCCGCCACCTTGAGCGCAATCTCGCGCACGGGACCGAGGCCGTAGCCCCGGCCGGCCACGAAGGCCGCCGCGGCGTGCGCCACGCTATTGGCCCATGCCGACCAGTCGCATGCGATCGCGCCGGACAGCCGCGCCGTCAGATTCCGCAGGCCGTCGCTCAGCTCGTCGTCTCGCGCCACGGCCGCCACGAGCTGCGCGCCGGCAATCATGGAAAGCACGACGGTCTTGGTGGCGGCGACGGAGCGTTCGGTCCCGGCACCGATCGGGAAGACCAGCTCGGCTTCCACGGCTGCGGGAGAGTTTTCGTCGTTGACGATGGCAAGCGTGAGCGCGCCGCCTCTGCGCGCCACCTGCGTGGCGGCGACGAGATCGGGACTGCGCCCGGATTGCGACACCACGACGAACAGGGAATCGCGCATGTCCGGCGGCCTCCGGTAGGCGGTCACGACGGACGGTGCAGCGCTGGACACGAGGAGACCGAGCCGCGCTTCAAACAGGTAGCGCAAATAGACGCCGACATGCCCCGAGCTGCCACGCCCGCAAAACACCGCCATGCGCGGCTTTGCCCGCTCGACCCTCTCGACGATCGTCCCGAGCACGTCGGCTCGCGCCAGGAGGCGGGCGGCGGCCGCGGGGATTTCGGCGATCTCGCGCGCCATCGCGCTTGCGGCGGTCGGCTCAGTCATCGCAGCTTCCGCTTCCCTGTCCTGCCCCGCCAGCGGGCGAGCGGCGCGAGGGAGTGGACTTGTCGATTGCCTTGCGCAGATTTCCCCCATGGCGTCGCAGAACCTGCTCGGCTTCGCTGCGGTCCAGTCCGCATCCGAGCAGGACGGCCGTCTTCACATCCCCGTCGGCCTTTTCGAGGTAGCGCGCCGCATCGGTTTCAGGGCAACGGACGATCTCGCTCACCATCGCTTCGGCCCGCCGGCGCAGCTTCGCATTGCTCGGGCGCATGTCCACCATGAGCCCGCGATAAACGCGCCCCATCCTCACCATCACGGCGGTCGAGAACAGGTTGAGCACGATCTTCTGCGCAGTGCCGGCCTTCATCCGGGTGGACCCGGCGACCACTTCGCTTCCGGTGTCGACCAGAATGCGATGACGCGCGACATCGAGCAGCGGTACACCCGGATTGCTGGCGACCGCGATGGTCACAGCGCCGGCCGCATGGGCGGCGCGCAAGGCGCCGATGGCATACGGCGTCGTGCCGCTCGCCGCGATGCCGATGACGACGTCGCTGGCGCCGACCTTGGCGTCGGCCATCGCCTGCGCGCCGGCTGCCTCGTCGTCCTCGGCTCCCTCCACGCTCCGAACCAGCGCGTCAAATCCGCCCGCCATTGCGAATACGACCCGATCGGCGGGCCAATCGAAGGTCGGCAGCAGCTCAGACCCGTCCTGAACAGCGATCCGGCCGGAGGTGCCGGCGCCGGCATAGACGATGCGTCCGCCCCGTTTCAGCGCCGGCACGGCGTCGTCGACGGCTGCCGCGATCGCGCCGAGCGCGCCGCCGACCGCGGCGGCGGCCGCGAGCTGGCCCTCGTACATGGCCGCGATCATTTCGGCGGCGGGCCAGGAGTCGAGATCGATGTACCGCGGACTGATCTGTTCCGTGCGCATGACAGTTTCCGCCATGCCGTCGACGCGGCCGGCGTCCGCTCCTTTACGACGCCCCGCCCCGTCCGTCACGCGGCATTCATGGCGGCGCTCCGGGCAAGATGCAAGGCGCCGTCCACCGCATCGCCCTCGATGGGAACCAGCCGGCGCTGGACATCGGGCGCAAGCCACGGCTGCATCGGAGAGGCGAGTCCGCCGAGCAGCGCGACGCGGGCGGCGCCGCATTCCGTCAGCCGGCGCACCAGTTCGTCGATCTGCTCGGCGGCGTCGCGGACGATGCGCCGGGCGACGGAATCTCCGGCATCCGCATGCCGCATTACCAGCGGAGCGAAGGTCGCGTAGTCCGTGGCCGTCGCGCGATCCATCCAGGCAATCGCCTCGGACGGATCGTTGTGGAAGCGCATCATCACCTCGCGGGTGAGGCTCGTGCCGACGGCGCGCTGATCGTAGGCCCGCAACGCCAGACGGACGGCGTGCAGTCCGAGGTCGGCCCCGCTGCCCTCGTCGGAAATGGGAAACCCGTAGCCGCCGACCCTGACCTCGCGTCCTCCGACGACGGAAAATCCGATGCTGCCGGTTCCGACGATCACGATGCCGCCCTCGCGGGCGCCGTGCGCCCCCAGGCAGGCGACCGTGGCGTCATGCGCGTAGATGACGGAGCGGTAGGGATGCGGCCGAGTCGCGAGCTGCTCGGCGACGCCTTTGCGGCCGATGCCGGCAAGGCCGGCGGCGACATGCACCGCGCCGAGCGCGTCGGAGTCGAGGCCAGCATCCGCAAGGGCGGCGCGACACGCCTTTTCGACTTCGGCAACGGCGCACTCGACCCCGAACCGCAGCGACGCCGGACCCGCAAGGCCCGTCCCGAGCACGCGTCCCGCTGCATCTTCGATACGCGCGCGGCAGCCGGTGCCGCCACCGTCCACGCCGGCGAACAGCGCATTGCTTTGGAAAACCGCCGCCGTCATGCCGCGACCCGCCGGATATCGGCACCGCACTGCACCAGCTTGCGGTCGAGCGATTCGTAGCCGCGATCGAGATGATAGATGCGATGGACGGTGGTTTCGCCTTCGGCGACCAGGGCGGCGAGGACGAGACTCACCGAGGCGCGCAGATCGGTCGCCATCACCTCCGCACCATGCAGTTGCTCGACGCCTCGCACCATCGCGGTCGAGCCTTGCAGCGAGATGTTGGCGCCGAGCCGCCCGAGCTCGGGCACGTGCATGAACCGGCTCTCGAACACCGTCTCGCGGATGACCGAGGCACCCGGCGCAATCGTCATCAGCGCCATGAACTGTGCCTGCAGATCGGTCGGAAATCCGGGATACGGCTCCGTCGTCAGGTCGACGGCCTGCAACGGACCGGACCGGGCGATCATCAGGCCCCGATCGGTCGGCCAGATCTGAGCTCCGGCCTGTTCGAGGATCGCTCCGACCGAGCCGAGGTGCTCGAGATGCGCGCCGAGGATCTCGAGATGACCGCCGGTGATCGCGGCCGCAATCGCATAGGTGCCTGCCTCGATGCGGTCGGTGATCAGTTCGTGGCGAGCGTGACGGAGTGCCTCCACGCCCTCGACCAGGATACGGTGCGTCCCGGCACCTTCGATGTCGGCTCCCATTGCCGACAGGCAGAGCGCGAGATCGCAGACTTCGGGGTCGCGTGCCGCGTTCAGGATCTCGGTCTCGCCGCGTGCGAGCGCGGCGGCCATGAGGGCGGTCTCGGTCGCGCCGACGGATGGCGAGGACAGCACAATGCGGCCGCCCTGCAGCCGATCGCCCCTGGTCCGGGCGTGAATGTAGCCGGCATCCATCTCGACGTCGGCCCCGAGAGCCTGCAACGCCTTGAGATGCAGGTCGATCGGGCGCGCGCCGATTGCGCAGCCGCCCGGCAGGGAAACGCGCGCGGCACCGAACCGGGCCAGCAGCGGCGCCAGGACGAGAATGCCGGCGCGCATCTTACGCACCATGTCGTAGGGCGCCTGTGCGCTCCGGGATGCGCGCGCATCCAGCACCAGCGTGCGGCCCGGACCGCGGGTCGCGACCACGCCGAATTCTCCCAGCAGGGCGAGCATCGAGGTGACGTCCGACACCTCGGGAACATTGATCAGCTCCAAGGTTTCGGCACTGAGCAGCGCGGCCGCAATCTGCGGCAGCGCCGCGTTCTTCGCTCCGCGAACCTCAACCGAACCTTCAATGGGTCTGCCGCCGCGAATGACCAACCGGTCCATGCAATGTCTCTTCGCCCGCCCTCGCCGGCCTGCGTTACAGCACTTAGATTGGTGTGATCACGCCACCAATCCATCTCGCCTGGAGATATGGATGACGACGGGCCGAAACAATCCTTCAAGCGCCCACCGACAGGGCGTCCGACATGCCCTCTTGGCGCAGCGCGTGTTCGACGGTCACCGCTGGCACGCCGAAGCCGCGGTGCTGATGGGGGACGAGCGGATCGTCGGCGTTTCATTCTGGGGCGAAGTTCCATCGGACTGGCCGCAGACGCGCCTGCCGGACGGCGCGTTCCTCGCCCCGGGCTTCATCGATCTGCAGGTCAATGGCGGCGGCGGCGTTCTGCTCAACGATCAGCCGACGCCTGACGGCATGCGGACCATCGCCCGGGCACACCGACGGTTTGGCACCACCGCGTGCCTTCCGACGCTCATCAGCGATACGCGCGCGCAGATGCGCGCGGCGATCACGGCGGCCCGCGCGACCGCCGGCCGGGACGGAGTTCTCGGCCTGCATCTCGAAGGTCCCTTCATCAGTCCGAAGCGTCCGGGTGTCCATCGGCCGGATCGGATCAGGCAGCCCAACGCAGGCGATCACCCTCCTCCTGCCGGGGAGGATAAAGGCGACCTGGAGGAATTGTGCGAGCTTGCCGGGGCCGGCCGGTCATTTGTCACCCTGGCGCCCGAATGTGTTTCGGCCGGCTTCGTCAGTGCGCTCGCCTCCGCGGGCGTGCGGGTTTCGATCGGGCACAGCGAGGCCTCCGCGGCCGTAGTGGGCCGGGCCGTCGCCGATGGCGCGACCGGTGTGACCCACCTCTTCAACGCCATGCCGCCGCTCAGCGCCCGCGAGCCCGGGATCATCGGCGCCGCGCTGGCGGAATCCCAGCTCACCGCCGGTCTCATCGTCGACGGGATCCATGTCGATCCCGTCTCGGTCCGAGCCGCGTTTGCGGCCAAGGGCAGCGGCCGGATTGCGCTCGTCACCGATGCGATGCCGACGGTCGGCACATCGCTCGACCATTTCGAGCTGATGGGCCGGACCATCAGGCTGGCCGACGGACGGCTGACCACGAAAGCCGGGACGCTCGCGGGCGCGCACCTCGATATGGCGACGGCGGTGCGCAATGCGGTCAAGCTGGCTCAGCTGCCCCTGGAGGATGCGCTGCGCGCTGCGTCGCTGACACCCGCGCAATTTCTCGGCCTGGAGCACGAGCGCGGCGCGCTGTTTCCTGGCGCTCGGGCCGATCTGGTTGCATTGACCGACGAGGTGAGCGTCGTTGCAACCTGGCTTGGCGGCCGAAGCGACGATCCGGGGGTGTCCTCCGCCCCTTAGAGCACGTTCCGTTCCTACGGAATCGGAACGTGCTCTAGATTCGTTGTTTTGCGCATATTCTTATCGGCGAACCGGTGCCCACCCCGGATCAAAGTCCGGGGCAGGCTTTCGCCGGAATATGCGTTAGTAGCGCAGATACCGTGCGCGCTCGCTCAGCCAGGCCTGCTCATCAGGCGTCGCCAGCGCATCGAGGTCGTGCGGCATCGCTGCCGCATCGTCGACCCACTCGCGCAGCAGCGCGCCACCGTTGATGACATCGATGGCGAGTTTCCCGTGCTCGTACTCGTAGGGAAAATCGCGCCACAGCGGGTAGTCCCGATACAGACGGCGTATCGCCTTGAACGCCAGCGCCTGGATGCGCCACGGCTTGAACGCCTGGTGACCGTAGCCGCGGTCTTCCGTATGAATCTGCACGCCGTGGCAAAGCTTGCCCACATGTTTGTGAAACGTAGGCTCGAACCAGCACTCGCGCAGCCGGCAGCCCCGCAGCCACTCCGGCGCCAGCGCGTCCATTTCCCGCATGACATGCCGCGCATCGACATCGGGGGCGCCAAAGAGCTCGAGCGGCCGCGTGGTGCCACGCCCCTCGGACAGCGTCGTGCCCTCGAGCATCACGGTGCCCGCATAGGCGCGCGCCATCCAAAGGTTCGGCGCGTTGGGGCTGGGATTGATCCACGTGCGTTCCCCGAGCGGCCAGCCGAACCCCGGCGCCGCCTCCGGCTGCCAGCCCTGCATCTCGATGACGCGATACTCGACATCGAGATTGAGCGTTTCGACAAACCAGGCGCCCAGCTCGCCGAGCGTGAGTCCATGACGCATCGGCATCGGTCCGGCGCCGACGAAGCTTTGCCAGCCCGCGCGCAGCCTCAGGCCTTCCACCGGCCGCCCCACGGGATTGGGCCGATCGAGCACCCACACCGCCTTCTTTCGTTTCGCCGCCGCTTCGAGGACGTAGCGCAACGTGGTGATGAACGTGTAGATCCGGCAACCCAGATCCTGCAGGTCCACCAGGATGACGTCGAATGCATTCATCATCGCATCCGTCGGCCTGCGCACTTCTCCGTACAGACTGAATACCGGGATGCCATGCGCCGGATCCGTGAACTCCGGTGACTCGATCATGTTGTCCTGCTTGTCGCCGCGCAGGCCATGTTGCGGTCCGAACGCCGCAGCGATCTTGACGTCACCGCATGCGGCCAGCGCATCGAGCGAATGTGTCAGGTCGGCGGTGACCGAAGCGGGATGCGCCAGCAGCGCAACGCGCCGTCCGGCGAGCTGCGCGCGCAAAGCTCCTTCAGCGACGAGTCGATCGATACCGAATCTCATGATCGCTGCTCAGGCTGCGGAAAGTTCATGCGCAAAGCAATCGAAATGATGGAAATCCGCCTTGCCGGGCGGATGCGCCAATGCCCAGTACGACTGGCGGCCGTATGTGTCTTCGGTCACCGCCGCAAGGCCGAGACGCCACCCAACATCGCGGGGCAGGCCCGACAACCCGTCCAGCTTCAGCGAAACCTGCAACGTGTAGCACTCAAGTCCCGTTTGCACTTCGATCCGAGGCGCACTCACCTCCGTCGCGACGCGCATCTCGCTTCGGTAGCTGCTGAACCGATAGGCCGCCCATTGCGTGGACGGTGCAAAATTGAACTCGTAATAAGTGGCGCCCGCAGCGGTACCGACGAATGCCTCGAAGCAGGTATGCCGCCAAAGTCCATCGGTGCGCAAAGCCGCGCTCATGGGCAACAGGCGCAGATCGCTGATCTTGCCGTTGACGCGATAGGTCAATACCAGCGTGCCGGCGCATGGCCGCATGACTTCCACGTCGACGCGCGTTGTGGCGGCGCAACGCGAGTCCGGGTGAAGTCGCAACGCTTGGTGCATATCCTCATTGTAGCGGTCGCATCGCGCGCCGATCAATGCCGCATGCGAGCGCGGGCATTGGCGCGCCGCCTTGTCGCCGGGTGACGGCGCGCCGTTGCTTCACGCCGGCCGCTTCAACGCGGCTGGGTCGACCGGCAGCTTGCGCAGCCGCTTGCCAGTCGCCGCAAAGATCGCGTTGGCCACGGCAGGCATGATCGCCGAAGTCCCGGGCTCGCCGATCCCGCCAGGATGCTCGGCGCTCGCCACGATATGAACCTCGATGTCCGGCGCCTCGTCCATGCGCAGGACCTGGTAGGTATCGAAGTTCGTCTGCTCGACCCGCCCATTCTTGAGCGTGATCTCGCCATGCAGCGCCGCCGAGATGCCGAAGATGACCGCGCCCTCGAGCTGCGCGCGAATCGTATCGGGATTGACCGGGGCGCCGCAGTCCACCGCGCAGACGACGCGCCGCACCCGCACCGCTCCCGCCTTCGACACTTCGACTTCGGCGACATGCGCCATGTAGCTCCGGAACGCGGCCTGCAGCGACACGCCGCGCCCTTGTCCCGCGGGCATCGGCTGTCCCCAGTTGGCCTTCTGCGCAGCCAGATCGAGGACGGCCCTGGCGCGAGGCGCCTGGTCGAGCAGCGCTCTCCGATACGCGACCGCGTCCTGCTTCGCGGCGGCCGCGAGCTCGTCAACGAAGCTCTCGGTCACGAAGACGTTGTGCGAGGGCCCGACGCTGCGCCAGAACGCGGTCGGAATTCCCGGCGGTTCCACCCGCAGGTACTCGACGCGCAGGTTCGGCAACGCATAGGGAAGATTGATCGCGGCTTCGACCGTGTCGGAATCGAGACCATTCTTGAAGATCGGAGGAATGTAGCGCGCGACCACCGAGGAGCCGGCGAAGCGGTGGTTCCAGGCCAGCGGCATGCCCTTGTCGTCGAGGCCTGCGGACATGCGATCGACGAAGTAGGGGCGGTACATGTCGTGCTGGATGTCTTCCTCGCGGGTCCACACCACCTTCACGGGACCGTCGACCTGCTTGGCGATCTGGACCGCGCGAATGACCCCGTCGATCTCGAGCCGCCGTCCGAATCCGCCGCCGAGCAGATGGTTGTGGACCGTGACCTTGTCCAGCGGCAGGCCGGCGGTCTTCGCGGCTGCCGCCTGCGCCCGCGCGAGCGCCTGGCTGCCGACCCAGACCTCGCAGCCGTCGCTGCGGACGTGAACCGTGCAGTTCATCGGCTCCATTGCGGCGTGCGCAAGGAACGGCACCTGGTAGGTCGCCTCGACCCTGGTGACGGCCCGCGCCATCGCGTCGGCGACATCGCCGATGTTCTGCGCGACCGCCCCGGGCTTGAGCATCGCGCTCTCGAGCTCCACCGCAATGTCGCCGGTGGTGAGCTTGGCGTGTGGGCCGTCGTCCCATTCGATCACCAGCGCGGCAAGCCCTTTCTTCGCGGCACCCATATGATCGGCGACCACCGCGACGGCGTCGTCGAGCCGCACGATCTGACGCACGCCCTTGACGGCCCGCGCCGCCGCATCATCGACGCGCTTCAGCCGGCCGCCAAAGACGGGCGATTGCGACAGGGTCGCGATCTTCACGCCCGGCGGTCGCGCGTCGATGCCGTAGACGGCGGTGCCGTTGACCTTCGCGGGCGTGTCCAGCCGTTTCGCCGGCGTGCCGATCAGCTTGAAATCCTCCGGCCGCTTGAGCGCGGGCTTCTCGGGCACCGGCACCCGGGCCGCATCGGCGACAAGCTCGCCATAAGTCAGGCGTCTTCCGGTCGGGACATGAACCACCTCGCCACGTTGCGCGCCGCAGGATGCCGCATCGACGCTCCAGCGCTGCGCCGCCGCCGCCACCAGCATGGCTCTTGCAGCTGCCCCGGCTTCGCGCAACGGCTGCCATGAGGCGCCGACCGCCGTGGAGTTGCCGGTCAGCTGGTCCCCGCCCAGATAGGGATTGCCGTAGCGCTTCGGGTCGGGCGGGGCATGTTCCAGTCGCACCTGCGCAAGATCCACGTCGAGCTCCTCGGCGATCAGCATCGGGATCGACGTGTAGACGCCCTGCCCCATCTCAGCATAGGGCATGGTCAGGACGATCTGGCCATCGCGGCCGATGCGAACGAACGCATTGGGCGCGAAGTCGCGCGCCTCATCGGCTTCGGCGTCGCACGGTCCGAGCGGCAGACGCAGGCTCAGCATGAGACCGCCGCCGGCGGCTGCGCCGGCCTGCAGGAAGCCACGCCGCGAGAGACCGATCGCCGACGACGCTCGACTGAGGGCGGAAGCTCCGGCCATGGGATGCGCGCGGGTCATGTCAGCCCCCTTGCCGGTTCGATTGCGCGGCCAGCTTGATCGCGTCGCGAATCCGCACATAGGTGCCGCAGCGACAGATGTTGCCGGACATCGCATCGTCGATGTCGGCATCGCTGGGATGCGGATTGCTGGCGAGCAGCGCCGCCGCGGACATGATCTGGCCGGACTGGCAGTAGCCGCACTGAACGACCTCGCGGTCGAGCCAGGCCTTCTGGATCTTCGCGCCAGCCTCGGTCGCCCCGATGGCCTCGATGGTCGTGACCTTCGCGTCGCCGATGCTGTCGATGGGCGTGATGCAGGAACGGGTCGGAGCACCGTCCACATGGACCGTGCACGCGCCGCACAGCGCCATGCCGCAGCCGAATTTGGTTCCGGTCATGCCGAAGACGTCGCGCAGCACCCACAACAGCGGCGTGTCGCCATCGACGTCGGCCGTCCGCTTTGTACCGTTGACTTCTATGTCGTACGCCATTTGCAGCTCCCGTGCCATTTCACCGGCGTCTGTTGCATCGATAAGTTGTCAATGTGGCGTCCACCGAAGGACGGCGATTGTACCTGCATGCCCTGGATTGATGTTTTGTGTGCTTTCGGGCCGACGTATCGGCCGAATTCCGCCGCCCGACCCAAAGGCACATCACGCGTCGCTCCTCGATCGAATTCAGGGCATCGGCGCCGCCAGCGATGGTAAGGCAGGCATCGACGACAAAGAAGGGACAATTTGACAATACGTGACGTACGGGGCGAAACATGTTGATCTGTGACAGAGCAAGCGCGGAGGACCATGGCCGAGCACATCGACCACTCCACCCATCGACCATTCCGCAATTGATCTTGATCGTACGACGCGCGGCCATACGCGCGCCGTCTTGCCTGGTCGCGCGGCACCGTCGATCCGAATCCGGCAGGGCATTCATCGATGAAGACAAGCAAGCTCTTGATAGCCGCGGTACTCGCCATCGCAATCGGGGCGCCGATTGCGGGCTTTCTGGGGGACGCGAGCGTGCCGCAGCCGACGACCTCCACCGGGATACGGCTTCCGTTCCTGCACGGGATTGCGACCGGCCCGACCGCCGGCCAATCCGGGCTGGCGTCGCTCGAGCGCGCGAACGACTGGCTCAATTCGCCGCCGCTGACGGCGGCGTCGCTGCGCGGAAAGGTCGTCCTCGTCGATTTCTGGACATACACCTGCATCAACTGGCTGCGCACCCTTCCGTACGTCCGCGCCTGGCATGAGAAATACCGGGATCAAGGATTGGTGGTGATCGGCGTCCACGCACCGGAGTTCGCGTTTGAAAAGAACGTCAGCAACGTTCGCCGGGCGGTGAAAGACATGAGGATCGATTACCCGGTCGCGGTCGACAGTGAGCATGTCATATGGCGTGCGTTCGACAACCAATACTGGCCGGCGCTTTATTTCGTCGATGCGCAAGGACGTGTTCGATATCAGCATTTCGGCGAGGGTGCGTACGAGCAGTCGGAAATGATCATTCAGGCGCTGCTGCGCGAGGCCGGCGCCGAAGGCGTCAGTCATGAGCCGGTTTCGGTCGATGGCCAGGGCCTCGAAGCGGCCGCGGATTGGGCCAGCCTGATGTCTCCGGAAAACTATGTCGGGTACGAGCGCACCGAGAAATTTGCGTCGCCGGGCGGGGCGGCCCCGGACAAGCCTCGTACGTATCAACTGCCCGCGACGTTGCGCCTGAATGAATGGGCGCTGTCGGGCGACTGGACGGTGAAGCAGGAACCCGCGGTGCTGAACTCGCCCAATGGCCGCATCGCGTATCGCTTTCATGCCCGCGATCTGAATCTCGTCATGGGCCCGGCCGCGCC
>Ga0126384_10000917_pt1 | contig 17040 bp, 14 predicted proteins | sample PanSoiMetPlot_36_FD_92543 | JGI IMG/M metagenome (GOLD analysis project Ga0126384, IMG submission 92543) | Tropical forest soil microbial communities from Panama - MetaG Plot_36 | ecosystem: Environmental > Terrestrial > Soil > Tropical forest > Bulk soil | place: Panama | collected 2016-02-17 | reverse complement strand
CGGCGCATTGCCCAAAGGCTCAGGCCTGAGTGTTGCGATCCGCCGGAGCCTTCGAGTTGGCAACCGCTCTGGTAGACCGCTCGAGGAACTCGGAATCATCTCTGAACAGCGACACTACATGACAAAACGAGACCTGCTCGATAATCGAGACTTGATCGATCGAGCCGTTAGAATCCTAGTCTCCATGACTGCCCGACGGGAGCAATAAATTTGTTTCGGGTGAGCTTTTGCAAGCCATTTCTTATTGCCAAACTGAGAGCTTCGCCAACTTCATATGACGCTGAACGTGGAATCCCCTGCCGAATGAAATGTCTGTTCCTCCGCCGAGCGCTTTCAGTTTCTGTCGAGCTTAAGGTGATCAGCGCTGCGGAGAATTCAAAGTCTGGGGCAGAGGCTGGTAGTCCGGGATGAATTGACCAATCCCTGGATGCGAACTATCTCTCGTTCGCAACCGGACATTTCAAAAATGCCGCAACACTCGCTTTTGATACGGGCTTACGAGTGGGGGAGCTCGCAGCCTTGTGTTGGGACGATATTCATCTTGAACCAATCGGCAGCGGCAAGTTTGGATATCTGCTGGTTCGCACGGGCAAGACCAAGAATTCGCGGCGTACTGTTCTGCTCACAAGCCGCGTTCGGGAGATGCTTGAATCCAAACTGCGCTTTGGACCGCGTGTGTTTTCCAGTTACGGCAAATATCTTAGAACACCACCACCAGGACCTTCGTGACAAGCTCGGTGTGCATTCGGACTTCGTGCTACACTCCCTGCGTCACACGATGTTGACTAGATTGTGAGAATCGGGGCAGACGCCTTTACGATCATGAAGGGCAGATGCCTTTACGATCATGAAGGTTGTGGGCCATAGGAGCATAATTATTTCGCAGCCGTATGTTCACCCAACGCCGGAACATGTTGAGGGAACATTTGAACGCTTCAACGCTTATGGAGCCCCCACAAAAGTCCCCACAGTCAAGAAAGTGGCTTGAAGAAGAGAGTTAGAACGCAAAAAACAAATAATTAGCCGGGGTGGTGGAATGGCAGACACAGAGGACTTAAAATCCTCTGGCTCGCAAGGGCCGTGCGGGTTCGAGTCCCGCCCTCGGCACTTAGAATTAACAAATTCAGCAGCGGAGCCGTTTCTTCGTTTGCGAGATATGCTACAGGGGGCGATGGAAGCCAAGGAGTTCGCGGTATACGAGCCTGAGTGTTGGCATTACGACTACAAGAATTGGAAGGAGTATCCGATTCTTAATATCGACTTTTTCCGAGAGTGTCGCATTACAAACGAGATTGTCGCATTACAAACGAGATTGTCACATTACAAACAAGGACGCGCAGCAGCTAGAACACGAGGGAGCTAGATCTCCTGGTGTGTTGACGCCATTGGCAGAGACCGCTTTCGAGTATCTGATCTATTGGTTAAGCCCGCCGCTCGATTCACACCTTACTCACGCTTCAGTTCGAGCAACGCCGCATCGAATGTCGGTCTGGTGCGCGTAAACGCCAATGTCTTACCATCGGGGGACCACTCGAAGGTGGCGATCCACTGGTCTGCAGTCAACGCCGTTAACGGGCGCGCCGGACCTCCGTCGAGGGGCTGGACCCAGATGTTCGTGTCGCCGGACAAAGGTTGAACGTAGGTCAGCGCCCGGCCATCTCTGGTCCACTGCAGCCTTATCGCAGGGGAGATGTCGAAGTAACGGAACGGCTCCGGCTCATCGAACCGGCGCACGGCGATCCGAGTCGTCTTACTCTGGACATCGTAGAAACTGTAGGCAACCATCAGACCGTCAGGCGAGATAGACCAAAGCACAACCGGCGCATCTTGAACCGGCGACTCTTTGCCTCCGGTAACAGGCGCCTTCCATAATTGCGTGCGTCCCTGGACATCCGCATCGTAAAACACCCATTGGCCATCAGGCGAGACCTGTGGGTTCCACACGCCCACGCTCGAATGCGTCAGTTGCATAGGGTCGTCGCCATTAGCCGTCATTCGCCAAATCTGTCCGCTCCCCGAGCGCGTTGAGTTATAGACTATAAATCGGCCGTCGGGAGTGACCGTCGCGTTGCTGTTGCGGGCTGGTCCGAAGGTAAGCTGCTGTTGACCCGCGCCGTCCGCCCTCATCTTGCCGATTTGATTGACGCCGTTCTCATCGGAATCATAAACAAGTTCGTTGTCGGGCGTCCATGATAAGCTGCGATACCAACCTCGAGTGCTGTTTGCGACGAGCGCCGCCCGTCCCGCGTCATCCGCCGGCTCCAGCCAAAGATGCGTTTCTTCGCCTCTGATTTGAGCGACCAGAGAGCGGCCGTCATCGGCGATGCTTATGTCCTTATAGTTACTGAGGTCATTGGTGATCCGATGCTCCTCGCCGCCGGGATAAGCGACATAGTAGAGCTGAGATAGATGAGTCTCCGGATCGACGGCGTTCATGATCAGACCACTTCTGTCGCGTAGCCATCGCGCCGCGATGATTCCGTCGCGCCGTGGCTGCGTGATCCGGTATTCGGGTCCGCCGGTGGCAGGGATTTCCGCAACATACGACAGGTACCCCTCGGCGGTATACTGGCGAAAGACATACAGGAGGCTCGAGCCGTCCGGCGACCAGTCGAGCGAGCCAAATACTGAATTCGTTTCAATCGTCGAAATGATCTGGTCGTTCGTCCCGTCCGTATTGCTGGTCATCAAGTAGGAGAGGCCCGGTACTTCGTTGGATCGAATGAAGACAAGGCGCCGCCCGTCCGGCGATTCGTGGCCGCCGCTGTTTACATGGTTCATTACCCTTTGCGAGTGGCCGCCTAGAACCGGTACGCGAAACAGGGTTCCCTGAGCATTCTCGCCGTCATCGGCAAGGATATAGTAGACGTAACTACTATCGGCTGAGAATGTAACTGCCCAGTAGCGGACCATTGCTCGGAGGTGGTCCGGCGTCGGCGGGGCGATCTCTATCGCGCTCCCCGTCGCCAGTTGTTGAAGTCGCAGAGAGGGACCGCCCGGCTTCAACCAAGCGTACGCTAGAAACTTGCCGTTCGGCGCGATGACCGGGGCGTAGGCGTCACCGGTGCTGGTCAAGGTCGTTAGCTTTGTATTCTCGCTCGAGATGGCGGGTCTCGACCTCTTTGCCAAAAAAGGTTTGTTCATCCCTAAATAGTAGCCGCCGGCGCCGACGAGAACCGCCAGGACAAGAAGCCCGGCTGAGAGCGTCGCTGATCTGCTCCTGCTTAAAAGACCGCGATTGGTTCTCAAACGCTGTGTCAGGGGCAAGGAATTGGTGGCATGCAAGTCCCCTTTCGCTGGCTGATTCCCGGACGTCGCCTCGCTCTGCTCGATGTCCTCTATCACGATTCTGATTCCCTCAACCTGCTCTGCATAAACCGATCGTGAATCAGAGCGCCCTGTGTCGCTCACCTCAGCGGCGAAGATATAGCCGCGTCGCGGAACCGTCTTGATAACGATGTGTTGTTGGTCGTTTAGCGCCTCCCGCACATCTTTGAGACACTTGACCAGAGAATTATCGGTGACGAACGAATCTGACCACAACGCCTCTACCAACTCGTCCTTGCTAATCAATCGATTGGGGTTCTGTACGAGGTAGCTAAGGGTCTCGAAGGCCTTCGGACGCAGTTTTACTTCACGGCCGTTATGAAGAAGACAGCCAGTAGTGAGATCGAGGGTGAAGTCGCCGAAGGAATAAACCTGGTGCGAGGTCTGTTGCATAATGCGCCCACTGAAGACTTCGGGCTTTGGTCAAGTAGATTCCCGCAATTTTCCTCAGTCTTTCACTGAATTTTCACTACTCTAATTGCGGTCAATTGTTATCTTCCGCTCACCGTTGGGGAGAAAACAGAGTAGGACGGTCGAGCGCGCGGCCGAGATTATAAGTCAGGGCCGATTCAAAAATCTATAGTCGCAGGCGAATGGTGTCGCAGACCGTGTTTATTGCGGTTGGCGGGTTTCTCAATATGGAAAGGAGAAGGAGATGAACAGGACTATTCTCAAAAGACTAACCTTAGGCTTTTTCCTGCTTGTGCTATTTCTCGCGACTCAAGTCCTCGTGGTCAGTCAAGTAAATATAACAATTCGCGGCGCCAACCGCTCCGATGCGAAAAGGAGAGCGCTTCTTGACTTCTATGACATTCGATTCTTTGGCGGCCCTCCTCTTGAGACCCTGTTACAACCTCGGCGCGCCGCAATGCCGAGGGTTCAGGCGCGGATGGCTTCGCTACAGAGCGCGACAAATAAACTCCGCGCTGCGATGCCCAATTTGGAAGTGCAACTGTCGCCAATTACGGGCGCCGTCGAAATGGTTAGCGCCAAGAACGAAGCACTGACGAACCTCGCCGGGGACAACGCCTGGGATGTCGTTCGCGATTTCCTTCGCGTGAATGCGGATGCTTACGGCATCGATTCCCAGCAAGTGGATCAGTTGCATTTCATTGGCCAAAGCGACAGCCCTAGCGGTTTGCGCATGATCCGCTTCGAGCAGGTCGTCAATGGAGTGCCCGTCTTCCTAAGCGAGACCCGCGCGATTCTCGACCGCAATGGACGGCTGGTTCGCACGCTCGGGTCGCTCGCTTCTGGCGCCGATGAAGCCGAGCCGCTCACTGATTTGATTTCACCCGTGGATGCGCTCACGTCGGCAATGGCCACAGTGGGATTGCAACTGGATGCTTCAGCAGCGTCAGTTCGGAATCAGGACGGAGACGCAAAGAAGATTCTCGTAAAGACCAATCACTCTAAAATTGATGGGGATGCGGAAAGCAAGCTCGTCTATTTCCCGCTCGCGCCGGGCGTGCTGATTCCGGCTTGGTCACAGATTACGTTCACCAAAACCGATCGCGATTGGCATACCGTAGTGGATGCCAAAAGCGGCTTGTTGCTGTGGCGCAAGAACATGCGGGCTGACGCTTCGGCGCAGGATGCGCGATTCCGCGTCTATGTGCAGGCGGACGGCACGACGCCGGCGGACAGTCCTGCGCCACACTCGCCTACCGACGTCACCCCGGGATCGGGCGCACAGTTTCCTGAAATCGCTCCCACTATCGTCAGCATGCATTCAGCGATGGATGCGACCGCCAGCCCAAACGGTTGGATCAATGATGGCGGCGCGACGACGACCGGCAATAACATCGATGCGTATTTGGACCGCGTAGTGGGGCCGGGAGAGACCAATGTTCCGGACATTGGTGCGCTCGACAACAACGGCCGGCCCATCGGCAACCCTGATGTCAACGCGTTGAACCGAGACTTCCTCGGCTTCACGCCGCGCGACTTCCAGACTGGTTTCCTTCCGCCGCCGCAAGGCGGCAACCCGGAGGCAGGACAAACAGCCACGGGCGCTCCCAGCCCTACGCTGGACAGCTTTCGGCGCGGTGTTGTTACGCATCTGTTCTACGTCTGCAACTGGTATCATGACGAACTCTACAAACTCGGCTTCAATGAGGCCGCAGGCAATTTCCAGGACAATACGTTCGGGCGTGGCGGGGTCGGCAACGATCACGTGAGAGCCGAAGCGGAGGATGGAAGTTTCACCAATAACGCCAACTTCTCCTCGCCGCCCGATGGCTCTTCGGGCCGAGCCCAGATGTTCGTGTTTACAGGTCCAAATGTTGACCGAGACGGCGACCTGGATCAGGAACTGTTGATGCACGAACTGACGCACGGCCTATCCAGTCGCTTGATCGGAAATAGCGACGGTCTAAACTTCGGTCCCGGGCAGGGAATGGGAGAAGGCTGGAGCGATTTCTTCGCACTCTCACTTCTCAACAATACCAATGCGGATGATCCCGATGGAATGTATGCAGCCGGCGCTTACGCAACATATAAATTTTTCGGTTTCCCCTTCACCGACAACTATCTTTACGGCTTTCGCCGCTTCCCCTACAGCACCAACAACACCATCAACCCCTTGACCTGGGCCGATGCGGATGCGGTCACTATGAATATGGGGGGCGGCATTCCACCTAATCCGTTGGGTTTTGAGTTCAATGGCGCATTCGAAGTTCATAACACCGGCGAAATCTGGTGCCTGAGCCTATGGGAGATGCGCAGCCGCATCATTCACGACTCGGCGGGCGCCAATGGCGACGTGCCGACCGGCAACCATATCTCGCTGCAATTGGTCACCGATGCGTTGAAAATGACTCCGAGCAATCCTAGCTTCACGGATGCCCGCGACGCTTTGATCGCTGCCGATGGGGCGACCAACAACTTTGCTAATGAGCCGTCGATCTGGGGCGCGTTCGCCGATAGGGGGCTCGGTTATAAAGCCGTGTCACCGCTCGGTATCAATGGCTTCCGCAACTTCGGCGAAATCGGCGTTGGCGAATCATTTTCCGCGCCGTATCTGGACGTCGCCTCAATTGCGGTTGATGATGCCAACGGCAACCACAACGGCTTCGTTGATCCGGGCGAGCCGATCACGCTAACAGTCGGTCTCACCAATCCCTGGCACGTCGCCAGCAAATCGGCGACCTCCACGACTGCCGTGTTGACCTCGCCGACTCCCGGCGTCACCATCGTCACCGGCAATGCAAACTATGGCGTCATTGCGCCGCGGACTACGGTCGCCGAGACTTTCAGAATTCAGTTGTCAGCTCTGAGCCTTACTGCCGGCCAGTCGTTGCAGTTCAATGTGCAGACCTCGAGCTCGCTGGGCGTCTCCACAACGAGTTTTGTGCTGCGCGTCGGCGCGCCTTCTGGTCCGGGGGAGCCCATCACCTACACGCAGACTATTCCTGGCGGCCTGGCGATACCAAACGCCGACTTTATTGGTGCAAAAACGACAATGTCGATCAGCGATGACTTTGAGATCGCCGATCTCAACTTTCGCGTGGACAATCTCACGCATCCGCACACTAGCGACCTGACTGTCATGCTGCGAGCGCCCAATGGTTACGGCACGGATCTGATCTTTGCGCGGCAAGTGTTCTTTAATTTCTCTCTCAACGGGGCCGACTACATCAACACTGTAATTGACGATCAAGTCGCCGCTGATATTGTTCATGATTTGAATCAAGCCGGACCAGGGAGAGCGCCTTACACCGGTAGCTGGAAGCCTGCCTTCAACTCATTCATCTTTAGTTTATTTGGTCGTCCCGGCATTCACCCGGATGCGATCGGGCAGTTGGCACGCTTGAACGGATTGAGCACAAAAGGCGACTGGACGGTTCTGGCGACGGACATTATCAGCGCCAATTCCGGTGGCAAGTTGAATGCGTGGTCGTTGATCGTAACGCCGGCAAGGTACGTCGCCACACCGTTCTTCGATGTCTGTCTGCAGGACGACTCCAATTCGTCCGTCAAGTTCCTCGGTAACACCTTAACCGGGGAATATCAGTTGTGCGATTGTGGAGGAAACGTCTTCACCGGCGTGGCGACGGTGATGCAGAGAGGCCGCGTGGCGTCCTTCCAGGAAAACGGCCCGGACAGAAGACTGAATGTAATATTCGATGGCAGCTCCTTCAGGGGAACGGCAACCTTCCATTCGCCGCTGGGAGTTGCCAATTGCACCATCACTGACCGCGACACCCGCAACAATACGTGTAGCTGTCAATGAGATCGACCATCGTCGGATGAGCTGTGCTCATTCTGACCGATCAATGGGCCGTTCGATCGGCGTCCTCTGGCCCTGTGGTTGGCTGTAGACAACTAGCGTCGAAGGAGAATGATGTCGAAGAACAAGCGCCGCGTCGAGATTACCGCTTTCCGGCGCCAGCGAGTCGCAATCACCGGAGCTACCCAGGAGCCGCCTGTACAAGCGGCAACCACAGATGTTGATGAAGACCTGGCTGAGGCGATACGCGCCCTGGTCAAACAACTGACCGCGACGCGACTCGGCGCCGCAACGATAAGAGTAAGTCAGAAACATATCTCCAAGCGCGATGATAATGATGACGACGCCCTGTAAGCTAACCGTGAGGCAGACAAAGCTCCTCTATTCTGTCGCCGAAATACGGCTCGCGCAGTTCCTGGCGTCAGTAAAACAAATTCGCAGGGAGGAAAGACTGACGTTCCTGCGATGTCTTTTCGTTTCGAGATGCGTTCAATTGTTGCTCATTCTGGTCGTGTGCCCGCTTGCTCTAGTGCGCAAACTACCAGCTTCACATATCGCGGCAGCCTAAGTGATGGTTCCGACCGGCAATCGCCAGTTACGATTTTCAATTCACTCGGTGGAACGCGTTGGGTGGCGGCACGCTACAGCCGCAACTCTGGCCGTGACGGTGACAAAAAACAACTTGGCTGTAAGTAGACGCGCCTTCACCGTCCAGTTCGATTTTCGGCGCGAGCGTTGACCAAAAGTTGACCAAAATGGGTGTCATCGGACGGTTTTCGATGTTAACACCTTCCATTGTCGGTGGCTGTAACTCGTTACAAATGTTGATAGATATACGTGGATGCTAAAGGATTCATAAGCCCTTTTTAGGACTTAAAATCCTCTGGCTCGCAAGGGCCGTGCGGGTTCGAGTCCCGCCCTCGGCATATTAAAATCAAGGGCTTACGCGAGAGTTCGAACTATCTTGTAGTAAGCCTTTTTAACGTTGTGTAATTTCTGTGTAATTGTGCCCGAGAAAAACGCGATTATCCTGCGTTGCTGCGGTACCTGGCGCTGAGTTTATCCATTGCCGCCTGGATATGAGCGCCGTTCTGATGCGAGTATCGTTCGACCATAAGTAGTGTCTTGTGTCCGGAGATGCGCTTGACGGTCGGCAGATCTACGCCTGCTTGCACCAGGTGAGTAATTGCTGTGTGGCGCAGAGTGTGGCGTACAACCACGGTAGGATCGAGTTCTGCTGCCTCTGCAGCACGGCGGTACGCACGGTTTATATCTACGGTGTGCCCCGTCTTTGAGGGCCTCGAGCCAAGCGACGGAAATAGCCACGGCGTATCATCCGGCAAAGTGGTCAAGTATTCTTTCAGGAAGGCAGCCAGGTTCTGCGTCATCGGCTGCTCTCTTGGTCCTCGTTGAAAGCTCGATTCATCGGATTCGAGTCTCTCTGATTACACACAATTTTGGATCGGCTCAAAAGCCGCTCGTTAGATCTTTGATAATTCGCTGTGGGGTGAATGGAAGTCAACAGGTTGCGGATAAACTAAAAGGGCGTACATTTCTGCACGCCCTTTCTATATTCAGTTTTGAGGGAAGCAGACTATTGGTCTGCCTCACCTTGTAATCTATAACTCATAATATCACCTCCTTCGCAGAGATGATGCTCGTGTTGGTTGAAGAAATCAATGACAATCATCTGACCACTAACAAGAACTAAGCCGCATCCGAACGACTAACCCGTGATCAGCTAAGACTACAGGTTGTTTTACCCTGTAGAGAACTGTCTTTCTCAAAGCGAATATCAGGGTCATCAAGGCACGGCAACTTACACCGCAAGGGGTAAAGTGTGGACGTGTCCTCGATCCTTGAGTATCAGCCTAAGAGGCTATGACAAACTGCGTTCATACTGCACGCCGTTAACTAAATAAACCAATAGTCGCTTCGGTACCTAAGGAAACGTCCAATTGTGGCATTCGCGACTGAATGTATTCTGAACAAGCTATAAAAAATCTTGACGGAATTTCGCCGTCCTGAATGCAGATGTTGAATGGCGTCGTAGGAGGTAACGCTTCATAAGCGCCCATATCTATTACTGCGATCCCGTCTAGATTGCCATCCTGTATTCTGGGGTTTCCATCAAAATCTGTTGCTGGAAGATTAGGAGCGCTGATGTCACCCGTATCAATGGAGGGAGAGGCAGGGCGGAGATGATAGTCACCGGCTGATGAATTGGCGAAAAGCGGGTCAGTAGAGATATTGCCGTTCATCCCTGTCTGATCAGGGCAACCTCCGCCGTAAGCTGCACCTTGTGAACTGAAGATATCGTTTGATCTGAAAACAGTTGGAATGCTGTTAGGGCTAAATCCCTAAAATGATACTTGCCCAGCTTTCGCGACTACGATGTTGTTAATAAACACGGCCCCGACACTGAATCCTGCGAAAATTCCAGAGCCATCGTTGTCTAGCCTCACTTTCTGTCCTAGTGTTCAGAGAGTCGAGAGGAATGCGTGGCGAAGCCCGACTCGGATCGCTGCGATCTTTACTGGAAGTTCAATCAATCGTTGTGGCCATTGATGACGAACTCATGTCCTTTCGAGAACGCGGTCAAAGCAATCTGATAGTGTTTCGGCGTCACTTAAAACTCAGGGACCCCTAGTTGCACATGGCGGAAAGTGTGTGGATAGCGATGCGCTTTTCTTCATAACGAAAGCTCTGGTAATGCCGCAAATTTAGTTTTTGTTCACTCTTCCGATACCATTGTATGGCTGGTAACTTAACATACTCAGGAACCACTCTATTGGGGGGCTTCAAATATATCACTGTGCAGAGGATCAGCGGATTGATTGGGAAGAGCCAAAAGAGTGAATTGTTCCTTCACTCAAATGCGTCGGTTAATCAGGGAGATGAAGTTGTCGTTGCTTTTGTTAAAGTGTAGTTGGTGCTACACACCGATTCACTGAAAGACTCCAAAGCTGACGCTTTACCGTCATTACGATCACTGTCGTTCGACGAACAGGAGTTGGACCCTTTGAGACCGCCCAAACCCCAGTCCCCGGGTCCTCCCAACCACACCACAGAGGTGTATAGGAGCATTTACTATGGCAAAATCCTCCAAAAAAAAAGCCTCCAAAAAGACAGTAGCTAGGAAGAGTCCCGCTAAAGGTCGAAAGCGTGCAGTTACAGAGGAGGCGGTACCCACCGCTGAACAGTTGGATGTCAAATTCACTCCTCGCGGTCCGGACCAGGCGACCATCGATGCCATTTCGCGCAGGCTTATCGAGCACGCCTCCGTTCAAGCCCTCCTTAAAAGAACGCGGAACCGTCTACTCTCATTTGACCTGATTGAGCCCGAAGGGGAGGCAAAAAGCAGCCGCATACCACCCGGGCCAAATCGCTTCCGCGCCACATTCTACGATTACACGAACAACCGCACGGTTGTGGCCGAAGGAAATCTTGATAACCTGCGCACAATCGAGGTATCAGATTATAGTAGCCAGCCCTTGCCGAGCAGCGAGGAGTTCGACGAGGCAGTAAGCCTTATAAGAAAACATCCTGAGCTGGGCCGCGCACTTCGCGAAAAGCGCCTCCAGCCCTACCCACCGATGCCTCCAATTATCGCCACCGAACTTCCAAACGGCCGCACTGAGAGAACTGTTGCAGTCGGCCTCCTACCGATAGGACAAGTGCCGGGTGATCCTCGTGCCGCCAAACACGAGATAGTCGGAGTGAATCTGATCCGCCAGAGTATTTCGCGTTTCGACGATCGGGCGCCGGCAAACTCGGCGGCCCATAATCCAATATGTGGGCAGCCCAATGCAGGACAACCCACAGCCGCCAAAGGAACCGCCGGCCAGGTGTGGGTAACTGTGACTCAAGGAGGAACAGTACTCTGGAAGTTTCTGGCGGTCAGGCCTGCTGCTTCCTCGGGTACCAACGGCTCAGGCATCGAGCTACGATTTGTAGACTATCGCGGCAAGCGCGTACTCTACCGCGCTCATGTCCCGATCCTCAACGTCAAATACGACAACGACGCCTGCGGTCCGTACAGAGACTGGCAGTATCAGGAAGGCATGATTCAGGCAAACGGCGCGAATGTCGGTTCAGGATTCCGCCTCTGTCCAGCTCCCGCACAGACAATCCTTGATACCGGCTCAGATGTCGGCAACTTCCTTGGCGTGGCCATCTACGTACAGGGACTTGAAGTGGTGCTGGTTAGCGAGATGCAGGCGGGCTGGTATCGCTACATCAGCGAGTGGCGACTGCACGCGGACGGAACGATTAGACCGCGATTCGGCTTCTCGGCGGTACAGAGTTCCTGTGTTTGTAACCGCCACCACCATCATGCCTACTGGCGACTTGACTTTGACATTCGCACGCCCGGCAATAACGTGGCAAAGGAATTTAATGACCCACCGCTTTTCCCGCCGTCGAACTGGCATACGAAGAACTACGAGATTAAGCGCTCGCGGAACCCTGCCAGCAAACGAAAGTGGCGAGTGGAGAACACGACGACTGGGGAGGGTTATGAGATCATTCCTGGTCCGGATGACGGACGAGCGACGGCTGAACCGGACTGGCCGTTCCCGCGAGGGGACGTATGGTTCCTGCGGTATCACGGCTCAGAGATTGACGATGGTGTAGTTGCGATCGGACCACCTTACGAGGCAGGCATAGACAGCTTTGTAAATTTCGAGTCAATAGTCAATCAGGACATTGTGGTCTGGTACGGAGCGCATTTCACCCACGATATTGCGACAGAGCCGCCCGGTACTTTTGGCGAAATCGTGGGTCCGACACTGAAGCCCGTCAAGTGGTAACAAATCTTCTTCTCTAGTTCGTCCGAGCGATAGAACTAGCTCCGACTAGAGCTCTATAAGGGGTGAAAAATGAAGCGGTGACCTTAGCTCATCGGGCAGTGGTCACCGCACATCCCCCGTCTTCGTACGCCGTGGCGCGAAAAAGGGCGGAAAAAGCCCGACTGTCCACGAGGTAATCGGTAATAAGGCGGTAATCGGGAATGAGACAGCATATTTGTCGAGGTTGGGTAATTGCTGTTTTAGCTATTACCAGTCTCATTGCTCACAACACGATAGCCGGGCCCCAGCGGACGAGTTCTTCAAGACACGTGAGGGAATTCTTGCGTTTGGCGCGGTCGGAACTCAAGACCAGCAATACCTGTGTTGAGGCAGTAGAGTATTTGCATGGGCTGCCACTCAAGCAGCAACTTTCGGTAGCTAGGTCCATCCTTAACGATCCGGACGCTAACATTGGCTACCATGGTGCAAACATCCTTATCAAGCATGGGTACATTCCGGAGGCGGTTCCCGCCTTAGCAGCCATCCTGGCCAGCGGACGTGACCAAACGCAACTTAACGGTCGGTTCACTTACGACTGGGTGCACAGCGACGACAACACCCTCGCCTTGCGCATGATGATCAGGATCAACCGCTACCTGCTCGCCAACTTGAGTAAATACACTGGTGAGGAACGTAGGCGGGTCGAGGACATCTTAATGCGAGGTCTTTTGGAAAAACCCTCGGAAGGCTTTTCAATAGCGAAGGCTGAAGAACGCATTTCTGAGTGGGAAGCTGAACTAACGAAACTACGAGCCCACAGGAAGTCAGGGTAACGGGAGCGAACCTGGCATTGCCTGAGTCTCGGCCAGTCCAAATTTCGCTTGTGCCGTCGACCGCATTCTCAAGGGGTCATTGAACAGTCAGTGTGGACAGGAGTGCCGAGGCTGCTGTTTGAGAAAGCTGCCGGAGATTCCTTCGATGTCAGTTGATACTAGCGATGCGTGCTAACGACATACGTTACGTCGCTCGAACTTAGTTAACAATAAGTTCTGTCGAAAATTGTCAGCGATCCTTCTAGTTCTATGTTATTCGCACCGAACTTAAGTTCTCTCCGGCCACAAAGAGCCGCAAACCGATACCCTATTGGACGAAACTCACCGTTGAGTTCAACCTCAAGTGATCATCGGCCCGCACAAGAGTCTTTCCCTAAGCTCCTCGCGTACGCCTTTGCATTGAAATATGGGAGCTACTGCGCGTATGCTTCCGAGGTGAATATGTACTGCCCGAAATGCGCTACGCAGAACAAGGACGACTCAATCTATATGCGTATCCGCTCTTTCGAGTTGCCGCCCCGCGCTGTGTACTGCCGCTCATGTGGAAGCAACCTGACCCTCGTGCCTCAGGCACTGACCGGACGGCTACCTACTGAACCGTCACGAAGAATGCACCGGAGGGATTTCGAACGCGGCGGGCCCCCTACCCTGGCAAACGGGATTAGCAAGGCATTCGTGGGCGTTGGGTTTCTGCTGGTTTCGTTCGCTTGCTTTTTCTTTGCGCCCGCTGGGCGCATTTGGTGGTTCTGGATGCTCCTCCCAGCCTTCGCGATTCTCGGTAAGGGCATTGCAGAAATCGTTTCGGCTAAGTACCAACCGAGTCTCAGGCAGGGTGTCAATCAAGCAGTGCCGCCGGCTCCCACTACTGGAGAGCTGAGGCCGCGTAACGATGTCTTTATCCCACCGGCTAGCGTCACCGAGCAGACAACGCGCCAGCTTGACCAGAGGACGTTCTCGCTTTGACTGAGCAGAGAGAGAGCCGGGAATCTCCTTTTGTCATCAGCGTAGAGTCTCCGGCAGCGATTGTATGAATTCACGGATGGACGCGATCTGGCTGTTCTCCGAAATGAACTCGAAATCAGAGACTCTGACAGCGAGCGTCCGAGAATTGCTTAATGCGGCGACGCCCAAGTGCAGCACCGGGCATTCGTCAATCAGCGAGATCAATACCGCCCACGTCAGCATGTCCAGGCTCACAATTACGTCCAACGCGTCCCGTGCGCGCCACGGTGTTCCAGCCTGCGAATATTTCGCCATCTTGATGCGAAGCACGTCGAGCCCTCTCTGAATCTCGCGGTCGTCGCACCGCACTCGACTCAGGATTCCGATGAGTTGTTCGGCGGCATACATGCTGACATTGTTATGAAGGACCGCCCACCCGACCTGGAAAACGCTAACGAGATCGTTATCAATAAGAAAGGAGCTAGGCGGCTCATTAGCGTTCGCCGCGAGCCAATGAGGTGGCCAGTTCTCCAGGCCCAGGTTGCAGACTGCGATGGCCGCATCAGTGGCCTCAGGCGCGGTGAAGGGCCGCGACTGGATAGCACATCCGCCCATAAGCATGTTCGCAAGATAGGCGAGTTCCTCGTTCCTCTTAAAATAGGCCGCCTGGTCACGCTCAAGCACGCACTGCATGTGGGTGTGGATACGGCCGAGGCGGCCCTCGTGTTCCTCTTGACTGATGAGCAGTCCCCGAGGCGACTGCGCGAGGACCCCTGCCTCAAGTAGTACCTCAAAGACCGCAGCGACAGCCTCTGCGGTGTCATCCGAATCAGGCGCCAACTCTAATTCCCCCGCCAAACCACCAGATGCGCTGTCGATGTCCGCCTCCCTGCTCTCGTCCAGGGATCGGAAATATTCGCGTGCTATTGGATCTGCAGGTGGCCTGGCGTCGCTCTCAAGCCGAAGCTCGCGCGCAACTTGGAGGAATGCGCGAGCCTGCGCAGGCGTCACATATCCCTTTTTCTCGCGGCGTCCTTCACGATTAACCGCAAGATCTAACATGACCTGATCCCTCTCGGCGAGCAGATCATCCAGTCCGTCAATTTCGTGGCCGGAGTTTGAGAGCGTACGACATGCTCGCATCACCTGCTGGAAGTAGTCGGGATGCTCCGCTGCGAGAGACATCAGGACCTCGATGATTGCCTCCCACGAGTCAGCACGCGTGGCCACAAGCACGTAGCCGCCGACGTCGTAAGTGAGTCTATCGTAAACGGCGCGACTCGTATCCACCTGCTCTCCATCGAATGTCTCATAGGGCATAACCGCCGCGCGGTCGTATACGAGGATGTGCTGTGCAAGTCCAGTCACTACGAGACCAACATCCATCCCCGCGAGCTTGTGCGCCGCCTCACAAGCGCCAGTTTCCAGCAGCACCTCGAGCCAAAGTCCGAAACGGTCGGCGTCGAACTGCTCGTCCAGACCTGGATGGTGGGCGCGCCATAAATCGAGATCAAAAATGTTCGTCAACTGCACTGGCGTCGCAAGCGCCACTAGCTCGCCGCAATCCTCAAGACCGCAGGTCTGAATGACTTGATGAAGCAGATCGGGCTGCAGTCGGGGGACGACTTGCTCGAGTCGCGGCGTGTTCAGAATAGTATGAAGGAGATAACGGCCCCCGGTCGCATCACGCGGTGCTGGCTTGCTGCTTGGCGGATCCGCGCTGTCGAGACACGGCGTGTGAGACTGCAAAGAGCCCGTACGGCGACGAGTACCATGAACGTCTTTTGACATAAGCCTCCGCAGTTTATTCGATGGTGTAGTCTCCAGAGCCGGGCTCTATTATCTACAGTCGGGAAGGTCAAGCAAGTTTTAAAGGGCCATTTTGTGGGCCATAAATCCTGCAAAACGTGACAAATTGCGATATAATATAACCTAGAAAGAGATTTTCGTCTGACGGCAAGACTACAAACTTTGCTTAACACTCTTTTCTCCTATCTCAGCCTGAGACGGACGCAATGCCATTCGTGGTGGGAACTATAAGGATGAACCGAAAAGGGGAGGGTCTTCAATTCTAATCAAGACGGCAACAGGTCAGAAAAATAGCCTGCGCCTGCCGGTCATCAACTGCCGTTAACCGTACTACCTCGGGCGTTGAATAGACGGAGCGCATTCATCTTTTAAAAGATGTTTTCCTAGTGGTCGGAGTTGGAACCAAATTGAGTCCTTAGCACCTCGCTTTACTTATGGCTACCGCCCCGGCGTTTAGCCTTCGCCTTCGAGCGAGGCCTACCGGGCTTGCGATCAGCAACGAGCTTCAGATGCTTCTCATCAACTAAAAACATTTTGCCGAATTTCTGCGCGGGCAAGCGGCCCTCGCGGATCAAGACTTGAACACGGGTTTGATGTACGCCCAGTCGTTCAGCTACCACTGCTGTAGTCAGCAGCCTCATAGGGGTCAGACTAATCTCGTCAAAACTATCCGTCAATGCAGAGGGTTATCATTTGCCAAAACTATCTGCGTGTGCATATAGTTCAGTTATATCATCTTCTAAACGACGAAAGTCCATATAAATTGACCTCTGTAAGTGCCAAGAAGGACGCACGTTCCGTCCGCCGAATGATGCAAAGCTTGACTTCAAGAAGTGCACATTTGACAAGAAGTTTGAGGGGTAGGCTTTTCTCTGGATACCAGCGATCAATCACGATTTCATACGTGCCTGAAACAGGGCGGTGAGATGAAAGATGATGAACATCGGCACTAAATAACCCGGGACCAGCACCAGAGGCAGGTGCGCCATCACTGATGTGTTGACAGCTCCGACCTGATTGTTCGCTAGCAACCGGGGACCAATCGCTCCGATCGTGACGGCGACGACAAGGTCCAAAAGTCCGAACACGTTCCACGCTAAGAAAGTCT